>Ga0307414_10000030_pt1 | contig 187373 bp, 173 predicted proteins | sample DK1Ometagenome_FD_203804 | JGI IMG/M metagenome (GOLD analysis project Ga0307414, IMG submission 203804) | Maize rhizosphere microbial communities from greenhouse at UC Davis, California, United States - DK15-O-3 | ecosystem: Host-associated > Plants > Roots > Rhizosphere > Soil | place: USA...
TGGCTTATGTAATTCCTCCTTTGGCAGCGGAGGCTGTTAAAACTTCAACAACGGGATTATTTCCTGATGTTACCCTAAACAACCTTTGCTATCAATACAAATACGACAGCAGGAACCGTTTGGTGGAAAAAAAGCTTCCGGGGAAAGGCTGGGAATTTATGCTGTATGACAAGCGGGATCGCTTGGTTGCCAGCCGTGATGCCAACCTTGAAGCGAAGGGACAATGGCTTTTCACGAAATATGACGAGTTCGGGCGGGTTGCCTTTACCGGAATTAGTACGGGCGGATCACGGGCAACAGAGCAGGCTGATGCAGAGACTTTCGGTACCAATAATGTGATGAGAACTTCCTCCTCGTCCTTTTCTCATAGCGGCATGGATGTTCACTACAGGGGTTTTATAGCATATCCTGCAGATTCCAAATACGTGAAACTGTTAAGTGTCAATTATTATGACACGTATGCCCAATACAGCTTTAATCCTACTTTTCCTGCTAATGTTTTGAATACTCCCGTACTTACGGATAACAGCACGGGCAATAACACAAGCACCAAAAGCCTTCCCGTGATGAGCTTTGTAAAGAATATCGAAGACGACAACTGGACGAAAAACTACACCTGGTATGATACCAAAGGAAGAGCGATCGGAAGCCATTCGATCAATCATCTGGGAGGTTATACCAAAACGGAATCGGAACTTGATTTTTCGGGAACGCTTAAACTGGCAATCACCAGGCACAAAAGGTTAGCTACCGATACGGAAAGAGTAATCACAGAAACTTTTACTTATGATCATCAGAACAGACTACTGACGCATAAGCATCAGGTGGACAGCAATCCTGCCGAATATTTGGCTCAGAACGAGTACAACGAATTGTCACAGCTGAAAACAAAGAAAGTGGGTGGAATTACTACAACAACACCGCTTCAGACGATAAATTACGCTTACAATATTCGTGGATGGATGACCAAGATCAATGATTTGTCAAATCTTGGAAGCGATTTATTTGGGTATGAAATAAAATACAACAATCCTGTTTATACCAATATTGCATCAGGAAGGTTTAATGGGAATATTGCAGAAGTTGACTGGAAAAATGCTACAGAAGAGGTATGGAAAAGATATTCTTATGTATATGATAATCTGAACAGGTTAAAAGATGCCATTTACACAGAACCTTATGCTACAAACCCATATCCTAACAGCTTTAATGAAACCCTGACGTATGATTTGAACGGAAATATCAGCACGCTTAAAAGATACGCACAGCATCTATTTTCAACAACTTCGGTTTTAGCAGATGATCTGACTTACCAATATACGGGAAATCGTTTGGACAGGGTAACTGAAACCTCGCTGAACGATATGGGCTATGAAGGCGGAAACAACCTTATCGATTATGATGCCAACGGAAATATGATCAATATGAAAGATAAAGGCATTAATGGTATTGGTTACAATTATCTGAATTTGCCTGATTCTTATTCGATCACCCAGACCAATCCGTTTGGAGCATTAACTTTCTTTGACTTAAGCTATCTTTACAGAGCAGATGGTGTAAAGCTTCGCAAAACGTACAGCAGTCAGGGTGGAAAAACTTCACCGATTACAAAAAATATCACCGATTATTTAGATGGTTTTCACTATAAATATAATGAAGTTACTACCTGTTTATGGTGCAGAACGGAATTAGCTTATGAGGAGCAGGCATTTACGAAAGGAGGAGGCTTTGGTTCAGGCCTTATAGTCCCTGAATGGAAGTTGGATTTTGTACCGACTTCAGAAGGATTTTACAGTTTCACCGAAAACCGCTATATTTACCAGTACAGAGATCACTTGGGAAATGCAAGGATAAGTTTTGCAAAAGACAGCGCAGGAGCTCTTCAAATTACAGATGCCAACAATTACTATCCATTTGGGTTAAATCATATCGGAGGACTGGAAAAAGCTACATTGGGTGGTTACCAGGATTACAAGTACAACGGCAAAGAGTTGCAAGAAACAGGAATGTATGATTATGGCGCAAGATTCTATATGCCCGACTTGGGAAGATGGGGAGTTGTGGATCCATTGGCGGAGAAGATGACAAGACATAGTCCTTATAATTATGCTTATAATAATCCAATTAGATTTATAGATCCGGATGGGAGACAAGGGACAGACTGGTTTTGGGACAGTAATAAAAAAACATTTACCTATGATGCTTCAATTACTTCTGCCGAACAATTTAATACTCTCAAAGATCAAGGTTTAGTCCAAGGAGAATATTTAGGAAAAGAGGGGCAGTTTAATGTAACCTATGGAGACGAAACAATAGGCAAAGTTGCACTTTACAGCGATGGAGATTGGTTAAATATGTCTTCAGGAGATGCAAATAGTTTTGAATATCACGCTTCTGATGGACCTGAAAGTATGAAGGGACAATTTTTTACCAGTATAGAGTCTAGTAGAAACTGGGGCGTACAAATTCTAGACAAGCCTTTTACTGTAGGCGTAGGTGGAGAACTTACAGTGGGTGCAGGAGCAGGATTTGAACTTGGGTACTTTAGTGGTAATTATGATAGTGGAGTCTATTTAAATCTCTATAAATCTGCGGGATTGAATGTAGGTGTTGGTGGAGCTTATAATGAGTATACGTCTCAAGATGGATATGGACCTTTGACTACTGCAAATTTAGCAGGTAATTATTGGAATGTTTCAGGAGGGGTTGGTCCAATTTCTGGAAATTATGGAGAAACAAGAAAAGAAGGAAATGGAAATGTCTCGATGGGTGGAGCGAGTGTTTCTTCTGGAATTTGGAATTTTTTGAAAAGACCCAAACTTTCTGTAGGAGGTAGCGCGCAAGCCGGAACAACATATATCAACCCGAGTAAAAGAATTAGAGAAAGTGGGAAATAGAGATTTAGGATTTAAAATACTTGGAGCAGTAGCTTTTTGTATGGTTGTAATTGGATATTTCTTTTATAAAGATTATCGAAGAAAAGAACCTGAAAGAATGAAAGAAAAGAATTTAAATATATCTTTTTCAGGCATTATTGACAGTATTTATAGGGATTATTCTAATCACGGAGTGACGACTTTGATTTTAAAAAATAAAAAGAAATTGAAATTTAATATGTATGAATATAGTCGTTTTAAAAAAAATGACAGTATAGTAAAGAATAGAGGAAAAGATAGCATTTATATTTATAGAAATGGAGAAGTAAAAACTTATAAATATTAGATATATAAAGAAAGCCACTCATTGAGTGGCTTTTATTTTACATAATTGATTGCAGTTTAGTTTGTTTAAGGAACGCAATCAGGTTATTTTGGGACCCGATCTCGCGGATTTGCAATCCGTGAGCAGATAATAAAAACCCTCGCAATTTGCGAGGTTTTTTTTATCTTTAATTTTTCCTGTAGATCTTTTTTAAGAATATAGGCGTTTAAGAGGCTTTGGTTCAGGTCTTATAGTCCCTGAATGGAAGCTTGATTTTGTACCAACTTCAGAAGGGTTTTACAGTTTCACGGAAAACCGTTATATTTACCAGTACAGAGATCACTTGGGAAATGCAAGGATAAGTTTTGCAAAAGACAGCGCAGGCGCTCTTCAAATTACAGATGCCAACAATTACTATCCATTTGGGTTAAACCATATCGGAGGACTGGATAAAGCTACATTGGGTGGTTACCAGGATTACAAGTACAACGGTAAAGAGTTGCAAGAAACAGGAATGTATGATTACGGAGCAAGATTCTATATGCCTGACTTAGGAAGATGGGGTGTGTTGGATAACTATAGCGAAAATTACAATTCTTTGTCACCATATAATTATGTTGCAGGAAATCCAATTAAGTATATTGATATAAACGGAGAATGGATTTACATTAATGATCAAGATGGCACACAATACAGATATCATAATGGATCGACCCAGCATCAGGTTAACGGAAAATGGGCAAATGTAGACAAATCGACAAACTTATCAGAATACGTTTTACAAACAGTAGCTGGATTAAGTTATTTGAACAATAATACATCTATAGGAAATGAAATGGTCAGTTACTTTGACCAAGGCCAGGGAAAAGATGGAAAAAGAAGAGATATCTATTTTAACTATACAAATGGAGGCTCACAAGTTAAATTTGGTATAAGCAATACTGTTGAATTAAATCCATCATCAGGAAAAGGTATGTGGACAACCGCAGGTAAGAACTCCGAATATACACCTCTCTATACAACAATTGCTCATGAAATGGGGCATGTTTACGGGTATTTTGCTCTAGGATTAAAAGCCCAGTCTGATAGTAGATTTGGAGACGGTGCAACAACAGCTGAAATTTACGGTACCCATGTTGAAAATACTGTGAGAGCCGAAACAGGTCTTCCATTGAGAACACATTACAAAACAATTGTAGATGGGATTGGGAATATGTTTCCTGGAAAAAGTAGTAGATTAATAGACGACGCCGGAAGTAGTATTTATTATAATTCAGCTGGAAATCAAATAACCCCTATTCCGAGTATTCAAAATGTACTTAAAGTAAATAACACAATACTGCAAAATAGATATAACTACTATGGAGCAGCTACATTTTACCATCTGCAAAAGTTTAAAAACCGACCACGATAATCTAGTAACCTTTTTAAAATGAAAAATATAATATTGTTAACTAGTTTGGTATTTTTTACCAGTTGTTCTTCACAAAATAAATTGTCGCTAAGACAAATGCATAATTATTTATTAGAGAAGAATTATGTTCCCTTCAATAATTCATATTTAGATTCTACTGAAAGTAAAGGAATGAGAGATGCATTAACAAAATATAGATTATTAGGCGCGAAAGCGTGCAGTATAAATCCAGATAAAAAGTATTCTAATATTTATATAGAAGATGGTTTCCATGATGAAGAAGGATTTTATAATGGAATTATTGTTGTGGATAATAAAGTTGTTTGCGAGATAACAAACAGTCATTACAAGTTAAAGATTGATAGTCTTTCTTATACAAAAGTCGAAGATGGTAATTTTGTTTTATATACTAAGAAAGTTGCTATGGAAGATTTTAAAGAGAAATATCTTAATGAATATTTTAGGTATGAGTTGGTAATTCAAGATAAAGCCGATGACTTACAGAAATGCTTAGCAGTTGATAGATATACTCCAAAACCATTTATTTATGCACAAAGCTATTATTTTGCAGATAAAAAAGCAAATAGTTTTGGAACTGTGAAAATAGACTATGAAGACATCAAAGATGGCATTGAAGGTATTCCATATTTGAGAAAAGAGAAAGAAAAAGAATTTATGGATTGTATAAAATCTCTAAACATTCAATAAGTAAAAAATCTCACTGTAAAAAGGAGTAAGATTAATAGATAATGACAATAATATATAAAATCCAAAAACTCCTATCTGAGTATTTAAATGTGTTTAAAGTAAATAATATCGCTGCATTATACGATATTTGAAAATCGACCGCAATAACCCTTATTATTGAAAATGAAAAATATTATTTTGTTATTAAGCATAATGTTGTTTTTTTCTTGCCATTCTCAAAAAATGATTTCTTTAAAACAGATGAATGATCATTTGTTGAAAACCGGAAATTTATTTCCTTATAGTATGTCAAGCGATTCGGCAATGATAAAAATGCTTATTAAAGGATATACCACTTATAGATTATCAGGCGCTGAATCTTGTAATATAGATCCAAATAAAAAATATTCTCATATTTATATTGAAGATGGGTTCCATAATGAAGAAGGGTTTTATAATGGAATTATTGTTTTGGATAATAAATGCGTCTGCGAAATAACAAACAGCCAGTATAAATTAAAAATTGACAGTCTTTCTTATACCAAAACCAAAAAAAAGGATATTATATATGGTGGTATAGTATTCTATACCAAAAAACTTTCCATGGAAGATTTTAAGAAGAAATATATTGATGAATACTTTAGATATCAATTAGTAGTTCAAAATAAGGTAAATAATTTTAAAAAATGCCTCAACATTGATGAATACACACCAAAAAGTCCAATTAATTTGAGATCATATTATTTTTATAATAAGGATATTGAAGAATTTCATATTCCTTTTGAATATTATTTTACAATTAAAAAAAATGGACTAAACTATTTACCATATCTTAAAGAAGAAAAGAAAAAAGAGTTTTTGGATTGTATTGATAACTTAAATATTCTGACAGATTAAAATAACTTAATATATTGTAAAACAGATACACGATCTCGCGGATTTGCAATCCGCGAGCAGATAATAAAACCCCTCGCAATTTGCGAGGGGTTTTTTATTTTTAATTTTTCCTGTAGATCTGTTTTAAGAATATAGGCATTTAGGAGGCTTTTAATGACGTCCACATCTTTTTTGGGTAATGCTTATATTTTGGCGAACATTAATAAAAGTTCGGGATCTTTGAGTTTGTTTTTAGCCTGTTGCTCTGTGTTGCCGTATATAAATAACTTTACCAACTGGAATAATTTGCACAGTTGTGGGCAACAGAATGGATAATTGAGTTTCTTTGAAATTATCATTCTTGAACTCATAAGTAATCAACAAAACCATTTTTTATATTAAATTCGTTTTTTTTTGATTTACTTAATATTTTCCCATTCAATAGCAAAAGGGTATAAATATTTTAGTTCGGGCTTTTTGTGCAATGAATCCTGATGATATTTTTGAATAAAATATTGTAGATCAGGATTATTATTCAATGGTGGGAAGAGCATATATCGAGTTCCGCCTTTGAAACCTTTTTCTTCTTCAAAACCTTCTCCCAAAATTGTTTGTTCTACAGTTTTATATGTCGCAAAATAGAATAGAGGTAATAATAATGGCAGCAGCAAATAAATTTTAGGAAACTGATTTAATCCTCTTCCTAAAAGTATTAAAAGAAATATATAAGGAACCAAATGAAAAACATATATATCTGATATATTGTGTTTTATACAAAATGCTAAAAAAGGAATAATTCCTATTAAAATGTAGTTAATTTCTTTCTTATTATTCAACCCAAAAAAAATAAAAACAATAAAAAATATAAAGTTATATACTAAAAAACCTAAATTTTTGACGCTGCTTTTTACAAGAGTTACAGTATCAAAGCTAAAAATAGAATCTTGATACGCGTTATCAGTAAAAATTGATATAAACGAATTGTATCCCAAAACAACGGGAATCAACAAAATTGAAAACAAAAGAATAGTAATTAGCCCTCCATAAACAATATGTTTTTTTAGATATCCGAAATTCTTAAAAAGTAAGTAAATATAAAGCGGTATAAAAAGAATTGTTTGTATATGTATTAAAAAAAGCGCACCAAAAAAGAATGACAGATAATAAAAATGTTTAATATTTTTCTCCTTAAGAAACTTAAATAAATTAAGCAAAAATAAAATCACAAACACCAAATAAAATGTATATACTTCTGTAATAATAGATTGTCTCCAAAAAGTAAATGACAAACCAAGAATCATTATACACATTACAGAAGACTTGGGAGAAACATCCAATAACTCCAATAGTTTATGCAAATAAAATAAAGATAATATACCTGAAAAAATACTAACTCCTACAAAAAGAAAATGTGGATTTATAAAAGGTAATATTTTATAAACTAACGCTAAGAAATTAGTATACAAAAAATGGTTTGTAGCGTTTGATTCAAAGGTAAATCCGTGATATGCTTGGATAGTGAAAGGTAAGCTATCTCCTAATGTGGGATCTTTTGCTATTGAAAATACATAAACAATAGCTAAAAGTAATAACCAAAATAAAATGTTGGTTTGATATTTTTCATACACTAATTTCATCACTATTCGTTTTTTATAACTTAATTTTACACAAATTTCAAATATATTATAAATAATTTAATTAAATAAAAAACTTCTGAACTCTAAAGCCAGAAGTTATATTTATGAAAATTATTTATTTTACTTTTTTGGCAGAAAAATTTCCGCCAACATACAGCGCGCACTTCCACCGCCATTGGTTTCAATCGTGCTTAGATCTGAAAAAATAATTTCGCAGTATTTTTCGATATTTGAAATTTGGTCTTGATTCAAAGATTTATAAGCTGTTTCACTCATAATTAAAAACTTTTCACCATTTTTATTCTGCACCTGAAGCATATTTCCGGCAAACTGTTGCATTTGTTCTTCGGAGATTTCTATGATTTCTTTTCCTGAATTTTTAATGGTTTCAATTACTTTGCTTCTTTCCAAATCATCGTCGATACAATCCAAACAAATTACCACAAATCGGTCTGCAACACACATCATAACATTGGTATGATAAATAGGAAGCCTTTCAGAACCAACCGTTTGGTAAGAATGAAAAACGATTGGTGCAAAACCATATTTCTCGCAAAATTCTCTGAATAACTGCTCATCAAGCCTTAAAGAAACTGAGCCATAAGCCAACTTATTATCATGATCGAAAATCATACTTCCTGTTCCTTCCAGAAAATGCCCTTGAATTTCCGGAAAAGACCAGTCATCAATTTCAGCCACTTCAAAGCCCTGGTTTTTTATATTTTCAATAATATCTTCTCGTCTTTCCACTCTTCTGTTTGAGGCAAACATCGGATATAAAACTACTTTTCCGTCATTATGAAAACTTACCCAGTTGTTTGGAAAAATAGAATCCGGAGTGTGAGGATCAACAGTATCTTTAATGGTAATCACGTTAATACCTTTGCCTCGTAACTTTTCAACAAAAGCTTTAAATTCCTGCAAAGCTTTTTCCTGAATATCTAAACCTTCCTGCTCGATCTGAAAATAATTATTTTCCGCCGTTTCCGCATTATATCCGAAAGCAATTGGCTCTATCATTAAAACTGTATCCGTTGTCTGCATCTTTTTTTGAATTAAAAATTAAAGTATTCTCAAATTTTAAGTTATTCTACAAATTATTCCCTAACAAGCGGCATCGTCGAGCATCTCAATAACCCGCCCATTCTAGAGATTTCTCTGTAAGGAATTTCTTCAACCGTCATTCCCCATTCGTTTCTTAAATGGTCGTTCAATCTTGTGAAAGCCTGGTCCGAAACGACAATTTCAGGCGAAATAGAGAAAATATTGGGCACCATTTCAAACATTTCTTCGGCTGTAACATGAAAACAATTTTCTTCACCGAAAATATCGATAATCAAACGGTAATCGCTTTCGTCTACAAAACCTTTTTCGTAAATAATACATTTATCTTTTCCAACCGGATTGAATGTGCAGTCTAAATGCAAAATCCCTTCATACGGAATTTTGTCGTTTTTCTTTAATTCTAAATCAATAATCCTTTTTTTAGGAAAATATTCTTTTAGAATTTCAATGGCATATTCGTTGGTTCTTGCTGTTTTATAATTTCTGTAATCTTGACTGAAACACGTTCCTATAAAAAGAAAATCATCCCAAACGATAACATCGCCGCCTTCAATATGAGCAGTCTCCGGAAGATTAATAATATTTCGCCATGCTACTTTTTCAAAAACATTTTTATAAGCTTCCTGTTCATCGGCTCTGTCTGCAATTACATTAGAAATAATCATTTTATCATCAATTACAAAAGCTACATCCCTCGCAAAAACCTGATTATAATCCTTAATAATATCTGGGCGAAGAACTTCTACGTCATATTTTTTTAAAGCAGCTTCAAAAGCATTCATTTCATTGATAATATCTGCTTCTTTCGGGTAAATATTATGCTGAATAGAATGATATGATTTGGCATCATAACTTTCCTCAAGTGTAGGCACCGGTCCAATAGAATTTGGTTGTCCCAAAACGACTGACTTCAGCCTTCCGGTTTCATTTTTAATATTTAGTTTCATAAAGTATTTCTAATGTATTTGCTTTATCCAAGCACAGTTTACATAGCATTAACCACAAATATAATCAAACGGCTTTGAAGTGAAAAATTTTTGTTTTTAATTATTATTACTCCTTTTCGCATAATTTTGGCACATCTGAAAAAAGCAAATCATTTCATCTGATTTATTGGAATATTCCAGATATAATTAATACTAATCCTTTATAAATCACATACATTATCTTTAACAAAATAAAAAATCCCAAAGCATAACTTTGGGATTCAATTTTATAAGATAAAATGTTATCTGTTTGAAATATCAATATAGTCTCTTTTCTGAGCACCTTGATAAACCTGTCTTGGTCTTCCGATCGGATCACCTTTCAGTCTCATTTCTTTCCACTGAGAAATCCATCCCGGAAGTCTTCCTAATGCGAACATTACGGTAAACATTTCTGTTGGAATTCCTAATGCTCTGTAAATGATTCCTGAATAGAAATCTACGTTTGGATATAGTTTTCTTTCTACGAAATATTCGTCTTCAAGAGCAACTCTTTCCAACTGCATTGCAATATCAAGCGCTTTATCCTGAATTCCTAATGCATTAAGAATATCATCAGCAGCTTTTTTGATGATTTTTGCTCTTGGGTCGAAATTTTTGTAAACTCTGTGTCCAAAGCCCATCAAGCGGAAACTATCGCTCTTATCTTTAGCTTTAGCAACCCATTTGTTTACATCTCCACCATCTTTTTCAATTAATTCAAGCATTTCGATAACTGCTTGGTTTGCACCACCATGAAGCGGACCCCAAAGTGCAGAAACACCCGCAGAAACAGAAGCAAAAAGGCCTGTATGAGCAGAACCTACCATTCTTACAGTAGAAGTAGAACAGTTTTGCTCGTGATCAGCGTGAAGAATCAATAATTTATCTAAAGCGTCTACAACAACCGGATTGATTTCAAATTCCTGATTTGGCATTCTGAAAGCCATTTTGTAGAAATTTTCAACATAATTCAGGCTGTTATCTCCGTGGTTTAATGGTAAACCTTGAGTTTTTCTGTAAGTCCATGCGCAAAGATGAGAAAATTTAGCAATCATCAGTTCCGCAGCATGATCCATCTGCTCTGTAGAGCTTACGTCAACTGCTTTAGGATTAAATGCAGTAAGCGCCGACGTTAAAGAAGACAAAACTCCCATTGGATGAGCAGAACGAGGAAAAGCATCAATCAGCTTTTTCATCTCTTCTGCAACGAAGTTATATTTTTTAATATTACCATTGAAGGTATTGAACTGATCTTTATTTGGCAATTCACCATGTAACAAAAGATACATTACTTCCGTGAAGTTCGATTTTTCCGCAATCTGCTCGATTGGGTAACCTCTGTAAAATAATTCTCCTTTGTCTCCGTCTAAATAAGTAATATCACTAAGCGTAGCACCTGTATTTTTGTACCCTAAATCTAAGGTAATAAGGCCTGTTTGGTCTCTTAATTTTGAAATATCTATTCCTCTGTCTCCGATTGTGCTATCAACGATAGGATATTCATACGAATTACCGTCGTAATTCAATATAACTTTGTTGTCTGACATTATATATTTATTTATTTATTTTTAAATCCCTTAAAAATACATAAAAAAACAGCAACCAAAAAATAGTATGCTGTTTTTTTATATTTAATTATCTTTTGATTTTGAATGCATCTAATCCTGGGAAAACAGCTGTTTCTCCTAAAGCTTCTTCAATTCTTAACAATTGATTGTACTTCGCCATTCTGTCTGATCTTGAGGCAGATCCTGTTTTGATTTGTCCACAATTCATGGCTACTGCAAGGTCTGCAATGGTAGAATCTTCAGTTTCACCGGATCTGTGAGACATTACCGATGTAAATTTGTTGTGTTGAGCCATTTGTACCGCTGCCATCGTTTCAGAAAGAGAACCAATCTGGTTTACTTTAACCAAAATTGAGTTTGCAATTCCTTCTTTTACGCCTCTTGCTAATCTTTCTACATTGGTTACAAATAAATCATCTCCAACTAATTGTACTCTGTCGCCGATTTTATCAGTTAACATTTTCCAGCCTTCCCAATCATTTTCGTGCATCCCGTCTTCGATAGAAATAATAGGATATTTTGCTGCCAACTCTGCCAAATAAGAAACCTGCTCACTGCTGCTGAATTGTGCAGAATCTTGTGTCTGGAATTTTCTGTAATCATAAATTCCATCTTTATAAAATTCTGAAGCTGCGCAATCTAATGCGATCATCACATCATCACCTGGCTTGTAACCAGCTTTTTCGATTGCCTGAAGCAAAGTATCTAATGCATCTTCCGTTCCTTTGAATGTTGGCGCAAAACCGCCTTCGTCACCTACCGCAGTAGATAAACCTCTTGAATGAAGAATAGCTTTAAGATTATGGAAAATCTCAGTCCCTTTTCTTAAAGCATGAGAGAAAGAATCTGCCTTTACCGGCATTACCATAAACTCCTGAAATGCAATCGGAGCATCTGAATGTGAACCGCCATTGATTACATTCATCATCGGAACAGGAAGCGTATTTGCATTGACACCACCTACATATTTGTATAACGGCATTCTCAGTTCCGTAGCAGCAGCTTTTGCAGCAGCCAAAGAAACACCAAGAATTGCATTGGCACCAAGATTTCCTTTATTGTTTGTTCCATCAAGATCGATCATTATCTGGTCTAAAAGATTCTGATCAAACACAGGAAGACCAACCAATTCAGGAGCAATTACTTCTCTTACATTTTCTACAGCTTTAGAGACCCCTTTTCCCATCCATTCTGAGCCGCCATCGCGCAATTCCACCGCTTCATGTTCTCCGGTAGATGCCCCGGAAGGTACAGCAGCACGTCCCATTGCACCACTTTCTGTAAATACATCTACTTCTACTGTAGGATTTCCTCTTGAATCCAAAATTTGTCTCGCTTCTATGTAAGAAATGTAACTCATTTTATGTTTATTTATAGTTTAGACAAATTTAATCAAAATTTAACTTTTTTCATTATAATGGGAGTCACATTTGAGTTTTTGTGAGTTAAATTTTAGTTAATTTTACATTGATAAATATTTCTAAAAAATAAAATTATATGATAAAAAAAAGTATTTCATTGCTTGTATTACTCATTGTAATGATCGGATGTAAAAAAGAAGGAAATAAAGGAATTGTAAAATCTGATTCTTCCGAACAGGTAATTCTTGCTGATAACGGCAAAATAGATTCTACAATTGGATACAAAGTTGATGTAAATGGTAAAAGAACGATAAAAACTGACTATGTATACAGTGCTACAGATGGCACTTTGGTAAAAGTTGTTTTCAAATATGGTCCTGATGAACATAATGTTTCTATTACCAACAACAATAAAACATTTATATTGGATAAGGTAGAATCTACAGGAAGTGAAACTACCTATGAAAAAGATGAAATGAAAGCAAAAGTAAAGGGTGACAGCCTGATTCTGCATCAGGGTGAGAATATTATTGAACTGCTGAAAACTAAAATCTAAAAAGTTTCGCTCCTACGGAGCTTAGGACTTTTGGAAATAATTTACTACAAAGGTATTGTTCCTAAAGAGCAAACCGAAAATATCATCCAGAAATAAGATTTATTACCTTTGGATAAAGTTGGGAATAATTTATTATTTAATCTTGAGTACAAAAAAACCGTTCAGAAGTTTGAACGGTTTTTTATATATCTCTGAAAGAATATTATTCTTCAGTCTTTTCTTCTGTAGAATCTGCTGCTTCTGCCTTAGGCTCTGCAACTTTTTCTTCTACTACAGGAGCTTCAGCTGCTACAGCTTCTTTCTTAGTAGCTGTTGCAGATCTTCTGCTTCTTCTTGTAGTCTTCTTCTCTTCAGCATTAGGATTGTAAAGCTCATTGAAATCAACTAACTCGATAAGAGCAGTATCTGCAGCATCACCAGGTCTGAAACCAGTCTTGATGATTCTCGTATAACCACCGTTTCTTTCAGCGATTTTCGGAGCTACAGTTCTGAATAATTCAGCAACCGCTTCTTTACTTTGAAGATATGAAAAAACAATTCTTCTGTTGTGTGTAGTATCTTCTTTTGCTTTTGTTAATAGAGGCTCAACGTATACTCTTAAAGCTTTCGCTTTAGCTACAGTAGTGTTGATTCTTTTATGCTCAATTAGAGAACAAGCCATATTAGAAAGTAACGCGCTTCTGTGAGAAGCTGTTCTTCCTAAGTGATTGAATTTTTTACCGTGTCTCATTATTATTTAATTATCAGCGTCTAATTTATATTTTGCAACGTCGAAACCGAAGTTAAGACCTTTTGAATGCACTAATTCTTCTAGTTCTGTCAAAGATTTTTTACCAAAATTTCTGAATTTCATCAAATCAGACTTACTGTAAGAAACCAATTCTCCAAGAGTTTCTACTTCAGCTGCTTTCAGACAGTTTAGGGCTCTTACAGAAAGATCCATATCTGCTAATTTTGACTTAAGAAGTTGTCTTGTGTGAAGAGTTTCCTCATCGTATTGGATAGATGCTTTCACAGCTTCAGTTTCAAGAGTGATTCTCTCATCAGAGAACAACATGAAGTGATAAATCAATATCTTAGAAGCTTCAGTTAAAGCATTCTGAGGGCTTATAGAACCGTCAGTTTCAATATCTAATACTAATTTTTCGTAGTCTGTTTTTTGCTCTACACGATAATTTTCAACACTATATTGTACTTTCTTGATTGGCGTAAAAATAGAGTCGATCGCAATAGTACCTACCGGCGCATTGTTTGACTTGTTTTGTTCAGAAGGCACATACCCTCTTCCCTTTTCTACATTAAACGTAATTTCGAAAGTTACATCAGTGTTTAGGTTGCAGATCATCAATTCTGGATTAAGAATCTCAAAACCGTTGATTGATTTGCCTAAATCACCAGCAGTAATTACAGTTTGACCGGAAACTTTAGCAACAACCTGCTCATTCGTCTGGTTTTCTGCTGTAGCTTTTAATCTAACTTGTTTAAGGTTAAGAATAATTTCGGTAACGTCTTCAATTACTCCTGGAATAGTTGAAAATTCGTGCTCTACACCTTCTATTTTGATAGATGAAATAGCGTATCCTTCCAGAGAAGAAAGCAACACTCTTCTCAAAGCATTACCGATTGTAAGCCCGAAACCTGGTTCTAGAGGTCTGAATTCGAATTGACCTTTAAATTCATCAGAGTTAAGTAGAATTACTTTATCGGGTTTTATGAATTGTAAAATTGCCATATTATTGGGTTGAGCAAAAATTTGATTAAAAAATTATTTAGAGTAAAGTTCGACGATAAGCTGTTCCTTGATGTCTTCCGGGATTTGGATTCTCTCAGGAGCAGATACGAAAGTACCTTGCTTTTTCTCATCGTTGAATTGTAACCACTCGTAGTTTGCTTTAGAAGCTAAAGAATCAGTAATTACTTCAAGAGATTTTGATTTCTCTCTTACAGCGATTACATCACCTGCTTTTACCAAATAAGAAGGGATGTTCAGGATTTCACCATTCACAGTGATGTGTCTGTGAGAAACCAATTGTCTTGCACCTGCTCTGGTTTTAGAAAAACCAAATCTGTACACAACGTTATCCAATCTTGATTCGCAAAGCTGTAATAAAACTTCACCTGTTACACCTTTACTTCTGTGTGCTTTTTCGAATAAGTTAGCAAACTGTCTTTCTAAAATACCGTAAGTATATTTAGCTTTTTGTTTTTCAGCTAGCTGAACTGCATATTCTGATTTTTTAGCACCTCTTCTTTTGTTAGGACCGTGTTGTCCTGGTGGTTGGTTTTTTCTTCTTTCGAAGTTTTTGTCATCTCCGTAGATTGCAGCGCCAAACTTTCTAGCAATCTTAGTTTTAGGTCCAATATATCTTGCCATAATGGGTAAATTCTAAAAATTAAACTCTTCTTCTTTTTGGTGGTCTACATCCATTGTGCGGCATAGGAGTAACGTCAATAATTTCGCTAACCTCGATACCTGAATTGTGAATTGTTCTGATAGCAGATTCTCTACCCGCACCAGGACCTTTCACATACACCTTTACTCTTCTAAGCCCAGCTTCGTGAGCTACTGTAGAGCAATTTTCAGCTGCCATTTGAGCAGCAAAAGGAGTGTTCTTTTTAGAACCTCTGAACCCCATTTTACCGGCAGATGCCCAAGAGATAACTTCTCCGCTTTTATTTGTTAAAGAAATGATGATGTTATTGAAAGAAGCCTGAATATGCGCTTCACCAATAGCTTCAACTTTTACTTTTCTTTTTTTAACTACTTTACTTTGTTTTGCCATAATTCCTAACGATTATTTACTTGCTTTTTTCTTGTTAGCAACTGTTTTTCTCTTTCCTTTACGGGTTCTCGAGTTGTTTTTCGTTCTCTGGCCTCTTAAAGGTAGTCCTAGTCTGTGACGTATTCCTCGTTGGCATCCTATGTCCATCAATCTCTTGATGTTCAATTGCACTTCAGAACGCAATTCACCTTCAACTTTAATGTTTTCAGTGATATAGTTTCTGATTGCAGCCAATTCATCGTCATTCCATTCGTTGACTTTCTTATCTTCGCTGATACCGGCATTTTTTAAGATTTCAGAAGAAGTACTTCTTCCAACACCATAAATATAAGTTAAACCGATAACGCCTCTTTTGTTTTTTGGTAAATCAATACCTGCAATTCTCGCCATAATTTAATATTAGCCTTGTCTTTGTTTAAATTTTGGGTTCTTCTTGTTGATCACAAATAGTACACCTTTTCTGCGTACGATCTTGCAATCAGCACTTCTTTTTTTAATTGATGCTCTAACTTTCATTTGAAATATTTATATTTTTTTACTTACAAATGGAATCCTTCGATTTCATTTAATAGCATTTATTTTTTAACAATAGCCAAATGGAGATCAGAAGATTCCATTTGGCGGTTGTTTTTAATATCTAAATGTAATTCTCCCTTTTGTCAAATCATAAGGAGACATTTCTAGTTTTACCTTATCACCGGGTAAAAGTTTAATATAATGCATTCGCATTTTACCAGAAATATGAGCAATAAGTATATGCCCGTTTTCTAGCTCTACACGGAACTGGGCGTTCGAAAGTGCTTCCGTAATTACGCCATCTTGTTCAATATGTTTTTGTTTTGCCATAAATTAATATCCAGTCGATCTTGATAATTTGGACTGCATTAAGCCATCATAATGATGATTCAGCAGATAAGTGTTAATCTGTTGAACAGTATCTAGTACTACCCCAACCATAATTAGCAACGAAGTTCCCCCAAAAAATAAGGCGAACGCATCTGTCTGAACCAAACTTCCATGCACTATTGCTGGAAGGACTGCAAAGATAGATAAAAATATTGCACCTGGCAAGGTAATTTTCGATAAAATATCATCTAAATAATCAGCTGTCTCTTTACCTGGTCTTACTTTCGGTACTAAACCTCCGTTTCTCTTTAAATCATCAGCCATCTGGTTTACCGGAATTGTAATTGCGGTATAGAAAAATGAAAAGATAATAATCAATAGCGCAAACAATACATTGTACTGCCAGCTAAAAACATTTTTGAAACCTGCAAGAAAAGTATTAGACTCATCAAATTTTGTCAATAAGCCCGGAACAAACATTAATGCCTGAGCAAAAATGATTGGCATAACCCCGGCTGCATTTACCTTTAATGGAATCCACTGTCTTGCTCCCTGCATAAGATTTTTGTTTACACCTCCTCTTGCCTGAGCTCTGCTTACATACTGAATAGGGATTTTTCTTACCGCAACAGATAATACTACTGCTAAAAGAACTACCACCATCCAGAATATCACTTCGATAAGGATCATGATAGAACCCAGTCCACCTTTTCCATTCTGTACTGCTATTTCCTGAACAAATGCTTCTGGTAATCTAGATAAAATACCTACCATAATAAGGATGGAAATACCATTTCCAATACCTTTATCGGTAATTTTCTCACCTAGCCACATTGCAAATACAGAACCTGCTACCAAGATTACAATACTTGGCAACCAGAACATAATAGAATTGGGGTCTATAAGATATGCAGACTGAAACTGAGCATACGGTAAAAACAAACCTGTAATAGATCCCAAATATGATGGCGCCTGTACAAGACAAACTCCGATCGTTAACCATCTGGTGATCTGATTCAAGGTATTTCTACCGGATTCTCCATCTTTTTGAAGTTTTTGAAGATAAGGAATTGCCATCCCCATCAACTGAACGATAATCGATGCAGAAATATAAGGCATGATACCCAACGCCATCACGGAAGCATGGCTGAAAGCTCCTCCCGTAAACGACGAAAGCAAGCCAAGGAGACCTGCTCCTTGCTTGTTACCGCCCTGATCTTTATAATGCTCTAAGAGATCTCCCACTTCTGCAAGGTTAATCGCAGGTAAGGAGATGAAAGATGCGAATCTATACACAAGGATAATACCTAAAGTGAAGATAATTTTATCTCTTAATTCTTTTAGGGTCCAAATATTTTTGAGGGTTTGTATAAATTCTTTCATTAGTAAGTATTATAAGGTAATTGCTTTTCCGCCTGCTTTAGCAATAAGCTCTTCAGCAGATTTAGTGAATTTGTCTGCAGAAATTGAAACCGCAGATTTCAATTCACCTCTACCCATAATTTTCACTATTTCATTTTTAGTAGCTAAACCGTTTTGTACCAAAACTTCTTTTGTGATATCTCCAGTGATCGATTTGTTATCAATCATAATTTGAATATCATCAAGGTTAATAGCTCTAAATTCTTTTCTGTTTACGTTTTTGAAACCAAACTTAGGTAATCTTCTTTGCAAAGGCATTTGTCCTCCTTCGAAACCGATCTTCTGAGAATAACCAGCTCTTGCTTTCTGACCTTTGTGCCCTTTTGTAGAAGTACCTCCTTTTCCACTACCTTGTCCTCTACCAATTCTTTTTGAACTAAATGTAGAACCTGCAGCAGGCTTTATGTTGTTTAAATTCATTTTAAAATTATTTTAAAAATTATTTTTGAACTTCAAGTAAGTGACTAACTGCAGCTATCATCCCTAAAATAGAAGGTGTAGCTTCGTGTTCTACAACTTGGTGAAGTTTCTTAAATCCTAATGCTTCAAGCGTTCTCTTTTGGGTTTTTGTTCTACCAATAGCGCTTCTTACTTGCTTTACTTTAATTGTTGCCATTGTTTTATTATTAACCGTTAAACACTTTAGTTAAAGAAACTCCTCTCATTCTTGCAATTTCTTCTGGTCTTCTGATGTCTAACAAAGCTTTGAAAGTTGCCTTTACCACATTGTGAGGGTTTGAAGATCCTTTAGATTTTGAAAGGATATCGTGAATACCAGCAGACTCAAGTACCGCTCTTACCGCACCACCAGCGATAAGCCCTGTACCGTGAGAAGCAGGTCTCAAGAAGATATCTGCACCACCATATCTAGCAGTAGTCTGGTGAGGGATAGTATGGTTCATTACCGGAACTTTTACCAAGTTTTTCTTAGCATCTTCTACTGCCTTAGCAATAGCAGAAGCAACTTCCTTAGATTTTCCTAAACCAAAACCGATAGTTCCAGCCTCGTCTCCTACAACAACAATTGCAGAAAATCCGAAAGCTCTACCTCCTTTAGTTACTTTTGTTACTCTATTAACAGCTACGAGACGATCTTTAAGTTCTAATCCTCCCGGTTTTACTCTTTCTATATTATCTAGTCCTAACATATTTCCGAAATTTAATGATTAGAATTTAAGTCCTCCTTCTCTCGCACCATCAGCTAAAGCCTTAACTCTACCGTGATATACGAATCCGTTTCTATCAAATACAATAGTTTCAATTCCTGCAGCAAGTGCTTTCGCAGCGATTGCTTTACCTACAGCAGCAGAAATTTCACTTTTTGTTCCGTTAGCATCTACACCTTTCTCTCTAGAAGAAGCTGATGCTAAAGTTTTACCGTCTTTATCGTTGATTAACTGAGCGTAAATTTCCTTATTACTCTTGTATACAGATAATCTTGGCAATTCAGAAGATCCAGAGATTTTCCCTCTTACTCTTCTTTTGATTCTTATTCTTTTTTCTAATTTACTTAGTGCCATTTTCTTAAATTTTATTAAGCAGATTTACCAGCTTTACGTCTAACAATTTCTCCTACGAATCTTACACCTTTTCCTTTGTATGGCTCAGGCTTTCTGAATGAACGGATCTTTGCAGAAACCATTCCTAGAAGTTGCTTGTCATGAGACGTTAAAGTAATAATTGGGTTTTTACCTTTTTCAGTCAATGTGTCGATTATCACTTCTTTTGGAAGTTCTAAAACGATACCGTGAGAGAATCCTAAAGCCAATTCAAGTTTTTGACCTGAATGTGAAGCTCTGTATCCTACTCCCACTAGTTCTAACTTCTTAGTGAAACCTTCAGTAGCTCCAATAATCATGTTATTTACTAACGCTCGGTATAAACCGTGTAGCGCTCTGTGTTGTTTAGAATCTGATGGTCTGCTGAATGTAAGCACTCCATCTTCTTGTTCTAAAGTAATTCCTTCTGTAAGCTCCTGAGTAAGTTCTCCTTTAGGACCTTTTACAGTTACTACACCTTCGTTTTGGGTGATTGTAACTCCAGCGGGAATTGTTATAATTGCTTTACCAATTCTTGACATTTTCCTTTGATTAAAAATTAATAAACATAGCAGATTACTTCACCGCCTACTTTCTCTTCTCTAGCTTTCTTGTCAGTCATTACTCCTTTAGAAGTAGAGATGATAGAAATACCCAAACCGTTTAGTACTCTTGGAAGTTCACCTGAACCTTTGTACTGTCTCAAACCTGGTCTAGAAGCTCTTTGGATAGACTTGATAGCTGGTTTGCTTGTTTGTTTGTCATACTTCAAAGCGATTTTGATTGTCCCTTGAACAGCGCTTTCTTCAAACTTATAGTTTAAGATATACCCTTGTTCAAATAAGATTTTCGTAATCTCCTTTTTGATTTTCGATGCAGGAATTTCCACCACTTTGTGGCCTGCGCTTTGTGCGTTCCTTACTCTAGTTAGGAAATCTGAAATTGGATCTGTTACCATTTCTTGTTTTAAATTATTGGTTAAAGAACAATCAGTATTGAAAAGACTTGAAGATTAAAATATCAGACTTCAGAAGATCTTGGGTCTGATATTTATTTCTTTAGTATCTCGACAACTTAATTGTCCCGATTTTTTAATTAGTAATTATTACCAACTAGCTTTTTTAACTCCCGGGATAAGACCGTTGTTGGCCATTTCTCTGAAAGTTACTCTAGAAATACCGAAGGTTCTCATGTAACCTCTTGGTCTACCTGTAAGTTTACATCTGTTGTGTAATCTTACCGGAGAAGCGTTTTTAGGTAATTTCTGAAGTCCTTCATAGTCACCTGCCTCTTTAAGAGCTTTTCTTTTCTCAGCGTATTTAGCTACAGTAGCTTCTCTTTTGCGCTCACGCGCTTTCATTGATTCTTTAGCCATTTCTTAGTTCTTTTTGAATGGTAAACCGAAGTGAGTTAATAATGCTTTAGCTTCTTTATCTGTTTTCGCAGTAGTAACGAAAGTAATATCCATCCCTTGGATTTTCTTTACTTTGTCGATTACGATCTCAGGGAAGATAATCTGCTCAGTAATACCTAAGTTATAGTTACCTCTACCGTCGAAACCGTCAGCTTTGATACCAGAAAAATCTCTGATACGTGGCAAAGCAGAAGAAGTCAATCTGTCTAAGAATTCGTACATTTTGTGAGCTCTAAGAGTTACCTTAGCACCTACAGGCATACCTTTTCTTAGTTTGAAAGCAGCTTCATCTTTCTTAGAGATAGTACCAACAGCCTTTTGACCAGTGATATTTGTAAGTTCTTCTACAGCATAATCGATGATCTTTTTATCAGCAGTAGCATCACCTAAACCTTGAGATAAAATAATTTTCTCTAGTCTTGGTACCTGCATTACCGATTTGTATCCGAATTCTTCCATCATTGCAGGAACAATCGTTTCTTTATATGCTTTTTTGGGTCTTGCTATATATTCCATGTGTTATTTAAAATTATAAAGTTTCACCCGTTTTTTTGTTGATTCTTACTTTCTTATCTCCTTCGATTTTATAACCTACTCTGATAGCTTTTCCGTCTTTACCAACTAAAGCTACGTTTGAGATATGAATAGAAGCTTCCTTCTCAGTGATTCCTCCTTGAGGGTTAGAAGCTGAAGGCTTAACGTGTTTTTTAACGATGTTTAGTCCTGCAACAATAACTCTAGGGTCTCTTCCTTCTTTTTTGATCACTTCAATAACTTCACCAGTTTTACCTTTGATATCTTTTTTACCAGTAGTAATGATTACGTTATCTCCTCTTTTTATTTTTAACTTTGACATTTTCTTTTAAAAATTTTAAAAATTAAAGTACTTCAGGAGCTAATGAAATGATTTTCATATATTCTTTGTCTCTCAACTCACGAGCAACTGGTCCGAAAACACGCGTTCCTCTCATTTCTCCTCCAGCGTTTAGTAAAACACAAGCGTTGTCTTCAAATTTGATGTACGAGCCATCTTTTCTTCTTACTGCTTTTTTAGTTCTTACTACTACCGCTTTCGATACCTGACCTTTTTTTGCGTTTCCTGATGGTGTAGAATCTTTAATAGTAACTACGATTTTATCACCAACTGAAGCATATCTTCTTCTGGTTCCTCCCAGAACTCTAATAACTAGTACTTCTTTAGCACCTGTGTTATCAGCAACTTTTAATCTTGATTCTGTTTGTAACATTACTTAGCTTTTTCAATGATTCTTACTAATCTCCATCTCTTACTCTTGCTCATAGGTCTAGTTTCAGAAATTAAAACTGTGTCTCCTTCTGTGCATTCGTTGTTTTCGTCGTGTGCAGTATATTTTTTCGTTTTCAAAACGAACTTACCGTACATCGGGTGTTTCACTCTTGTAGTTTCACTAACAACAATAGTTTTTTCCATTTTATTGCTGGAAACCACTCCGATTCTTTCTTTTCTTAAATTTCTATCCATTGTAAAAAGGATTATTGTTTGTTAGTTAACTCTGTGTTTAGTCTTGCGATTGTCTTTCTCAAATCTCTGATTTGAATAGGATTTTCAAGCGGACTGATTTTGTGAGCCAATTTCATTTTTGTAAATTCAGCTTGAGCTTCAGTCAATTTTGCTTGAATATCTTCAGCGCTTAGATTTTTAATTTCAGCTTTTTTCATTGTATTCAGAGATTAAAGAGGTTTAACAAAATCGTTAGCAACTACAAACTTGGTAACTACCGGTAATTTTTGTGCAGCAAGTCTTAAGGCTTCCTTAGCGATATCGTAAGATACACCTCCAACTTCGAACATAATTTTACCTGGTTTTACTACTGCTACCCAATATTCCACGGCACCTTTACCTTTACCCATCCTTACTTCGGCTGGTTTTTTGGTAATCGGTTTATCCGGGAAGATTTTGATCCATAGCTGACCTTCTCTTTTCATATATCTTGTCGCAGCGATACGAGCAGCTTCGATTTGTCTTGCAGTGATCCAAGCACCTTCTGTCGCTTTGATTCCGAAAGTTCCGTAAGCGAGTTGATTACCTCTTTGGGCAATCCCCTTCATCTTCATCTTGTGAACTCTACGGAATTTGGTTCTTTTTGGTTGTAACATAATTTCTTAAATTTTAGATTTTAGAATTTAGAATTTAAAAAAGTAACGGTCATTTAAAAACTATCCTCTAAAATTTTATTAATTATTTTTTTTATCTCTTGAAGGTCTTCTGTTATCTCTGTCTCCACCTCCTCTGTTTCCGCCACCTGAAGGACCTCCTTTTTTCTGTTGTCCTACTAGTGGAGAAAGATCTCTTCTACCGTAAACTTCACCTTTCATGATCCAAACTTTTACTCCTAATTTACCATAAGTAGTATTAGATTCGGCGATGTGATAATCGATATCTGCTCTGAAAGTAGACAAAGGGATTCTTCCGTCTTTGAAAGATTCGCTTCTTGCCATTTCAGCACCGTTCAATCTACCAGAGATTTGAACTTTGATACCTTCTGCACCCATTCTCATTGTGCTTGCGATCGCCATCTTTACAGCTCTTCTGTAAGAGATTCTGTTTTCGATTTGCTTAGCAATGCTATCTGCAACTAAAACTGCATCAAGCTCAGGTCTTTTGATTTCGAAAATATTGATTTGAATATCCTTACCTGTAAGTTTCTTCAATTCTTCTTTTAACTTGTCAACTTCCTGACCTCCTTTACCGATGATAAGTCCCGGTCTAGCAGTAGTGATTGTAACTGTAACTAACTTTAAAGTTCTTTCAATATAAATTTTTGAAATACCACCTTTAGATAATCTTGCTTCAAGGTATCTTCTGATTTTGTAGTCTTCAGCGATTCTGTCTCCATAATCGTTTCCGCCAAACCAGTTAGAATCCCATCCTCTGATGATACCTAATCTGTTACCAATTGGATTTGTCTTCTGTCCCATACCTTGATTAATTTTCTTTTGTACCTAAGATTAGTGTAATGTGGTTTGATCTTTTTCTGATTCTGTACCCTCTACCTTGTGGAGCTGGTCTTAGTCTCTTCAATTGTCTTGCACTGTCTACAAAAATTTCTTTAACGATAAGATTAGCTTCTTCGATATCAGCACCTTCGTTCTTTGACTGCCAGTTGGCCATCGCAGAAAGTAATACTTTCTCTAATTTGTTTGAAGCGTCTTTCTTTGAATATTTTAGGATGCTTAAAGCTTTGTCTACTTCTACTCCTCTGATGATATCAGCTACTAATCTCATCTTTCTTGGAGAAGAAGGGCAATCATTGTGTAATGCTTTTACTACATCTTGATTTGTTAATTTACGTGCTAATGCACTTTCTCTTTTTCTTGATCCCATGATTATCTACTTCCTTTGTTTTTATTACCACCATGACCTCTGAAAGATCTTGTTGGAGAAAATTCGCCTAGCTTGTGACCTACCATGTTTTCTGTAACGTAAACTGGGATAAATGATTTCCCATTGTGTACAGCAATAGTTTGTCCTACGAAGTCCGGAGAGATCATAGACGCTCTAGACCAAGTTTTGATAACTGTCTTCTTACCAGACTCTATATTTGCCTGAACCTTCTTATCTAAAGTATATGCGATGAACGGTCCTTTCTTAAGTGATCTTGCCATAATTATTTTCTTTTAGATATGATATGACGGTTAGACGCTTTGTTTTTCTTTCTGGTTTTGTAACCTTTAGCCGGCATTCCGTTTCTAGATCTTGGGTGACCTCCAGATGAACGACCTTCACCACCTCCCATTGGGTGATCTACAGGGTTCATTACTACCGGTCTAGTTCTAGGTCTTCTACCTAACCATCTGCTTCTACCAGCCTTACCTGAAACAGTTAACTGATGATCAGAGTTAGATACAGATCCAATCATTGCATAACACTCAGTAAGGATCATTCTAGATTCTCCTGAAGGCAATTTGATGATTGCATATTTTCCGTCTCTTGAAGTCAATTGAGCTGATGAACCAGCACTTCTTGCTAAGATTGCACCTTGACCAGGCTTCATTTCGATACAAGAAATTACAGTTCCCAAAGGAATACTTTTTAATTTCATTGCGTTACCTACATTAGGCTCTACGCTTTCTCCAGAAATGATTTTTTGGTCAACTTTGATCCCGTTTGGAGCGATGATGTATCTCTTCTCTCCGTCTGCATACTCCACTAAAGCGATGAAAGCAGTTCTGTTTGGATCATATTCTACAGTTTTTACCGTTGCTTCAACATCATGCTTGTTTCTTTTGAAGTCGATAATTCTGTATTTCTTTTTGTGTCCACCTCCGGTGTAACGCATGGTCATTTTACCAGTTTGGTTACGTCCACCTGACTTACTAATACCAACTGTTAGAGATTTCTCTGGTTTGTTGGTAGTAATTTCCTCAAAATTGTTTACAATTCTGAATCTCTGTCCTGGGGTGATAGGTTTTAATTTTCTAACAGACATTACTATTATTTATAATTAATAATTAATTTACAGCAAAAATGTCGATTACTTCTCCTTCAGCAAGAGTGATAATCGCCTTTTTCAATTTGTTTGTCTTTCCTACTTGAAGACCTTTTTTCGTGTATTTCGAAGAAACTTTAGGAGCATAAATCATGGTTCTAACGTCTGCTACTTTCACACCGTAAGCTTGCTCTATTGCATTTTTAATCTGGATTTTATTCGCCTTAGGTTGTACTAAGAAAGAATAAGCACCTCTTAAATCTGTAAGATAGTTTGCTTTTTCTGAAATAACTGGTTTAATAATTAGTGACATGATTTATTTCTTTAAATTTTCCTGGAATTTTTCAACTGCACCTTCTAAGAAAACGATCTCACCTGCGTTAATTAAGTCATAAGAAGAAATTTCATTGAATTTCATAACTTTAGTCTTAGGTAAGTTTCTTGAAGATAAATATACATTCTTGTTAGTATCAGGAAGAATGAATAAAGATTTTGTATCGTTCAATGCCAATGCATTCAAGATAGTAACGAAATCTTTAGTTTTAGGAGCAGCAATGCTCAAACCTTCCACGATTCTAATACTGTTGTCTTTCATTTTTTGAGAAAGAACAGATTTTTTTGCTAATCTCTTAAGAGCTTTGTTCAATTTGAATCTGTAGTCTCTTGGCTTAGGACCGAATACTCTACCTCCACCTCTAAATGTAGGAGATTTAATATCACCGTATCTAGCAGAACCAGATCCTTTTTGCTTCTTAAGTTTTTTAGTAGAAGCAGTAATTTCGCTTCTTTCTTTTGATTTATGAGTACCTTGACGCTGAGCAGCAAGATATTGTTTTACTTCTAAGTAAACCGCGTGCTTATTTGGCTCAATACCGAATACAGATTCGTCTAGAGTTACTTTTTTTCCGGTTTCTTTTCCTGATGTATTTAATACTACTAGTTCCATTTTCTGATAATTACATAAGAATTTTTAGCTCCCGGAACAGCACCTTTTACTACTAAAAGATTTTGTTCTTGATCCACTTTTAATACTTGAAGGTTTTGTACAGTTACCTGCTTACCTCCCATTCTACCTGCCATTCTCATTCCTTTGAATACTCTCGAAGGATCCGATCCCGCACCGATTGAACCTGGAGCTCTTAATCTGTTGTGCTGACCGTGAGTAGCTTGCATTACACCTCCAAATCCGTGTCTTTTAACAACACCCTGGAAACCTTTACCTTTTGAAGTTCCTGTAACGTCAACATATTCACCTTCATTGAATAAATCAACTTTTACTTCCTCTCCTACTTTTACTTCGTCTACGAACTCTCTGTAGAATTCTACCAACTTAGCTTTAGGAGCAGAACCAGCCTTTTTAAAATGGCCAGCTAACGCTTTACCAACGTTCTTTTCACTCTTGTCATCGAAACCTAACTGAACAGATTTGTATCCGTCCTTTTCAATGGTTCTGACCTGTAAAACCGAGCAAGGACCAGCCTGAATAACGGTACACGGCATATTTTTGCCGTTTTCGTCAAACAGAGAAGTCATCCCGATTTTTTTTCCAATAATACCTGACATTATTTATATAATATGTTATAAAATTTCCTTGTATTTAATCATTTCTGAGGTCTAAAGCAATTTCTACTTCTGATATAGGCATACTACGCCCCTAAAATGAGTGTGCAAATGTAAGAATTATTTTCAAAATGACAAATATTTATTACAAAATATTTTGATTTTTAAACGTTTAGCAAACTCTGAGAAAATTCAGTCAGGATTTTGATCAAAATATTTCTATTTTTGATAAAGAGAACTTACCAGCATCAGTTTTATTTTTAATAATAATGCTGAAATTTTCAATAACCCTGAACTTAAGTATTTTATATTAGATGAAGCTCCTGCAACTTATTTTCGTTTTTTTGCTTGTTGTTTCTTGCAACAAAAAAGAAAAACATCCGTATACTTTTTACTACTGGAAAACACATCTCCGTTTAAATCAAATTGAGGAAAATACGTTGAAACAAGCAAACTCGCCTTTTTTGTATACAAGGTTTTTCGATGTTGATAAAGTCAACGGAAAGTTTCAGCCGGTCGCAGTGATCACTAAAGATAAAGATTTTAACTTGGAAAAGCAAATTGTTCCGACAGTTTTCATCACAAATCGGGTTTTTATTAATGTCAAAAAAGAAGAAATACAGTTTCTCGCCAAAAGCATTCAAAATTTAGTTCAGAAAAAAATTGCCGATTATCATTTAAAAGCCAATAATGAAATTCAAATCGATTGCGACTGGACTACCGGGACAAAGGATGATTATTTTACATTTTTAAAAGAACTAAAAAAAATTTCAGGAAAGGAAATAACCTGCACGCTTCGACTTCATCAGGTAAAAGACAAAAACCTTGCAGGGATTCCGCCGGTTGCGAAAGTATATCTCATGTGCTATTCCACTTCTTCGCCTTTGGAAAATTCTGATAAAAACTCAATTCTTGATATTAATATCCTGAAAAGTTATTTATCCAAGCTTGAAGATTATCCGATTAAAAATATTGAAGTTGCGCTGCCGATTTATTCGTGGGGAATTGTGACCAATCATTTAGGAAAACATAAGCTCATTAATGCTTTATCAAAAAAAGACCTTGAAAATCCTGATTTTGCAAAAATTTCTGATTATGAAATTGAAATCCTAAAAGACGGTTTCTATTTTGGGAATTTTTTAAATAAAGGTTTTAGGATAAAAGTTGAAGAAATTTCAGACGAACAACTGAAAAATGTTGTTCAGTTTTTAGACAAAAAAATCAACACTTACAACATTATATATTATCAATTAAATAGTAAATTTGTTGAAGGACGAAATTTTGATCAGCTTTAAATCAATCCGTTTCGTAATTCCGACAAATAGTTCAAAACACCAAAATATCAATATGAAAAAGTACATTCTCTCATTGGCGGTTGCATCGCTTTTTTATACAAAATCAGAAGCCTGCGCATGGGCGGATCCCGATTACGATTATTTCAACCTTTTTACGCAGAGCATTATAAAAGACAAATCTTATCTTCCTTTTCTTCACAGCTATTCGACGAGGTTTTATACAGATTTTAAAAGATCACAGATTCCTGATGAAAATATAGAATCGTGGCGCAAATTTTTCAATAATCAGTTGACATATTCGGAAACAGATTATCTGGTCAATAAAATTTCTTTGAATGAACTTAATGATCTGAAAAAAGGAAATCCAAACAATCAGCTGCTCAAGAAGCTCGGCTCCGGATTTTATCAAAAATACCGCGAAGGAATCGATTATTTAATTGAAGCTAAATATCTCGAACCTTACATGAAAATCAATTATGTTGAAAGTTCGGATTCTTTCTATTACAGAGAAAATGAAAGTGATAAAAACGCAACAAGTTTAGATTATAATAAAACAGTTTCGGCATTAAAATCTTTATACAACGCCGCAAAAAACCCGGAAATCAAGCAACGTTACGGTTTTCAGCTTGTTCGTTTCAATCATTATACAAGAAATTACGATACTGCGCTTCAGGCTTTCAAAACTTATGTTCAGCCAATTTCATTGAAAGGTGCGGCTTATTACATGGCGCTCGACCAGCTTGCCGGCGCACAACGAGGTTTGCAAATGGGAAGCGATGCCAACTGGAATTTTTTTCAGGTTTTTAAAAACAGTAAAAGCCGAAAAGAAGGCGCTTTTGTTTCCATGAAACTTTCGGATACGGCATCTTTTAATAATATTCTGAAAAGAACCGGAACCAATGACGAGAAAAATATGGCTTATTTCCTTTTAGGATATGAAGATTTCACTAATCCTATTCCGATCATGGAGAAAATGTATGATATTGATCCCAACTCGGAAATCTTAAAAGTTCTCGCCGCAAGAAGCATCAACGAACTGGAAAGAAGTTACCTTCCAACTTATTATTACGAAACAAAAAACGCAGATAATTCCGATCAAAAAAAGTCTGTTTCAAATTCTTCGGAAACAAAAGAAGCAAAACCAAAAGAACTGAGTTTCTGGCAAAAGATTGTTTTGTTTTTCAAGAATCTTTTCGGCTCAAAATCGGATAAAGCTAAAGACGGAAATAAACCCGACCAAAGTGATAATGATTTACTGGAAAACCCAAACAGGATTCCGTTTTACACAAGAAATCAAAGTTATTACTGGTCTGAAGATGAAAAGCAGAAAGATTTCCTCGATCAGCTTGAAAAATTTACAGATAAAACCAAAGAAAAATCGACGGACGAATATTGGCAGATTGCTGATGCTTATCTTAAATTTCTTAAAAAAGATTACAAGGCAAGCACAGAAATTTTAGAAGACATTAAAACCGAAAATCCTGAATATCTTGAAGAAATCAAAAGAATGAAAGTTTTGAATGACATTGTTTACCAACCCAAAATCACAGCGGAATACGAAGATCATTTAATGAAAGATTATGCAGAATATTTTGTTGAGAAAAAAATTGAGCAAGACAGCACGCAAGAAGTCGGTTATGATTATTATGGTTCCGTGCCTTCAACGGCTTCTTTCCTGAAAGATGTTTTAGCAAACCGTTATTTTTTGCAAGGTGAAGACGGAAAGTCTTTCCTTATGAATAATAAATTGTCGGATCTTCAGTACAACCCGAATTCGGCTTTGGTGAAAAGTGTTGAAGATTTTTACAGAAAGCCGGACAAAACAAAATTTGAACAGCAAATCATCGCCAAAAATATGGATGAAGTTGGAAATATCGATGCTTTTTTCAACTTAATTTATGGTGATCGCGCCATGAGGCTTGCAGATTTTGATAAAGCTAAATCTTATTATCAGAAAGCTCAAAACTTCACGGGAATTCCAAGAGACAATTATGAAACCTACAATCCTAAAACAGGTGAATACGAAAAACTGGTTTATAATGGTGAAAATTATGACGGTTTCAAAAATGTTTCGAGCTTTGTTTTTGGCCATAATGTTTGGGAAAGCTTTCAAAGTGCAGATTCGGAAAGCATGAAAGCTGAAGATTATTCTGCTTTTCCGTTCATCAAACCAAAAATGGACAAACTTGAATTGGCGGATGCATTAATTCAGCTTAAAAAAGCCGGAAACGGTAAAGATCAGAAAGCAGCTTTGGCCAATCAGCTTATTGGTAATTTACTTTATAATACTTCGATTTTAGGATTTTACAGAGAATTGTTTGTGATGGATGTTGACAACAGCAACGGCGGAAAATATGATTTTTGGAGTACAGATAAAAAAACACCTTATCAATATTATTACAAGAATTTCACTTACACAACCTACATCGAGCCGGATAATTTTGATTTAGCTTTAAATTATTATAAAAAAGCGCTTAACCTTTCAACCGACAAAGAGCAAAAAGCAAGGGTTCTTTTCCAAATGGCAAGCGCTGAACAGGGCAAATATTATCAATACGAAGCAAAAAATCAGGCAAACACGGATTACTCTGACCCAAAATGGTCTGAGAAAAATGATGCTCATCAAAAACAATTGAATGACATTAAAAATCAAAAATACAGAACCTATTTTGCTTTACTGAAAACACAATATTCAGATACGGAAACCGCAAAGGATTTATTGGGAAGTTGCTCGTATTTTGATTATTTTATGAAGAAATAATTTTAAAAAAAGGGAATCATGTTGATTCCTTTTTTTGTTGTTTTTGCAGCCATTCGTCATATTTTTTTTTGAATGATGCAAACTTATAATCCTGATTACGTTGTGCTGCATCTATTGAATGCGATGAATGGATATCTACATCTTCTCCTGCGAAATCGGCCAGCTTTTCGTAATATATATGCAGCTGATCCAACTCTTTTTCTGTAAGATCTTCAATATCTACAATCCGGTTGCTCGCCTTATCGTGAGCTGCTATTAATTCATTTAATTTTATCTGAATAGCTTTTGAATCTTTATTTTGTGCTTTCTGAATCAAAAAAACCATTAAAAAAGTAATAATTGTAGTTCCTGTGTTGATGACAAGCTGCCAGGTTTCTGAATAATTAAAAAACGGACCGGAAACGGCCCAAATTATTACGACTGCAACAGCACCTATAAAAGCATAAGAACTTCCGGTAAATTTTGTTGCCCAGTTTGAAAACCTTTCAAAAAAGCCTTTTTTTAACTTTGCCATTTTACTCATTTATATAAAAATCAGCAAAAACTTCGCCGAAGAAGCCGATTTCAAAATAATACTTATTAAGAAAAGACAGGCTTTATCAAGCTGTACGAATAATTATAAAATCTCTCTAGATTTTGAATTTAGAATTTCTAAATCTTCTCTATCATTTATGCAGTTTTCACCTACATTCAATACTTTTCTGGCATGCTTCTTTACGACGTCTTTATATGTTGGGATTTTTACCATTTTGTGAATAAGCACCAGCGCATCCATTAGTTTAATAATAACAGCCGTATTTCCAGAAGAATACAATCTTATTTGGTTGAATGCAATATCGGTAATGAGTTCAAAGTCATATAAATTAGTAATGAGACGCAGGTTTTTTTTATCATCAAACCGATGACTTGGCGGGAATTTTTTTGTAGCCAGATAACACAGCGTAGAAGTTAAATTATCTATACAAGAAATGGCAGTATAAGGATCGTTCACTCCTGGCGATAAGGCTCTCACCGCAATTTCTACCATTTGGTGAATTGACAACTCGATATGCTGATTTGACGTTCTGGAGCTTCCCAATATAAACTGGCTTTGCATTTGATCTACCGTATTATCTTCAATATTGTTATAATACAAAGTCCCTAAATCAATTCCTTTCACGATATAACTTCCGGGCCTGTAATTCAGTTTTAGCAAACTGTTACTTTCAGTTGCCAATCTTAATAAAGTATCAACATCAATATATTTTACATACCCGTATTGAGCTGCAGAAATTAATGTTTTGTTTTGATATTTTGCTATTTCTTTATCTACATTCGGAATAATGTCATATTTTGGTTTTTCATCCAATTCTTCCGGAAACAGTTTCTTTATCTCCTTTCCGATGGAAGCAGAAATTTCCGAAATGACATGATCTGCCTGTATACTTATCGCTATACGATGGATAAATATGATAAGTAGCACAATATTCATTACCGCAAAAACGATTGCGAACAAGATCGATAAAGAGGGAATAAACTTATAATCTTCGGTATCTTTTATGGTATTTAAAACAATAAGGCAATAAATGTATGTTGAAATATACGTTCCCAAAACCACCTGATTTAAACGTACATACATGAAATTTTTAATCAATCGTGGGCCGAATTGCGAAGAGGCCAGCGTCAATGCAACCAAAGTAACAGAAAAAACAGTTCCGGCAACGCCAATCATCGCTCCGGATATTGTAGAAAGTACGCTTCTAGCAGAATCTGAGCTTCCGATAAAAAAGAATTTTTTGAGTCCTTCGTTTTTAAATGCCAAATGGTTATCAACATTTAAAAGGAGTATTGCAAAAAGTATAGCTCCAATAATAATAATCACCGGAATAAACCAAAAGGTTGATTTGAGCTCGTGCCAGAAGAAAAGCAGTTTTTTCATAAAATGAATATATTATTTTTACGGATATTGTACAGCTTTGTCCAATTCTATAGGATTATTATTTTTTCGAATGTGATTTTGCATCATTTTAGTAAGTTCTTTAAACTGATCCAAACTTTTTACTTCAACACTCATTACGTAATATGAGGCTGTAGGATCAGTATTATTTTTAAACTGCTCTTTTAATCGATGAAGAGGGTCATTATAGGTATCTAGCAATATTTTATGGAGCTTTTTTTCAGAAATATTTATAGCCTTTTGTCCTCCAAAATTTTCTATAATAGATAATGTTTCATAAGTTTTAGGAAGTTTATAGCTTTTTACAAGATTAAAAGTAAAATTGTTTTTTGTATCCTTTAATTCAAAAATTAGCCCGGGAAGCCCACGAAATTTATATGGTCCTTCATTGATATTAATATCTTTTGTAAACCATGCGATCCAACTTCTTCCCCCAAAATTGGTAGTTGCCTTTTGTAGGAGATAATTCTCTGATTTTTTTGTTTCCTTGTGAAGTTTCCATGAGATTTTATCAACACTTTCAATAACAAATAAATTATCCAGAAGAATATAACTACGATTTTGATTAGTATTCTTTTTTCTTATAATTGTAGGTGCGTCACTCCAAATCATGCTGTTCCGTCCTTGTGTTATGTTTGCAGAATCGTTAAGAACGTAATCATAATCATAAAATTTGACTTCATCAGGATTGATATCAAGTACCATATTGAGTTTTCTTGTTTCCATTGCGATGGAATCATCTTTTATTTGAACTTCGTATATAAATCTATGTGTTTGGGCTGAAAGCGAAATATTCAGCATCAATAGTAATAATAGTATTGTCTTCATTTGTAAATTTTCCATTAATTTAATAAAATTAATTTAAACATCTTTTAAAAATAAAAAAATCCCTCTTCTTCCAAAAGGGATTTATTTAATCATGACAAATTATATTACCACACTTAAATTAAAGTATAAACTTCATTTATTTCACCATTATTTTTCCAGAAATTACATTTTCTTTTTCGTCAGCTATACTATAAAAATAAACTCCTTCGTTGCTAAAGCTTGTTGGGATTTTATTGATTCCTTTTGTAAGAATAGTAGTTTTTACCAATCTTCCTTCAGCGCTTAAAATATGTAAAGCGCCTTTACTTCCTAAAAAGTCTACAGTTAGTATATCATCTTTTTTGAGTAAAGTGGGATATACTGTTATTTTGCTTTTTAAAGTATTTTCTATGGTACTGAGTGTTTGCGTGTTGGTTTTTATAAAGAAAGCACCAAAACCAGTAACCGGGAACTTTAACGACCAAATCTGCATGATTGGATCCCATTTGATGTCGCTATCCGCCGGATCAATAATTGACTCCTGCCCTGAATAACTTTGTGGTAAGCCTGAGCCATCCTGAGATGTACCTAGTATTTTTGCCACTCTTATATTGGCAATGCCTTGCGTATCTCCTGCAGCAATTGGAAGTTTTGTTGAATTGATTGTATTAAAACTATCAAAATCATCTTGTGAGAAATAAAGTGTTAGATCACCGGTTGCATTATTTGTTGCGCCACTTTGCATATTGATTTCCTGATGTCTTTTTACAAAAGTCGGATGTTGTGTTGGATCTATCCATTCTTTTACAGAGAGTGTTCCTGTAATGTCGGAAAGGTTCCCCATCGTGGTAATTTCTCCTATTGTATTGTAGCATACACCCAAAATATGCGTTCCGGTATTTTGTACAGTAGAACTTATGGCAATGTTTTCTTGAGGAAGAGTAATATTGTTTGAAACAGCTTCCAACAGTGTCAATACATTGGGGGAGTTGCTTGTTTTAAGCTGATAAAAATTACAGTTTTCATACAATAATGCGATAACGGTTCCGTCTGTATCATATGTAGACTTATGATGAATATCAACCATGTAGGCTTTATTATTATATAAAGACGTGATAGAATCTGCCACTATCGTATGTCCCATAAAGGTTTTATATCCATCTAAATTCAGCAATATAGTATCCATCTCTTGTTGTGTGACGAGATTTTGTGCAATACCTCTGTACCAATAAAGCCCGTCTGAATTTATCGTTGCGCAGTCTCCCGTACAAGGAAGATTAGCAATCTTCTGTCTAGCAAAATCATTCATTTGAGTATATGATAATCCGAGGTTAGCAATAGTTGGGCTTACCCCGCCATGAAGAAAAATATAAGGTCCTATCTTTTCAATGACGTTTTTACTTCTGAGCCATCTTCCCAGTTCACTTGTTGCATCATGAATATTACTTATGTTTTCCTGCATCAGCTCAGAACTTACAAAGTATTTCTCATTCACATAACGTAAATCATTTGTCAGATTCATCACATCATGGTTTCCCAAAATAAAATGAATTTTACCTCCTGCTGCTGTAGCTTCAGCTTCCAGCTTATAAATAAGCCACAGACATTCTATCACTTGCGTTCCACGGTCAAACATGTCTCCGGCAAATACTATATGTCCTTTACCATAGATCCATTCAAAGTTATTATTTATCACACCTGCCTTTTTCAAAAGAGAAACCAGTGCTGGCATATTACCTTCAATATCAGAAAAAACCAACATTTTCTGAGGCAATGGGTAAGTCGATTTTTCTATGGGATACTGTGCGTGCAGATTTACCTGAAAACTTGTACCATCACCCACAGGACATGTAATTGTCTGTAACCCTGAAGACGGCAGGGCTTGAGTTAATAATTGTCCGTTAGTAATATGATGTACTATTTTTTGTCCATTTCTGTCGAGGACATAAGGACCATCATTTTTAATTACGGTGGTATTATCGATAAGCATTTCGGCATCAAAAGAGACATCTGAACTGCTGGCATTTTGATTGTGAACTTCTATTGCAATAGTATTATCTCCCTGGTGAAATCTTGCTCCAGTAAGAATATAGGTATTGTACAGATCTTCGTCCGCAATTGTGCCAGTTGTACCGGTTGTATATGTAATGGTTCCTGTGGTCATAAGTTCTGAACGTTTTGCTTCTACTCCATTAATATATATTACAGCACCATCATCATGTTTTATGTTAAGCTTAAACAAAACATTTTGGGGATTAAATGCCAGATTTATTTTTTTCCTGAAATAATAAGCCAATGAAGGATCTTTCTTGATAAGCAACGTTGCTTCATCGCTATCTCCAAAACCTAATTCGCCAAGCCCTGACAGCCAACCTGTGTCATCAAACATTTCTGCATTCCAGCTTGCAGGTGGAGCGGTTTCAACATTCAGATATTTCCAACTGCTGTTTTTGGGAAATATTACTTGAGGAACAACCAGCTCCGCATCGAAAGAAACATCTGAACTACCTGTGTTTTGATTATGAACTTCGATGGCGATTGTATTTTCGCCAGTCTGGAAGCTCGATCCTTGAATTGTATAAGAATGATATTTGTTCTCTTCGGCAGTAGGCAGATAATTTGTAGTACCTGTAGTATAAGTCACAGCTCCAGTAGGCATCAATGATGTACGAATTACCTCTACCCCATTGACATATACGATTGCCCCGTCATCATGCTTAAAGTTAAGATTAAAGGTCATCCCGGAAGGATTTGCAGAAAGCATAACTTTTTTTCTGAAATAATAAGTTACCGAAGGATTCTTTTTAACGAGCACTGTCGTCTCATCGCTTTCACCATATCCGAATTCACCTGCACCCGAAGACCAACTAGTGTCATCAAAGTTACTCTCATTCCAAGTAGAAGGTGGCGCTGAATTTATATTCAGGTATTTCCACACACTTTCTTTAGGAAATATTAACTGTGCCATTACTACAGCACACGCAAACATTATTGAAACAAAAAGTAGTATTTTTTTCATAGAATTTGTTAATTTTAATTAATAATATTTATATAAATATACAAATTTACACAGTCTCTAAACTATAAATTAAATTTAAACTGAACAATCATTATTTAAGAATAATAATTTTAATTATTTTATGTTAAATAAATTTTATTGGATAATTATTAATAATTATTTATTCACAAAAAATATTTAAACGTAAACATTTATAAGAAAATGTAAAAATTACGGAATGTTAAAACTTGTTGAAAAATTACAAGATTTATACAATTTTTAACTGATTTAAACAGAATAGACTTCTATTTTTTGCTTTGAAGGTGTGGTTTGTAGAAAGAAGTTTATTATTAAATACAAAAAATCCCTCTTCTTGCGAAAAGGGATTATATAATCATGACAAATTGTATTTATCACACTTTAATTTCTACGTCAACTCCTGAAGGAAGTTCTAATTTCATTAGAGCATCAACAGTTTTAGAAGAAGAAGAATAGATATCCATCAATCTCTTGTGAGCTGATAATTGGAACTGCTCTCTAGCTTTCTTGTTTACGTGCGGAGATCTCAGCACTGTGAAGATTCTCTTATTTGTAGGTAATGGAATTGGTCCGTTTACAACAGCACCAGTAGCCTTTACCGTTTTTACGATTTTCTCAGCAGACTTGTCTACCAAGTTGTAATCGTAAGATTTTAATTTTATTCTGATTCTTTGTGACATTTCTTTGATTTAAAAAATTAACCTTTTGCTTTAGCGATAATATCTTCAGCAACGTTTTGAGGAGTAGCCTGATATTTCTCTAATTCCATAGAAGAAGTAGCTCTTCCTGATGAAAGTGTTCTTAGAGTAGTAACATAACCAAACATTTCAGAAAGTGGAACTGAACCTTTGATTACAACGGCACCGTTCTTTTCTTCTTGTCCACTGATAGTTCCTCTTCTCTTGTTAAGGTCACCAATGATGTTACCCATATATTCTTCCGGAGTTACAACCTCCAGTTTCATAATAGGCTCCATGATTACTGGCTTAGCAGCACGTCCCGCTTCTTTAAATCCTAATTTTGCAGCCATTTCAAAAGAAAGTGCATCAGAATCCACCGCGTGGAAAGATCCGTCTTTAAGAGTAACTTTAATACCTTCAACTTCGAAACCAGCCAAAGGACCGTTTTTCATTGCAGCTTTAAAGCCTTTTTCAATTGCAGGAACAAATTCTCTAGGAACGTTACCACCTTTGATCTCATTAACGAATTCTAAACCAACTTTACCTTCGTCAGCAGGTCCTAGTTCAAATACGATATCCGCAAATTTACCCTTACCACCAGATTGTTTTTTGTAAACTTCTCTGTGCTGAGCAACTCTTGTAAGATTTTCTTTGTATTCTACCTGAGGTTGACCTTGGTTAACTTCAACTTTGAATTCTCTTCTCATACGGTCAACAATGATATCTAAGTGAAGCTCACCCATACCAGAGATAATCGTTTGTCCTGAAGCCTCGTCTGTTCTAACCGTAAAAGTAGGATCTTCTTCAGCCAATTTAGCTAATGCGTTACCCATTTTATCTTGGTCAGCCTTAGTTTTAGGCTCAACAGCGATACCAATTACCGGATCAGGGAAAACCATCGATTCTAGAACGATTGGGTTTTTCTCGTCACACATAGTATCACCAGTTTTGATAGATTTGAAACCTACCGCAGCACCAATATCACCAGCTTCAATATATTCTACCGGGTTTTGCTTGTTAGCGTGCATCTGATAGATTCTAGAGATTCTTTCTTTATCTCCTGAACGAGTGTTCAAGATATAAGAACCTGCATCTAGTCTTCCAGAGTATGCTCTGAAGAATGCTAATCTTCCCACGAAAGGATCGGTAGCAATCTTAAATGCTAAAGCCGCGAAAGGCTCGTTTACGTCTGGTTTTCTTGTAATTTCAGCGTCAGTTCTTGGGTCAGTACCTTTGATATCATCCTTATCCAATGGTGAAGGCAAATATTTACATACCGCATCCAACATAAACTGTACTCCTTTATTCTTGAATGAAGAACCACAAGTCATTGGGATAATAGATAAATCGATAGTAGCTTTTCTAAGAGCTGCGTTGATTTCTTCTTCAGAGATAGAATCCGGATCTTCGAAGAATTTCTCCATCAAAGTCTCATCGTAGTCAGCAACAGCTTCTACTAATTTTTCTCTATATTCTAAAACTTCATCCTTCATGTCTTCAGGAATTGGCACTACTTCAAAAGTTGCTCCTTGTCCTGCTTCATCCCAGATGATCGCTCTGTTTTTAATTAAGTCTACAACACCTTTGAAATCTTCTTCAGCACCGATTGGTAAAACGATTGGAACTGCGTTTGATCCTAACATTGTCTTAACCTGGTTTACCACGTTAAGGAAGTCAGCACCTTGACGGTCCATTTTGTTCACGAATCCCATTCTTGCAACTTTGTAGTTGTCGGCAAGTCTCCAGTTTGTTTCAGACTGAGGCTCAACTCCGTCTACTGCAGAGAATAAGAATACCAATCCATCCAATACTCTCAAAGATCTGTTTACTTCTACTGTGAAGTCAACGTGTCCCGGTGTATCGATGATGTTGAAGTGGTAAGGTTTAGTTTCAGGTAGTGGTTTTCCTTGGTCTGTTGGGAAATTCCAAGAACAAGTAGTCGCTGCAGAAGTAATGGTAATACCTCTTTCAGCTTCCTGCTCCATCCAGTCCATTGTAGAAGCACCATCGTGAACCTCACCAATTTTGTGGTTTACACCTGTATAGAATAAAATTCTTTCTGTAGTGGTAGTTTTACCCGCATCAATGTGAGCAGCAATACCAATATTTCTTGTAAATTTAAGATCTCTACCCATTTCAGATTAGAATTTAAAGTGTGAGAAAGCCTTATTAGCTTCCGCCATTTTGTGAGTATCAGATTTTTTCTTGTAAGCAGCACCTTCTTCTCTTGAAGCAGCTACCACTTCATTAGCCAACTTCAAAGCCATAGACTTATCATTTCTAGCTTTTGAATATTTGATTAACCATTTCATTGCCATAGAAATTTTTCTATCAGCTCTGATTGGCATAGGAATCTGGAAGTTTGCTCCACCTACTCTTCTAGAACGTACTTCTACGTGAGGCATAACGTTAGTCAATGCATCTTTCCAGATTTCAAGAGCAGTTTTTTCAGTTTCTCCTTTTTTAGTTTCTACGATATCCAATGCATCATAGAATATTTTGAATGCGATTGACTTCTTACCGTCAAGCATCAAGTTGTTTACGAATCTAGTTACCAATTGATCATTAAATTTTGGATCTGGTAACAACGGTCTTTTTTTTGCTTTTGTCTTTCTCATTGTCTTGTACCTTATTTAATGATTATTTTTTCTTTCCTTTAGCTGGTGCAGCTGCTGCCTGACCTGGTTTTGGTCTCTTAGCTCCATACTTAGATCTTCTCTGTGTTCTTCCATTTACACCTGCAGTATCTAACGCACCTCTTACGATGTGGTATCTTACTCCTGGTAAATCTTTTACTCTCCCCCCGCGTACCAATACTATCGAGTGCTCTTGAAGATTATGTCCTTCGCCTGGGATGTAGGCGTTAACTTCTTTTCCGTTTGAAAGTCTTACCCTTGCAACTTTTCTAAGTGCAGAGTTAGGTTTCTTAGGAGTGGTAGTATATACTCTCGTACATACACCTCGTCTTTGTGGACAAGAATCAAGTGCAGCCGATTTACTCTTCTTGGTAAGTGCGACTCTTCCTTTTCTAACTAATTGTTGAATAGTAGGCATTTAATTGCTTTTTATTTTAAGGTGCAAAAATAGTAATAATTTTTTAACTGACAAGATGTTATGTCCAAATAATCTTAATATATTTTAATAAAGCTTTAAAAGCTAAAGTAAGTCGATTAATCAATCTATTTAAAAGAAAAATTTAATCTAAAGCAAGTTCAGACGTATACAAAACCTCGGATTTATTGCGAATAGTATCTTTTTTAAGCCATTTTATTTTCGGATTTACACTTCCCGCCATACTTTCTTTAAGCTTACCTTTTTGGCTATTTGTATGTTCATATTGAAAGGACTTTTCGATTAAGGGAATGTGATAAGTCGTTAAGGTTTTCAGGTTTCTTTCATTATTAAACAAATATTTTTTATCCTTAAATTTTGGCATTTGAGCTTTAACCTTATTTCTTTTTTCCAAATAATTGGCAGGAGTTTTCAAGCTATATAAAGTAAGAAACGCAAGGAAAAAGCATGCTGTTCTCCAAATCAGTTTATCATTTTTTTGATATTTAAAATATAAAATAAGAAACGAAAAGTATAGGCAAAAATTAGCCGCCGACAACATTCTTACATTCATTTCCTCAATTTGTTGAAACCAGCCCGAAACCAATAAAGAAACAGAATATACCGCGGCAACAGCCCACAATAAAACATGAAAATAATGCAGTGAAGTTTCTTTTGCTTTTCTGTAATATTTAAGGAAATAAACAAAAATAAATATATCTATTATTAAGATCAAAAACTGAAATGCTAAACTTGCAAAGCTATTGGAAGCAGGCTTCAGGCCGATAAAAGGATCAATCACGTTGCTAATTCCCAAAAGATCACGTAATATATATACAGGAAGCATCTCGCCTGGCGCGCCTCTTAAATTTTCGCCCGTAAAGCTGCTAAATTTCAGAAAATTAAATATCAAATAACTTCCGATTCCTATGCCTGAAAATAGTAATAACAATAAAAATCCATGCTTCAATCTCTTGTCTGTTATTTTAAAAAAACAAAGCGCAAAGAAAAACATGATTCCTAAATAAATATAAATTCCCGAATATCTCACGCTAAACATCGCAATCATCATTAAAGACGCCAAAACGACATTTTTATAAAAACTACCCGAACCTGTAAATAGCTGATGAAGAAAATAAATAAGGAAATAAAATAAAAAGACAAAAGGACTTTCTGAAGCAGCTTGCGTAAAAGCAAAAAAGAAAGTTTTTCCTGCAAAAAGCAAAACCGTTTCCCTAAAATAAAACTTTTTATGCCAAGAAAATAAAAGAATAATTAAAGTAAATAATAAATTCAGCCCTTTATAAGACCAAAAATAATCCTGAAATAAAAAATAAAAACCTTTCAGCATCAACGGAAAACCCAGCGGAAAAAGATTAGTTTCAGGTTTTGGAAAATCTGCAGCAATGCCAAAATACGACAAACTATCCGCTCCTATTCCGCCATACGGAACAAAAAAAGATTGTAAAAAATAAATAACAACAACTATTACAGCTAAAATCTTATATTTTTTCATCTTTAAAATCAAAGTCACAATATTAAGAATTATCTTTTTAACTATTCTGATAATTTCAACAATAGCTATCATCAATCGAGACAAAACATTTTCGGCACAATATTTCCTGCAATTAGAGATATTAAAAATAGACTTATGAAAAATGCAAGTATTATCGGTCTGCAGGAAGCCGACTGTAAAAACATTTCACAAAAACTCAATATCCTTTTAGCCAATTATTCGGTTTTTTATCAAAATACAAGAGGCTCACACTGGAATATTAAAGGTGATCAATTCTTTACACTTCATCCAAAATTTGAAGAATTATACAACAGTTTGGTTTTAAAAATTGACGAAATTGCTGAAAGAATATTGACTTTGGGAGCTACGCCAGCGCACAATTATTCAGATTATCTACAGGTTTCTACCATAAAAGAAAGCAAGGAAGTGAGTGACGGAAACAAAAGCGTTGAGATTATCTTAAATTCCTTTAAAGTAGTTATTGATCTGCAAAGAGAACTTCTCGATATTACGGAAAAAGCGGGTGATGAAGGTACCAATTCTCAAATGAGCGACTATATTACGGAGCAGGAAAAAGAAGTATGGATGTATAATTCGTATTTGGGCAAATAAAACAAAATTACTTTTCTTAAATTCCAAAATCGTCTTTCAAAAAGGCGATTTTTTTTATTTATTTTATTAAATTTATTTATTAAAATTTAAGCATGTCCGAAATACGTCTCAATTCCATTTTAGATAACGATTTTTATAAAATTACCATGCAAAACGCCGTGGTAAAACTTTTTCCGAGCCAGATTGTAAAATATGAATTTATCAACCGTGGAAAACATTATTTCCCGGAAGGCTTTGATGCAACTCTGAAAGAAATCGTCAACAAAATGGCAGAACTGAAATTAACCAAAGACGAAAAAAAATACCTCGCCAGAACTTGTCCGTATTTAGATTTGCCGTATTTAGACTTTTTAGAAGGATATCATTATGACCCTTCTGAGGTGAAAATTGTTCAGACCGGCAATGATTTATCAGTTATCGTTGAGGGTCTTTGGTACAGGACGATTTTGTGGGAAGTCCCTTTATTGGCTTTGATCAGCGAGCTGCATTACGAAATGAACCACATGGAAAGAGACGCAAACGACATTGTAATGAACAGAACTTTGGAAAAAGCAGATTCCTTAAATAAATTAGGCGTAAACTTCGCTGAATTCGGAACCCGAAGAAGACATTCTTATAAAGTGCAAAATTTGGTTGTAGAAGCTTTGACACAAAAAAGAGATTCTACGTTTATTGGAAGCTCAAATGTGCATTTTGCCATGAAATACAGTGTAAAACCCATCGGAACGCATGCTCACGAATGGTTTATGTTTCACGGAGCCGAATTTGGATTTAAAATGGCCAACGAATTAGCGCTTGAACATTGGGTTGATGTCTATCGCGGTGATTTGGGAGTTGCTCTTTCAGACACCTACACGACTGATGTTTTCTTTCAGCAGTTTGATAAAAAATTTGCTAAGCTTTTCGACGGAGTGCGTCATGACAGCGGAGATCCGTTTGAGTTTACCGACAAAACAATTGCACATTACCAAAGCAACGGGATCAATCCTTTATTTAAATATATTATTTTTTCAGACGGGTTGAATCTCGAACGTGTTGAAGAAATCACCAATTATTGCAAAGGAAAAATAGGCGTTTCTTTCGGTATCGGAACCAATCTCACCAATGATGTCGGTTTAAAACCAATGAATATTGTGATGAAATTAATTGGCGTTCAGTCTTTAAATAAAGAATGGATTCCGACTGTAAAACTTTCAGATGAACACGGAAAATACACGGGCGATCCAAAAATGATCGAGCTGGCGAAAGAGTTTTTAAGAATAAAAGATTAATACAAATCTATTCTGCTGCTTTATTTTTTTTTTGAATATTTTAAAATTAGAATTAAGTTTTATTTTATTAAATTAGCTTATTATCAAATCATTAAAACTTATTCTATGAAAAAACTGAATTTAACAAAGCTTTCAAGAAAAGCACTAAAAGAGATCAAAGGAGGAAATGACCTTCAACCAGCTTTAATCTGTAATTGTAGTGGAGAAGCATTAATTATGTGTCCTGATGGAACTATTTCCATGACAGATTATATTTGCGCAGAAAATGGAAAGTGTATTGCAAATACAGGTTTTTGTAATAACGAACCTGTTTTAGAACCAGTTTAAAATTAAAATTTTAGAAAATCTACAAAATGATAAAGCCTCGTAATAATTTATGAGGTTTTTTGTACTTAATAATTCTTAACAACTTATCAATTCTTAATGGTTTCAAAAAAATTAAATTAAACTTCCCTAAAGCGCAAAATAATCTTTTGTTTCGTAATTTTGAAAAATGGAAATGACTTATCTGATCATCGGATTTTTTGCAGGCGGAATTCTTGGGGCAATTATTTTATATTTTGTCTTAAAATCGTCGATGGTTTCGAGGAATTCTTATGATGAAATCAATCATTTACATATTAAAATTAATTCTGATCTTGAAAATTCAAATCTCAAAATCGTTGAGTTAAATCAAATTATTCAAAATGAAAAAGAAATATATCTTCAGCAATCGGATCTTTTTAATGATCTGAAAAGTGAATTTTCAAAAATTTCTGCGGAATATTCTTCTTTACAATCACAATTTCACGACCAAAAACAAAACAGCCTGAAACAAAGTTCTCAGATTGACATCCTTCATAATGAAAAACAACAGCTTTTGGCAAAAAACTCTGAACTTTCCGCAATTAATGAAAGCTTAAAAACTTCTCTTGAAACTCAAAAACAAGAAGTTTCAAAAATTCAGGAAGAGGGAAAACTGCATTTCGAAAATCTGGCCAATAGAATTTTAGAGGAAAAAACTGAAAAATTCACCACACTTAATCAAAATAATCTTAAAAACATTCTCGATCCTTTTCAGGAAAAAATTACTGATCTTAAAAACAAGGTAAACGAAGTGTATGAAAAGGAAAATAAAGAACGTTTTTCCCTTGGCGAAAAAGTAAAGGAACTTGCGCAACTGAATCAGCAGATTTCGGAAGATGCAAAAAAGCTGACAAAAGCATTAAAAGGTGAAAGCAAAACGCAGGGAAATTGGGGCGAAATGATTCTTGAAAGCATTCTTGAAAAATCAGGACTGGTAAAAGGAAGAGAATATTTTCTGGAACATGAGCTTCGTGATGAAGATAATAAAGCTTTATTTTCGGAATTTTCAGGTAAAAAAATGCGTCCCGATGCGGTTGTAAAATATCCTGATGAGCGAAATGTAATTATCGATTCTAAAGTTTCTTTAACGGCTTTCACAGAACTGGTTGACGAAAATGACACGGATATTTATCATATTAGGCTGAATCAGCATTTGTTATCTATTAAAACCCACATTAATCAGCTGAGCCAAAAAGCATACGACGATTACGGGAAATCTCTGGATTTTGTAATGATGTTTATTCCTAGCGAGCCTGCTTATATTGCCGCGATGCAGGCCGACCAAAATCTTTGGAATTTTGCGTATGAAAAAAGAATTTTACTTTTAAATCCAAGTAATCTTATCACTTCATTAAAGTTGATTGCCGATCTTTGGAAAAGAGAATATCAAAACAAAAACTCAATGGAAATCGCGGATCGCGGCGCCAAATTGTACGATAAATTTGTAAGCTTTGTAGATAATCTTGAAAAAGTAGGTCGAAATCTTGATCAGGCAAAAAATGTTTATAATGATGCATTTAAACAATTGTCGACCGGAAATGACAATCTGGTTATTCAAACTCAAAAACTCAAATCTTTAGGAATAAAAAACAAAAAAGAGCTTCCCCAAAGTTTGATTGAAAATTCCGACAACTTATTAGAATCTTAACATGATTGAAAGCTTTCAGAACGAAAAAATAAAAAACATCACCAAACTTTTAACCGACAACCGATTCAGAAAAAAATCAGGGGTTTTTGTGGTGGAAGGACAACAGGAAAATGAAAGAGCTCAGAAATATAATTTTGAAGCTACAGAATTTTTTGTTTGTGAGAGTATATTTAAAGGTCAAAATCCTAAAGAGAAAATACATTATGTTTCTGAAAAAGTGTATGAAAAAATAGCGTATCGCGGAAGTTCCGAAGGCATTATTGGCATTTATAAAGCCAAAGAAACTGATTTAAATACTTTCAAACCTAAAGACAATTCAACCATAATTATTGTTGAAGGCGTAGAAAAACCCGGGAATCTGGGCGCAATTTTACGAAGTTGTGAGGCTTTTGGGATTGATGCCTTAATTGTTGCTGATGCAAAAGCAGATTTTTACAATCCTAATGTGATCCGTTCAAGCGTTGGATGTTTATTTGGTATGGACGTTTTTCAGGCTGAAAACCATGAAGTTTTTGAATTTCTGCAAAACAATGAATTCAACATTTACACAACAATCATGGATGAAAGTTCTGAAGATTTATTTAAAAGAGATTTCATAAAAAAATCTGCAGTTTTATTCGGGACGGAACATTCGGGATTAAGCGATTTCTGGTCCGGAAAAGGAAAAAACACCTTAATTCCTATGACCGGAAGCATTGACTCATTAAATCTAAGCAATGCAGTAGCAATTACCTGTTATGAAGCTTTAAGACAAAAGAAACTACAATAACGAACATAAAAAAACCGCTTCGCTAAGCGAAACGGTTCTTTTATTTTTAGCAGATGCTAATTACTTTACTGCAGTTTTAGCAGAATCAGACTTAGCTTCAACGCTATCTTTCATCGCATCAGCGTTAGCTTTAGTAGAATCGATATTTGCGTTAGCAGTAGAATCGATGTTGTTCTGTAAAGAATCAGCGTTAGCTTCGATTGAATCAGCTCCTTCAGTAGCAGTAGCTTCTGTTTTTTTACAAGCAACTAAAGAAATTGCAGCGATAGCAGCTACGAATAATGACTTTTTCATAATAAATTAAATTTAATTTTGTTAATATTGTTTTTTAAATCTTCTCTTGTTCGGTTAATTGAACATGACAAAGGTATAGCAGATGATAAATTTGTTTATGAAAAATAATTGTAATACATTTGTAAAACAATTTTACAAATAAATAGCACTGGTAATCAACGTTTTAATTATTTTTAAGAAAATTGACAGATCTAGATATATTACACTTTGAGCAACTGAAAAAGGATGTGCAGGCTCAATTTCTAAAAGAACATACCCCTTCTTATGATGATATATCTAAATGGAAGGGTATAGATATTATATATTTTCAGGAAGACCTCCGAAAAAAGGCTAAAGGAAACATTAGCGAAAAATCTTTTTACACCTATTTTAAAAACTCACCGGTAAGCAAACTTCCACGTATTGACATGCTTAATTTATTGAGTATTTATGGGGGCTACGCATCATGGTACGAGTTTAAAAAGCAACACCTTTTCGCTGGAGAATTGTTACAGGACGAGAAAGATCTAAGCGAAGAAGATTTGCTCGAATTGGAGGAAACAGTCTCAAACACTCAAAATCTTCCTAAAACAGATATTGAGTCCGCAAAAACAGAACAAAAATCACCTGAAAACACTGATTTACAAAAAACAATAACTGATAATCAGATAATTGTAGAAAACCAAGCCACAAAATCTCTTCAACAAGATTATGGTATTAAGCCCGTAAAAAGAAACTACCAAAGAACCGCTTGGATTGCCGCAACATTAGTTTTTTTAATTCTACTTGGTCTTTTAGGTTTTAAAGATGAACTTTTTCAGAAAACATATACTTTTTGTTTTACGGATGCCGATAGAAATCAAAAAGTACAGAGTACAATAGAAATAAAAGTCATCAAACAAAACGAGTCGCCTTTATTTTATAGAATAAAGCCGGGTGAATGTTTTTATTATCAAACTAAAGATAAAAACCTTCGAATGCAGATCAGCTCGACGGTGTATGAGAATCTTGAAATAAATAGAAATCTTCAAAATGCACCTGACGAAGAAATTATCGAACTGAAGCCCGACGATTATAAAATGGCGGTATTTTATTACTCTACAAAAGATGTTTCAGGAAACCCTTCTGAACAGATTAATATTAAAAGGCGTCAACTTGAAAGCCGTATCAGTAATGACGCTGTTATTTCTCAAGTTTATGATAATGAAATTTATGGAATTGAGACTTTAGACAAACAAAAATACATTACACTGGTAACGACACCTACAACTTCACTAAAAAACCTTTCTGTTATTGAAATGAAAAAAGACAAAAAAGGTAAAATAGTGTCAATCAAATTTAAAATCTCGACCAATGAAAGCAATAAATAAACTTTGGATTTTTGTCATATTGTTGGGTGCATTGACTTCTTGTGTGAAAAAAGAAGACCCGACAATCAGTGATTTAGATAAATTAAGAAACAGTAATAATAAAAAAACATATCCCGCTGTACAAATGGACAGCGTGCAGGTAATTCATGATATTACGACTCAAAAAGTAGAGCAACTTTTAGAGCTTTCAACATTATATCTTTCCGGAAACCGAAATACCGACATTGACACGATTATTTATTCACAAATGCAAGGATATTTTCACAAACCCGACAGCATGACCTTTAAGCCTCTCTTTAAAGAACTGGAAAGCTTAAAGGTAAAAAGTGTGAAGGTAAATAACCTAAAAGTTTACAAAGAAATACAGAATCAGGACACGCTAGATTTAGCAAAATTCAATGTTGAGTATTTTGACAACAAAAACAGATCAATCGGCACATTCGAGAAAAATGCGCAATATACTTTGATTTCAAAGCCTATAAAATTTAAAAAAGAGTTTAAATTTTATTTCGTTAATTTTTATAAGGAACCATTAAAAAAAGATAGCACTTCAGTTGGAATTACAAGATAATCTAGTGGAATATCATTTTCCCAAACGTCATCAATCATATCATCGGGGTCAAAATAATTGACTCCGATTTTTTTTGACTCAAGTGAAATAGTTTCAAAGAAATTATCATAAAATCCTTTGCCATAACCTACTCTGTTTCCTTTTTTGTCGCAATATAATAGCGGAGTAATAATAAAATCGAAATCCTTAATTTCAGAATCTATACTTGAAATCGGCTCGGAAATTCCCCAATTGTTGGTTTCAAACTTTGTTTCAGTAAAAATTTCTACAGCAATTAATTTCGTGTCGACAATTTTAGGAACAAAAACCCGAATGTTGTGGCTTAAAAAATAATTGATGAAGATTTGAGTATCGATTTCCTTAAACTTTTCAATTGGTATAAAAACATGAATTTTCTGCCCGGAAAGAGGTTTAAAATAATCGATAAAGTTCTCAAAAATTTTTTCAGACAACAAGAAAACCTCATCATTTGACAAGGCTTTTCTCTTTTGTAGATATTTCTTTCTAAGCTCTGCTTTTAGCATAATTTTTATACGTTTTAAGCTTGCAGAATTTTATATAATTTGTCTGATAAACGGATTCTAAACGGAACTTCAAAAGTAATTTGATCCCCTTTTTTAGCCGTTTTGCAAGGATTTCCGTTTGCAAAAAGTTCAGTAATTGCCAATTCCTTTTCACCTGTTGTCGGTCCGGAAATCAATACTTTATCACCAATTGAAAGTTCTTTATTTTCAATTAAAAACTGTCCGATTTTTGATTTTGAATAATAATGTTCTCCCTTTCCAATCAAAACTTTTTTAACAGCAATTTTTTGACGAATATTTTTTGTTTCGGCTTTTGCTAAAGGTTTAGTTGGCAAATCGCCTGATTTTTTAAACTTCAAGGCATCAGATTTTCCCTTTCTGAAGACTTTATTTCCAACTTGTAAACCTTTTCTTAATTTTGCCTGCTCTTCTAAAGGCAAATGTACAATATCCAGACATTCTGTAGAACAGCAATTTTCCATTGCAGCTTTACATTCGTCACATTGGATAAACAACAAATGACAGGCATCATTGAAACAATTGGTATGATTGTCGCAAGGCTTGCCGCATTGATGGCATTGCGAAATAATATCGTCTGTAATTCGCTCGCCCAATCGATGGTCAAATACAAAGTTTTTACCTATAAATTTACTTTTTATACCTTCTTCTTTTATCTGACGCGTGTATTCAATAATTCCGCCTTCTAATTGATAAACGTTTTTAAAACCCTGATGTTTGAAGTAGGCGCTGGCTTTTTCACATCGAATTCCACCCGTACAATACATTAGAAGGTTTTTATCTTCTTTAAAATCCTGTAATTGTTGGTTGATGATTGGCAAACTTTCTCTAAAAGTTTCTACATCAGGAGTAATGGCGCCTTCAAAATGACCGATTTCACTTTCGTAATGATTTCTAAAATCAACAACGATCGTATTCGGATCTTCAAGCAAATTATTAAATTCCTGTGCTTTCAGATGAATCCCTTTGTTGGTAACATCAAAAGAATCGTCATTCAGTCCGTCGGCAACAATTTTATTTCTTACTTTGATGGTCAACTTTAAAAAAGAATGATCATCTTGCTCAATCGCTACGTTTAAACGTATGCCTTTCATAAAATCATATCCTTCCAGTGTATTGCGAAAAGCCTCAAACTGATCCGCCGGAACACTCATCTGAGCATTGATTCCTTCATGAGCAACATAAATACGGCCAAGAGCATCGAGCGCATTCCAGGCTATAAATAATTCATCGCGAAATTTTTTGGGATCTTCAATTTTGGCGTACGCATAGAAAGACAAAGTAAGGCGTTGCTTACCGGCTTCATCAATAAGTTGAGCTCTTTCTTCTGCGCTTAAGGTGTTATACAGTTGCATGCTATCAACGTTTTAAGTGAGAAAAATATTTTCGCAAAGGTAACAATTTCAATTGAGAGACAAAAACGCAGCTATACGATGGAAAAAATGTCAGTAATTCTTTAATTATTTCTTAAGCTTTGTTAATAATTTTCTCAATAATTACGACTTACTGTATAAAATGGCATAATTCTCGTTAAATTTTAGTTAAAATTGAAACATAGCATATATATTGCTTACTTATTTAACATTAAATTTGTGTTCAACAATACTATAAATTAAAAAAAAGAAGACATAAAATGAAGAGTACTTTAAAAAAACTATTACCATTTGCAGTAGTAGGAGTTATTTCAGGAGCTACAACTATTGGCGTACAACAATATTTAGAACATGATTCAAATATTCAGGATCAGTCTTTCTTTACAAAATCGGCCAATACTTCTTTTGTAGGCATGAATACTTCTTCTGTAGGAGATGATTTCGTAAATGCTGCCAAAACCACCGTCCCGGCTGTAGTTACCATTAAAAATTTTCAGACAAGAACGACAAACAGAGCTTCGGAACAAGATCTTTTTGACTTTTTCTTTGGAGATCCTTTTGGGGGAAGAGGCCAGCAAAGACAAAGACAACAGCAGCAGGTTCCAGACAATATGCCTTCAGGAATGGGTTCAGGAGTAATCATTTCACCAGACGGCTATATTATTTCAAATAACCACGTCGTAGCCGGAGCCAATAAACTAGAAGTTGTTTTAAGCAATAAAAAATCTTATATCGCAACTTTGGTTGGTACAGATCCTAACACGGATATTTCATTATTAAAGATCGAAGAAAAAGGTTTGCCTTATTTAAATTTTGCGAATTCGGATAATATTGATGTGGGGCAATGGGTTTTAGCCGTTGGTAACCCTTTAGGATTAAACTCCACCGTAACTGCGGGGATTATCTCTGCGAAAGGAAGAGGAATCGGGATTTTAGGAGGACAAGGAAAAGCGACCAATCCAATTGAAAGTTTTATTCAAACCGATGCGGCAATTAACCCCGGAAACTCTGGAGGTGCTTTGGTGAATGTAAACGGAGATCTTATCGGAATTAACTCAGCAATTTCTTCAACAACGGGATATTATCAGGGATACGGATTTGCAGTTCCTGCTAATCTTGCAAGAAAAATTGTAGAAGACATCAAAAAATTCGGAATCGTACAAAGAGGATTTTTAGGAGTAACATCTTTAGATCTATCCAATGATCAACAGGTAGCTTATTACAATCAGCAAAACAAAACTAACATAAAAACAGGTTCTGGAGTTTATGTGACAGGCTTTTCTGAAAGCAGCGGCGCACAGGATGCGGGATTAAAATCCGGCGATGTCATCACAAAAGTAGATAATATGCCGGTGACAGATTTTGCGGATTTATCGATTTCTATCGGAAGCAGACGCCCGGGAGACAAAGTACAGGTAACTTATCTAAGAAACGGAAAAGAAAATACCACAACTGTAACACTGAAAGATCAAAAAGGAGGAACTACCGCAAGATCGAAAGCCGATCTTAGTGTAACCGAAAAAATTGGCGCTGACTTTAGCCCTTTGAATGACCGATTTAAAACTGAATATGGCCTTAACAGCGGTGTTGTTACGAAAAATGTTGTAGAAGGTGGCGAAATGGCAAAAATCGGCATTGTAGACGATTACATTATTATAGAGATTAATGGGAAGCCTGTGAATTCGGATAAAGATGTAGAAAAAATCTTAGACAAATACAAAGGAAACGTACAGGTGAAATTTGTAGATAACTACGGAAGAATTTATACTAAAGGTTTTAAAATGCCTTAACAGACACTATATTCAACAAAAAACGCTGCAGATTGCAGCGTTTTTTTATTTTAAATCTATTGATTATTCATTTTATCAGCAATTCTTTTCTTCTTATTTCTTTCATAAATTACCTCAACTATTTTGCCGCCAATCCATGAAAAAGGGAAAAAGACAAGAAAAATAGATATTTTATAAAAAGTGGGATGATAAGGTGAAATAATAACATCCAACATTGCTATAAAAAGCATGATGAAGCCAATAAGAATAGCATAAGCCACTTTCGCATACTTTACGATCATTGCGGTTGCAACGCCTCCTACCGTTGTTCCCAGACCTGAAATAAACAGCAGAAAGCCAAAAAATGCATCATCATCTTTCATGCTTTCCAAAAACCTTTGCCAATGCTCAAACGGCGCAAAAGCATCAAAAGTAACCCATTGCGGAAAAGCCCTTATACCAAGAGTAATGATAAGCCCTGCAATGACAAGACCTACTAAAACTGCAAATGTATTCCTGACAAAGCTCATTAATCCTGATGTGCAATCATAGAAATTTCTATATCAACATTTTTTGGCAAACAAGAAACCTGTACCGTTTCGCGTGCAGGATAGCTTTCAGCATCAAGATAAGATGCATAAATATCATTCATTACGGCAAAATCATCCATGCTTTTAAGGAAAATTGTAGCTTTTACAACATTTTTAAAAGTCATTCCGGCTTCTGTAAGGATGGCTTCAAGATTCTTCATTACTTGATGCGTTTCCTTTTCAATTCCTTCTACCAGCTTACCTGTTGCAGGATCTACCGGAATCTGTCCTGAAATATACAAAACTCCATTAGCAAGATTAGCCTGTGAATATGGTCCGATAGCTGCAGGAGCATTAAGTGTAGAAATTATTTGTTTCATATATAGATATTATTTTTCATGATCACATGCAATCACCAGTCACTTTAGAATTTAGAAAATTCGTTGACAATGATTCATTACAATTTATTTTTGGCTGCAAAGATAAAATTTATATTCTAAAATCAATATGATCTTAGAAAGGAGCATTCGGCTGCGTAAAGCTTCTGTCTTTATATTTTAACGCATCGCTTAGAATATTGGCTTTTATTCCTATAAAAAAGTCGTACACTTTATACTGCCCGAAAGGCACCCAGTTAAAATTAATGGTAAAACTACGCTGATCTCTGGAAAAACCAATTCTGGTATATGCCAAATCTTTGGTTACCATATCATAATGTGTGCTTCCGGTAATATTCCAGTATGGCGTAAGCTTTACGCTGCCGTCTAAACCAATGGAAGCCATTTTCGTCCCGAGCCTTGACAAGTTTCTGGAATAGGCATAATTGGCATTGATGTTTAAAGTCCAGGCCTGATCAAAATGCGCATAATTATCATCATCAAAATAATAATTTTCATTCCTGATTTCTCCTTTTGATTTATACTTTTTGGCATAATCTGTTTTTTCGCCAAAGATTTCACTGCTTAACGGATAAGAAAGCTGTAAATTGAAACCCTGTAAACCAAAGGCACCGAACCTTTCCGTTCTTATTCCGGTATCCTGGCCCGGAATGAAAATAATTTTATACGGATCCAAAGTCAGGCTCGTATTTACACTTAATTTATTATCAAAAAAAGAAGACTGTCCGCTGATGGAAATTATAGACCACGGATGTGTTTTTGCAGCAAAATTATAGTTTCCGGAAATATTTAAAGATTCGAATATTTTTACTTTTTTCACTCCTGTAGAATCGCTTTTAGATTTCACTTTCATTTCAATATTGTTTCCGATATTAAAACCTAAAGCACCTACAAGACCAGAAGATGGAGATCCTATATTTCCGTTATCAAAAATCGAATAAGGCGTCAAAGCCCCGTTGGCATCATAATAATTCCTGAAATATCCAAACTGTGCATCACCAAAATCCGGTGAATAAGTAAAGCCTATACTTGGAGTCATCATGTGTCTCAACGCTTCTACTGTTGAGCCTTTTTTAAACTTCAGCATTCCATAAAGCTGCGTCTGCAAGCTTGCCGTTGTAGAAAAAGTAGAATATCCCGCTATTTTTTTGTTCACTTGATCAATCACTTTATTTTCGATAGGATCGTAGAATCTCGTCAGTGTTTTAGTCGTTAAAGCGTTATCAATCGTGGCTCCCAAACTGAAAGTGAAATATCTCGCAATGGTTGTATTCGTACCTAAAGCTATATTATTTTTAAGTCCGGTTTGCATTTTATCCCACATGGCTTTGGTAAACAGCTCGCCTTCTTCCGTGCTTACAAAATTGGTTAAGTTTAAACCTGTATTTACGGTAATATTTTCCAATAAACCACTTCTTACGCCTGTTTTGGATTTAAATAAATAAAACTGATTGATAGCCACATTCATTTGAGGCAGACGTAAATCTGCAAGTCCCGTTGCAAAGTTTTGCTGATAAGACGCTGTACCCGTAATGGTAACAGGAAGCTTCAAAAATCTTTTAGTAAGCGTAACAGTTGAGTTCTGCTGAGTTCTCAACACACTTTGATCCAAAATATAATTATTATTAACGGTATTATTATAAAATGTCTGGCTGGTAACATCCACAGAAGCAGAAAATGTAAGGAACGGATTTGATTTTGCATCCTGAGTGTGTCTCCAGGCAATTCTGTAGGTTCCGGTTTCGCTATAATCGTCAAGCCCTTTTATACCCCTTATGGTAGTTCCGATATCTGCCGCAAAATTACCGGAATAACGGTATTTTTTAAGATAATTCATTTCGGGGCGAAGATTCCAGCTTCCTTTTGTATAAATATCTGCCAAAATTTTCAAGTCAAAATGTTCTCCAATGGGCTGATAATATCCCAATCCGTTCAGGAAAAAGCCGACATCCTGTCTTTCCCCGAAACTCGGAATTAAAATCCCTGCAGATCTTTTATCAGAAAACGGTAAGATTGCAAACGGCATGATCAAAGGTGTCGGCACCTGCTCTATATACATCTGTACAGGCCCTGTAATCACCTGTGAACTGTTTTTCCCTTTTACTAATTTAATATGCGGAGCCAGCAAATGATAATCTGCTGCTGTATCTTTTTTCTTGATGAAATAATCATCGGTTGTAAAGAGGCCGCGTCTCATATAAAATACCGAATCGTTGTATTTTTTTGTTTTTTGGGCTACAATTACTCCTTCACTTTCTTCAGTTCTGGCATTGTAAGCAATCGCCTGGCGTGTTTTAGTATTGTAACTAAACTCGTTGGTTTCATACTTTTTGCCGGCCTGTGTTGTGATGACGGGCTCAATAATCTTACCCAAAGAATCCAGCTTACCTCTTGCAAAGATCAGGTTCTTCTCTTCATCAATGGAAATGTAATCTGCATCGATCTGTATATCCTGATATTTTACCTGAGCGTTTTTGTTCAGATAAATCATCTTTTTTTGCACATCTCTTCGCTGATCATCTGCTTTTGTTTCCAGCACATCCTCAAGGGCTTCCTTACTTACAACAATGGTATCCTTTTTTGGGATCGTATCATTAATTATCGTATTTTTAGGCAATCTTCCTGGCGTTTCCTGTGCTAAAAAATTGTTAAAAATTAGGATAATTAAAATTTGTAATATATTTTTGAAGACGGTTTTGTCCAATTTTGTTTTATATAATTTAGGCTCAAAATTAATATAATTTTTAAAACTGTAAGATGTACACACAAAATTTTAGAATAATTTTAGCATTTCTCTTCATACTTTCTACTCACTTTGCTTTAGCCCAAAAAAAATTTACTGTCGTTTTAGACGCAGGACACGGGGGTAGCGATCATGGAGCCAACAGAACCTATAGTGATATCGGGCATATTGCAGAAAAAGATATTACCCTTTCAATTGTGCTGAAACTCGGAAGAATGCTTGAGAAAAATAAAGATTTTAAGGTAATTTATACCAGAAAAATCGATGAATACCCTTCCCTTTCAGACCGAACCAATCTTGCCAACAGAAATAAAGCTGATCTTTTCATCTCCGTACACTGTAATTCTTCTGTCAGACCAACGGCTTACGGAACAGAAACTTTTGTACAAGGGCCAGATCAAAATGATACCAATCTTGAAGTTGCAAAACGTGAAAATGACGTGATCTTTCTTGATGAAAAAGATAAGCAGATTTTTGGGTCTTATGATCCCAAATCTCCAGAATCTTTAATTGCGCTTAAGCTTCAGCAAAGCAAATATTTGGAATCCAGCCTTTTGCTTGGCGGACTTGTTGAAGATAATTTTGTGAATAAAGATAAAAGATTTTCGAGAGGAGTTTTTCAGAAAAACCTGCATGTGCTTCGTATGAATGCAATGCCTTCGGTGCTTATCGAAACCGGATTTATCAACCATCCTGAAGAAAGCCATTATTTGGCATCCGATAAAGGGCAGGAAGAGATTTCGGAAAGTATTTATAATGCTATAATTGATTATAAAAAAGCAGTTGACAGAAAATCTGGAGGTTTTGTCAATACAAAAAAACCTGAACCTGTAAAGGTAAAGGAAGAAGTTCCTTTAAAAAATGATTTCAGGATATTATTGCTAACCTCAGCGATAAAATATAATGAAGGTGATCCTGCTTTGAAAGGTTTAAACTATATTCTTCCTTTAAAAGAAAATGGTATTTATAAATATTATTATGGTGTCACCAATATGGCGAGCATAAAAGATATTAATCTGAAAACCGCTAAAGATGCCGGCTTCCGAAATGCATATGCGGTTGGATTCATGCCTAATCAAAAGCTTAATACCGGATATTATACAATAGAAGTTTATACAGGAAAAGATAAATTAAGCGCCAACTCCTTTATTTTACAGACCTTAAAAGATGTTGAAAGAGAAAAAAACAACGGAGTATTTTACTACACTTACGGAAAAGTTTCCTCTTTGGAAGAAGCTGTAAAATTGCAAAAAGAACTTGAAAACAAGGGAATTAAAAACACCATTATTCAGAAGCAGAGCAAATAAAAATGAAATAATTTTGATGTTAAAAAGTTAATCAATACTTTTGCAACCTCAAAATTTGGTCTATTCGTCTAGTGGTCAGGACTCAAGGTTTTCATCCTTGCAACAGGGGTTCGATTCCCCTATAGACTACAAAAAAAAAGGATTTCCGTTCGGAAATCCTTTTTTATTTTACTTAATTTTATTTCTAAAATTATTATTAGCCATTCTTTATTATTTTTCTTGCTGGCGGCCTTAAATACCACGAACAAACAGCCAAACCTGCAATTATCAACGGCATAATGATATGAAATACAGAAGTATTAACTGCTATATGCAAAACCGAAGCTCCCGTCATTACAAAAAAGATCCCCGCATAAGCCCACTCTTTTATTAATGGTAGTTTCGGTAAAAGTATTGCAATAATCGCCATCACTTTCCAAAATCCGATGATTGATATAAAATAAGTAGGATAACCAAGCGGCGCAAAGCCTTCTACAACTTGCTTTAGCTGAAATAGCTGTCCAAAACCACCAAGCATAAAAAAGCAAAGTAAGGTTGTAGCAACCCAATATCCAATATTTCTTTTATTTTTCATTTCCTTAATTTTTTGGGGTAGTCAAAATTTCTTGCAATCTGTCGTGAGCCATATTCAAACCACTGGCAAACGGTAACTTCAATTGCTCTGCCCGATGTTTTTCTGACTTATAAATGATCTGTATTGTCAGTTTGCTGGCGGCATCTGTAATTTTTTCAAACTCTAAAAATTCAAGCTGAACGTCAATTGGCATATTTTCCATTTCAAATGTTCGAATGATCTTTTGATCCGGCAAAAACTCATGAATTGTTCCATTTGCCTTAAAGACCACATTACCATTGTAAGAAGTCTCAAACTCATAACTGCCGTGATTTTTATTTTCTAGTTTAATCACTTTGGTTCCCATCCATTGTTCAACAATTTCGGGCTCTGTGTATGCTTTAAAAAGCAAATCTACAGGCAAATCAAACTCCCGTGTTATCACCAATTCCTGCTTACCGTCTTCGGCACTGATTTTTGTTTTTTGTTCCATTTTTATTTGTTTTTATATTTTGTCATTATTTCTTCCAATTTATTAAATCTGTCGTCCCACATTTTTCTGAAAGGCTCTATAAAATCTGCGACTTCTTTCATCTTTTGAGGATTAAAATGATAATGGATTTCCCTGCCATTCTGCTCTTGCCTTACAAGCTCACATTCGGTGAGAATCTGCAAATGTTTTGAAACCGTCGGTCTTGCCGTATCAAATTTTGATGCAATTGCACCTGCTGTCATCGATTGTGAGGCCACCAATAAAAGTATGGACCTTCTTGTAGGATCCGCTAAAGCCTGAAATACATCTCGTCTTAAATTCATTGTGTAGTTATTTGGCTACAAATATAATTGTAGTTATTTGACTACGCAAATTTTTAACCTAATTTAATTATGAAAATTATTTGAGTTAAAATTTATTTCAATAATAAAAAGGTTTTAATAAGTATTCTTTCAGGAAGTTGTAGGAATTTAAAAAAAACATTAATTTTGCACTAGTTCAAAAACAATACATAAAGCATTAAGAACTAATGTGTTTATATTTTTTAACTAAAAACAAAATGATGAATACTAATTTAATAAGTCACGAGGAAGTTTCCATAAAGACTGCAAATATTTAATATCATGCCGGATTTAAAAATTCAAGAAGCCAATAAGCTTTTTAATAAAATCCGCTCAAATCCGAGAAGTTATGATTTAAAAAGCAATGGAGAAGGAATAACAGGCAAGGATGATAAAATAAGTTTCAGACTTTACAGGAAGGGGGAAAGAATCGCTTTCGAGACGACTATTGATGGAATAACTTTCACCAACACTACCGGGGAATGGAATAATGCAATGATTATGTTGGAAAACGTAATTAAAAAATTAGAAAACGAAAACGAAAATTTAAAGATAAAACAAGCAATAGATAAGCTCAAAAAGTACCTATCAGAAGAAATTTAAAAAAAGTTAAAAAATAATTTGGCAGGTATAAAAAAAGGTTTTATTTTTGCACTCACATTTGAACGATATGGCAAATCATAAATCAGCATTAAAGAGAATTAGACAAAACGAAAAAAGAAAAGTTCGTAACAGATACTATCATAAGACTGCAAGATCAGCTATGAAAGTACTTAGAAATGAAGAGGACAAGACAGCAGCTGCAGAGCAATTGCCAAAAGTTATCTCTTTGTTGGATAAATTGGCTAAGAAAAATATTATCCACAAAAACAAAGCGGCTAACTTAAAAAGTAAATTAACTAAGCACGTTAACAAGTTAGCGTAATTATAGTTGGCCCGTTCGTCTATCGGTTAGGACCTCAGATTTTCATTCTGGTAAGAGGGGTTCGATTCCCCTACGGGCTACTAAACACACCACTAAACTAACCTTCAGTGGTTTTTTTTAAGAGTTGATAAACTTATAAAACAAAAAACTAACACGCTAAAATAATAGCGTAATGGTAGATGGCCCGTTCGTCTATCGGTTAGGACCTCAGATTTTCATTCTGGTAAGAGGGGTTCGACTCCCCTACGGGCTACTTAAAAACCACTGAGATTTCAGTGGTTTTTTGTTTTTTAATAAGTTTTTCGGAATCATTTACAGCATATTAATAGTAAATATGCTGTAAATTAAAACCTTAATTATTTCTTGCTTAAAGCATCATCATACCTCTTACTTACTTCATTCCAGTTCAAAACATTCCAGATTGCAGTAAGGTAATCTGCTCTTTTATTTTGGTATTTTAAGTAATAAGCATGTTCCCAAACGTCAATTCCCAAAATTGGAGTTCCTTTTTCTTCTACAACATCCATCAAAGGATTGTCTTGATTTGGTGTTGAAGAAACAAATAGTTTACCATTTTTATCAACAGAAAGCCATGCCCAGCCAGAACCAAAACGATCAGCTCCAGCTTTACTCATCTTCTCTTTAAAAGCATCCATACTTCCGAAAGCTTCATTAATTGCTTTCGTCAGTTTTGCTGAAGGCTTCGTGTTTTTTTCGGGAGTAAGTATCATCCAGAAAAGCTCGTGATTGTAATGTCCACCAGCGTTATTTCTTACTGCTGGTGTCAGCTTAGAAACTTTAGAAAGAATCTGTACCAAATTTTCTTTTTCCTGTGGAGTTCCTGCAATTGCCTTATTCAAATTAGAAACATATCCGGCAGCGTGTTTTGAATAATGAATTTCCATTGTTTGAGCATCGATATTCCCTTCCAAAGCGTTGTATGCATAAGGAAGTGGTGTCTGTTTAAACTGTGCAAACGCAAACTGCGCCGCAAAAACTGCACTTAAAGCAGCTACTTTCAAAATCTTCATAACTTTTTTGTTTTTAAAAAATTAAACTTTATTTTAGTAATTTCTTAATGTCTTCAATTAATATTTCTCTGTCTGGATGGTATTTTCCTGTGAGTTTTGGAACTTTGCCTTCCGGGTCTTCATAATTTAAACCTGAATAATAAAGAATCGGCATATTATCTTTATTATATCTGCAACGAATGTTTCCTTCTTTATCTACAAGGGCAATCATTCCGCTGTGGTTCAGGCTTTCGGCTTCATCTTCTTTATCACCGACATAAATATTGAACTGATCGGCAATTTCCCCAATATAATCTCTGTCACCCGTCAAAAAATGCCAGTTGGGAGATTTTGCACCAACCTTTTTCGCATGTTGATTTAAAGCTTCAGGTGTATCGTTTTCAGGATCGATGCTTATCGAGATTATTCCGAATTCGGGATTGTTGATTTTATCTTCTATTGCTCGCATATTGCTGTTCATTACAGGACAGATTGTCGGGCATTTGCTAAAGAAAAATTCAACTAAATACACTTTTCCAAGCATATCTTTATTACTTATTTTTTTGTTGTTTTGGTTGGTCAGTTCAAAATCAGGAACTTTCATTACCGTGTACAGGCTACTTTTAAAATAGCTCATACCAATGCCAATTCCCAAGAAAAGTAAAGCAATAATTACGATCGGAACAATGAGCTTACGCTTTGTATTGCTGGATGATTTATTATTTCTGGGCATATTTCTCAGGATTTTTCTTAAATTCTTCTTTACAATAAGCACTGCAAAAACCGTACGTTTTATTTTTAAAGTTGGCGGTATCTTTTAAATATTCTGCAGTTTTCATATGACAAATCGGATCTTCTGCATTGACAACTTTTATATTAGTTAAGTTTTTATCCGAAGAATTCATACTCTTTTTATGCTTTACTTTGGGCGTTTCCTGAGTGCAAGAAATTATGGAAATTGACAATAATGTTGCCAAAATGATTTTAGATTTCATTTTAAATTTAATTTGAATGAATAGTAATGTGATATTTAAACTCTTTTAGAACCATTAAGATGTTGGATCATTCAAGAAAAATTATATTGTCCCCCCTTTATTAAACGAAGCTACATTTAATTCTTAAGAATTAATCAAATCTTTATGGTTTAAATCTTAAAGTAAAGGCGGATGAAATATCCGGGAAGAATATTCTGAAAGACGGAAACTAAAGAAGTCCGAATTTGGATTAGTTATAAAATCAAAATCTTTTATATCAGCAAAAGAAAATATTCCGTTGGACAAAAAAACATCTAATACAGCAATTTTTATTGTTTGAGAATTGTTGGTTTGCTTTTCTGTTTTAGCAAATTCTTTTTTAACATAGCATTTTCCTTTACAGGTTGAATCGAGGATTTCCCTGTTTTCACAAAGGTTTTTTACGATGTAATCATAATTAAGGACATAATTTATCAATGGCAAAATCGGTCGTATTGCAATTGTAAAAATGATGAATATGGAAATGAAAAACTTCAATAATTAATTCTCTTTTACAAATATACTATTCAAATCGAGTTTATCTTTACTTATGATGAAAGTCATTGGTTATTTATAATTATTTTTAGCAGAATCCTTTTATACCTTCTTATCAAAATTTCATTCTCTGGATTCTGACAGCATTTAATATCGCCAATAAAGCTACGCCTACATCAGCAAAAACAGCTTCCCACATCGTCGCCAAACCTCCGGCACCCAGAATTAAAACAATCGCCTTCACTGCAAATGCAAGAATAATATTTTGCCAAACTATTCTTTTAGTTTGCTTTCCAATATTGATGGCCATCGGAATTTTACTCGGCATATCATCCTGAATAACCACATCTGCCGTTTCGATTGTTGCATCACTTCCCAAACCGCCCATTGCGATTCCGACATCGCTTAAAGCAACAACCGGAGCGTCATTTACTCCGTCGCCGACAAATGCAACGGTTTGATTTTTTGATTTTATTTCTTTGATTTTATTTACTTTATCTTCGGGCAGCAAGTCTCCGAAAGCATTTTGAATTCCCAACTCATTGGCCACAAACTGTACAACGGAAGTTTTATCGCCGCTAAGCATTGTGGTTTTTACATTTAATGCTTTTAATTTATTGATCGTTAATTGCGCATCAGTCTTGATAGAATCTGCAATTGTAAGAAAGCCAACAAACTTTTTATCGTACGCAACCGCAATCAATGTGTAGACAATATTTTCAGTTTTTATGTCATAACTGATGTTGAACTTATCCATTAATTTAAAATTGCCAACCAATAATTCTTTATTATTAATTGTTGTTTTTAAGCCATGACCCGCAATTTCTTCAACATTTTCTAATTGAATTGAATGGTCTATTTCTCCGATATAATTGTGAATGGCTGTTGCGACAGGATGCGTACTTTTACTTTCTAGCGCATTGACGAGTTTTAAAATTTCTTCTTTATTAAAGTCATTCCCGAAGTTTACTTCCTGAACTTTAAAAACACCTTCAGTCATCGTTCCGGTTTTATCCATCACAACATTCTGAACATTCGCCAAAACATCTAAAAAATTGCTTCCTTTAAACAGAATTCCATTTCGGCTTCCAGCTCCAATTCCTCCAAAATATCCCAACGGAATGGAGATCACCAAGGCGCACGGACAAGAAATCACTAGGAAAACCAGCGCTCTGTACAGCCATTCTCTGAACTGATAATCGGTTACAAAAAAGTACGGCAAAAAAGCAATTCCAATCGCAAGAAATACCACAATTGGTGTGTAAACTTTTGCAAATTTCCTGATAAATAATTCTGTAGGCGCTTTTTGCGCAGTTGCATTTTGAACTAATTCTAAAATTTTGCTCAGCTTGCTGTCTTTGTAGGCCGTCGTCACTTTTATCTGACTTATTGTATTCAGGTTGATCATTCCAGCTAAAACTGTTTCGCCTTTTATTTTTGAATCGGGTTTGCTTTCTCCCGTCAATGCAGCGGTGTTAAATGAAGCTTTTTCTGAAATCAGTTCACCGTCTAATCCTAATTTTTCACCGGATTTCAATTGAATGATTTCGCCAATATTTACTTTTTCAGCTTTTACAGTTTGTGGTTTTCCTTCTTTTAAAACTGTAACCTCATCGGGACGCTGATCAAGCAAAGATTTGATATTTCTTTTTGCTCTTGTTACCGCCATTGCCTGAAAAACTTCACCTACGGAATAGAAAAGCATTACCGCAACACCTTCCGGATATTCTCCAATGACAAAAGCACCTATCGTTGCGATTCCCATCAAAAAAAATTCTGAGAAAATATCCCCTTTAATAATACTTTCGTAAGCTTCTTTCAAAACAGGAAAACCGACAGGGAAATAGGCAACCAAATACCAAACTAAACGAATCCAGCCCGAAAACCAATCATTTTTTATATAATTATCTAAAGCAATTCCTATCAATAATAAAGAAAAAGAGATAATCGCAGGAAGAAACATCTGAAACGTAGATTTATCTTCTGTATCATGAGAATGGCCATGATCGTGATCATCACCATCAAAATGATTTTGCTCTTTTTTAGGTTTTGTACTACAACATTCTTCCATAACTAAAATAATTTTTTAACAAAACTAAACGTAAATTAAATGCAATGCTATTGCAAACTATCAAGACAGTTTTCACAAATTCCTTTAGCAAAAAATCTTATTTCATCAATTCTAAAATCTGCCTGAATGTTTTCAGGAAACGAAAAATCTTCTTTACAAGTCGTTTGTTTGCAGATTTTGCAATAAAAATGAAGGTGCCGGTCTTTGTGCGTGGTTTCGTCACAGCCATCATCACAAAGTTTATATTTTGTCGTCGTATTTTCCTGAATGCTGTGAACGATTCCTTTTTCTTCAAAAGTTTTCAAAGTACGGTAAATCGTGGTTCGGTCGGCATTGTCAAAATAGTTTTCAATTTCGGACAACGACAAAGCTATTTTCTGAGAACTCAAAAAATCATACACCAAAATCCTCATGCTTGTTGGTTTGGTGTTTTTATCGATTAATTTATTTTCTATTTCTTTTTTCATGATTATTTTAATGTTCGTGCCCTCCTGAATTCGTAAGTTTAGCATTAATAAAAAATGCTCCTTTTGTGGCAATTCTTGCGCCTTCCGGAATAGGTTTTACCGGCGTGATTGCTGTATAACCCAATTCTGAAGTACCTTTTACCACTTCTACCCTTTCAAAGTTAATGGTTTTTCCATTGTGTTTTTCATTAGGTTTTTCTTCATGATTATGGGTTTCTGCTTCGCGTTTTTCATGATGTTTCTCTTCTTTATTGCTTACAAAAAAAATATAATCTTTTCCGTCCGAGTTTATGATCGCCGTATTGGGAAGTGCAGGCATTAATTGATTGTTTAAACTTACAACCGCCGTAGTATTCATCCCGTCAATCAACCCTTTTTTATTTCCTTTTACTCTACAATGAATCGGAATTGTTTTGCTCTGATTTTCAAAAGCCGTTCCGATGCTGTAAACTTCTGCGTCATATTCTTCAACAGGATTATTTGTTAATGTAAAATGTATATTTTGTCCCACCTTTATTAATGGTAAATCTTTTTCAAAAACCTGCAAATCAAGGTGCAAAGAACTATTATCAACGATTTCAGCAACAGGCGACGAAACATCAATATAACTTCCGATCTGTAAAAAAACATTGCTTATCGTTCCGCTAATTGGTGCGATAACGGCAAGTCCTGATTTCAAATTTCTATTAGAAACATTTCCCGGGCTGATTCCCATCATCTGAATTTGTCTTTGCAGAGAAGCTCTTTTCGTTCTTAACATTTTTAATTCAGCATCGGCATTTTGCAGATTCTTTTTAGCACCTGCATCGTTGTCGAAAAGTTCTTTTTGTCTTCTGTATTCCTGTTCGGCATAGGTGATGCGGCTTCCAGCTGTAAGATATTCTTCCTGTAACTGAATAAATTCGGGATTGGCGATCGTAGCAATTATCTGACCTTTTCGTACAAAATCTCCAACCTGAACATTTAAAGTTTTAATGACTCCGCCGTACAAAGATGTCGCGTTGGCTTTGTTATTATTGGGAACACTCAAAGCTCCGTTTGCCTTGATTGTCGCGGTAAGTTCTTTCATTTCTATTTGCCCTAAAGTAACGCCGATTGCATTCATCTGCTCCTGCGTAAGCGAAGCAAGTTCGGAATCTTCACCTTCTGCGTGTTCTTCGGTTTTTTCTTTTGCTTCTCCTGTTTTTTCAGACGTTTCTGTTTTTCCACAACTTACAAGAAACAAAGACAGAAATATGATGAGGATGATATTAAATTTTAATTTCATTTTATTTGTTGATTAAAGAGTTAATGTTGACAACAGTTTGATTGACCTGTTGAATTGATTGCAGATATTTCAGTTCGATATTTGTAGCGGTTTGAAGGGCAAACAAATATTCCATGTAAGAAATTTCACCTGTTTTATAGCCTAATTGAGCTGCTTTCACAATTTTTCCTGCATTTGGAAGAGCCTGACTTACATAATACTGATACTGTTGAAAATCTATTTGGTATTGATCCAAAGAATTTTTTAGTTGAGTTTCCAATTGCTGTTGCTGGAGTTTTGCATTATTTTCTTCCTTCTGCTTTTGATATTCCAAGGACTTAATTCGCGCCTTGGTTGCGCCAAACGTCAACGGAATTGCGACACCAATACTTACGGAACTAAACCTATTTCCGGCTCCGTAATATTTTTCCTGCCCGTTTAATGTATGCAAACCTATCAAAGACTGATTGGTATATCCAATACTGAAATCCGGCAATCCTTGTGCTTTTTCAACATTTTTATTTTTCTCCATAACTTCCATATTTTGTTTAAAAATCTGGATTGACGGATGATTTGTCACCGTTGCATTGTCAAAAAGATACTCAACTTTTAATGGTTCATATTCTTGAGAGAACGGAACAGAAATTTCTTCGTCTGTATTCAGCAATACTTTTAGATTTTTATAAGCATTATTTAAATACACCTTATTCTGTTGAAACAAAAGATTGATTTCTCCCTTTTGAGTTTCTGCGGTACTTATTTCTATTTTTTTAATATCTCCCGCTTTAAATCTTACCGTTGCAATTCTTATAAAATCACTGTATAAACTGTCGAGATATTGAAGTTTCGTTTGGTTATGCTGTAAATATTCGATTTGATAAAAATAAGTTCTGACTTGTTTTATCAGCTCATTTTCTGCAACTTGTTTTTCAATATTTTTAATTTTAATCTCTTCCTGAATCAATTCTTTTCTGGCCTTAAACAAAGTCGGAAACGGAATGCTTTGGGAAATTACAAAAGACTGGTCAAATTTCGGGCTGTTGTATTGCCCAAGCTGCGCACTGAAATCCAGTTTCGGAAGCTCTTTTGCAGTTGGTTTCAATGCTTCGGAAGATTGAATGTTTAAATCTTTTGCCTTTAAAGCCGGATTATTTTGCAGCATCAATTCTATCGCTTCATTCAAAGAAATTTCTCGTGAAGTTTGAGCTTTTAAATTTTGTCCTGCAAATAAAAACCCGAAGAAAACAATAACCGTCAATGGTTTTTTTAGAAATTTACCTTTAATATTTATTTTAGAACTAAAAATAATATACAACATCGGCAAAACAAATAAAGTAAGGAAAGTTGCTGAAATCAATCCCCCGATAACGACTGTCGCCAAAGGTTTCTGAACTTCCGCACCTGCGCTTGTACTTATCGCCATCGGTAAAAATCCGAAAGAAGCAACTGCGGCAGTCATTAAAACAGGTCTCAATCTGGTTTTCGTACCTTCAATTACCCTTTCTAAAACATCGGAAACTCCATCTTTTTTTAATTGATTGAATGTTCCGATTAAAACAATTCCGTTGAGAACCGCAACTCCGAATAACGCAATAAAACCAACTCCCGCACTGATGCTGAAAGGCATATCTCTTAATAAAAGCGCAAAAATTCCACCAATCGCACTCATCGGAATCGCCGTGAATATCAAAGCTGCTTGTTTAAATGAACCGAACGTAAAATACAGCAACATAAAAATAAGAAGAAGTGAGACAGGCACAGCAATCATCAATCTTTGACTGGCTTCTTTTAAATTTTCAAATTGTCCGCCGTACGTAAAATAATATCCAGACGGAAGCTTTATTTCTGTTGACAATTTATCCTGAATGTCTGTCACTACGCTTTCGACATCTCTGTCTTTCACGTTAAAACCAATTACAATTCTGCGCTTTCCTGCTTCATGGCTGATTTGAACCGGCCCGAGTTTATATTCAATATTGGCGACCTGCGACAACGGAATCTGAGTTTCTGTATTTGTCGGAACCATCAAATTACTTACATCATCAATGTCGGTTCGGTAAAGCGTATCTAGTCTTACGACAAGGTCAAAACGTCTTTCATTTTCAAAGATTTGTCCGGCTGTTTTTCCTGCAAATGCGGTACTCAAAACATTATTTACATCTTCCACATTCAAGCCGTAATTGGCAATTCTTGTTCTGTCATAAGTAACATTGATTTGCGGAAGTCCGCTCACTCTTTCAACCTGCGGAGTGGTTGCTCCTTCGACATTTTGAATAACTTTACTTACTTTATCCGCATAAACAGACAGCGAATCCATATTTTCACCAAAAATCTTTACTGCTACATCTTGCCGGATTCCGGTCATCAATTCGTTGAAACGCATCTGGATCGGTTGATTGGCTTCAAAGAAAACACCTGGAATTACTTCCAATTTTTCCATCATTTCATTGGAAAGTTCATCGTATGACTTGTTTGATTTCCATTCTTTTTTAGGTTTTAAAACAATAATTATATCTGTCGCTTCGGGTGGCATCGGATCTGTCGGAACTTCTGCCGAGCCGGTTTTTCCAACCACCATTTTCACCTCATCAAATTGTTTAATAATTCTTGAAGCCTGCATTGAAGTTTCAATACTTTGACTTAGAGAACTTCCCTGAGGTAAAATACAGTGAAATGCAAAATCACCTTCTTCCAATTGCGGGATAAATTCGCCTCCCATTCTGCTAAAAATTAATAATGAAATACTAAATAAAATAACCGTAAATCCTACGATTGCATATTTAGCTTTAATGGCTTTCTGTAAAAGTGGCTGATAAATTTTCTGTATCCAGTTCATCATTTTATCCGAAAAATTTTCTTTGTGAGAAATTTTCTTTGAAAGGAAAAGTGCGCACATCATCGGAATATAAGTCAATGAAAGAATCAAAGCTCCTAAAATTGCGAAACCTACTGTTTTAGCCATTGGTGAGAACATTTTTCCTTCAATTCCCACCAATGTAAGAATCGGAATGTAAACAATAAGGATGATAATTTCGCCAAAAGCAGCACTTCCACGAATTTTTGAGGCCGAAAGAAAAACCTCTTCATCCATTTCAGTTTGAGTAAGTTTCTGAACGGATTTCCGTAAGCCTAAATGGTGTAAAGTCGCTTCAACGATAATTACAGCTCCATCGACGATCAAACCGAAATCTATTGCTCCAAGACTCATGAGATTGGCACTTACGCCGAAAACATTCATCATTCCTAAAGCGAATAATAATGATAAAGGAATTGCCGATGCCACAATCAATCCCGCTCTAAAATTCCCTAAAAACAATACCAAAACAAAGATGACAATTAACGCTCCTTCTATAAGATTCGTTTCCACGGTACTTATCGCGCGGTCTACCAACTCTGTTCTGTCTAAAAATGGCTCAATGATAATATCTTCCGGCAACGATTTTTGAATGGTCGGAATTTTTTCTTTAACTCTATTTACGACGTCGTTACTGTTTGCGCCTTTCAGCATCATTACAACTCCTCCGACCGCATCGGTTTCTCCGTTGTAAGTCAATGCTCCGTAGCGAGTTGCGTGTCCAAAACGAACATCTGCAACATCTTTTATGAAAACAGGAATATTACCTGTATTTTTTACAGCGATATTTTTAACGTCTTCCAATGAGGTTGCTAAGCCAATTCCACGAATGAAATAGGCATTCGGCTTTTTGTCAATGTAAGCTCCGCCTGTGTTTTCGTTGTTATTTTCAAGAGCAGTGAAGATTTCTGAAATACTTACTCCCATTGCTTTCAGACGATAAGGATTTACAGCGACTTCATATTGTTTTAATTCTCCTCCAAAACTGTTTACCTCTGCTACGCCTTCTGTTCCGTACAATTGTCGGGCAACAATCCAGTCTTGCATTGTTCTCAAATCTTTGGCATTGTATTTTTTTTCACTTCCTTTTTTGGGATGCAAAATATATTGATACACTTCTCCTAATCCTGTACTTACCGGCGCCAATTCAGGAGTTCCGATTCCTTTTGGGATATTTTCTTCGGCTTGTTTTAATCTTTCGTTAATCAATTGCCGGGCAAAATAGATGTCAACTTCATCTTTAAAGACAACGGTAATTACTGATAATCCGAATCTGGAAATGCTTCGGGTTTCTTCTATATCGGGAACCGTCGAAATACTTTGTTCTATAGGAAAAGTGACTAATTGTTCAACTTCCTGTCCAGCCAAGGTAGGACAAACGGTAATGATCTGAACCTGATTATTGGTAATATCAGGAACGGCATCAATGGGTAATTTGGTAGCGCTCCAAACTCCCCAAATAATAAGCAACAAAGTCATTATACCTACAATGATTTTGTTTTTGATACTGAATTTTATGATTTTATCTAACACAAATTGAGATTTAATTTGTGATTGCTTGCTTTGAAATATTAATCTTTCACGCAATAAGCCTGAAGATTTTAATATTTACATTTCAAACAATCTGTTTAATTTATTTTTGGAAACATGCATTTTTCATTGAATAATGAAATGCAAAAATATCATGAAGACTTATGCAATAGAATTGCAAAGTTTCAAAATGTTTAAATCAAAAAAAATTAAATCTTAGGCGGTTGCCAGATATGGTCGTAAACCTGATAGGCAAAATTATTTTTCTGAAACAGAATTTTCTTAGAAAAATAGGTCTGAATTTGTTTTGGAATATTCGCAACGGCATCCATTTTAAAAGCTGTAACCGTCATCTGGCAGCAGTTGCAAACGCATAACGGCGAACAGATATCGCTTTTATCTTTTGGATGAGAATCGTTGGATACTAATAATAACTGAGTTTCTGAACCTGATTGTTTTTGCACATCTTCGCAAGGCATTACTGATAATGCCGCAAAATATATTGCTAAAACTAATCTTAATAAATTCATTTTTATAAATATAGCCTTTTTTTTAGAAATTAAGGCATAATTATTTGATTTTTTATAAATAAATCTTTTAAAATGTGAAAGAATTCATATTTTTATACAATGAAAGTTTTAATTGTAAACGGACCAAATCTAAATCTTTTAGGCACAAGAGAACCCGAAATTTACGGTAATATTTCTATGGAAAATTATTTGGAGAAACTAAAATCCGAATTCACTTCACATGAATTAAATTATTATCAATCTAATATTGAAGGTGAAATCATTAACAGAATTCAGGAAGATGATTTTGATGCATTGGTAATTAACCCTGGGGCTTTTACGCATTATTCATATGCGATTGCAGATTGTTTAAAGAATATTAAGAAACAGAAAGTTGAAGTTCATATCAGCAATATTTACAAACGAGAAGAATTTCGTCAAAAATCTGTAACGGCTGCAAATACGGATGCGGTTTTATCAGGTTTTGGAATGGATGGATATCGATTGGCAATATTAAGTTTGAAATAGTTCCACACAGATTTTCATAACTAATTGTGCAAAATTATTTTGTAATTTTATCTCGCAGATTAAACGGATTGTGCAAATCTTTAAAAGAATACTGAAAATAAAAAAGCCTCATCAAATTGATGAGGCTTCTATAATTAATTAGTTGTCTGTTCTTGCAATTGAGGTCCGGAAGCAATCAACTTTTTTGCTTCGTCATTACCGCAGTACTGATCGAAGTTTTTGATATATTTTGCAGCAAGATTTTTTGCTTTTTCTTCCCATTCTGCAACATCATTATAAGTGTCTCTCGGGTCTAAAATACCTTCAGAAACATTTGGCAATGAAGTAGGAATTTCAAGATTCATGATAGGAATTGTTGTTCTTTCAGCTTTTTCAATCGATCCGTCAATGATAGAATCAATGATTGCTCTTGTATCTTTTAGAGAAATTCTCTTCCCTGTACCGTTCCAACCTGTGTTTACCAAATATGCTTTTGCGCCATGTTCTTTCATTTTTCCAATTAATGTTTTAGAATACATTGTTGGATGCAAAGTAAGGAATGCCTCACCGAATGCAGGAGAAAATGATGGTTCAGGTTTTGTGATTCCTCTTTCAGTTCCGGCTAATTTTGAAGTATAACCGCAAAGGAAATGATATTGAGCCTGGTTCTCATCTAAAATAGAAACCGGAGGCAATACTCCAAAAGCGTCGGCAGAAAGATAAACAATCTTGCTTGCATGACCTGCTTTAGAAGGTAAAACTATTTTATTAATATGATAAATCGGATAAGAAACTCTTGTATTTTCTGTGATAGATCCGTCTGTATAATCTGCGATTCCGTCGTTTACCACAACATTTTCAAGGAGTGCATCTCTTTTAATAGCCCTGAAAATATCCGGTTCCTTTTCTGCTGATAAATCAATAACTTTTGCATAACATCCGCCTTCATAGTTGAAAACTCCATTGTCATCCCAACCATGCTCGTCGTCACCAATCAAATATCTTTTAGGATCTGCAGACAAAGTGGTTTTACCTGTTCCCGAAAGCCCGAAGAATAACGCTACATCTCCTTCTTCACCAACGTTTGCTGAACAGTGCATTGATGCCATTCCTTTCAAAGGAAGGTAATAATTCATCATTGCAAACATTCCTTTTTTCATTTCTCCTCCATACCAAGTTCCTCCGATAATCTGAAGTTTTTCAGTAAGGTTGAACATCACAAAGTTCTCAGAATTCAATTCCTGAGCTTCCCAGTTAGGATTTGTAGTTTTAGAACCATTAATTACCGTGAAATTCGGCTCTCCAAAGTTTTCCAGCTCATAATGAGAAGGGCGGATAAACATATTGGTAACAAAATGCGCCTGCCAAGCAACTTCAACAATGAATCTTACTTTCAGTCTGGTATCAGCATTTGTTCCGCAAAAAGTATCTACAACATAGATTTTTTTTGCAGAAGAAAGTTGATCAAGAACCAAACCTTTACAAGATTCAAAAATCTCAGGAGTTGTAGGCAAATTTACTTTACCATCCCAGAAAATAGTATCTTTCGTAACATCATCCTGTACAATATACCTGTCTTTAGGTGAACGGCCTGTGAAAACCCCTGTTTTTACCGATACTGCGCCAGATTCTGTAAGTTCAGCTTTTTCAAAACCCTTATTTTCAGGCGAAACTTCAGCTTGATATAATTCTTCGTAAGAAGGATTATAAATTAATTCGTACTCTCCTTTAATCCCTAATTTTTGTAAATCCTGGACGATTTTAGCGTTTTTCATTTTACTTATATTTTCTTTTTCTTTTTGTTACTTAACATAATTAATATTAACTAATTGTTAAAGTTCGATAAATATAATGATATAAGTGAAAATGACAAATAAAAAAACGACCTTGCAAATATCTGATTACAAATCAATTAAATCACTCCATTCAAAAATGGTGATAAAACCTTTTCCCCAAAAATAGTCCTTAAAGCCTTCAAATTTTGCGCTCATTACAAAATCTCCACCCCAAGCTCCTAAACTTTTGACAAAATACGGGCAATCTTCGAAATATAGGCTCTTAACTGTCGGAATTCCAATAAAATCTGAAATTTTTTGCTCATGTTTCATCATTAAGTCTGAAAAATTTTCCAATTCATCACATAACAAAATATTTCTTGTGAGATCAGAAAACTCTTCAACAAGATTTTGGGACTTTATTTTAGACTTATATAATTTGATTCCTTCTCTACTATCTTGTTTCTGATTAAGATGAATAAATAATAATTCGTTTTTAAATTTCGGATTAAAATTTACCTTCTCAAAGCTTATTTCAGGTTTGTTTTGGTAAAGAACTGCAGATTTTGCTTTGGCAACAGCAATATCATAACCACTTCCTCCAAGACTTATGGTATTTAAATAAAAAGGATCGATTTCAGCCCATTCCGCAAGATTATTCATCAGAGTTGAGCTGCTGCCAAGACCAAAGTCGGCAGGAAACTGAAGATTTGTTTTTAAATGGTAAGTAAAATTATTTTTGAATTTAGTTTCAGAAAGCTGCTGAACGTTTTTAAGTGTTTTTAAAATAAATTCAGCACTTGGAGGAATATTGGCTTCGAGAATCTTCCAGCTTTTATAATCAATGACTGCTTTTAGCCATAATTTGTCTTGATGATAAGCTTCCCAAAAAACCAATGATTTTTCATCTTTCTTTTCTTCAAAGAAAAACTCTTGTCCCAGCTTTGTTGGTATTGCTAAGACAAGAGCACCGTCTACAGCGAAATATTCAGAAGTAAGCATTAGCTTTCCAGGTGAAAATATCTCGCCCATAATTGTTTATTTATATTGCAGAAGCAACATCTACAGAACCGTCAATTTTCTTGATCAATCCCTGAAGCGTTTTTCCAGGACCTACTTCTATGAATTTAGAAGCACCGTCTTTTATCATATTCTGAACAGACTGAGTCCATTTTACAGGACCTGTCAATTGTGCGATCAGATTTTTTTTGATCTCGTCGGGATCTGTAACAGCCGTTGTTGTAATATTCTGATAAACAGGAATCGTAGCATTCCTGAATTTTGTAGTTTCAATAGCCGCAGCCAATCTTTCCTGTGCAGGCTGCATCAATGGCGAATGAAATGCTCCATTTACAGGTAATAATAATGCTCTTTTTGCGCCGGCTTCTTTAAGTTTAGCGCATGCTTCTTCTACTGCTGTTGTTTCTCCTGAAATCACCAATTGCCCAGGACAATTGTAATTGGCAGGAACAACAATTCCATCGATAGTTACACATATTTCTTCAACTTTAGCATCATCCAATCCTAAAATTGCAGCCATAGAACTTGGGTTTGCATCACAAGCTTCCTGCATTGCTTTTGCTCTTTCGGAAACCAACTTCAAACCATCATCAAAAGACAGGACTCCATTGGCTACTAATGCTGAAAATTCTCCTAAAGAATGTCCTGCAACCATTTCAGCTCCAAGACCGTTTACTGCTTTCAAGGCAGCAACCGAATGTATAAATATAGAAGGTTGCGTAACCTCAGTTTTTTTAAGATCTTCATCTGCACCATTGAACATGATGGAAAGAATATTAAATCCTAAAATTTCATTGGCAGACTCCATTAGATCTTTGATGTCTTTACGGGAATCGTATAATTCTTTTCCCATACCCACAAACTGTGAGCCCTGCCCAGGAAATACAAGTGCTTTCATTTATTGATTTAAAATGTTAATAATAGATTATTAAAACAAGAATTGCTTCTTATTTTATGGAACTAATCTTATCACCCGGAAACCTGTATTGACATAGGCTCCGTTAGCTTTAGATTTAATAAATTCGAATTTCGTTGCAAGTTGTGTTTGTACTTTATTCATGTGTTTGAATATCTCGCCCTTTTTATTTTCTCTGGACAACATATCATTTACAACATCAAAACCGATAACGGCATATTTTGGTGGAGTTTTACAATATTTAGCTTTATAAGCTGCTAAAATTTCTTTTTCAAAACTTCCTTCTGTGTTTATTTTTCTGTCCATCAGGTAAACAAGGCTTGCCTGGCTTAGTTCATCAATTTTTTTCTCAAAACTCGGAACTGCATACAGACTAAAAGCTTTTATGCCCTGCACTTCTTTTGAAAGAGCAATTATTTTGTTTGAAAAACCTTCGCCTACGCTATCATTATCGCTTGCCAAAATAGCAATCACAGGAGCCGATTGCCCAGTCATCATATTTTGATCCAAACGAATATCTGATGCAGAACTTACGATCGTAACATTGGCATTTTTAACGGCTTTCTCAAGATTTGATTTTATATAATTGGCATTTTCTTTTTTAGAATCTGCAACAATATATATTTTTTGATCTGAATAAACGGTTTTTACTTCCTCAACAATTTTATCGGAATAGGTTTTATCATTCGTTTCAAGGATAATTAAATTGCTGTAGTTATATAGCTCCGGAGAGTTTGCAAATGGTGCGACTACAGGAATTTTTTGAGTTTTTGTAAAATCTAAAAGATCAATTACATTCGATTTAAAGAACGGGCCGATAATTAAATCTGTATTATTCGGATTGATTTGCGTCAACGAACTTTTAAATGAAGCTTCATTCCCTGAATCTACAATTTTGATGTCAAGCTTTTGTCCATTTGCAGCATTCCTTTCAATGGCTAATTTGGCTCCGGTAAGGAAGTCCATTGCCATGCTTCTGTACTGAGTTTCGTTGGTGCTATATCCGAAAGGCAGCATCAGAACGACACTTAACGCATCACCACTTTTTTTAACATAAGCAGCATCAAGCTTTTTAATCTTTAAAACCATTCCGGTTTTTAAACCTTTTGCAAGATCAGGATTAAGCGCAATCAGCTCATCAATAGAAATTCCGAATTTATTTACAATTGAGAAAACGGTATCGCCCTGCTCAACGGTATATGTTGCATATTCATCCTGATCGGACGAAGAATTGCCTGAAGAAGTTCTTTCGTTTCCTGAATCTATCGTCGTTTTTGTATTACTTTTCGCTTCTGTTTCAACGGATTTATCAACTGGTTTTGTTGTAGTAATTGCTACTTGCTGTTGGCTTCCGCCATATTTTTTGATACTGTCAAGAGGTAATGTGATTTCATCACCAATTTTCATATGAGAATCCAAATCAGGATTTAGTTTTCTTAAATCTGTTTCAGAAATTCTGTATTGTTTCGTAATACCGTAAATAGTCTGCTTTGGCTGAAGAATGATTTTCCCGAGCTGTGCTGATGAAGAAGACGGCTTAGTATCTCCCTTTTTTATGGTAAGAACATCGCCTATCGCCAATTTTCCGTCTTTAACCTTTGGGTTGAGCGTCAATAACTCGTTTACAGTTATTCCATATTTTTTTGAAATATTGTAAGGAGTATCACCTTTTATCACCGTGTGTGTTTTCTGAGCAGATAAGCTCAAAAACATACATAAACCAGACAGTAAAAAAAACCTCTTAATCATTTTCGATATTATAATGTACAAAAATACTTCTTTAAAATTAAATGGCAACAATTATTAATTTTGATTGCTCCACTTCCATTTCCTCCAAGCAAGCTTCAAGCCACAAGTAACCGTGATCTGAAAAAAAGACAGAAAAATTATAAATTCTTTCCTGCCATGTTTTTGCCGGATGAACATCTAAAAATAACATTTCTAACCGTTCCAGCAATTCTTTTTGCTTAATTTTTTCTGCATGGAGCAATCTTTTTTTCATTCTTTTGAAAGATTTCAGCTGTCTTATTTCTTCAGCTTTCACCATATTGCCGAAAGATTTTTCAGTATTTTCAGCTAGAGATCTGAGTTCAGAAAAATTGTTGATAATAAGATTTTCTTTTTCATCAAGGCTTTCAAGAATAGAATTATTTTCTAAAATTTTGGCATTGGTAATTTTAGTAAAATTCTGAAAAAAATCTTCAATTTTCAAATCAAGTTTTTCTATTTTTCCTAAAGCTTTTTCTTTTATAAACAGCATCGAATTCCTTGGAATCAAGATCGGGAAAGGAATATTCACCTTTGAAAAATAATCTTTAAGCTCCAGCCAATACATTATTTCAGCATTTCCGCCAATATATGCTAAATTCGGCAAAACTTTTTCCTGATAAACCGGTCGCATCAAAGCATTTGGGCTAAATTTTTCGGGAAAATTTTCAAGCTCATTTAGAATTTCTTCTTCCGTGAATTGAATATTCTTGTCGACAACAATATATTTTTTCCCGTCAAAATCAATTCTGTCTCTCGTTTCTGAAAGATAAAACAGATTGATTTCCCGAGGATTTACCTGAACTTTTCCATATTTTTCAGTAAGAAAATCTACCTTTTCTTTGGATTCTTTTTGAAGGCTAAAGTTTAAAAGTTCATCTTTAAAAATGTCTTTAATTTGGTTTTTTAATTCCTTAGAATCTCCATCAAGAATCAATAATCCAAACTCTGAAAATAATCTGTTGACTAAAATTCTGATGGCTTCCGTTAAAGTATTTTCGGTTTTATAAGCTTCCTTTAGCATTAAAATCAATTCTGTTCCGAAGATTGAATCTTTAAATTCTTTTTCAAACTCAGAAATGAAAAAATTATCATTTATCTTGATTCTTCCGACTGCTCCGCCTGAATTTTCATTGATTTCATAATAATTGGTTTCTGTTTTAAAATGATTGATTTCGGCAAAATCATGATCTTCCGAAGCCATCCAATAAACAGGGACAAAATTGAAATCGGAAAATTTTTCTTTAAGAAAAGTACAGGTTTTTATCGTCTGCAAAATTTTGTACACAAAAAAAACAGGTCCTGAAAAAAGATTCAGCTGATGCCCGGTTGTAATTGTGAATGTATTTGGCGACCTTAAATTTTCTATATTTTCTTTCTGTTTTGAGGAAAGAGTAAGATGTGAAAGCTGATTTTTAAAAGCTTCAGATATGATTTCTCTTTGAACAATGCTGAAAGAATTCTGCTTTAGATGAATCTGCTTTGAAAAATTATCAAATGAAAAAGTGTCTTTTTCAAAACCTTCAATCTGATTATTTAAAAAATCCTTAACAAGCTGAGGAATACTTTCTATTTCCGAAAATGCTATTTTATTTACTGTTTTCAACTTTTTTAGATTTTAGTTGAACAAATACCAAACGATTCCAATATTCAGCCTAAAATCGTAGACCGGATAATGTGGAAATGCATAGGCTTTATTATGTGAAATAAGAGTTCCCATTTGCTGTCCTTCGATGAAAAAAAACATTCTTTTCACCTTTAAATTAAAGTAAACATCCGCAATAGGCTGGCCTCCGATGGAAAAAGAATCTGCGCTCGGAAGAATATATTCGTTGAGTATCGGGAAATATTCACGTGAGGCAAATTTTGAGAAATAATATACTTTGATCCCTGTTTGGATTTCAGCAGCATTTTTGAAAGCTCTTGACTGAAAGAAAAAATTGGCTCTTCCTATAAACGAAGGCATTGGCAACAAATCTTTATTCGTCAATGCACTTTGAAACTGAAGTCTTGCATTCAAATGAAATTTACCATAATCAAAAGTCGCATCCCCTCCAATTTGAGATATATTCAGAGAATTTTCACTTTGCCGCGGCATTGCGCCTGCATCAAAATAGGTATAATTGTCGATTCTGAAATAATTGGCAAACAACTCCGTTTTAAACCATTTTAAATTAATACTTCCACCAATTTCTGTGATTGATTGGTTTTTGGCATCCTGTAAAAAATAGTTGAAATTTCTGTAAACAGAAGTATTTGCCAAATAATTGAACGACGGATATACACTTTGAAAGTTGACTTTAGCATTGACAAAATAATCTTTTACAGGTTCAAACTTTACATTATTTGTCGTTTTCAGATAATTTCCGAACTGGTTTCCTTTTGAAAACTCCAAAAACGAATTAAGCTGAAACTTATCAAATAATTTTATTTGTAAATTTCCTACCGCACCCAATCTGTTTTCTTTCAGTTCTGTAGGAACTTCCAAGAAAGGTATTGAAGTATTATTCAATCCAAATTTTAGCATTTGATATCGAAGACCTGCATCCAGTTTAAACTTTTCATTATCAAAAACTAAACTTACCGTATTGCTGAAATTATTTGAATATTTTTTAGTAGAAATGGGGAAATTAGCTACAATTTCAGATTGCGTGTCATACCAATAATCTTCTAAAGCACCTTGATGATAAAAATATTTATTTCCCTGATTAAATAAAGTATGCCGTATCCTGAAAGGAAATTTCTCCGAATTGAAAGGTGTCAGTTGATGGCTTAAATAATATCTTCTGTAAGAAAATTCGGAATTACTGCTATTCAGATTTACCTGTGCATTCCATCTGTTGCTATAATCACTTGCCCCAGTTTGAAAAAGGTTGTCATCAATAATTCCACCGTTTTCTTGATTGTCGACATTTTGATGAAGGTAATGCGCAAATAATTCATAATTTCCGCTTTTTGATTTATAATGGCCGGAAAACAAAGTATTGTTATTAGCAGCCAGAGAGTTACGATACATTCCCTGCGAACGTAAGCCCATATATTCAACCGCAAAATTAAATCTTTTCCCGATGTTCTGCGTATAAGTTGACTGCAAAGCTGCACCATTTCTCATCGCAGTATGATAAATAAACGCCGCTGTCGGCGTTTTCACATCGTAATAACGAACATCATTGATTCCTAAAATACCATAAGATTTGTTGGAAGGCAAAAGTGAAAGATTCTGTTCAGAATTCACATCGTATGAAAGCGGATTAAATCCTGCACCAATATTCGCAAATTGTACTCTTCCAAAATTGTCCCGGTTATTATATTGGGAGAAAACGTAAGTTTTGTTAAAAGTCATCACCGTATCAAACACTTTCTTCTCAGAAAATTGCGTCTGATATTGATAATCCTGAATCGTCGGCTTAAATATTTTTAATGAATCCTTAGCCCCGGAATCTATAACCAAAGTATCTTCCAGCTTTTTTTCCAAAGTGTTGGAATCTGTCTTGTTGACGATTACTTGGGCTTTGAAAAAGGTGGTGAAAAGGAATATGAAAAGTATATATTTCATTATTTTTTTTTGTAGAGCAAAAATAAGAAAATTAATAATGACAAGTTTTGATACAAATTAATTTGTATCTCATTATAAATAAAAAATGCTGTTTCTTTGAAACAGCATTTGCGTCACTATAAAAAATAATAATTTACAATAGACTAATGATTTCAATAAGTCCTTTTTCAGTATTAATATCAATCTTTTTTGCTTTTACTTGGGCTTCCAGTTCTTTTTCTTTTCCAGGAAATAAATTATATAATTTCTTTCTTCTGCTCGGTAATTCGAAAAACTTTTCTTCTATACCAATATAATATGTATTTGATGTAACAAAAGAAGGTACTTCATCATTTGAAGCATATGAGTTCTTACTTTTTTCTGGAATATTAAGTTTTGTTGATACCTTTTTTAATAATAACTTATTATTACTAGCATACAGTTCAAAGAAGTAACCCTGTTTCTCTTCAAAATTCAGTAAAACTAACTGATCGCCAGATTTTGCAAATACTATTCTAGAAAATTTATCTTCTCTCGGTAAAACATAAATTTGATTATTCTGCAAAAACTCAATTTGATCTATATACGAATTATATCTTGCCTGTACTGAAGCATAATCTTTTGCAGGACTTGCAGTTTGAAAACTTTCATCAAAATATGCGCTACCACGAATATCATTATATTTAAATGAAGTCCCTAAACCATCGATAAATATTTTTTCTAGAAAGCCCTGAGTTGTAGGCATGTTAACTGTACCTTGTGCTAAAATATTAGTAAATGTTATCATCAACAAACATAATAAAATAACTTTTTTCATTTTTTTTATTTAAATATAATAAAAAATACAAAAAACCACTCTTAAGAATGGCTTTTTGTTATTGTTAAAATTCTATTTAGTTTCCTTTAAACTTTTCTGTATAGTCGCCAAATGAACCAGCTGTAACGGTGTATGAAACTCTTAAATCTATAGTTCTATTACAACTATTAAATTGAGATTTAGAGCCATCTGAAGCAGGACGCATAGTTACTGGGCCATATGTTGGATGTGAATAACCCGTAGCTATCGTTGGAACAGTAATCTGATAAGAAACGGGATCATAAGTTACGGATAAATCTCCGCTATCTAAGAAATTTTTAATAATAAGCCCATTAGGATTTAAAGGATCCTCTACGACTTGATGAATATTTCCTGGTGTTCCAAACCACCCACTCACATAACTAAAGTTTCCAACAAATGTATTAATTGGACATGTTTTAGTAATTTGAACAGTTGCAACTTGTTTGTCTATTACAACCGGTAAAGTAGGTGAGGTAATTTTAAATGCTGCAATTTTTCCACTTGATGATGCAGCTGCGGAATATAACCTTAATTTCAGGACACCTTCTAATTGCCCAGCCGTTATCTGACTACTTCCTATAATATCGAAATCTACTCCTTCTACAGTATTTGACAAACTTGGCTCGAAAGTAGCTTTCACCTCATGAGTTCCATCCGAAGGTAAAGTTAACTTGTAAGGTATATCAACCTCTTTAGAAACATCTACAGAACTTACTGTTCTTGGATAACTTACCTCGTCAAAAAATACATTTGTATCTTCAGTCGCTCTATCTTCTACTTTACATGACACTAATACAATAGTTGCCAATATAGAAGTTATAAAATAATTAAATATACTTTTCATGTTTAAACTATTAAATTAATACCCAGAGTTTTGAGTAATGTTAGTATTAGAATTTATTTCTACCTGCGGAATAGGCAGTGCCCATTTATAGCTGCTTAATGGAAGATTTATCGGATTCGCTGCAGGGAAATTTGCAGAAGCTGATGAATAATCAGCAGGATCCCTATCTATTCCTGAGTTAGCTAAAGTTCCTAATCTCTTAAGATCTAAAAATCTATATCCTTCAAAAGCAAATTCAAGTCTTCTTTCATTTAAAATAGCTGCCCAAGCTTCGGGAACATTGGAGTATGAAGGCAGTGGCTGAGCAGAACCGTATCTCGCATCTCTAATAATCTTTATAGCTGCTGCAACTCCTGGCAAATCATTTGCAGCCGCTCTTGCTTCAGCCTTAATCAAGTACATTTCTGGAAGTCTCATGATTTTTATATCATTATTAAATCCATTTGTAGACGTTACTGCTTGGGTTGATGTTCCAGTAATCACTCCACCATGTTTATTAATTACAATAACATCATCGTTTCTATAATCTTGTGTATTAGTATAATTTGCTGCTAGCACCGAGGATGGTGCAATAATTACATTAGCTCTCACATCAGGAACTGTCGTTGATAATGTGGCTGGACTTAGATTATTAGGATTCAAACGATTATGTAATGATCTACCTACTTCATAAAATGGAGAACCTGTATAACGGGGTCTTACACTAGCCCAAGCATTATGTAAGTTATATCCTTGACTATTATCTGAAGGATTTCTCTTCAGTTTGAAAATCACTTCAAAATTGTTAGTATCTTTAAAAAACATATCTCTATACTGGGTTTTATTAGCTAATACAACACCAGATTGTACGATTACATTGTCTGCCCAAATTTGGGCATTAGGATAATCTCCTTTATAAGCATATGCTCTAGCCTTTAAGCCCATAGCAAAAAATTTATTTGCTAACAATTTATCATTATCCGCGGTAGCCACATTAGGAGTTAATGGTTGTGCATTAGCTTGATTATAAAGATCAATTGCTTTATCTAGATCTTCAAATATCAATTTATAGAAATCACCATTAGTTGCTCTTGCTTGTCCCGGCTCATTATAAGCATATGTTCTTGTTGATAAAATTCCTGCTAAAGCAGAATCATCTTTCATGTTTTGAGAAAAATAAGCTAAAATTCTAAGATGATTATAAGCTCTCAGAGCATATGCTTGCGCCAAAGCTTTCTTCCTGTCATTTTCTGTTTCTCCTTCTGCTGTGCCAATAATAACTTTATCTGCATATAAGATAACTCTATTTGCTCTCGCTATAGAGGCATAACTTTGAGTCCAAATGGCAGTTGGTAAGCCTGAGTTAGGAATCATTTGAAAAATCCACTCTGAAGACAATCCTTGACCTCCGTTTGCAAAACCAATTCCCACTTCATCTGTAAATACAGATACAAATTGTGATTCTGATCTTGAATTCATATTAGCATAGGCTCCATATACCATTTGCGTTAAATCGGAAACATTAGTTAGTGCCTCTTCTTCGGTTAATGATCCAGGAATATAAGGTTCTAATAAATCGTCACTGCATGATAAGGCAAAAAATAGCCCCCCTAGCAAAAATATTTTTAAAAAAGATTTTTTCATAATTACCAATTAATTTAAAATTTAACATCTAGACCTAAAGTGAAAATTTTAGGTGTTGGGTATTGATATTGGTCACCAGCCCTATCACTTTCAGGATCCCAACCTCTCCATTTTGAAAAAGTTACTAAGTTTTCGCCTTGAACATATACTGATAAGGTATTTATAAACGTTCCCTTTAGTAAATTTTCAGGTAAGCTATATCCTAGCTGAACATTCCTTAATCTCAAATAGGATGCATCAACAATAAATCTGTCAGAATTATCGCTTAGACCAAGGTTTGCTGCTGTTAATGATGGAACAGTAGTATTAGTATTTGTAGGCGTCCAAGCATTTAGTAAATCTGAACTCGCGTTGAAAGTTCCTAAACTTGTAGGATCCATTAATGATGAACCATAATCAAAGTCAAATCTCCAAATCTTAGCTACATAAGTAAAGGTAGTACTTGCGTATAGCCCTTTGTAGTTAACATCGAAGCCAAAACCTCCTTGATACTCCGGCAAAAAGTTCTTACCAGTAAGTACACGATCATTATCTGTCGGTGTTTCAGTTAAATTTCCATTTATATCAAAGAATAAAAGATTTCCATTTCCTTGGTTTACGCCTGCATATTTATAAACATAAAATTCACTGATTTTACTTCCATTTGCGGTATTATAGTTTCCAGATTTTATTTCACCTGAACCAGGTATTCCACCTACTTCCTGATTATTATACGATCCGTTTCCTCTTATAGATAATCTCCAGTTTTTTTCTTTAATTATGTCATATTTTAAACTAAGTTCAATCCCTTTATTAACAACATCTGCTGTAGAATTTTGTCTAATAAAACTTGTACCCACTGGTGATGATACAGGCACATCAATAAATTGATCTTCAGTTTTCTTATTGTAAAATTCCAATGACCCTGATAACTTTTTAAAAAAATCGAAATCAACACCTATATTTCCAATTCTCGTAGTCTCCCATCTTAATTCTGGATAACCAAACCGTATACCGTATCCTCTATTTGGTCCATAAACGTTATTACTTATACTGTAGACATCTTGAAACAATGGTGGGTTGATTGCAGAAAATACAGATCCATCAGTAATTCTTTGATTTCCTACCGTTCCGTAAGAACCTCTAAGCTTTAACAAGCTTATATTTGAATTATCTATGAAAGATTCCAAATTAATTCTACCACCTACAGACCAAAATGTACCCCATTGTCTTCCGGTGTTAAACCTACTACTTCCATCTGTACGTATTGTTCCCGAAACTCCAAATTTCTTATTGTAATCATAATCTAATGATCCAAAATAAGAAATCATATTAAATTTGAGCATATAATTACTTGTTACGGGTACATATGCATCATCTGTGGTTGTATCATCTACATAACCTGAGCCTGTTCCCGGAACATACGTTTTAGGATCTAGACCATTTCTCCTTATCGATGAAAAGTCTAGTTGAGAATAATTATATTCAGCATTCGCAGCAAGTCCTATTGTATGTTTTTCCAAAAACTTTTTGTTATATCTTAATTGATATAAGTTATTGAATAAAAACTGCCTTTGTACATCGTTTGTTTCATTACCTCCATATTTGTTGTTTCCTAAAAATAATATTGAATTGAATGAATTTGGATACTGAGCAGAAAATTGTGTCGTATTCAAATATTGACCGGATGTTCTAATCATTGCTGTAAAGTCATCTGTAATTTTATAAGATGCTTGAGATGCTAAATCAACTCTCGTTTCCCCAATATTAGTTTCAAAAGTTTTTAACTTATCCAACAAAAACAAAGGAGAAAATAACAGCGTTGAGTTTGCTGAATATTTATCATATAATTGTCGTGAATTTTCATATTCATCAGGAGAAATGTAAGGAGCAGAAATCATTGCACCCAAAACATAGTTTTGATTAACCCCTCCCGTTCCGATATTTGTCGCTAAATTATTTTTAGAGTAAGCGATACCAGTATTAAGTGAATAATTAAACTTATTGTTATCTGTTTTGCCTTTTATATTATTTCTAACAGAAAACCTCTTAAGTCCAGTACTTCTTAATACTCCTTCCTGATCTAAGTACCCTACTGAAGTATAAGAATTAATATTTTCGCCTCCACTAGTTACAGAAAAATCATGACTTTGTCCAATTGCGGCTCTAAAAAATACTTTTCTCCAATCGGTATTAATTTCATAGTTATTAATTTCTTCATCGGTAAGTCCGGCTCCTCTTCCTATTCCATATCTTTTCTCAAGAGTTAACAATTGTCTTGAATCTGCATAGTTATATTTGTTATCTTGTAAAGATGACACCAAGAAGTTTGTTGAGTATCTAAATTTCACTCCTTGATTATATCTCCCAGATTTCGTTTGAATTACTACTACCCCGTTCGCTCCTCTAGCACCATATTCAGAGATTGCGGATGCATCTTTTAGAACTTCCATCGAAGCAATATCATTTGTATTTAATGTTCTAAAAGAATCACTATTTGATGGGAATCCATCAATAACGTACAATGGATCTGAGCTTCCATTTAGAGTGCCAACTCCTCTAATAATAACTGTTGGTTTTGAGCCTGGCTGGCCACTCCCCGTAGCAATATTTACACCAGCTAACTGACCCTGAACAACATTCATCGCATTTGAATTGGGTCTGTTTTCAATTGTTTTTTCATCAACTTTAGACACTGCTGATGTCGTGGTTCTCTCTGTTGTGGGCCGGTAACCAGTAATTGTAACCTCCTCAATCTGTTCTTCTCTGTCGAGAGTATCACGACCAGTGCTTTGCGCATATACAGCCTGTCCTAAAAAGAACAAAGCTCCCGCACTTAATACACGTAGTTTTACATTCATATTAACAAATTTTAATATTATTTATTCACCAAAGATGTTAATTTATATTAATATTTGCAAGCATTTTTTTAAATTTTTAATATATTATACTAAATTAAATGTTTTGAATTTGTTGACTTAATTAATTATGAATTATTAAAAAAATATCATAATTGTTTATAAATAAAAAATCCCCAATAAATTGGGGATTTAAAAATTAATTTAATAATATTTTAATTTATAATAATAATAAGCAAATCATTATAATCTTTTTCGTTTTTAAATTTATTTTTTTTAAAAATCTGATTTATTTCAGGCATTTTATTAGGGAATACTTTAAGTAAATCTTCTTTTTTTGCAGGAATAAGATTTTTATCTTCAATATTATATAGAAAATAATCCGTCTTAAGATGTGAAAATTTTGAAGATGTACTCTGACTATATCCATTTTCAGAAATTTTACCTTGCGTAAACTTAATATTTTCCTTTTTAAGAATAACAAAATTATTTTTCACATTTGAAGTTTGAATATAATAAGTTCCATTAACTAGCCTAACTACATGTTTATCATTAATATGAAAATATTCTAAATTAGTCTTTGGAATTTTAAAATAATCATCGTCTCTTTTTAATATAATCTCATCATTATAAATATTATAACGCAAAAGATGAACACCTTCTTCACCTTCAATTTTAGATGGTAGAAAATTCTTATCTAAAAAAGGTGAGCCTTCATAGTCATTATTATCTAGATCTGTAACACCTATCTTATTTAATGCATTTGACGTCAATGTACTATGATGAAGATTATGCAATACTGTACTTTGAGAAAAATAAAGATTACAAGTTAAAAAAACTGCTGAAACTAAAATAAATTTCATATTTAATTTTTTAAAGTATCCTAATTACCGACAATCAAATCTGTAACATTAGCAAAATTACCCGCACTTACAAATGGCGTATATACTAAAGTAATTTTTCTTGTACAGAAATTAATTGTTGAAGGTGTTGTTGTCACTTGTCTCATACTTACCATCCCATAGTTAGGATGCATGTAACCTGTCTGTTGGCTGTCAAAAGTAATAACTCCGGTTGATGGGTCATATTTTAATTTGATATCATAACCATTAGCATAATAATCTTTCAAAAGTAAAGTATTTGCCTCTGTTCCAGCAATAATTTCTATAGGATATGTAGCACCACCAAAGAAAGGCATTGTCGATTCAAAATTACCTCCTAAAAAATAAGTTAGTGGGCATTTTAATGCTACAGTCATTGTATGAACAGGATTAATAGTAGCGCTTTTGATTGTAGGTGAAGAAAGTCTGAATACAGCATTCTTTCCTTCAGGACTTGCTCCTGTTTCCAATAATTTAATGGATATTGTCCCATCAAATTTACCTGATGGATTGCTTGATCCCATAAATTCAAAATCTACACCTTCTTTAAGTTGAGAACTAGGATCTACAACTAAACTTACTTCGGCATTATCTACTTTTGCTAAAGTTCCATACTTCACTTGTACAATTTTAGAACCACTTCCTTGATCAACAAGTTGTTGAGAACTTGAATTATAAAAAGTAAGCAAAGGCTCATCGTCGTAAATAATTTTCTCATTTGAGCATGATGATATACCTAATAAGAAAACACATAAATATAAATAATTTGTAATTTTCATTGTAATGATATTAAGAAATTAATAACCAGGATTTTGTTGGATTGTTGGGTTACCCTGAATTTCCTGTCTTGGAATTGGTAAAGATTTCATACGGTAATCATCAATTGGAATAGTTACCGGGATCGTCTTTAAGTCGTCAGTAGGATCTCTGTCGATAGCAACTTGGGCTATAGCTCCTAACCTTTTTAAGTCTAAATATCTGTGACCTTCCAGATAAAGCTCTTTTCTTCTTTCCAAAAGTATATCAGCATAAGCCTGAGCTTTGCTTGTATATGTTGGCAAAGTAGTAGTTCCTAAATAGTTCCTTGCATCTCTCACTGCTTTAATTCTTGTTGCAGCGGTAGCATAATCTCCTTCTTCAACCGCACATTCAGCCAAAATAAAGTACATCTCCGATAATCTGAAAACCTTAAGATCATTTCTCATAGGTTGACTAGTTTTTCCTGGATACTTATCTATAATTAGAACGTCTTTTACTCTATAATCAGTAATTGTTGCATAACTTGGGTCGACTTTTGAAGTATGATCTAGATAAGCAAATCTTCTTATATCACCATTTACACTAGATAATAAATTATATGTTTTTCTGCCCATATCATAAAGAGTAGACCCTGAACTGCTAGAAACGTTAGTATTAAACAAACTACCTATATTTCCCCAACCATTCACTGGTGTTGAAGGTCTGTTCAAAGCAAAGATAATTTCTCCCTGTGCAGTATCTACCCACAATTTTTTATATGGATTAGCAGTAGCAAGTGCATTAAGACTTGCATGTGCTGTATTTCCAAAAGCTAAACCTGATGGCGCTGGAGTAGCTGGAGTAAGTGACAAACCCGAAGAACTTAACACTGCCTCAGCTGCCAATTTAGCCTGCGGATACATTCCTCTATATAAATAATATCTTGCTTTAAAAGCATTTAATAAATTTCTTGTCGCTCTGTAATAATTGCTATTACTAGTCAAATTAGCCTCAGCAAATGCAATATCAGCATCAATTACAGAAAACACTTCCGAATTAGCAACTCTTGGTTTTACCTCATCTACTAATGGAACATTGTCAAAAACCATAACTCCTAAAGCACTACTGCTTTTCATATCTGTAGAAAAATATGATAAGAGTGTAAAATAGTTAAATGCACGAATAAGTCTTCCCTGTGCAATAATATTATTATAGCTCGCCACTTCAGCTGTAGAAGGTGTTATTCTTTTGGCACCATCAAGTAAACGGTTCACTCTATTGATTGTACCATAGTTTGAAAGCCAAATGCCTGCAGCAAAACCATTAGTAACATCTAAGTAAAATTGGTGAGCGTTCAATTGTAGCTCAGAGTTTTGAGGACCAACTCCTAATTCATCTGTGAATTGTGCTGATAAAAAGATCTCATTCGAATTGTCTAAGCTAGCATATACCGCTCCATTAAGATACTTATCTAGATCTGCAGTAGTCTGAAAAGTCAGATCGGCCGGCATCTCGCCATCCTGAATAATATCAAGAGCATCGTTGCAAGATGACAAGCTAAATACGGCAACAACTGCTATTATGGATGTTTTAAAAATATTTTTCATATTGAAATTAATAAATAATTAATTAAAATTCTAAATTCGCTCCTAAAGAGAAGGTTCTTGGGTTTGGATAAACACTTAAAGGAAATGTTCCTAATCCTTCAGGATCATAACCTCTCCATTTACTCCATGTCATTATATTTTCGCCCTGTACAAAAATCTTAGCAGATTTTAATACTGAATTCTCGTTGAAGAATCGTTTAGGTACACTATATCCTAAAGTAACATTCTTCAATCTTAAATAAGAAGCATCAAACAAAAGTCTGTCTGTGATTGCAGACATAGGTGCATTTAAAGATGGAATATCTGTTTCTTGGTTATCAGGTGTCCATGCATTTAATAAATCTGCAGACACATTATATCCTGCTCTCATGTATGCTGGGTTAAGAGCCCAAGTAAGCTGGTTATCTGATCTCCAGAATTTAGCATGGAAAGAGAAAAGAGCATCCAAAGTAAATCCACGATATTCACTGTTGAAACCAAAACCACCCTGATATTTAGGAAAATAATTTTTACCTGTTTTTCTTCTGTCTTTATCAAGAGCTGTTTCAGATACATTCCCGTTAGAATCTAGATAAAGTTCGTTTCCGTTATGAGGATTAACTCCTAAGTATGGTACTAAATTCCATTCCTGAAGTGTTCCACCTTCTTCTAAAAGTAAAGATCCGGTTGTAACAGGAATTAAAAGTTTTGTTATTTTAGTTTCATTATAAGAGGCATTGGCAAAGATTGTAAATTTAGCATCAGGCTTATTTACAATATTATATCTTAAAACGGCTTCTACCCCTTCATTTCTTAAACTACCATAATTACCTCTGTACTGGTATTGACTTGTAATTGCGGAAGATGGAATATTATAATAAAGCATATCTGTGTCTTTACGATAAACATCTACATTACCTTCAAGCTTATTATTTAAAAATTTAAAATCTAAACCAATATTAGCTTGGGTTAATTCTTCCCATTGCAAATAAGGATTTGCTATATTCCCAACAAAAAATCCAGGTGTGTTTGAATATCCGTTTCCTACGACATTTAAATCCCTAACGATAGCAGCTCCTAAAAGCATTGCATTAGTATCATCACCTGCACCAATTACGTTTGCATTTCCCTGAGTACCATAAGATGCCCTTAGCTTAAGCATATCAAAGAAAGATCCCATAAAGTTCTCTTTATCAATATTCCATCTACCTCCTACAGACCAAAACGTTCCCCACTTATTACCTGGAGCAAATCTATAGTTCCCATCTCTTCTTAATGTACCGGTAAATCCGTATTTATCAGCGTAATCATAATCAGCGGTTGCAAAATAAGCCAATGCTCCTGCCGTTATTTTGCCAGCTCCAACAGTCGGTATGTAAATATCTTTTACAAGATCTGGCGCGATATAACCTGTTCCTTGCCCAATCGCAAATGTTTTAGGATCTAGTCCATTCTGTGTCTGAGAATCAGCAAGGTAATGAATTTTGTTATATTCTAAATAGGCACCCAATCCTACTGTATGCTCACCAAAAACTTTATTAAAATTCACACTAGTTACCGTTGTAAAATTCAATTCTCTAGTATTTCCTATCGTTTCACTACCTCCATACTCAGTTAAATTTTGTGCTGCTACAGCCAAAGAAAGATAACCATTTGGATGTCTTCCCGCCATTGAATTTCCTATTTTCACATCAGCACCAGTTCTGTTATTTAAAGTAAAATCATCAGAAATTTTGTAAGATGTTGTTGCACTTGTAAATATTGAAGTTTCGTTAAATCTACCAAAAACTGACTGATCTCCTCTTAAATTATCTTCAAGAACATAAGCAAAGTTACCTGGGTCACCAGAATTGGTACCAATTGCATTAAATAAATCTCTTCCACTAGCGTATTGGCCAGATTGAGTATATGGCAAAGCAAGGAATGTCCCTAATAGTGGATTCTGCACAACATTACCATTAATACCACTATTTGTTTCCTGATTTAATTGCTTTCTGCTTGAATAAGCTAAACCGATAATTGCCGAGTAATTAAACCTTTTGTCATTACTTCTACCAGTAATATTATTTCTAAATGTAAATCTTTTGAAATTTGTATTAGGCACTAAACCTCCTTGTTCCAGATAACCCAATGAAGAATATACCGATGCGTTTTCACCTCCAAAAGTAGTAGAAACATTATGCTGTTGTACCAAATCTGCTTTAAAGAAAACATCTTCCCAGTTTGTATTTATAGGATAGTTTGCAATTTCGGCATCTGACAATGTCGATCCTAATAAAACACCATTGTTTTTTTGAATCTGTAATAGCTGATGAGAATTTGCTAAGTTATATTTATGACTTGGCATAACACTGATACCGGTCATCATAGAATAATTCAGTTTCAACTTGGAATTATACTTTCCTCCTTTTGTTTTAACCAATAATACCCCATTAGCTCCTCTGTTACCATAAATAGATGTGGCAGCAGCATCTCTCAAAATAGAAATCGATTCAATATCCTCAGAGTTGAGGTTTCTGAATTGATTAGCACCTGTTGGTACTCCATCAATAATAACCAAAGGCTCCGTATCAGCAGAAATAGAAGATATCCCTCTGATTACCATATCAATCTTTGCCGAACCAGGCGAACCTGAGTTCGAAGCAATTGTTACCCCAGGAGCAGAGCCCTGAAGTGAACTTAAGAAACTAACATTGGGACGGTTTTCCAAAACCTCAGCAGTTACAGTTGTATTTGCCGTTACATCTTTTGGCTTTGTAGAGGTCCTGTTATATCCCAATACTACAACCTCTTCAATGCTTTTAGTCTGCGTCGTGTCAGTGTCAGTCGTCTGTGCGTTTGATAAGCCATATAAGAAAAATAAAGCTCCAGCACTTAACACCCGTAATTTAACATTCATATTAACAATTTTAACATATTAAAAAGCAAATATGTTAATAAAAATTAACATTAACAAACTTTTAACTGTAAATAATGCAAGAATGTTGTAAATTTCATATTCATAAATTAAATACATTTAAAATTTTCTATAAAAAAAATAAATATTGATAGAATATCAACCATTTATGGTTTTTTAATTACTAACCCTAGCTAAAATCATCTATTTAGAATCATTACAAATTAAAAGAGCCCACTTAAAAGCGGGCTCTCATTAATATTATTGAAATTACTTCAATTTCTTCTTCACAGCAACTTCTTCATATACTTCAAGAATATCGCCTTGTTCAATGTCGTTATAACCTTTTAGGTTCAATCCGCATTCATAGCCTTTTGTAACTTCTCTTACATCATCTTTGAAACGTTTTAAGCTTTCAAGCTCACCGTCGAATTTCACAATACCATCTCTTAGTAAACGTACTTTTGATTGTCTTGTTACTTTTCCGGTAAGAACCATACAACCTGCAATTGTTCCAACTTTAGAAATTTTGAATACCTCACGAATTTCTACGTTACCGATTACCTGCTCCTGAATTTCAGGAGAAAGCATTCCTTCCATAGCCTCTTTTACCTCATCAATTGCTTTATAGATTACAGAATATGTTCTGATCTCAATTTCTTCACGGTCTGCAAGTTCTTTTGCATTGGCTCCTGCTCTCACGTTGAATCCTATGATAATAGCATCTGACGCAGCAGCAAGGTTGATATCAGACTCAGTGATCTGTCCAACACCAGAGTGAAGGATATTTACGCTGATTTCTTCTGTTGAAAGTCTTTGCAACTGATCAGAAAGTGCCTCAACAGAACCATCCACGTCACCTTTAAGGATAATATTTAATTCTTTGAATTCACCTAAAGCAATTCTTCTACCCAATTCTTCAAGAGTCGTATGCTTTTTAGTTCTGATCGAAAGTTCTCTTTGAAGCTGCTCTCTCTTGTTAGCGATAGCTTTACCTTCACCTTCATCGGCATATACACGGAATTTGTCACCTGCTGTAGGCGCTCCGTCTAAACCTAAAATAGTTGCGGGAATTGAAGGTCCTGCTTCTTCAAGGTTTTTACCTCTTTCATCAAGCAAAGCTTTCACTTTACCATGATTTTTACCTGCTACAACATAATCTCCAACTTTTAGAGTTCCGGTTTGCACCAACATTGTTGCTACATATCCTCTTCCTTTATCTAAAGATGCTTCAATCACCACACCTTGTGCAGCACGATCAGGATTAGCTTTTAGTTCAAGCATTTCTGCCTGAAGCAATACTTTTTCTAATAATGAATCTACATTGTTACCGAATTTTGCAGAAATCTCCTGAGCCTGAACATTTCCACCCCACTCTTCCACCAAGATATTCATTCCTGAAAGCTGTTGACGGATATTGTCTGGGTTTGCACTTGGCTTATCTACTTTATTGATTGCAATAATCATTGGTACACCTGCAGCCTGAGCGTGAGAAATCGCTTCTTTCGTCTGAGGCATCACGTCATCATCGGCAGCAATCACAATAATTGCGATATCGGTAACCTGTGCACCTCTAGCTCTCATCGCGGTAAAGGCTTCGTGACCCGGCGTATCTAAGAATGTAATTCTCTGACCATTTTCCAGCTTCACATTATAAGCTCCGATATGCTGAGTAATTCCACCGGATTCACCAGCAATCACGTTTGTTTTTCTTACGTAATCCAATAATGAAGTTTTACCGTGGTCAACGTGTCCCATTACGGTAACGATTGGCGCTCTTGACTGAAGGCTTTCTTCTGTATCGATTTCATCTTCAGAATCGGCTTCTTCAAGATCAGCATCAGAAAATTCAATTTTATAACCAAATTCATCAGCTACCAATAATAAAGTATCAGCTTCTAACCTTTGGTTCATCGTAACCATTACTCCTAAAGAGAAACAAGCCGAAATAACTTCTGTAGGCGAAACATTCATTAAGCTTGCCAATTCACCAACGGTGATGAATTCGGTTACTTTTAACGTTCTGTCTTGTGCATCAATCTCTTGTTGACGCTCGTCCTGCTCTCTACGGTAGGTTCTTTTATCTTTTCTATGTTTAGAAGATTTTGATTTACCTCCTTTATTTGTTAATTTTTCAAGAGTTTCCTTGATTTGGTTTTTAACCTGCTCGTCGGTCAATTCAACAGGCATGGTTCTTTGACCAGGTCTATTGTTGTTTCCAAAACGGTTTCCGCCACCTTGTCCACCCGGACGGTTTTGTCCACCTTGTCCCGGAGGTCTGTTGCCTTGAGGTCCACCCGGACGGTTTTGACCGCCTTGTCCCGGAGGTCTGTTGCCTTGAGGTCCACCTTGCCCCGGAGGACGATTTCCACCCGGCCCGTTTTGACCTTGAGGACGGTTTTGTCCACCCTGATTATTTCCACCTTGTTGGTTGTTCCCAGTATTTTGGTTCGGACCGCCAGGTTTTTCAATTCTTTTTCTTTTCTTTTTAGCTCCAGAATTTGGTTTTGGTGCAAACTGAGTTAAATCAATTTTTTCACCAACAATTTTGGGCCCGTCAAGCTTCTGATAAACAGTTTCAATTTTTTGAGGCTCCTGAGATTCTTCAGCAGCAGGCTCGCTTTTCTTCTCCTCCACTTTCTCAATTGGTTTTTCAACCGGTTTTGGTTTTTCTTTTATTGGCTCTACCGGTTTTACTTCCGGTTTTACCTCCTCAACTTTAGGTTTATCTTTTTTGGCAGGTCTGTTTCTATTTCCCTCAATTTGAGACAAATCTATTTTATCCAACACTTTAAATTCCTGCTTTTCCGGTGTCGGTTTAGTTTCAGAAACCGGAGCCGGTTTTTCTTTGGCTACTTCTTTCACTTCTTCCTTTACCTCTTTTTTTTCTTCAGCAGGAGCAGGAGTTTCAATAGCCTCAGGCTTTTTAGGTTCCAAATCTATTTTACCTAAAATCCTGGTTTCTGGTTTATTAGCTTTAGCTCTTATTACTTCAGGGGTTTTCTTTTCTTCAATTTCCAGTTTTTCTTCCGGAACTTTAGAAATAACCACCTCATGGGAAGCTTTACGCTGCTCGCCGTCTTTGGCAAACTCAGCTTCCAATGCAGAATATGCCGCTTCTTCTAATTGAGCGTTAGGATTGCTTTCAACCACGAAATCTTTAGACTGCAAAAATTCTACAAGTCTGGACATCGATATGTTAAATTCCTTAACCGCTTTATTTAATCTTATTTTTGGCATCTATATTATTTACTGTTTTTTTTAATTTTTAAAATTAAAGTTTTCTTTTTACTGTTTATTAAAATTTATTACAAAAATTTTAATCTTCAAATTCCTCCTTCAATATACGTTTTACGTCTTCAATGGTTTCTTCTTCCAGATCAACCATTTTCAAAAGACTTTCTGTGTCTTTATCCAATACAGATTTTGCAGTCGTAAGACCTACTTTCTTAAACTCATCCAAAATCCACTGCTCGATATCGTCATTGAATTCTCTCAAATCAACATCATCATCTTCGCTAGCTTCTCTGTACACGTCAATTTCATAACCTGTAAGCCAAGAAGCCAATCTGATGTTTTGCCCTTGCTTACCGATCACTTTAGAAATCTCTTCAACCGGAGTATAAACCATTGCATAGTTTGCCTCTTCGTTGATCTCAATCTTATTAATGGTAACATTTCCTAAAGCTCTTTTCACAAGAATTTCAGGGTTTTTGGACCACTGAATAACGTCGATATTTTCGTTTCTCAATTCTCTTACCACACCGTGGATTCTTGATCCTTTTACTCCAACACAAGCTCCTACAGGATCTATTCTGTCATCATAAGCATCAACGGCAATTTTTGCTTTCTCACCCGGAATTCTTACTGCTTTTTTAAGAATAATTGTTCCGTCCTGAATTTCAGGAATTTCTAATTCCAATAGTTTCTCCAAGAATTTCGGAGCTGTTCTTGAAATAATAATCTGTGGTTTTGAGCCTTTAAAGTCTACACTTTCCACAATTGCTCTGATACTTTCACCTTTTTTAAAGAAGTCAGACGAAATCTGGTTTTCTTTAGGTAAAATAAATTCGTTTCCTTCATCATCAAGCAAAATAACATGTTTGTGACGAATATGGTGAATCTCTCCGATTACAATTTCCCCGATTCTGTCTTTAAACTGCTCGTATAACGCTGCATTGTTATGTTCCTGCAATTTCGTAGCCAATATTTGCTTCAGTGTCAAAATATTTCTTCTTCCAAGCTGAGCAACAGGAATCTCCATTGTAAAATCTTCACCAACTTCGAAAGTCGGGTCGATTTTTTTAGCTGCGGAAATTTCAATTTCTAGATCATCGTCTTCCGACATTTCGTCTTCAACGATTGTTTTATTTAAAAATATTTGAAAGTCACCTTTGTCGGGGTTTACAATTACATCAAAATGATCATCAGAATCGTATCTTTTTCTCAAAAGAGTTTTCAGTGAATCTTCAATAATTGCCATCAGATCGATCTTACTGATCCCTTTTTCGTCTTTAAAATCACCAAAGGATTCAATCAACGCTATATTATCCATTTATCTTTTTTCTTTTTAAAATTTAATTACTACCAATGCTTTTTTAATCTCAGAGTATAAAATTTCTTTTTCCTCTTCCACATCTACTTTACCTTTTCCAATATCTTTCGGTTTGCGGTAACGCAGAATTAATGTAATCTTTTCTTCATCTACTTTAGCCAGCTCTCCTTCAATTTTTGAAGAATCTTCAAGCATCACTTCGATCTCTCTTCCCAGGTTTTTATTAAACTGTCTCGGAGTAACCAAAGGCTCACTGAGGCCGGCAGACATCACCTGAAGGCTAAAATCATGCTCATCACGATCTGCATTGAATTCTATTGCGCGGCTTGCATCCAGACAATCCTGTAAAGTTACACCGTTGTCACCATCTAAAATTACAGTGACATCATCCGCTGCAGAAATCTTTAAATCAATAAGAAATAAATCCTTTCTGGTCTCAAGGAAATCATTTAATAATGTTTCAATATTTTTTCTAAACTCCATATCAAATTATCATGATCTACCTGTACGAAAAAAGGCTTTCTTGCGAAGCCTTCTCATTTTTCCTGTAAATCTCTGGCAAATATATGACATTTTTATAAAACAAACAAATACACTTCATAATCAATAAAATAGATTTAATGGTTTAATAATATATGATTGCAGAAAATAAGGATTTGTATATCTTTAATAAGTTATCATTCAATTAAAAAAAACGATGAAAGTATTTTTAGTATTTTTGTCTGGAATTATTAAAAGCATACATTTTGAATATAACAATAGTAGGTACGGGCTATGTAGGATTGGTCACAGGAACTACGCTTGCAGAACTTGGAAATTCGGTATACTGCGTTGATATTGATGAAAAAAAAGTTGAGGACATGAAAAACGGCATTGTGCCAATTTATGAGCCGAATCTTGAAGAGATGTTCCTTCGAAATATACAGGCCGAAAGATTATTTTTCACAACAAATCTAAAAGAAGCCTTAAACAAAAGTGAAGTAATTTACCTGGCATTGCCTACTCCACCGGGCGAAGACGGCTCCGCAGACCTTTCTTATGTTTTGAAAGTAGCCGACGATATTGGCGAAATGATGATGGAATATAAAGTTGTCGTGAATAAAAGCACGGTTCCTGTCGGAACGGCAGATCGGGTGAGAGAAGTGATTGCTTCAAAAACCCAACTTCCTTTTGATGTAGTTTCCAATCCCGAATTTTTAAGAGAAGGTTTCGCTGTGGAAGATTCTATGAATCCGGCAAGAGTAGTTGTAGGATCAAGCTCTGAAAAGGCGAAAGACATTATGGCTCAGATTTACCAGCCATTTACCAATACGGGAATTCCTATTATTTTTATGGATGAAAAATCATCTGAACTTACAAAATATGCTTCAAACTCGTTTTTGGCTGTCAAAATCACTTTTATGAACGAAATTGCCAACTATTGCGAAAAAGTAGGCGCCGACGTTGACAAAGTGCGACTCGGAATGGGAAGTGACGACAGAATCGGGCATCGTTTTTTATTTCCAGGAATTGGATACGGCGGAAGCTGTTTTCCAAAAGATGTGAAAGCATTAATAAGATCAGGAAAAGAAGAAGATTTTAATTTCCAGATATTAGAAGCAACAGAAAATGTGAATGTTTCTCAAAAGGTAATTTTAGTTTCTGAAATTGAAAAATATTTTGGCGGAAGTATTGAAGGTAAAACAATCGCTGTTTGGGGATTAGCCTTTAAAGCCAATACAGACGACATCAGGGAAGCTTCGTCTTTGGACAATATAGATTTGCTTTTGAAAAAAGGCGCAAAAGTGGTTGCTTATGATACTGTAGCTGAAAATAATGTTAAAAAAATACTTGGCGACAAAATACAGTATGCAAAAAACATGTATGAAGCTTTAGAAAATGCCGACGCTTTGTTTATCGCAACTGAATGGCCGGAATTTAAAAATCCTAATTTTAAATTAATGGCTGAAAAAATGAACGATAAAGTTATTTTTGACGGAAGAAATATGTTCCCTTTGGAACTTCCCGAGCAGAATGGATTTTATTATAAAAGTATAGGAAGAAAAACAATATCAAATAAATAGATGAAAAATATAATCATTACAGGCGGAGCAGGATTCATTGGTTCGCATGTTGTAAGAGAATTTGTAAAGAATAATCCGGATTCTACAATCATCAATCTTGACGCATTAACTTACGCAGGAAATCTTGAAAACTTAAAAGATATCGAAAACGAGCCCAATTACGTTTTTGAAAAAGCAGATATTACCAAACCCGAAGAATTAAGGAAAGTTTTTGAGAAATACAATCCTGATGCTGTCATTCATTTAGCCGCAGAAAGCCATGTAGACCGAAGCATTACAGATCCGATGGCTTTTATCAATACAAATGTCAACGGAACAGCAAATCTTCTTAATTTATGTAAAGAATTTTGGACACTAAATCCTGATCATACGCACGGAAGATTTCCAAATGAAAAGAGAACTAATCTTTTTTATCACGTTTCTACCGATGAAGTTTACGGAAGCTTAGGCGAAACAGGATTTTTTCTGGAAACGACTCCTTATGATCCGCAATCGCCTTATTCTGCATCCAAAGCCGCTTCGGACCATTTAGTAAGAGCTTACGGAAATACTTACGGGATGCCTTTTATCGTTTCAAATTGCTCGAATAATTATGGTCCGAATCATTTCCCTGAAAAATTAATTCCGCTTTGTATTTCAAATATTATTAATGAAAAACCTTTACCAATCTACGGTGACGGAAAATATACAAGAGACTGGTTATTTGTAATTGATCACGCAAAAGCAATTCATCAGATTTTTAACGAAGCTAAAACCGGAGAAACTTACAACATCGGTGGCTTCAACGAATGGCAAAACATTGATCTTGTAAAAGAATTGATAAAGCAAATGGATGAAAAGCTTGGAAATCCGGCAGGCTATTCCGAAAAATTAATCACTTATGTAAAAGATCGCCCGGGCCACGACAAACGTTATGCTATTGACGCCAACAAATTAAATAAAGAACTTGGATGGAAACCTTCCGTAACTTTCGAAGAAGGATTAGGGAAAACGATCGACTGGTTTTTAGAAAATAAAGAATGGCTGGAAAATGTAACTTCCGGAGATTATCAAAAATATTACGACGGACAATATAATTAACACAAATCACCAAATTATATGAAAGGAATTATTTTAGCAGGCGGTTCGGGAACAAGATTGTATCCACTTACCATTGCCGTAAGTAAACAGCTGATGCCCGTATATGACAAGCCAATGATCTATTATCCGCTTTCGACATTGTTGTTGGCGGGAATTAAAGATATTTTGATCATCACCACACCTCATGATCAGGAAGGATTTATTAAACTTTTGGGCGACGGATCACAAATCGGATGCAATATTGAGTATGTGGTACAGCCAAGCCCGGATGGTCTTGCACAAGCGTTTATTTTAGGTGATAAATTTATTGGTGATGATTCTGCAGCTTTGGTTTTAGGGGATAATATTTTCTATGGATCTGAAATGGGAACCTTGCTGAAAAACAAAACCAATCCCGATGGCGGCGTAGTTTTCGCCTATCATGTTGCAGATCCGGAAAGATATGGCGTTGTAGAATTTGATGATAATTTTAAAGCCAAATCCATTGAAGAAAAGCCGACAAATCCAAAATCAAATTACGCTGTTCCCGGATTGTATTTTTATGATAATGAAGTTGTGGAAATCGCTAAAAACATCAAGCCTTCACCAAGAGGCGAACTGGAAATCACAGACGTGAACAACGTTTATTTAAGTAAAGGAAAACTGGAAGTTGGCGTTCTGGACAGAGGAACCGCCTGGCTCGATACAGGAACTTTTGATTCTCTTCACGATGCATCAGAATTCGTAAGCGTTATTGAAAAAAGACAGGGCTTCAAAATAGGCTGTATCGAAGAAATTGCTTTCAGAAACGGCTTTATCAATGCCGAAAAACTTTTGGAAACCGCTTCAAAATATGGTAAAAGCGGATATGGTGAATACTTAAAAAAACTTATCAGCTAAATAAAAGATTACGTTTAAACTATTGGCCAAAGTCAATAGTTTTTTGTTTACGAATCGGCATTAAATCTTTCTAACACAAGTCAGATTTAATCCTATTGAAACAGCCAATCAATTAATTATTATAAATTTGTAAAAAATTCCCTTTTGAAAACCGTAGTATACACATCTGATAAAAAGACGCATTTTTTTCAAGAACTTAAAGCAATATATAAAGACATCAGATCGTCTAACTTTTTGGCCTATCAAATGGCTAAACGCGATCTACAATCACAATACAGACAATCATTTTTAGGTTTTTTCTGGGCTTTCGCACCGATTGTCACCAATTCTCTTGTCTGGATTTTTCTAAACAGCTCCGGAACTGTGAATGTGAATGCTGACAGCACCATGCCTTATATCCTATTTGTGATAATAGGAACTACACTTTGGAGTATTTTTAATGAAACTTTACTGATTCCTTTAACTTCAGTGAACAGCGCAAGAAGTATTTTATCAAAAATTAATTTTCCTAAAGAAGCGCTCCTGATTTCCGGTCTTTACAAGATGTCTTTCAATCTTATCTTGAAGCTTGTTTTTATAATCATAATCTTAGTAATTTACAGAGTAAATCCCGGATTTGAAATACTTTATTTTCCGCTGGCTTTATTTTCGATAATTATTTTCTCACTGACGCTTGGTTTACTTTTTACACCTATTGGGCTTATCTATACTGATATTAATAAAATCATTACAACCGGAGTTTCATTTTTAATGTATGTGACACCGGTGGTATATGCAGTTCCCAAGCAGGGTTTATTCAGGAAGTTGTTTGAGCTTAATCCGCTTACATTTCTTTTTAACGATGCAAGAAACAGCCTTATAGGTTTAGCAAATGAACATTTCTTATTTGCAGTCATACTTACAGGTGTAAGTTTCTTGGTCATGCTTATTGGTTTGGTAGTGTTTAGAAAATCTATGCCTATTATTATTGAAAAAATTGGTGGATAACATGAAGAATGACAACGACATATTGGTTTCTGTACAGAATGTTTCGAAGAAATTTTCTCTTGACCTTAAATCTTCACTGAAATATGGTGCTTTAGATATTATTAAAAGTACATTCGGCATCAAAATAAATAAAGAATTGCGCCCAAAAGAATTTTGGGCTGTGCAGAATATAAGCTTCCAATTAAAAAGAGGCGAATGTATTGGCTTGATCGGACACAACGGCGCAGGAAAAAGCACGCTTCTAAAAGTATTAAATGGTCTTTACACACCAGATAAAGGTCAAATTGTGATGAAAGGAAAAGTAGGCGCTCTTATTGAGTTGGGCGCAGGATTTAATCCAATTCTGACAGGGCGGGAAAACATTTACAATAATGCATCCATATTAGGTTTTACAAAAAAAGATGTTGCAGAGAAAATAGATTCGATCATCGAGTTTTCAGAAATTGAAAAATTCATCGATATGCCTGTCCAAAACTATTCTTCCGGAATGAAAGTTCGCTTAGGATTTGCAATTGCAGCACATTTGGAACCTGATGTACTTATTATCGATGAAGTGCTTGCTGTAGGAGATTTGGGATTTATTTTGAAATGTTTCAGTAAAATTGATAACCTTTTACCAAATACTGCGGTTATTTTTGTTTCTCACAATATGCCAATGGTTTCCAGAATATGCAATGAAGTCATTTTAATGGATCATGGTAAAGTCACCTATCAAGGTAAAGATGTCGGCAAGGGCATTGATTTGTATTATGATATGTTTAAAACAAATGAAGAAAACGAAATAGTTTTTGATTCGGGTGAAATTAAATTGATCAACTCTAAAATTTTAAATGCCGAGAATAAAGACAATTCTTATGAAATTGAATGGAACTCAGATTTTAAAATTGAATTGGAAATTGAAAACGTAAGCCTGGAAAAAGCGCCTTACATCTCTTTCGCTGTATATGACAAAGAACAAAGAGGAATTGCCGAGATTTTCCCTGAAAATCAGGATTTAAATGATAATTTGAAACCTGGTGAAAAAAAGAATTTTACTTTTGAAATAAAAAATTTTATTTTTTCGAAAGGCTTGTATTCGATAACTGCAACTTTTAGTAAAACTCCTAAATCAGACATATTTTACAAGGAACATCGTATTGTAAATCTATCCATTTATAATACCGAACAGATTTGGACGCCCATATTAATTAATTCGAAATTACTTACACAATGATAAAAGATCTTATTGGAAACTTAGCAAAAAAAATGGGGTATAGGATTACAAAAAATTCTACTCAACAGCCCACTGCGCAAACAGTAAAAACTACGGAAAACAAAGAAGAGCTACTTACAGTGTTTTATGGTAATTTAAAATCTTCAAACTTCCCTCTAAAGTTTGTTGTAGACATCGGCGCCAATACAGGAACATGGACGAGAGAATTACTTAAAAATTTTCCTGATGTACAGGTTTTGATGATAGAGCCGCAAGAACGGCTTTCGTCTAATTTTCAGGATCTTTTATTACAGCCAAAAATTAATTATTTACCCGTTGGTGCCGGGAATAAAAATGATATCTTAAAATTTACCATTCATGACCGAGACGACAGCTGTTCTTTTATATATTCAGAAGAAGAGGCTGAAAAGATGGGGTATGAACAAATTGAAGTACCGATAAAAACACTTAATTCTATTATAAAAGAAAATAATTACCCTTTTCCGGACATGATTAAGATCGATGCAGAAGGTTTGGATTTGGAAGTTATAGAAGGTGCCTCTGATTTTTATGACAAAACAGAAATTTTCTTGGTAGAAGCTTCAGTTTGTAATGGCACCTACAAAAACACAGTTTCTGAAGTCGTAAACTTGATGGACAAATGCGGCTTTCAGATGTATGAAATTACAGACTTAAACAGGCCTTTTCCAAAATCGCCTGTTTTGTGGTTGATTGAGATTGCTTTTGTAAGAAAAAACGGCTTTTTATTGAATAATCTAAACATTTCAGTCTGATGATTCCTGTTACAAAACCATTTCTTCCTCCACAGGAAGAATATCAAAAATATTTAGACGGCATCTGGAAGCGCTCTTGGCTCACCAATATGGGACCTTTGGCCAGCCAGCTGGAGATGGAGCTTAAAGGGCATCTTAAGGTTGACCATCTGCTCTTTGTCACCAATGGTACCGTTGCCGTTCAAATGGCGATTAAAGCATTAGATCTGAAAGGTGAAATCATCACAACTCCTTTTTCTTTTGTAGCGACTACAAGCTGTATCGTGTGGGAAAACTGCACTCCTGTTTTTGTGGATATTGATAAAAATTCATTAAACATTGATGCAAATAAAATTGAAGCTTCTATTACCGATAAAACTTCAGCAATTTTGGCCACCCATGTTTACGGAAACCCATGCGATGTACAAAAAATTGAAGAAATTGCCGAAAAGCACAACCTAAAAGTGATTTATGATGGTGCTCATGCTTTCGGTGTACAGATAAACGGAAAATCAATATTTGAATATGGAGATATTTCAACATGTTCACTGCACGCCACCAAGCTTTATCATTCTGGTGAAGGAGGTTTTGTGGTTACTAAAGATCCAAATCTTCTAAAAAAATTAGCATACATCCGAAATTTTGGTTTTGATGGTCCGGAAAACTTTGCAGAGCTAGGTTTTAATGGAAAAAATTCAGAATTCCATGCAGCGATGGGACTCACCAATTTGAAGTACATTGATGCCATTCATCAGAAAAGAAAATCACTTACAGTTCGATATGATGAAAAGCTTAAAACCCTAAAAGCAATACGTCCTGTCTGGAACAGGAACTCTGAAAATAATTTTGCCTATTACCCTATCATCTGTGAAAGTGAAGACTTTCTTATTAAATTAAAAACCGAATTAGACAAACAGGAGATCTTTACCAGAAGATATTTTTATCCAAGCTTGGCAAATTCGCTCCCTTATGTAGAAAAACAATCTTTAGAGGTTACTGATAATATTGCTAAAAGAGTTTTGTGCCTTCCATTATATTATGATTTAACTGGTGAAGAAGTAGACTTGATTACACGGGTAATGTTGAGAATTCAAAACAATTAGTATGAAAATAGCGATCATGCAGCCTTATTTTATGCCTTACATTGGGTATTTCCAACTTATTCATGCGGTTGATAAATTTGTCATATACGACGATGTAAATTTTATAAAACAAGGTTGGATTAATCGGAATAATATATTGCTTAACGGGAAAAACCACTTGTTTTCTATTCCTTTAAGTGACGCTGGCTCTTTTAAAAAAATTAATGAAATTGAAATTAATGAAAAGCTTTTCCCAAAATGGAAAGAAAAGTTTTTTAAAACGCTCGAAGTTGCTTATAAAAAAGCACCTTATTATATCGAAATCAGTTCTATGTTGTCAAACTTGCTTGATAATAAATCTGTTAAAATCATAGATTTAATTTATCAAAGTTTATTTGAAGTGTGTAATTACATTGGAATTACTACACAGATAGAAAGAACATCTTCTATATATCAAAATGTAGAACTATCAAAGGAAGAAAGGTTGATTGATATTTGTAAAAAAGAAAATGCAGATATATATATCAACCCACTTGGTGGCCAGGAATTATATAAAAAAGAATATTTTGAAAAAAATAATATTTCATTATTTTTCATACAATCAAATAATATAGAGTATCAACAGTTTACAGACAACTTTGTACCTTGGCTATCAATTGTTGACGTTTTGATGTTCTGTTCTCCTAAAAGAATTTGTGAAATATTGAACCAATACAAATTAATATAATGAAGAAAAACCCGATAGGAGGATATTTTGAATTGGAACTTCCAAATAATAAACATGATATGTTTGAGAATTACATTGGATTGAATTCTGGAAGAAATTGTTTAGAATATATTCTTCGGGCAAAAAAATGTACAAAGATTTATATATCCTATTATTCTTGTGATGTTCTTTTGGAACCTTTAAAAAAATTAAACATCCCGTATGAGTTTTATGATTTAGATTTTAACTTAGAACCTTTGTTTGATTATTCGAACATAAAAGAATCTGATGCTTTTTTATATACAAACTATTTTGGGATTAAAGACATCTTTATCAACGATTTATCCCATAAAATCTCTGCCAATTTGATAATTGATAATGCGCAGGCTTTATTTGCTAAACCTTTAGATGGAATTCCAACATTTTATTCTCCCCGAAAGTTTGTAGGTGTACCGGATGGAGGATTTGTTAAAACTAATAAGCAACTTGATATGACTTTTGAAAAAGATCAAAGTTTCGATAGAATGAGTCATTTAATAAAAAGGATTGACTTATCTGCTGAATTAGGATATGCCGATTTTTGCATCAATGATAAATCTCTAGAGAATCAAGCCATTAAGAAAATATCAAATCTTACAACCAGAATCATTTCTAGCATTGATGTTAAATTTGTTGCAACCAGAAGAAAAGAAAACTTTGCTTTTTTACATAAAAATTTAGCCCAAAAAAACCTCCTGAATATTTCTATACACGAAGGAAGTGTCCCCATGATATATCCTTTTAGAACCCATGATTCACATCTTAAAGACAAGCTTATTAATGAGAAAATTTATTGTGCATCATACTGGCCAAATGTTTTTACATGGTGTAGTGAAGAAAAAAATTCTTATACTTTAGCAAAAGAGATTATTGCATTACCAATAGATCAGCGATATTCTATTGAGGATATGAAAAAAATTCTAGAATATGTATAACATTTTAATAAGGCCTTTGATAATAGAAGATGCCCTCACGTCGTATCAATGGAGAAATGACCCGGAAGTTTGGAAATATACCGGTTCAAAACCTAATGTCAAAATCACTAAAGAAATTGAATCTGAATGGATTGAGAAGGCTCTTAAGGACGAAACAAGTAAAAGGTTTGCCATTTTGTGTGATGAAGAATATATTGGCAACGTACAACTTACCAATATTGCTGATGATATGGCAGAATTTCATATTTTTATTGGCAATAAAGCGTTTTGGGGGAAAAGAATTTCTCAGCTGGCTACTTATCAAATTTTATATTACGCAAAAGAAGTTCTAAAGCTATCGGAAGTCTATTTATCCGTAAAACCTGAAAACATAAGTGCTATAAAATCTTATGAAAATAATAACTTTAAAATTATTGATGAAAGCCAAGAAAATATAAAAATGTCTTTAAAGCTTTCTTGCCTTGAGAATACAACCGTCAGTATATTTGTCATGGTGTACAATCATGCCCCTTTTTTAAAAGAGTGTATTGATGGCTTATTAATGCAAAAAGCAGATTTCAATTATGACATTATTATAGGTGAGGATTGCTCTACAGATGATTCAAGAGAAATTTTACTTGATTATCAGAAAAAGTTTCCGGGAAAATTTAGATTGCTTCTACACGAGAAAAATATTGGTGCTGCCAATAATCAAAAAATAACATTTGAAAATTGCAAAGGAAAATATATTGCAATGTGCGAAGGCGACGATTACTGGACGGACCCCCTGAAACTACAAAAACAGGTCGATTTTCTGGAGCAGAACAATGATCATGTATTATGCTTTCATAAAGTAAAAATCCTGAAAACGGATGGGGAAATTGTAGACGATTTTATAACAAAAATTCCTGAAAATTACCAGCTCAGAAAAACTCTTGCAGAAAACAACAATTACATTCATACACCTTCTGTATTATTTCGCAATATCATTAAAGACGAGCTAAACGCCACAGAATTTCAAAAGAGCCCGATAGGCGATTATTTTTTATATTTGATGATAACAAAATACGGGAAAATAGGATATATAAATGAAGAAATGGCTGTTTACAGATATGGCGTAGGTGTTTTTAGTGCGCTTGACCACTTTCAGCATCTTAAAACTAATCTGATCTTATTTACAAATTTATATAGTTATGAAACCGAATCTGAAATTAAAGAAATTTTTTATACCCGCTTTTTGCAACTCGTAGCTGATATTCAGAAAAATCAAACTTTAGCTCAAAATAAAAGCAATATTCTTAATACACGCAGACATATTTTAATCGAAAAACTTTATAAACTTTTTAAAAAGTAGAATGCCAAAACTCGCCATTGTTATTCCGTATTTCAAAATAGATTTTTTTGAAGAAACTATAAAATCTGTTGCTAATCAGAATAATACCAATTTTACATTGTATATAGGTAATGATGCAAGTCCGCACGACCCACTTCCTCTGATTGAAAAATATCTTGGCGATCTTTCTTATTTTTATTTTGAATATAATGATAATTTGGGAGGTCTGAATCTAGCTTTACAATGGGAAAGAATACTTGGAAATGTAAAAGAAGAATGGTTTCAAATTTTGGGCGATGATGATGTGATTTCTGAAAATTTTGTGGAAGAATTTTATCGTTCGCTTCCTTTATTAGAGAGCGAAAACATTACTGTAACAAAATTTACACATGACTGGATTGACGAAAACAATACAGAAATCCGGTCTAATGATTATAAAACAGACTTTATAAATTCTATAGATTTTGTAATACAAAAATATCAAGGTCTGGTTTATAGCAGCCTGTCGGAGAATATTTTTAAAACAGAAAAATACCGCCGTCATAAGTTCGAAAAAATACCTTTGGCTTGGGGTACGGATGAGATAGCATTGCTTAGATTTTCCGATTATGGTAGAATTTATTATAATAGAAAATCGAAAGTTTTTGTGCGTATTTCTTCTTCAAGTATTTCGGGCTCCGAACAAATGGAAACTCAACGAGCTAAGGCCTACAACTGTTTTCGGGAAAAACTAATTTTAAATCATTCGAAATATTTTCCAAAAGATTTCATCAACCATATATTAAAGGAATATCTCAACTATTGTCACATCAACAAGCAAAGTGCAAATTACAATATTGCCAAAATTATTTTAATGCGCATAGGTTTTAAAGCTTTTCTAAAAACATTAAGAAAAATCTATTACATCAATATATTGAGTATAAACGATGAAAATTAGTAAATATCAAAATTCGTTATTTTTAATATCTTTGTTCACTGAAAACACAGTATGTCTCAACTTCCAATTTCTATAATCGTTCCCTGTTACAATCAGGCGCAGTATCTTGATGAGTGCCTTCAATCTGTTTTGGATCAGACATGCCAAAACTGGGAATGTATTATTGTAAACGACGGATCGGATGATCATACAGAAGAAATTGCCAATAATTGGACGAAAAAAGACCCGAGATTTATCTATTATAGAAAAGAAAACGGAGGAGCTGCATCGGCCAGAAATTTTGGGATTGAAAAGGCTCAAGGAGAATGGATACTGCCTTTGGATGGTGATGATTATCTTAGTCTTGATCTTCTGAAAAATTTTATAGACAGAAAAAAGGATCATATTATATTTTCTTATTTTGCAACTCAAAACTTTGGTGAAGTTTCTCAGACATTTCCTGCTACGACGTTTTCTTACGAACAATTACTAATGAAAAATTTTTTGACGTGCTCTTGTTTTTACAAAAAAGAAGACTGGAAGAAAATAGGAGGCTATGACGAAAGCACAAATAATGGCTTTGAAGATTGGGAATTTTATATCCGTTTATTGCAAAATATTCGTGATGAACAGATTTTGATTATCCCAGATTCATATTTATTTTACAGAATAAGACAAAAATCACGTAGTTCTGAAATTTATAGCACTGTAAACAAAAAAGATATCTCCGAAAAGTATATCGTACAAAAAAATATTTTGCTGTATCAGAAAATGTTTCCTTCTTTTATTCATATTCTGAATGAAAATCGCTCTTTAAAAGAAATGACACGTAATTTGGAAAATAAAGATAAAATTGTTTCGAATATAAAAAGAAACAAACTCACCAAATGCCTCTATAATCTTATAGAAATTCTAAACAAAAAACCTTAAATAAATGAGCACCCAAAATAAAATATTAGTAATTTCTCACGAAGCATCTCTATCCGGAGCTCCCGTGTTATTATTAAGTGTGCTGAAAAAACTTAAGAAAGAAAAAAACTATACTATTGACATTCTTTTGCTAAGAGGCGGACAGCTTTATGAAGATTTTGCCAGAATCTCAAACAATAAAATTATTGTAGTAAGCTATTATAATCAGTCTTTTTCATTTGTAGTGAGAAATTTTAAAAAGCTGCAGTCTGCACTTTTTCCAAAACCTGAAAACAAAGAAGAGCAGGTAAAAAAAATAACAACAAGACTCTTCGCCAACAATTACGAATTGGTATATGGAAACTCTGCGGAAACCTTAAGGTGGACAATACCTTTTTTCGAAAAAAACATTCCGACCATTGTAGCTATTCATGAACTTACCTATGGTTTGGAGATGAATTACCCTAAAGATTTTATTTTAAAAAACTTCTCAAAAGTTTCAACAATTATAGCCGGTTCCAATGCTGTCGCTGAGAACTTGATTACCAAATATAATGTAGATTCTAAAAAGATAAAAGTAATTCATTCATTTGTTGATGAAAAAATTGATCTTAAAAAAGATAAAACAATACTAAAAAAAGAGCTGAATATTTCTGATCAGGAAGTGGTAATCGGTATTGCCAGTTCACAGGAACTACGCAAAGGAACAGACTTGGTTCCTCTTTTAGTAAAAAAAATTGCAGATAAAACAGATATCAAATTCAAGTTTATCAATCTGGGCGGATCCTCTGATAGCGGCCCAGTAAAATGCTCAAAACTTGATGCAGAAAAACTTGATGTACTTGATAAAATAATATATGTAGATCACAATAAAACACCCAACGATTATATAGATATTTTTGACATTTTCCTGTTATTATCAAGAGAAGATCCTTTCCCGTTGGTCATGCTTACTGCTGCCAAGCTTAAAAAACCTATTGTAGCTTTTGAGCAAAGCGGTGGAGCCGTTGAGTTTTTGCAAAACGGAGACGGTGTGCTTATTCCTTATCTTGATTTGGATCAAATGGCAAATGAATTGATAAAACTTCTAAAAGATCAAAAGCTAAGAGAAGATTACGGAAGTAAAATTCAGAATAAATTGGAAAAGGAATATTCTGAAAATAAGCTTACTTCAGATATTTTTCAAACCATCGACGACTTGCTTTCGCCGCATCAATAATAAACTATGATTTCTATAATCATTTCATCATATCAACCAGATTATTTTACCCAACTTACTAAAAATATTGGTCAGACAATCGGCAGCTCAATAGAATATGAAATTATTCAAATATGGAACCCGAATCTGATGAGCATCACGAAAGCCTATAATTCAGGAGCAGAAAAAGCAAAATATGACAATCTTTTATTCCTCCATGAAGATGTAATTTTTCATACTTCGGATTGGGGCGAGAAACTTATAATACATCTTAATAATATCAATACCGGAGTTATAGGTGTAGCGGGATCAGATTATGTCCCTTCTGCGCCGTGTAGCTGGACAGTTGTAAGTGGTATTAACAGAAATTTTTATCATATTCTTCAAAATAATAAAGATAAAACCAACAAAACTTTACAATCTAATATAGATAAAACTTATCCCGTTTTCGGCTTGGATGGTGTTTTTCTGTCTATCAAAAAAGAAAAATTTAATGTTTTAAAGTTTGATGAAAATATCCCAGGTTTTCATGGATATGATTTAGACTTCACGCTTAGAAGTGCCAAAAAAAACCAAAATTATGTAATCCATGATATTTTGATTGAGCATTTTTCTACAGGAAACGCAAACAGGGAATGGTTTTTCAGCAATATGGAAATCAGGAAAAAAAACGGATGTGATTATCAACAAAAAAACATAGGAAGAATAGAAAGAGAAGCTTTTGTAGATTTTATGAAGCATTTTTTCAAGTATCATAAAGCAAATTTTAAACAGATAAAAAAACTCTTTGAATTTTATCCTTTTTTTAAGATGAGTATCTTTGACCACTATAAAGTTGTAAAAATCCTTTCAAGGTATATATTTCATAAAAACTGATGATGAACGAAGTACAAGATTTTAAACATATAATTATTACCCGGTTTAATGTACCTACCGCAACATGGGAAGTTACCCGCGAAGGCAAAAAACCGTTAAGCGAAGAGTGGCTTTCCGACAGATTTTCAATTTTTCAAAAGTATTGCTTCCCTTCTTTTAAAAATCAAAAGAATCAAAATTTTATCTGGCTGGTGTTTTTCGATGTCAATACTTCAGAAAAATACAAAGAAATTATCTACCGCTTACAAAGCGAATTTTCAAAGTTCACTCCTGTTTTTATCCGTGAATTCCCGGAAATGCAGCCTAAACTACTTGAAATCATTCCTCAGTATTTTGATGAAAACACAAAATATATAATAACTTCAGATATTGATAATGACGATCTGCTGCATTCAGACTTTACAGATACCGTTCAGAAAAAATATAAGCCTACTAATAATTTGGTAATTGATCTTAAAAGCGGAATACAGCTCACAAAAACTTCGGATCAAAAGGCGTTTGCCAACATTTTTAATCTTACTTCGGGACCTTTTGTTTCTCTTGTAGAAGATATAAAAGACTTTGGAACTGTGATAAAAGAAAATCACGTCAAATATCGTCATTACCCCAATTATTCAGCTTACGATGAAAAACCGCTTTACATACAGTTTATACATGAAAATAATCTGCTCAATGATACATTCAAAAATAATAAAAGATTATACAAAATAAACTTTAATGATTTTGGTGTTGACGATAAAAACAGTTTTATAATATCAAAATTTGATGCTTTAATCTGTAATGCGAGCAGAATTAAAAATAAAATATTGAAGAAGATTAAAAGAAAATAATAAATATATTTACAAACCTAACTGTACAGATACAAATGATCATAGGAAATGGGCTTGTTGCCAATTCGTTAAAAAGTATAGATTCGGAGAATATATTATTCTTTGCATCTGGAGTTTCAAATTCTCTTGAGACCAGAGATTCTGAGTTTGAGAGAGAGTTTTCACTTTTGAAAGCCAGCATTGCGAGCAATCCTCAAAATAAATTAATTTATTTCTCTACTTTAAGCATCAACGATCAATCCAAACAAAACAGCCCATATGTAATTCATAAAAGGAAAATTGAAAATTTTATCAAAACCAATTGTGAAAAATACCTGATCCTGAGAATAGGAAATATTGTAGGAAACGGAGGAAATCCGAATACGCTTTTTAATTATTTAAAAACGCAGATTATTAATCAAAATCAATTCACACTTCATTCTAAAGCAAGAAGATTATTAATCGACATTGATGATATTCCAAAATTTTTAGAATCAAATTGTATTGATGTTGAGAATCAAATTATCAATTGCGCTTTTCCGTATTATTATAATTTAAAAGAGATCATTGAAACTATCGAAAATGAAGCTGATAAAAAGGCTGAATACAAAGAAGTTGATGAAGGAGACTTTTATCTGGTAGATTTTGATTCTCTTATAAAAAGCTTTTTTTTACAAACCACTTCTGAGCAATATCTAAAGGTTCTCACAAAAAAATATTTTTAAAACAATACCTAAATGCCAAACATTTATACCATTATCGTTACTTATAATGCCATGAAATGGGCAGAAAAATGTTTTGAAAGCATCAGGAATTCTTCGGTTCCTTTAAAGGTTATTGTAATTGATAATGGCTCTGAAGACGGAACTCAGGAATATATAAAGAAAAATTTTCCGGAAATAGAATTTATTCAGTCAGAAAAAAATTTAGGTTTTGGAAAAGCGAACAATATTGGCATTGAAAAAGCATATAAAGCAAGTGCCGATTTCTTTTATCTGATGAATCAGGATGCGTGGTTATATGAAAACAGTATTGAAAAATTACTCGAAGTTTACAATCAACATCCTAATAAAAGTGAAATTGGAATTATAAGTCCGATGCATTTGGACGGCTCAGAAAAACACCTGGATATTTTCCTTGATAAGTATATTGCAACCAACTTTGAAAAGACAAGATTAATTTCCGATCTTTATTTTCAAAGCCTGAAATCTTATTATGAAATCAGTTTTATAAACGCCGCACATTGGTTTATTCCTAAAAATACCATTGAAAAAATTGGCGGTTTCAATCCTTATTTCTTTCATTATGGCGAAGATGTTGAATATGCAAACCGCATAAAATTTCATCACAAAAAAATATTGTTGGCTCCACACAGTAAAGTTGTGCACGACGGAAAACAAAACTTAAGCAAAGTAGATTATAACCTATACGAAGATCTCACTGTAGAAACCAATATTATCAATCCCAACCTTCCGAATGCTTTACAGCTCGAAAAAAAGTCTTTAAGGCAAAGCATTATTAAAAACATGCTTACAGGAAATATAACCAAATACAAAAAACTGCTTGAGAAATATCGGAAAATTTCAAAAGAAGAAAAAAAACTGACAGAAATTGCAAATAAGGTAAAACAAGTTGGCCCAACATTTCTTAATGTGTAAATTTGTTAAAGCATAAAACATGTTAGTAAATTCTCATAAAATATTTCTTTTATGAAAACACTTTCATAATAAATAAAAACAGAATGTGTGGAATTGCAGGAATAATCATTCCAAATGCCCGAAATTATCAGCAGGAAATAGCAAAAATGACCAATGCCATTGCGCATCGTGGTCCCGACTCTGCACATTTTGAATTTTACGAAAATGCAGCTCTTGGCCATCGCAGGCTTTCTATTATAGATTTGTCTGAAAATGGCAAACAGCCCATGTTTTCCGCTACAAAAAAAGAATGCATCGTTTTGAATGGTGAAATTTATGGTTACCAAACAATCAGAAACCAATATTCAGATTATCCGTATCACGGAAGTTCGGATACTGAAGTTATTCTTGCAATGTACCAAAAAAAGCAGGAAAAGCTGATTGATGATCTTCCAGGAATGTTTGCTTTTGCCGTTTGGGATGATGAGAAACAGCAATTGTTTTGCGCAAGAGATAGGTTCGGAGAAAAGCCATTTTTTTATGCAATCGGGAAAAATAATGAATTTATTTTTGCTTCAGAAATCAAAGCCATTTTAGCAAGCGGATTAATCGAGCCTAAAGTAAATCAGGAAGCGCTTTCGCACTATTTACAATACGGATATGTGAGCACGTACCAAAGTATCTATTCCAACATTTTTACTTTGCCACCGGCTCACCAATTGATCTGGAAAAATGGAAAAGCATCTGTTTCACGTTATTACAATTTACCCACAAAAGACAAATCGATCAGTTTATCTGAAGCAAAAGAAGAGTTTATTTATCTTTTAAAAAACGCTGTTAAAAAACAGCTTATTGCTGATGTAGAAGTCGGAAGTTTCTTAAGCGGTGGTTTAGATTCTTCTTCTATTGTCGCTTTGGTTCATGAATTTTTACCTCATCAGACCACGATAAGCTTTGGCTATGACCATGAAGACAGCGAATTGAAATATGCAAAAGAAATTGCTCAGAAATATGAAACCAGACATATCGAAATTCATGAAAAAAAGAAGGACATTGCAGAATCACTTTTAAAAGTAACTCCTTTCTTTGACGAACCATTTGCAGACCGGTCATTCCTTCCACATTACGAAATTTGTAAGGCGGCAAAACAAAATCTCACTGTTGTTTTATCAGGTGACGCCGGAGACGAATTGTTTGGAGGATATAATTTTTACAAGGTAGAAAATGAGCTAAAAAACCATTTTAGTTATCAAAATATTATTGCAAAATTTGGTTTAAAACTTTATCAGAATGTAAGACAAGCTTCTTTTATTTCTCTAAAAAACCTTGAATATGAAAATGTTTTAGACTTTCATCAAAATTTTGTTCGAAATTCTTTTACAAAGGAAGAAAGAAATGCGTTGGGAATTAAAACCGATTTCGTGCAACTATACAGTTTTTCGCCCGATTCAAGTTCTATAAACGATATAATGAGAATTGATCTGGAAAAATATGTTCCTGGAAATATGATGGTGAAATCCGACAGAATGGCAATGGCAAATTCTCTTGAAGTAAGAACTCCGTTTTTAGATTTAGATTTTGCCGAATTTTGCATTCAGGTTCCTGAACAATTAAAATTGAATAATGAAAACGATAAGATTATTCTTCGGGAATCGATGAATTCTTATTGGACTGAAAGTATCAGAAACAGAAAAAAACAAGGCTTTGGAATGCACGTGGAAAATTGGTTTGAAGAAGAAAGTTTAATCAACCTCTCCAATGAACTTTTAAAGAACCGAAGCCAAAAAGTTTTTGAATATATAGATTTTGATGCCACACAAAAGTTTTTAGATAAAGGACAAAAACATTGGAATCTCCTGCAATTGGCACTTTGGGCACATAATAATGAATCGATAATATGAATTTAGAAATTTCAGTTATTATTCCTGTTTACAATGCGGCTTTATTTCTCAGAAAAGCAGTCAATTCTGCTTTACAATTTGATGAAGTGAAAGAAATTGTTTTGGTAGAAGATCAATCAACCGATGATTCATTGGAAATTTGTGAAAAACTGGTTTCTGAAAACTCTAAAATTAAATTATATCAACATTCCGATAAAGGTAATCATGGCGCAGGAGCTACAAGAAATTTAGGACTTGAAAAAGCAAATTCAGAATTTATTTCTTTTTTGGATGCCGATGATTATTACCTTCCCAACCGTTTTGATGCAGAAAAAGAAATTTTTAAAAACTCTAAAATAGAAGGTGTTTTCGGAGCAATTGGTGTAGAATATTTAACCGAAAAAGGGAAAGAAGAATTTCAGAAGAAGTTTAAAAATACGTCGCTTACAACGGTGAATTTTCCGGCTGAAGGAGAAGATGTTTTTATGGGCCTCTTAGGACTTTCTACTAAAGTTTTTGGCACTTTTTTTCATTTGAATACTCTTACCGTAAAAAAATCGGCAATTGTGAAAAACACTTTAAAGTTTAATGAAAATCTTCGGGTCCATCAGGATTCAGATTTTATTATAAAATTAGCTTTTCATTGTTATTTAAAATCCGGAATTATTGATAAAGCCATTGCCATAAGAGGCGTTCATGATGATAATAGAATCACGAAAGTAAAACCTTATTCTGGTAAGTTTTACGCTAATAAACTTTTACTTCATAATTCTCTTTATTTATGGAGCAAATCGGTAAAACTGAAACCTATTTACTCAAAAAAAATAAAATTAAATTATTTAAGCTTTAAAATAGCCAATCAAAAGGGTTTTAAAAAATGGTTTTCTTTTTTTAAAGTAACTATATTAAATCCTGAATTTCTTAAAACAAAATATTGTTTCCATGCTTTAAATAAATATCATGATTAAAAAAAAACTTAATCAAATTTATATTCTCCTCCAGGATATCCTTGCTTTTATAGAAAAGCAATACTTTGCCCCAAAAATCATAGATGACACGAAGATGCTATATATAAATTTCGATTTTCCAAATCTATATCACAGGTATTTTTACACGCTTTTGAAAAATTTCAAACTGGCAGGTTATTCAATGATTTATCCAATGAACTTTTCGAAATTTAGGAATCTTCGGAATGGAGATCCTTATTTATCTTTAATATTAAAAGAAAAAAACTTCCTCAATATTAAAAATCTCAAGAAAAAAAATTATTACATTGAGTTTAATGATGATATGTTTAGCGCTGCTTATTATGATAGATTATTCCTATATGAAAATCAGGAAAAAGAGTCTTTTCATATCCCAATGACTTTTCATCCTTATATGTATAAATATTGGAACCTTAAAATAGAAGAGATTTCACCACGGCTGAACAGTATATTCTGCTTCGGGAATTTTGACAGAGAGGCTTACAAAATCGTTCATAAAGCCCCTTTCAATGTAATAGATAGGGCTTCGATTATAGATTTCTTAAGTTCCTTTAAAAATTTTGTATCAGTAAATTCCAAAGATGAACTTCAAGGAATTATTGATAGTCGGATAGAACAACAATATATTTTTGCTGAAAAATCAAATTTTGAAATTCCTTTTTCAGAAATTCGTGAAATTACAAGTAAATTTCGTTTTTTCCTTTGTTGTCCTGGTGTTTTTGCGCCACTTAGCCATAATCTTGCGGAAGCGATGTCCTGCGGAACAATCCCGATCATTGAAGAAAATTATGCAAATACAGTATATCCTCCTTTGGAGAATGGGAAAAATGCCTTTATTTTTAGAGATCTTCAACATTTAGAAGATTTGATTGTCAATCAAATTTTTAATCTTTCTGAAGAAAACTTCTTAGTTATGAAGCAAAATGTAACAAGTTACTTTATGGAAAATATGCATCCTGATGGATTTAGTAAACAGATATTAGATAATTTAAATAAAAAAAAACTTTTTTTAAATGCAAGTGAAAGAAGTGTAAAACTAATTAAAATAAAAAATGATGATAAAAAAAATATACAATATCCTTTTTAAAGAAGGAATAGTGAATTATATCAAAAGAAAACGTAATATCAGTTATCTTGATAGCAGAACTACATATCACATAAACTACAGAGATAAAAAAACCAAAATAATACTTAATAGAAAATTTGGATATGTTGACATGATGATTTTTAAAAATGGAATTTATGAGAAAGAAATAGTTGACGATATTTTTAAAGAGTTAAATACAGACAAAACATTTTTGGATATAGGCAGCAATATTGGACAACACACACTATTATTAGCACCTTATTGTAAAGAAGTCTATGCATTCGAGCCTATTAAGGCTGTTTTTAATCAATTCAATGAAAGTATTAGGCTAAACAAATTATCAAATATTCATACTTTTAATATTGCAATTTCAGACAAGAAAGAAAGTAAGCATTTCAACTATGTTAAAAATCACGCAGGAACGAGTTCATTCGTAGAGCGTAACAGTGATGCCGAAACAGAAATAATGATAGTGCATACAGATACTTTGACAAATATTCTTGGAGAAAAAAAAATTGATGTAATAAAGATTGATGTTGAAGGATTTGAAGCTGTAGTAATATTAGGAAATAAAGATTTTATATTACAAAACAGACCAATTATCTTTTTAGAATTTAATCCTCATTGGATCAGTCAGGAAGGAATGTTTACTCCTACAGAATTATTTAATTTTTTCTTGGATAATAATTTTGAAATTTTCAGCAGATCATTTGATAAATTCTTAGATAAAAACGAATTAAATTTAAATCATCAGGATAATTGGATTTTAAAGCCTAAGAATTAATGAAAATCTCTGTTATCATTCCCGTCTATAACGCCGAAAAATATGTTTCGCAGGCTGTAGAATCTGCACTTCAGTTTGAAGAAGTGTATGAAGTTATTTTGATAGAAGACAGATCTCCGGATAATGCTTTGGAAGTTTGTCAAAAATTAACTGAAAAATACGATCGTGTAAGGCTTTATCAACATCCCGACAAAGGAAATCACGGAGCCGGAGCGAGCAGAAATTTAGGTATAGAAAAATCCAGCGGAGATTTTATAGCATTTTTAGATGCAGACGATTATTATCTTCCGAATCGTTTTGATGCTGAAAAGGAGCTTTTCAAAAATGCTGATGTAGAAGGAGTTTATGGTGCAATTGGGGTTCATTATTATTCCGAAAAAGCGAAAGAACAATATTACAGGGTTTTTGGTGACCGATTGACAACTGTTTATAAAAATCATGATCCTAAAAATGTTTTTCCGGGACAGCTGAATATGAACGGAAGTTTCGGGCTTTTCAGCATTGATGCTTTAACGGTAAGACGAGATTCTTTGATACAGAAAGTAAAGCCTTTTTTCAAAACACATTTAAGGCTTCATCAAGACACCGAATTTTTATTCCGTAGCTCGTATTACCTTGATTTCCATTCCGGAATTCTGGACACAGCCATTGCGATGAGAGGTGTGCATGAAAACAACAGAATCACACAGATTGATACAAAAAAGATAAATCCTGCAACAACAAGAGTTGTACTTTGGAAAGAAGTCAACAATTGGGCAGAAAATGAAAATACTATTCCTAAAAATATAAAAGTTCACATCAAAAGAATGCATCGAAGCTGGGAAATTGCAAACGCGCCTTTTCCTAAAAAATGGGGCATGATTTTGAAATATTTAATTACTGATTATCCGAGCATCCGATCAGGATTGTATAATATTAATTTCAGGAAGGATTTGTTTTAGTATGATAATTCCTCAGAAAATTTCTCAACGGCTTTTCAATAAACTGATAAAACAGCATTGAGCTCATTAAAAGTACAATCATGTAAATCGCGAACATCCAATTGATATCCAGATTATATTTTTTAAGCACTTCTCTCAAAATATATAAAACCGGAATGTGGGTAATGTAGATTGCATAGCTTATTTCGCCTAAATATTCTAAAGGTTTAATTGAAAAAATCTTTGTAAGCCAGCCGTTGTTGCACGAAATCAATACGATCAGCGGCACAAAAAGTATCGCCATCAAACCATTATGGAAATATAACGGAACAAAGATTAATGATAATAAAATAAGCACAAAAATTGTGATAACATGAAAATCATAATTTCTTTCTCTGAAATTTTTAACAAAATAAAGTCCTGCTAAATTTCCGATCAAAAATTCATTAATATGTAAAATAGGAAAATAAGCTATAAAATCATGGCTTTTTGTATGCGGGCCTTCATACGAAGGAGAGTTTATGTATAAATTTGAAAAAACCTGCGTAATAATCCAGATCAGAATTCCTATAATCCAGATACTTTTATTTTTTTTAGAATAAAAATGATTATAAAAAAACGGGAAAAGTAGGTAAAAAAGAAATTCAACGGAAATAGACCATCCCGGAAAGTTTAAAACCATTGCATCTCCAGGAATCCAGCTTTGCAATCCGAGACAATATAAAATCACTTTATAAGAGCTAAAAGCATCAAATCTCGTAACCAAATAAAGCAAAAGCCCGACAATATAAAGTGGATAAATCCTTGCAAACCTGTTCCGATAATAATCAAAATAGTCAATCTTATCTTTTTTGTGATAAGCCACAATCATGATAAACCCCGAAAGAATAAAAAAATAGCTTACGCCGACATTCGCTCTTAAAAAAACATCAGAAATATAATCAATTTGATATAAAAATAAATCTTTGTTGAAATGAGATATAACGATCGCAATCGCTGCGACAAAACGGGTAAAGGTAATCTGGTTAATTTTCACACAAATGAATTGCTAAAGGCTTATTTTATAAAAACACCTACATATTTACCTTCAAACTCAATAATCTCTGTCTGAATATTATTTTTTTCGCAAAAATCCTGATAAGCTGAGTTGTCTCCAATATCATCACTAATGAAAACCCCTCCTTTTCTTAGATGTTTATATAATTCGTTATAAGCCCAGATTCTGCCGTTATAGCTTTTATCCGAATCGTAATGCACGACATCAAAAACCTGATTTTCACCGAAAATTTTAGGTAAAGATTCTTTATCTGCAAAACGGAATAATTTCCAGTTTGTTTTAAGGTTTTCAGGAACTATATATCCGACAAACTGATCTCCGTTTTGGCCTAAATACGGCATATCGGAACTGTACAATGTTCCATTTCTTTTCTCAAGCGAAAGCAAAGAAGCTAAAGAAGACCAACCATAAGCGACTCCGGTTTCCACAACTTTTTGAGCTTTTGTAAATTCACATGCATAATAAATCAGTTCCAAAGCTCCCGGGCCGCCCATCTTTATCGGACAATCATGTTCTCTCTGTGATGATTGCTTTAAGACATTTTCAAAATCTTTCCTGAAAGAAAAACCGTCAATTTTAAAAAGCCTGGAAACTGCTTCTTGCTGAGAAATAGCTTTAGATGATGCCCATGAGTTTGTTTTATCTTTACCTTTGAAGGCATTGTTTCTATTGATTGTATTTTTCAGGACCTTTCTTCCCAGTTCAGGATAAAGATCCGGTCTTTTCAGATAATCGATAAAAGTCTTAAAAACTCTTGTTATTTCGTTCACAGTGTATTTATTAATGGGCAAAACTATGAATTTTCAAAATATTTTTGGTTTATATTTGTATAAATTAACAATTAAAGATTGTAATTCATGTTTTTATTTAATCTTTTAGATATATTCCAGCGAAGAATGATTCTATATCATCTAAAAAAAAAACCAAACATTAAGTTTGATGGTATATTTAAGATGGGAATAAAAAATCATTTTACTATTTATAAAAATATAAAGAGATTAGTCATTGGCAATAATGTCAGTTTTAGAAATTACATTCATATATTGGTTATGAAAAATGCTGAGCTCATAATCAAAGACAATGTATTTATGAATAACAACTGCTCTATTAATTGTATGGAAAAAATCGATATTGGAAGAAATACAATTTTTGGAGAAAATGTTAAAATATACGATCACAATCATAAAATAGAAATTGAAAAAGGACTACAATTCGCCAGCCATACCGAATTTACAACCGCTCCTGTTACAATAGGAAATCATTGTTGGCTTGGAAGCAATGTGACTATTCTAAAAGGCGTCACCATTGGCGACAACAGTATTATTGGTGCTGGCTGTGTTATACATAAAAGTATTCCACCAAATACAACTGTAATCAACAAGCAAAATTTATTGTTTAAAACTGATTAATTGGCTTATGAAATTCTCAATACTCATAGCGCACTATAATCACTCTGTATTTTTCAGAGATTGCTATAAGTCTTTACTCAACCAAGATTATAAAAATTGGGAAGTAATAATTTTAGACGATGCATCTCAATTTGATGAGAAAGCAGCCGTAAAAGAACTTATAAAAGGTGATTCTCGATTCAAATATTTTGAAAATAGTGAAAATTCCGGCGTAGGCATTACTAAATCGAAACTAATTGAGCTCTCAGAAGGTGACATTTGTTGTTTTTTAGATCCAGATGATGCGATACTGCCTTCCGCACTACAGACTGCTTATGATGTTTTTGCTAAACAAAATGATGTTGTTCTTACCTATTCAAAATTTGTATCATGTGACGAAAATCTAAAACCTCTGCATGTTTTCAAATCTGCAATGCAAGTTCAAAATGATGATGAATTATTTTTCAATTATCCTATTCAGATCGCACATTTAGTTTGTTTCCGAAAGAAAACTTATGAGTTGACAGAAAAAATAAACTCTTCTCTTAAAATATCTGAAGATCAGGATCTTTACCTAAAATTATATGAGAAAGGTAAAGTAAAATTCATAGATGATGCCAATTATCTATATCGCACTCACCAAAAAGGCATTTCACAAAATGATAACAAAAAAATTTCTTATCAATATTGGGGAAAGGTAATTTTTGATGCCATGAAAAGAAGAAATTTATCGAAAATAAACGGCAAAAAAATACCTGACTTTTATGATAAACCAAAAGAAATTTTTGATTTGTTAAATTATCAGAATAGTGTTTCTCACAGAATATTAAAAAAACTCAAAATTTTATTGCAGAAATTATGAATTCTTCAGATAAAATAAAAGTTCTTTTCAGGCACCGTTCTATGGAAATGGGCGGCGTCGAAAAAGTGATTTTGAGCATGCTTAATAATCTTGATAAGGACAAATTTGAGATGACAGTTTATTTAAATATCAATCAGGGCGAATTGCGAAATGAGTTTCCGAAACATGTAAGAAAAGTATATATTGCCGAAGGAAAAGAAAGTTTTTCAAAAAATCCTGTCATTCAAAAAATTCAGCTTGCAAAAAGAAAATTAAAATTAAATAAAGCCGAAAAAGATCCAAAAATTGCAGACCGTCTTCTGAATGAAAACTTTGACGTCGAAATTGCACCAACTTATGCAGCTTTTTCATCGGTTTTGAATTCAACAAACAAAAATTCAAAAAAGATCGGTTGGTTTCATTCGGATATTACGCTTCCAAAACTTCAGCCTTTGGTTCCTAATATTTTGAAACAGATTCCTCAGTTTGATTATTTTATTTTCGGCTCTCAACAGACCAAAGATATTTTAATTGAAACATATCCCGATTTAAAGATTCCTGAAAACCAGGTTATTTTAAATGCCATTCCGATCGAAGAACTCAAACGAAAATCCAATGCTTTCAATCCTAAATTTCCAAACAAGCCAACATTTGTTTCCGTCGCAAGACTGCACAGCAGAAAGGGTTTTCACAAATTGATAGAAGCTCACGCAAGGCTGTTAAAAGATGGTTTTGATCATCAAATAATAGTAATCGGTGACGGCGAGGAAAGAGAAAATCTAAAAAAACAAGCCGAAGCTTTAGGCGTTACAAAAAGTTTTGAGTTTTTGGGATCATTGCTCAATCCGTATCCTTATGTGAAAAATGCAGACTATTTTATTCTGCCTTCAGAATCTGAAGGCTGGCCGCTGATTATTGCAGATGCTTTGATTCTTCAGAAACCAATCATTTCAACCAATGTTGGCGGGATTTCGGAAATGATTAACCATAAAAAAAATGGTTATCTTATCAATTATGAAACTGAAGAAATGTATGAAGCAATGAAAAAGTTTCTTACACAACCTGAATTGGTTTCAGCCATTCAAAACAACCTGAAAGATATTGAAAAACAGTTTGATAATCAAAAAATATTTGATGCTGTTGAAAATATCATCATTAACTTAGTAAAAAAATAAGATGCTTTTTATATATCGCATAATCCTCAAACTTCACACCACTTATCAAAGCATGATTCAGAAAATTTATCTGAAAGTCTGTATTGCGAAAGGCTTAAAAGTAGGTGAAAACGTACGTTTTGTAGAAGTTCCGGAATTTGGAACGGAACCTTTTTTAATTGAAATAGGCGACGAAACAACTTTTTCCAATAACGTAAGATTTGTAAACCACGACGGCGGGCAAAATGCATTGCATTTTTTTGAAAAATATAAAGATGTAAGAACTTTTGGAAGGATAAAGATCGGAAACCAATGCTTAATCGGAGCAGACACGATCATCATGCCCGGCGTGAAAATGGAAGACAATTGTGTTTTGGGTGCAGGATCAATTTTGACTACATCAATGCCGAAAGGAACCGTTTTCGCGGGCGTGCCGGCAAAATTTATCTGCACAATAGAAGAATACGGAGACAAATTATTGTCAAATAATGTGATGTATCCGCGAGAATTGGAACAAGTGCGCTCAAAACTGGATGCCTATATCAAAGAAAACCTTCCGCATACGTACAAACCTGTAAAGAAATAAATGCCTTACAAAAAGAAAATACTGATCAGAATTGGTTCTCTTCGTCATGGAGGCGCAGAAAAAGTACTCGTAACTTTTCTCAAAAATCTTCCGCCGGATCAATATGAAATCGATCTACTTTTGAATTTATATTCCGGAAAATATTTGAATGAGGTTCCTGAATGGATCAATATTATTTACCTCAACAAAGGCGAAATGATCACCACCAATCGCCTTCAGGATATTCCTCAAAAAGCGGCAAGAGTCATTTACCAGAAAATATTGAAAGTCATTCCCAATCTTCTTTATAAAGGTAAATTAAAAAACAAAAAATACGATATTGAGTTTGCGGCAATCCACGGAATGAGAGACGAAATACTTAATTCGCCTTTAAAATCTTCAAAAAAAATCGTCTGGATTCACAACGATCTTTCGCAAGTAAAGGATTATACAAATGAAGAAATCCGGAAGTTTCTCGGCTTTGATAAAGTCATGGTGATTTCTGAAAAAATCGAGCAATTATTTCTAAGCTTAGCTAAAAACGAAACTGAAAAGCAGAAAGTTGTAAGAATTTATAATCCTTTGGATACCGATGAAATTTTAAAGAAATCTGAAAAACCAGTTATTAATTACAATTTTGAAGAAAAAACCCCAACTTTTATTTCTGTAGGCACCGTTTTTCCGCAGAAAGGCTTTGACAGGCTTTTGAAAGTTCATAAAAAACTGCTTGACGAAGGGTTTAAGCATAAAGTTTTAATTGTTGGTGACGGATATGATTTTGAAAACATAAAAAAATTAAAAACTGAACTTGGACTTGATGAAACGGCAACCATGCTGGGCTTTACAGACAACCCTTATCCGTATTTTAAAAATGCAGATTACTTTATTTTAAGCTCAAGATATGAAGGTTTTCCAACGGTTTTATTTGAAGCGATTACTTTAAAAAAGAAAATCATCGCTACGGATGTTTCGGGTGTAAACGAAATGCTGAATAATGGCGAATTGGGATTAATTATAGAAAACTCCGAAGAAGGAATTTATTTTGGAATGAAAAAAGCTTTATCCAAACCTGAATTTTTCTCGGAATATTCTCAAAAGCTCAAACATTATAAAATGCCTTTTGATCTTGAAAATTCTGTTTCTGAAATCAGACAGATTTTGAATAAACTATAAATATTCTAAAAGAGATTTTCTAAATTTGTGATATGGCTGAAAATTATTCTACTGTCCAAAAAGATTTTTACCGTGAAAGCGGAAAATGGCTTTCAATATTTCAGATTTGGATAAAATGCATCAATCCCAATCTTCATTTTGTTTATATATTCAGAAAAACTCAGAAATACAATAAAACTCCTTTTTTAGGATTTTACTGGCGAATGGTTTTAAGGCATTTTCAGATCAAATATGGTTTTCAGATTTATCCGGAAACGCAAATTGGAGAAGGTTTTTATCTTGGTCATTGGGGAAGCTTGGTCATTAATCCTAAAGTTATCATCGGAAAAAACTGCAATATTGCGCAGGGAGTTACCATTGGCCAGCAAAACCGCGGAAAAAATGAAGGTTACCCTGTAATCGGTAACCAGGTCTGGATCGGAGCAAATGCCGTGATCGTAGGAAATGTAAATATTGGAGATAATGTTTTGATCGCCCCGAATGCTTATGTAAACTTTGATGTTCCCAATGATTCTATTGTTACAGGTAATCCAGCAAAAGTTTTTCCAAACACCAACGCAACAGAAGGATATATCAACAATAAGGTCTGAGCTGAGTTTTATCATATTTTCAGGAATATTAAATTCTGTTAAAAATGATTATAAATGCTACAAAAATTATATTTTTGCATAGTTATTGATTTAGTCTATTGAATTTGAAAATAATTTAAACGAAATAAATAATTGCAAATCTTATTATGTCACAATCGTACGAAGTTATTTTTGAAAACAATAGAAAATGGGTAGAATCTAAAATTTCGCAAAACCCGGCTTTCTTTGAAGAGCTTGCTAAAACTCAGCATCCGGATTATTTATACATTGGATGCTCAGACAGCAGAGTTACTGCGGAAGAATTGATGGGCGCAAAGCCTGGCGATGTTTTTGTTCACAGAAATATTGCTAATGTGGTCAACACTTTAGATATGAGTTCCACAGCTGTTATTCAATATGCTGTCGAACATTTGAAAGTGAAACACATTATTGTTTGCGGACATTATAATTGCGGTGGTGTAAAAGCAGCGATGACGCCTGAGGATTTAGGATTATTAAATCCATGGTTGCGAAACATTCGTGATGTTTACAGATTACATCAGGCCGAATTGGATTCTATTGAAGATGATAACAAGCGTTATGACAGACTTGTTGAGCTTAATGTTCAGGAGCAATGTATTAACGTAGTCAAAATGGCTTGTGTACAGGAAAGATACATTTTAGATGAATATCCTGTAGTACATGGCTGGGTTTTTGACCTTAGGTCTGGAAAAATTATTGATTTGGAGATTGATTTTGAAAAAATCTTAAAAGACATCCAAAAAATCTATAATCTTACAAGTTCCGACTGGGTGATGAGCCGAAAGATTAAATAATCTTTTTAAAAAAATTGAATGAAATTCTGGAGTATTATTACATTGATGTTCTTCCTCAACTTTACTGCATTGCCCGGCATTGCTGAAGTTATGGGCTGGGATATTGCCAGAACCAATGTCGTAATCAATGAAGAAGAGCCTCATTCCAATTATTCATCCTTTAGTGTATACGAAAAAACACTTCCAAAAACTTTGGATGTTTACGATTATCTGAAGTTTTTTGAACCGGATCTTAAAGGCAGATCTTTTACGCTGATTGATGATTCCTTTCATCTTTCGCCTCATCTTACTATATTTTCACCGCCTCCGGAGGCTTAACTTTTCGCCAAATTTCTTTTTATTCATATCATTTTTGATTTTGAATAGATTCTACTTTAATTAATTTCTATCATTTTTGATTGATCTTAACAGATCGGTCATTACATAACGTATTTTTCAATTGTCATGAAAAAATCAAAATCTATTTTGGGAGGGATTCAAGAGAATTTCCCTTCAGGTCTTGTGGTGTTTTTAGTTGCGCTCCCTCTTTGTTTGGGAATTGCATTAGCATCTGGTGCACCACCGTTGTCAGGAGTAATCGCTGGTATTATCGGCGGTTTGGTTGTTGGAGCAATAAGTAATTCAAACATTTCGGTTTCCGGTCCTGCTGCAGGTTTGACGGCTATTGTTTTAACTGCAATTACAGATCTTGGAGCTTTCGAACTTTTCCTTTGCGCCGGAATGGTTGCCGGGATTATTCAGTTGGTTTTAGGCTTTATACGAGCAGGAAGTATTTCAAATTATTTTCCAAATAATGTGATTGAAGGAATGCTTGCCGGTATTGGTATCATTATTATTTTAACACAGATTCCGCATGCCTTGGGGTTTGATAAAGATTATGAAGGAAACGAAACGCTTTTTACAAATGGCATTAATTTTAATTATTTTAATGAACTATTTGCAGCCATACATCCCGGAACAATCATTGTAACTTTAGTTTCTATAGGAATTCTTCTCGCTTGGGATCACATTCCGGTTCTAAAGAAGATCAAAATGCTTCCCGGAGCTCTTGTTGCCGTAATTGCAGGGATCTTATTAAACGAACTATTCAAAATGAGCGGAAGTTCATTGGCGATCTCTTCAGAACATTTGGTTGCTTTGCCTATACCTCAAAGTATTGATGATTTCAAAAATCTAGTAACAACTCCGGATTTTAACGGCTTTACAAATATTAAAGTCTGGATTGCCGGTGCTACGATTGCGATTGTTGCCTCTATCGAAACTCTTTTATGTATTGAGGCATCAGACAGACTTGATAAGCAAAGAAGAATTACAGATACCAACCTGGAACTTAAAGCACAGGGAATCGGAAACTTAGTAAGTTCATTTATCGGCGGTCTGCCAATTACATCCGTAGTTGTACGAAGTTCAACAAATGCCAATTCAGGAGCTACTTCCAAGCTTTCAACTATGATTCATGGTAGTTTGTTATTGGTTTGTGTACTTTCTATTCCGTTTATATTAAACTTGATTCCATTAGCAACATTGGCTGCAGTATTGATCTTGGTAGGTTATAAATTGGCAAAACCGGCAACATTTAAGCATTTCTGGAAGCTTGGAAAATTCCAGTTTATTCCTTTTGTGGCGACAGTTGTGGCGATAGTTGCCACTGACCTTTTGAAAGGTGTTGGAATTGGTTTGGCAATCTCCGTTTTTTATATCCTTCAAGGAAATATGAAGCGTGCTTATTATCTTAGCAGAGAAAAGCTGGATGATGCCGACGGGATAAATATCAAACTTGCAGAAGAAGTTTCCTTTCTGAATAAGGCTGCTATTAAAAAAACGCTTAAAAATATTAAGTCGAATTCCACAGTTATTATTGATGCAAGAGGAACTTCATATATTGCGACCGATGTGTTGGAAATGATTCAGGATTTTGCCAATATACGAGCCAAAGAAGAAGATATAAATGTAGAGCTGATCGGCTTTAAAACATCATACAGAGACTACGAAAAAGATGAAGATTCTCATGTAGTTATTACTCATAAAAGAGCAATGTAATTGAAAAAAATGTCATTTTAAAAATTTAAATATAATTCATAAAAAATAAAGTTATATGAAAGCACACACTTCCGAAACACAAGCTACAATCTCTCCCGAAAAAGCTTTGGAGTTTCTGAAAGAAGGAAATCAGAGATTTGTAAACAACCTAAAAGCAAACAGAGATCTTTTGGAGCAGGTAAATGCTACCCGTGAAGGACAATGGCCATTTGCAGTTGTACTAAGTTGTATCGACAGCCGTACTTCTGCCGAGCTTATCTTCGACCAAGGCTTAGGGGATGTATTCAGTATCAGAATTGCGGGTAATTTTGTAAATCAGGATATACTTGGTTCAATGGAATTTGGTTGTAATGTTGCAGGTTCAAAGCTTGTCGTAGTTTTGGGACACACCAAATGCGGCGCTTTAAAAGGCGGTCTTGATGCTGCCAAAATCGAAGGTTTAGGTATGGATAATCTCAACCATCTTATCGATCATTTTGACCCAATCATCAAACAAATCATGGTGGAGGGCGAAGAACGTTCTTCTGCAAACGCCGACCTTTTGGAAAGATTAAACCAACATAATGTAAAAAATGCTATCGACGATATCCGTAAACAAAGCTCTACGCTTAGGAGACTCGAAGATGAAGGCAAAATAAAAATAGTTGGCGCAAATTATGATGTGGAAACAGGTGTTGTAACTTGGTTATAACAATTTTTAGTTTAAGATAAAATGAAAACGCCGGAGCTTTGCTCCGGCGTTTTTTTATACAAATATTTATATTATTTTCCGTTAAAAGCAGACATCGTATTGTTTATTCCTGCAAAAACGAATGAAAGACAAGCTTTAGAAAACTTTTCAATTCTTTCGGGAAGTTTTTCATTTTCTTCCTGGTTCCAGATTCCTAAAACATAATCAACCTGTCTTCCTTCCGAAAACTCTGCCGAAATACCAAACCTTAATCTTGCATAATTCTGCGTCTGTAAAACTTCCTGTATGCTTTTAAGGCCGTTATGGCCGGCATCAGAGCCTTTCATTTTCATTCTTAAAGTTCCGAATGGCAACGCTAAATCATCGGTAACGATTATTATATTTTCCAAAGGAATATTTTCTTTCTGCATCCAGTATTTTACGGCATTTCCGGAAAGATTCATGTAAGTGTCCGGTTTTAAAACTAAAACTTTTCTGCCTTTATATTTCCCTTCAGCCATCCACCCAAAATTTGTTGTATTAAATGAAACATCAAGAGTTTCCGCAATTTTCTCTGCAACTTTAAAACCAATATTGTGTCGTGTGTTTTCATATTCCGGGCCTTTATTACCCAAACCTACAATTAAATACTTCATGAGAAATTTTTTGCAAAATTAAGTCTTATTAAAATAAAAAACTCAATCCTTAAAGAATTGAGTTTAAATATTTTTTAAAATTATTAAATTATAAAGGCTTGTAAATGTAATTTACTCCATATCCCTGAGTCATATACGTCTGTGGATCATATCTGTAATTGGTAGAGAAAATTACAGGCGCTGGAACTGGCTGCGTAAGATCTGTAATCGTCATTCTTTTCGGACTGTTGGGTGACAATATATAGCTTCTGTTATCATTTGCTTCTGTAGACAAAAGCTCGGAAACTTTGTACGCAAAAGGAAGTAAAGTGTAAGGACTGATGCGATCATCATGATTTAAAAACTCATAACCATATCTTTCAATTGGCGGACCAAATACAGTTCCGTTGATCGGGCCATATTCTCTTACAACTTCAGAAACATTATCACCTAAATAGGTATAAGTAGTTTCAGAATAATCCTGATAAGTAAATGGAACTCCCGGAGCGTCAGGGCCGTTTTTCATTACAATTTTATCAAGTTTTGCTGTTGCAGCGCTGTATGTCAAAGTATAAAGCGACTTTACTTTAGAATCCAAAAGATAAGGTCCCGGAGTAACAGCAGGCGGTACAGGCGGTGTTCTTTTATAAATAGAACGATTCTCTGAAATCGTCGTTAATCTTCCCATGTTTCCGTACGTAAACAACTGAGTATACACAATACTGTCATCGTCAATTGTTCCATCTCCGTCTGAATCCAAAGATCCATTGAAGTTGATCTGACTTATCTTATCGCCACTCCACATTACATTGGTAATCGATGCCTTTTCTGTAATTACTCTTGATAACTGCAAACCATTATAATGATACTCCGCAATCGTATCAGAATCCGTTATTTCTCTGAATAATGCTCTTGGGCCGTTGAAGCCGTTTGTATCATTCAAATCCAAAAGCGGATTTCCTTCTTCGTCTATTAAATCTTTACAAGAATGTAAAGAAGATAAACCTGCAACTAATAAAATAAAATAGAAAAGCTGTTTCATTTCTAACGGTATTACTTATTTTTCCACAAATATAATTTTTTTTTGCATAAAAATCATATTTTTATTTATATTATCATAAAATTAACAGCTAAAACCCTCTTTATTATTCCTAAAAATTTAATCCGTAAATAATAGAAATAATTTTTAATAAGGCTGTAAAACAGACGTTGTAAGTACAGATTGTGACATATCTGTATTTAAAAATGATGGGTTCACAACGGTTCCCAGTCCAAGTGTTCCGCTATTTAAGTTTCTTTTTGTACAAGCCGCCTTTACATTGTAATTATTCTTTTGAGGCATATTTTCCAAAGTTGCATTAAGATTAAAAATTTTATACGTTCCTTCATTACCTATTAAAACATCGGTTCTTACCGCTTTCAACCTGTTGTCTACAAAAATCCCACAGGCAAAACCTGTTGATGAATTGCTATTATTCGCTTTTTGAGCTGTCGTCTGAAACGAAAAAACCACTTTATTTACTGCGTTTGTAATAGAAAAGTTGTCTACAGTACCTGTTAGAACAACCCATGAATTGTCCAATATCTGATTTTCTAAATAAGGTGACGTGGAACCATTGCTTCCTGAGAAAGTAATCCCGACAGTATCGCTGTTTGTATTCATAGAATATAATGACATACTTCCCTGTCCGTCGGCGATTTTTATAGATTTCCAATCGTTGACAACCGACTCGCTGCTGTTATGGAAAATGTCTCCTGCGCTTCCTGCATTCCCTTTTACAGTATTGTTTCCGCCAACTCTTACTTCTTTGCGCACGGTAAGATCACCGTTGATATCTAATGTATTTACGGGAGTTGTAGTTCCAACCCCAACCTGTGCTAATGATCTGATTGTAATAAACAGAAATATCAGCTGATATATATTTTTCATGATTAATTTATAATTGTATTAAATACTTGAGGAATTTCATAAACATCTACTTTAAGCGAAGACTGAGTAATAAAATCATCAATATTTGTCGAAACATTAATGCCTATTCCCAACGTACTGTTGCTTGCAGAAGTTGTATATGATTTCAATCTCGCACATCCAACGCTTACATTATGTGTTCCGACAGAAAGCCCTTCAATAATACCAATCTGATTATGGGTAATGAATGTATTTGAAGCGCTGCTTGCTTTTAGATTACGTTGTCTCAAATTGACCAACTTATCATCTACAAAAACTCCACAGGCATAATCAATAGAAATATCGGTGTTGCCATTTGCAGGAAAAGTTGCGTGAGCTACTGTTTCAAATTGGAAATAAACTTTACTTTGAGTGCTGTAAACACTAATTGGATGCGATAGGCCCGGTATTTTTTTAAAGCCATTAAGACTGCTAAAATTTGCATTTTTTGTAAAACTAGCAGATCTGTTTGTAACTGTAGATTGCTCAGTGTTTGTGAATCTGACGCCCGTTCGGTCAGAAAAAGAGTTATTAAAAATCAAATAAAACCTGTTGGGTTCATATTCTGGGATACGAAGCGTTTTCCAGATTGGAGAATATCCTTCACCTTGAGAAACCAAAACCTGATCATTCGTTCCCTGGGAAAGATTTCCGTTAATGCTGTTCTGCAAAACCAATTTGCCACGGAAATTAAAATCCCCATTAACATCTAAACGTGATTTTGGTTCAGAAGTATTAATTCCTAGCTGTGCACGTAATGACAAGGTCAATAAAGCAAAAAGTAATAATAATATATTTCTCATAATTTAGTTTGAAATGTAGGTTACGTATTCAATTACATCAATTTTTAAGGCCGATTCAAGAGTGAATGCATTAGAAACAGAATTTGAATTTGAGATATTTGTTCCGATTGTAAATGCATTATTAAGATTCGAAGTTTCTATTTTTCTACATGCAACTTCTATTTTCTGCATTCCGGCGGGTACATTTTGCTCGGTATAATTTAATGTAAAGATGTAATTCTGAAATCCGGCTTTTTCACTGTTATTGTTGGAAGAAATCTTATCCGGGCGGATAGCCACCAACTTACTATTTCTGAAAATACCACACGTAAAACTTACATTTTGAGATGTCGTAGCTACAGGAGCTTTCATTTCAACACCGGTCTGAAACTGGAAAGTAACTCTGTTTTTGCCGTTTTTAATGTTAAAATTCTGCTCAAGGCCTGGTATTTTCAGCCAAATTCCTTTGCTCGTGCTTGAGATATCATCACCAATATTGTTTGTGTGAAAATTATCTCCGGCCACTCCATTTGAAAGTGAACTGATCCCTACCTGGTCAGATGCTAAATAAGAATTGATCAATTTATACTGTCCCTCTTCCATGAAAGAGACGTTCAAAGACTTCCAGGTAGGCGGCAGACCGCTTCCTTGGGAGACTAATACCTGGCCATTGAGGCCGGCATTTCCAATTTGGGAAGTAGTTCCTCCCACTCTTAATTCTTTTCTGAGGGTTGTTTTACCATTTACATCCAACATTGATTGTGGAGAAGCGGTCCCAATCCCCACTTGTGCAACTACTAAAGTTGGGAAAAGACTTGTAAGGCAATAAATAAAATATTTTTTCATAACAGTGTGCGAAATTAAATAAAAATCTGCAACAAAACTATAAATTATTTTCAAAACCTGAATAAAATCACCTGATAATCAAATAGAAGTATTCGCAACATAACTATATTATTGAATCTTTCATCTAAACATTCAGTATCGACTTCAGCAAAACATTCACTTCATCTACATTTTGTACGCCATCTTTTCTCATCATAAGTTGGTTCCCTTCTTTTCCGCTTTTCTCTTTTAATTGTGCTTGCGACGGTTTTTGCGTCAAATAATTTATAATATGTCTGAATTTATCGGTCTGATAAAATTTATCCTGAGGATTATTTGGAAAATATCCAAGAAAGACACCATTTTTCATTACAATTTTTTCGAAACCAATATCTGCGGCGAGCCATTTCAAAGAAACACTTTTTAAAAGATTGATCGCTTCATCAGGCAAAGCTCCAAATCGGTCTGTCAATTCAGATTCAAACTTCTGAAGATCGACTTCATTATCAATTTCCGATAATTTCTGATAAAGCAAAAGTCTTTCTTCAGTACTTGAAATATAAAAATCCGGAAGCATTAATTCTAAATCGGTATCAATATTCACATCTTTTACAGACTTGAATAGCTTTTGACGATCTTCTTCGTTTTCAAACATATTTTCAAAATCCTTATCATCTTTTAGTTCTTCCAAAGCTTCCTGCATCATTTTCTGATAAGTTTCAAAGCCCATTTCGTTGATAAATCCGCTTTGTTCGCCACCCAGCAAATCTCCTGCACCACGTATTTCCAAATCTTTCATCGCAATCTGAAAGCCACTTCCCAAATCTGAAAACTGCTCAATCGCTTCAAGTCTTTTTCTCGCATCGGAAGTCATCATATCAAACGGCGGCGTGATCAGATAACAAAAAGCTTTCCTGTTGCTTCGCCCGACTCTACCTCTCATTTGGTGAAGATCTGCCATTCCGAATCGTTGTGCATCATTAATGAAAATCGTATTGGCATTCGGAACGTCTACTCCACTTTCTACAATCGTTGTGGAAACCAAAACGTCATATTTTCCTTCCATAAAATCAAGAACATTCTGCTCAAGCTGCTTTCCTTCCATTTGTCCGTGACCGGTAATTACTTTTGCGTCCGGCACTAATCTTTGAATAAGGCCAGCAATATCTTTAAGGTTTTCAACTCTGTTGTTGATAAAATAAACCTGGCCGTCACGCTGCAATTCGTAAGAAACCGCATCGCGTATTATTTCTTCACTAAAACCTACAATCTGAGTTTCTACAGGTTGTCTGTTTGGCGGCGGCGTTTTTATGACCGACAAATCTCTTGCAGCCATCAAAGAAAACTGCAATGTTCTCGGGATTGGTGTTGCCGTCAAAGTAAGCGTATCAATATTTGATTTTAAAGTTTTCAGTTTGTCTTTTACGGCAACTCCGAATTTATGTTCTTCATCAATAATCAGTAAACCTAAATCTTTGAATTTCACTTTTTCGGAAGCCAATTGATGCGTACCAATTACGATATCTATTTTTCCGTTTTTCAAGCCTTCGATGGTTTCAGATTTTTGCTTTGCGCTTCTGAATCTGTTTAGATAAGAAACATTGACAGGAAAATCTTTCAGCCTTTCTCTGAAACTTCGATAATGCTGAAATGCCAAAATCGTGGTCGGAACCAAAATAGCAACCTGTTTCCCGTCTGTTGCAGCTTTGAAAGCAGCACGAATTGCGACTTCCGTTTTACCGAAACCAACATCTCCGCAAACCAATCTGTCCATTACCGTTTCAGCTTCCATATCTTTTTTTACATCAATGGTTGCTTTTTCCTGATCCGGAGTATCTTCATAAATAAAGCTGGCTTCAAGTTCATTTTGAAGATAAGAATCCGGCGTGTAAGCAAAGCCTTTTGCTGTTTTTCTTTCAGCGTATAATTTTATCAAATCAAAAGCAATTTGCTTTACTCTCGCTTTTGTTTTTTGTTTTAAAGATTTCCAGGCCGGTGAACCGAGTTTGCTCAACACAATTTCTTTTCCGTCCGGTCCGTTATATTTTGAGATTTTATGCAAAGAATGAATGCTTACATATAATAAGTCACCATTTTTATACGTCAGTTTAAAACATTCCTGTATTTTTCCGTCATTATTTACTTTTACCAATCCCATGAATTTTCCGATTCCGTGATCGATATGTGCAATATAATCGCCTACTTTTAAAGACATTAAATCTTTCAGCGTCAACTGTTCAGACTTTGCGAACGTATTTTTCGCTTTATATCTTTGGTAACGATCAAAAATCTGATGATCTGTATAAACCAAAATTTTATGATCAGAATCTACAAAACCTTCATGAAGTTCAGATTTAAAACTATTAAAATGAAGCTCGCCTTCCAATTCCTCAAAAATAGATTCGAGCCTTTCTTTTTGTTTATCCGTGGAAAAAGAAATCCACGTTTCAAAACCTTGCTGCTGCTTCTCTTCTAAATCTTCAAATAATAATTCAAAGTTTTTATGAAAGCTCGGTTGTTGTGTTTGCTTGAGTTCGAGAGTTTGAAGGTTTGAAAGTTCAAGAGTTTGAGCAGCAAAATCTATCGTTTTAAACTTCTTATAATCAAACAGAAATTCTTCATCGGAAATAAATAATTCTTGCGGCGTTCTGTGTGAAATATCTTTACTGAGTTTGTCATAATTCTCTAAAGCCTTTTCGTAAAAACTTTTAATTTTATGAAGTCCGACAAGAGAGTTTTTTGAAACAACAAAACTGTTTTTCGGTAGAAGTTCCAGCAAAGAAACACGGCTTCCGGAAACAGAAAAATTCATATTGGAAACCAACTGAAACTCTTTTATTTTATCCACAGAAAGTTGAGTTTCTATGTCGAAAGTTTTAATGTTTTCAACTTCATTTCCAAAAAATGTGATCCGGTAAGGCTTTTCATTAGAATACGAAAAAACGTCTACAATTCCGCCACGCACAGAAAACTCACCCGGTTCGGAAACAAAATCCGTCTGCTGAAACTGATAATGTGAAAGCAGCTCATCTACAAAATCAAAATCGAGCTGATCGCCCACTTTTATATGATGCGAAATTGCCTTAAAATCTTCCTTTTTCAGAACTTTTTCAGATAAAGCTCCAATATATGCAACAATGATTTTTGGTGATTTTTCGGAGTTTATTTTATTCAGAACTTCTGTTCGTAAAACCAAATTGGCATTTTGAGTTTTCTCAACCTGATAAGGTTCCAAATGTGTCGCCGGAAAATACAAGACTTTTTCTTTACCCAAAAGATCTTCCATTTCCGTATTTATATACAATGCATCTTCCTTATCATCAACAAGATACAGAATTGTTTTTTTCTGCGTAAGAAAAAGTTCTGCTGCAAATATAGATACTGAAGAACCTGCGCTGCCTTTCACAGACAAATGCTGCTCATTTTCTAGCTGTGCAAAAATCTCTTTACCAAATTCTTTTTTCAGAAGATTAGGAAGAAAGCTTTCTTTGATGGTTTTTAACTGCATAAAATATTGTTGTAAACGACAAAAGCGATTTCGGGGATTTCCGAAATCGTTTAATTTGCGACAAAGGTAAGTGTTATTTCCTTAAAGATTATAAAAACACAAAGAAGCACAAGATCATAATTTGTTAAAATACTTCTAAAAAAAAGTTAAAATAAAGTAGTAATTCATATACGGCACAAAGTTTGAGAAATAATTTTCATAAACAATAAACAAATAATATTATGAAAAATGTAATCAAGATTTTAGGAATTTTCATGCTGGTCATTTTCACCGCAGTTTCATTCACTTCATGCAGCGACGACGACGATCCTGCAGACAATGATTTTTTCGCAGGAACGTATAAAGGTAACATCTCTTACACCGACGGTTCTACCAACATTTCTGAAAATAATGGAAGTGTTTTCGTAACCAAAATTGCAAGCAATACAAAATACAACTTTAGTTTTTCAAATAGTATTCCGGATCTGAACGGTATAGAATTTCAAAAGCAAGGCGATAATACCTTAATAAATGTAGGTTCTACCGCAACTACATTGATCAGAATTGATAATAATGATTTAGAAATTTTTTACACAAAAGACGGTAAAACTTGGACCGCCAATTGTACAAGATAACCAACCAACTATTCATAATTAACTTGAACCTGTTTCCTTTTGGAAGCAGGTTTTTTTTATTCTTAATTAATTATTTTGGAAAAGATATTTTGTTTTGCCTTTTTCTATAACTTTACTTAAACAAACAATTTCTTATGAAAAAAATTATCACAGCAATGTCAATTGTTTTAGGATTAGGCTTTGCAACCGCTCAACAAACTCTTCCGGCAACAAAAAGCACTGTTCAAAGAACTACAAAAACAGTGAAAGCAACCAAAGCTGAAACTGCAAAACCTGTAGCTAAAATGAAGAAAGATGGAACTCCAGACAAGCGATACAAGGAAAATAAAAAACTAAAAAAAGACGGAACTCCTGATAAAAGATATAAGGAAAACAAATAATTTCTCACTAATATTCATCGCTTTTTTTAGTTTAAATTTTAAAATATTAGATACAATTCTTTACTTATTTATAAATTTGAAGCATGTTAAACTTCTTCAAGAAAAAAGCCGCATTAATCTGGGCAAAAAAACATGTACAAAAAGCTGATGATTTTAAGCAAAATGCAGAAAAAAATCAGGAAAAATTCCTTTTGTCATTAGTGAAAACTGCTGAAAAAACACTTTTCGGAAGAGAACATCAGTTTGAAAACATTCATTCCGTAGAAGATTTCCAGCAAAATGTTCCAATTGCAGATTATGAAGACCTTAAACCATATATTGAAAAAGTAAAACGAGGACAACGCAATATTCTTTGGACAGAAACTCCGGAGTATTTTGCAAAAACATCGGGCACAACTTCCGGTTCCAAATATATTCCTATTTCTAAGGAAGGAATGCCGTATCAGGTTGCAGGCGCGCAAAGTGCTTTGTTTCATTATATTTCAAAAAAAGGAAATGCAGATTTTGTCAATGGAAAAATGATTTTCCTGCAAGGAAGCCCCGAATTGGAAGAAGTTTTCGGGATAAAAACGGGAAGGCTTTCAGGAATTGTGGCGCATCATATTCCAAATTATCTTCAAAAAAACCGTTTGCCAAGCTGGGAAACCAATATGATGGAAGACTGGGAAGCCAAAGTCGATAAAATCGTTGAGGAAACTGAAAAAGAAAATATGACTTTGATTTCGGGAATTCCGCCTTGGCTGATCATGTATTTTGAAAAACTGATCGAGAAAAATGGAAAAAAAATCAAACAGCTTTTTCCAAATCTTCAATTGATTGTGACTGGCGGCGTCAATTATGAACCTTACCGCGAAAAAATGGAAGATCTTTTGGGCGGAAAAGTAGATATTGTGCAGACATTTCCCGCATCGGAAGGATTTTTTGCTTTTCAGGATGATTATACCAAAGAAGGGCTTTTGCTTTTAACCAATCACGGAATTTTTTATGAATTTATTCCTTTGGAAGAATTTGGAAAACCGGATGCGAAAAGATTAACCTTAAAAGATATTGAACTAAATAAAGATTATGCTTTAGTTTTAACTACAAATTCAGGATTATGGGCATATTCTATTGGTGATGTTGTAAGATTTATTGATAAAAAACCGCATCGCATTCTTGTAAGCGGAAGAACAAAACACTTCACTTCAGCGTTTGGAGAACATGTGATTGCATTTGAAGTGGAAGAAGCTCTGAAAGCTACTTTGGAGAAATATTCTGCGCAGATTACAGAATTTCATCTGGCGCCTGAAGTAAATCCTGAAGAAGGTTTGCCTTTTCACGAATGGTTTATCGAGTTTGAAAAAGAACCCGAAAATTTGGATTTGTTTAAAAATGAATTGGATGATCAGCTCAGAAAACGCAATACATATTATGATGATTTGATTTCCGGAAATATTTTGCAAAAATTAAAAATAAGCAAGTTGTCCAAAAATGCATTTCAGGAATATGCAAAATCTCAAGGTAAACTTGGTGGTCAAAATAAAATCCCAAGATTGGCAAATGACAGAAAAGTAGCAGATTTATTAAGGATTTATAAAATTTAATTACATTTTCTTCGTTCTGAAAACATATATTCAAAAAAAATTATAAATTTGGAAAACTAAAAAATAATAATGAAAGCACCTGTACTTTTAAAATCAGCCTTATTTACGACTTTATTTATCATTTCATCTTGTGCTACTACAAAGTACAGTGAAAATGTTTCAACGAATAATTATTCTAATCTTCAGGCCGGTAAAATCTATGTAGTAACGCCAAGAGACGGCTCAAAAAAGCAGAAGATATTATTCCGTAATGTGGATGGTGACAACATTATCGGTACAGCTGGTAAAAAAGACAGCACAGAAGTTATTATTCCAAAATCTAATGTTGCTTCTGTAAAAGACAGATCAAAAGCGAGAGTGGTAGCCGGAGCAACCGTAATCGGAGCAGCCGGAGTTGCTGCCATTGTGATCAGCTCTTTGAGAGCGGACTAATATAGATTTTATCTTTCAGAGCATATTTTGATTATCTTTTGAAATAGCGAAATACCAATAGCCTTAAAATTAATTTTTAGGGCTATTTTTGTGAAATGATTTCTTTAAGCCCGCTTCAGACCTTAAAAAATGTTGAGTTCAGAAATCTTCTTACAGGAAGATTTTTTATTGTTTTGGCCTTCAGAATGCTGGCCACTTTACTTGGCTGGTGGGTTTATCAACTTACAAAAGATCCTTTTTCTATTGGTTTAATCGGTCTTTCGGAGGTAATTCCGGCGGTGAGCTGCGCTTTGTATGCAGGCCACGTGATTGATATGAACGAAAAGAAAAGACTTCTTCTCATATGCAATTATGCTTATGTTTTTTTAATCGGGCTTCTGTTGATTCCTGCTTTTTTTAATGCAGAACTTCATTTTTCAGGGCATGAAATCACCTATTATATTTATGGCGTTATTTTCTTTACAGGGATTGCAAGAGCGTTTATCGGACCTATTGTTCCATCAATGATTCCGAAAATCGTTAAACAAATTAATCTTCCCAATGCCATTACTTTAAACCAGGCTACTTTTTTGATTTCTTCTGTTTGTGGCCATGCAGCCGGAGGATTTCTTATTGGTTTCTTTGGTGTAAAATGGACGTTGGTGGTCATTCTTTCATTAATTTTAATAGCGTCATTATTTTTTTGGCAAATTAATAAACAGCATTCTGAATATAAAAAAGAAGAAGTAAAAGTATTCGAAAGCATGCGTGAAGGGATTTCTTATATTTTTAAAACAAAAGAGATTTTGGGAGCTTTATGTTTAGATATGTTTGCGGTACTTTTTGGAGGAGCGGTAGCAATGATTCCTGTATTTGCGACTGACATTTTAAAGTCCGGAGCTGAAGGTTTCGGTTTGCTGAATGCCGCATCAGACATCGGATCGATGATTATTATCACAACATTATCTATTATTCCTTTAAGAAAAAATCAGGGTAAAATACTGTTGTTTGTCGTTGCAGGATTCGGTCTTTGCATCATTGGGTTCGGATTATCTCATTATTATTGGCTGTCGTTTATGTTTTTGGTATTAAGTGGTATGCTGGACGGGATTTCTGTTGTTATCCGCGGAACTATTGTTCAGCTCAAAACTCCTGACAATATCAGAGGTCGTGTGTTGAGCGTAAATTCAATCTTTATCATGTCTAGCAATGAAATGGGCCAGTTTGAAAGCGGATTGGCCGCAAAACTTTTGGGCGTGGTACGTTCGGTGGTATTTGGCGGAAGCATGACGCTGCTCATCGCATTGATTGTAGGAAGCACAAATCCGAAACTGAGAAAAATGCAATATTAGAAAGATAAACATTTATTAAAAAAAGAATAAACATAATCAACTGTACATTATTATTTTATTACATTTGTAACAAAAAATTTCCGGAAATGAAAAAAGCTCTCCTAATTTTTATATTATTATTTTCTCAATTTTCATTTGCTCAATCAGATTGTCCGACTGCTATTACAGTTTGTGGTAATTCTGGGATATCATATACACCTTCAGGACCGGGAAATATTCTGGAAGAGCTGGATCCAAACGGATGCCTGAATGATGATGAAAACTTCTCGGTTTGGTATACATTTACTATAGCAACCGCCGGAACTTTGACTTTTACAATTGATCCTAACGTTTTCGCCGATGATTACGACTTTGCAGTGTATGGCCCCAATCAACCTTGTGCGTTGGTTTTCGGACCCCCTTTAAGATGTAATTATTCAGGAGCAGACGGACCTACAGGATTGAATTTAATTGCAACCGATCCTAACGGCGGCGGCGGAGGATCTCCGGGTCAGTTTAGCAGCGCAATGAACGTGCTTCCAGGAGAAACGTATTATTTAATTATTGATAACTTCTCAAACAGTCCGGACGGATTTTCTTTAAACTGGGGCGGAACAGCAACTTTGGCATCACCATTTAATGATCCTTCTTTAATTACAAACCCTTTTATTGCACCAGGTTTACCTAATGCGAATCCAAATGATCCAAACGAAGTGATAGTTTGTGCAAATCCTGCTATATTTGATTTTAGCAGTCTAACATCTGGAATTATTAATGGTAATACAAATTTTACCGTATCTTATCATTTGAACACCAATGATCTTTTAACAGGAGACAATCCTATTATTACTCCTATTACAGTAAATACAACTGATACTTATTATTACAGCATTTCATATACAGATCCAACCAATCCGAGTAATCCGATCAATAAATGTAAGCAGACAGGTGAATTTAAATTCAAAGACGGCAGCATTGTAGCAACTGACGCTACTCTCACGGAGTGTAACAACAATAATACTGGAACGGCAGTCTTTGATCTTACCACAGCCAATGTCATTTTAGACCCTACTTTTACGAAAAAGTATTATCCTACAATGTATGATCTGAATGCGGGTACAAATGAAATCACAAACCCTTATCAATATGTGTCTGGCGGAGGTTCTATTTTTGTATTGGTAACTACTCCATTCGGATGTACGGATATTGCTGAGATTACATTAAGCTTTTTCCCGGTTGTGAAAGTAACCGAGGCTACATTAAGATCTTGCTTTATTGAATCAAACCCTTCAACAGGTTTATTTAACCTTACCATTGCAAATGTAACGACACAAGCCGGTACTACTAAAAAGTATTATCCTTCATCAGCTGACGCTGTTAATGAAACAAACGAAATTCAGAATCCCGATGCATACATTGCACCAAGCGGGGTTGTTTTTATAAGAGTATCCAACGCAAACGGATGTTATACGGTGGCTAAGGTAACATTGGTAGTTATTCCGCCTGTTTATTCTACAGTATTAGTGGATAAAGTGATCTGTATTGAAGACAAAACTACTTTAGATGCAGGACCCGGCTTTGATGAATATGAATGGAGCACCGGCGCAACTACACAAGTTGCTACAGATATAAGCGTTGGTACGTATTGGGTAAAACTAAGAACAGGAGAATGTACTTCTACACAACATGTAAAAGTGTACGCTACAGAACAGCCTGTAGTTTCAAATATTGACATTTCCAACAATACAATTACCGTGAATGTAGTTGGTGGTACGCCAGCGTATCAATATTCGTTAGATGAGACAAGCTGGCAAGATTCCAATGTATTTACTAATCTTTCGAGAGGTGATTATACGATTTATGTAAAAGACGCTTATGACTGTACACCAATTGAAGTTGAGATTGTAGTTCCGAACCTTATTAATGTGATCACACCAAACGGAGACGGCATCAATGATGCAATCAACTATTCTGCGTTGTCAAATAAGAAAAACTTGATTTTAAGTGTGTTTGACAGATATGGAACAAAAATATTTCAGGCAGACCAATCCAACAACTATACTTGGGACGGAACCATAGCAGGCAAAAAAATACCTACAGGAACATATTGGTATTCTGTCACCTGGAATGAAAACAATAAGACCAGCACACCTATCAAGTTTTCAGGTTGGGTGATGGTGAAAAACAGAGAATAAAAAACTTTTATATGTTAAATAAAAAACCGGTTTTTACAAGCGGTTTTTTATTTTTATTGATATTTATAAAATTTTAAATTTGCTTTAAAGTTATGTATATGAAAAAATTGTTATTATTTTTCACGTTCATTATATTTCAATTACATTATTCGCAATCGGATTGCCCTAGCGCAATTCCTGTTTGTGGTAATTCTAATATATCCTATACACCTTCTGGTCCTGGAAATATATTGGAAGATTTAAATACAAACGGATGTCTGAATAGCGATGAAAATTTCTCCGTTTGGTATACTTTTACTGTAGCAACTTCAGGAACCTTAGCATTTACAATTGATGCAGATGACAATACAACTGATTACGATTTTGCAGTATATGGCCCAAACGTGCCTTGCTCTCAAGTTTTTGGAGTTCCTTTAAGATGTAATTACGCAGGTGAATCTCCTACCGGAAATACAGGTCTTGAACTTGTGCCAAGTGGATCACCGTATTTTGAAGCTTTTTTGGATGTTATAGCAGGAGAAACTTATTACTTGGTCATTGATAATTGGGACAGTGCTCCAAATAGTGGATTTTCTTTATTATGGGAAGGAACAGCTACCTTGACATCACCTTTTTCAGATCCTGCACTTACACCAAATCCATTCATTACACCCGGTACACCTAGTGCTACACCCGGCAACCCAAACGAAATTTTGAAATGCGCCCTTCCGATGCAGTTCGATTTTACTACGCTTTCTGCTGATATTCTTAATGGAAATACCGGATTTACCGTAACTTATCATGACACAACAAATGATGCCATTACTGGAAACAATCCTCTTACGGTTACTACAATAAATGGAACTACAATTTATTATTACAGATTAAAATATCAGGATCCGAATAATCCAACCAACCCTATCAACGGATGTTTCCAAACTGGCGAATTTAAATTCAAACAAGGTAATATTGTTGCTAATAATGCTACACTCACAGAATGTAATAATAATGGTGCAGGCACAGCAACTTTTAATCTTACCACAGCCAACGTATTTGCAGATCCCACCGCAACTAAAAAATATTATCCAACCCTTAATGATCTCAATGCAGGGACTAATGAAATCACAAATCCTACAGCTTATGTTTCTGCACCGACAACAATATATGTAAAGGTAACTTCTGTAGAAGGATGTACAGACGATTCTGAAATAACTTTGAAGTTTCATCCTGTTGTCGTATTAAATCCTGCAACTTTAGAATCATGTTTTATTGAAAGCGCTATAACTAAAGCATCTTTTGATTTAACAACAGCTAACGTTACCTCTCAAAGCGATATTACTAAAAAATTCTATCCAACGATGGCAAACGCCTTAGCCGGAACCAATGAAATTCCAAATCCTACAGTATATATCACGGCAGATACTGATGTTTATGTAAGAGTGACCAATACAAACGGCTGTTTTGCAATTACAAAAATTACACTTAAAGTTTTACCTCCCGTAAAATCCACAGTTCTGAAAGATAAAGTGATTTGTATAGAAGACAGAACAACTCTAGACGCAGGTCCTGGATTTGACGGATATGAATGGAGTACAGGCGCAACGACACAGTCTATACAAGGAGTTTCTGTGGGAAGTTATTGGGTAAAACTACAAACAGGGAAATGCTTTACTTTACAGGAAGTAAAAGTTACCGCATCAAATCAACCCGTTATTGCAAGCCTGGATATTACAAATAATACAATTACAGTAAACGCTTCAGGAGGCACAGCTCCGTATCAGTATTCTTTAGACGGAATTACTTGGCAGGACTCGAATGTATTTACAAATTTACCAAGAGGCGAAAATAAAATTTATCTAAAAGATTCTTTTGACTGTGATCCTGTTTCTGTACAGATAACGGTTCCGAATCTTGTCAACGCAATTACTCCAAATGGTGACAATGTAAATGATGAAGTAGATTATTCGGCATTAGCTTATAAGAAAAATCTTGTATTCACGGTATACAACAGATACGGAAACAAAATTTACGAAGCCGATAAAGTAAGAAACTACAAATGGAACGGCACTTCCGGAGGCAAAAAGATCTTAACAGGAACTTATTGGTATTCCATCACTTGGAACGAAGACGACAAAAACAATACCCAGACAAAATACACAGGATGGATATTGGTAAAAAACAGAGAATAAGTTTTTAGCATATGAACAAAAATCGCTTCAGCAACGGAGCGGTTTTTTTTATTAACATTACTTAAAAGCCTTTCAATACTGAAATTTTAATAGTTATCAACAACAAATATTAATTACTCTTTTCAAATTATTTTTTAAATAAACTATATTTGCACAATGGCTCAGAAAGAAACATTATCATCTCTTACACAAGGCAACTTTGCTAGAGAATTGTCTATTGCAGATGGAAAAATGCCTCCCAATGCAATAGATTTTGAAAGATTGGTTATTGGTACTTTTTTAATTGATAAAAAAGGGCTCGATCATTCTATTGATCTTCTGACACCTGAAGTATTTTATGACCCGCGACATTCGGTGATTTTTGCTGTTATCCTAAAACTTTATGAAGGAAATCTTCCTGTCGATCTGATGACGGTTATTCAGGAGCTTAAAAAAACCGACAAATTAAGCTCCGCCGGCGGTGATCATTATATTATTGAACTTACGATGGGTGTGAGCTCTTCCGCACACATCGAATATCACGTTCGCGTTATTCTTGAAAAATATATTTTGAGAAGCCTTATTAATGTTTCAGCCAACGTAATCGATACTTCTTATAAAGAATCAACAGACGTTTTTGAGCTTTTAGATAAAGCCGAACAGTCTTTTTTTGAAATCACCAACGGAACCATTAAAAAAGGTTTTGACACGGCCAACTCATTAGTAAAACAGGCTATTGACACGATAAAATCTCTAAAAGATAAAGAAGGTCTTTCCGGAGTTCCTTCAGGATTTACTGATTTGGATAAAGAAACCGGCGGCTGGCAAAATTCTGACCTTATCATTATTGCTGCACGTCCGGCGATGGGGAAAACTGCTTTTCTGCTTTCGATGGCTAGAAATATTGCCGTTGGCCACAAAATTCCGATGGCCTTATTCTCCCTGGAAATGGCTTCTGTACAGTTGATTACAAGGATGATTGCCTCCGAAACAGGCATTTCTTCAGAAAAATTAAGAAAAGGGCAAATGAGCGATGAAGAATGGCAAAGGCTATTTTCCAACGTTTCAGAATTAGAAAATGCTCCGCTTTATATTGACGAAACTCCTTCCCTTTCTATTTTCGACTTTCGTGCAAAATGCCGAAGATTGGTGATGCAACACGGCGTAAGGATCATCATGGTCGATTATCTTCAGCTGATGACCGCAAGCAGCGGCGGAAAAGGCGCAGGAAACCGTGAACAGGAAATTGCGATGATTTCGCGTTCCTTAAAAGCCATTGCAAAAGAATTAAATGTTCCTGTAATTGCACTTTCTCAGCTTTCGAGAAGTGTGGAAACACGTCCCGGAAAAAGGCCTCAGCTTTCCGACCTTAGAGAATCCGGAGCGATTGAGCAGGATGCCGATATTGTTTCGTTTATTTTCAGACCTGAATACTATAAAATTGCAGTTTGGGATAATGATGAGGAAGGACAGGAATCTTCAACCGAAAATCAGGCCGAGCTTATTATCGCTAAACATAGAAATGGCGCAACAGCCGATGTAAGGCTTTCTTTCTTGAAAAATATTGCCAAGTTTAGTGATCTGGATTTGTATGGAAATTCCGGCTACGGATATCCTTCGGGAGGCGGACAATCTGCCGAACCAAGTGGTTTTGAAAAAATAAAAACAACCATTCAGCCGGGCGCCGCATTTGACCTTCCGGACAATTCAAAATTATCAGGATCTTCAATGAATGATCTTGATGATGAAGATGATTTTCCTTTTTAAATTTAAGGTTAAGATTTAGCCTAAAACTCTGAACATTTTGAAGATCGAAATATACACAGACGGCGCTTGCAGCGGAAACCCCGGCAAAGGAGGTTACGGGATTCTCATGCGTGTTCCCGAAAAAAATTATCAAAAAACATTTTCGAAAGGGTTCCGGAAAACCACCAACAACAGAATGGAGCTTTTGGCAGTTATTACCGCTTTGGAAAAGCTGAAATCTACCGAAAACGATATTCATATTTTCACAGACAGCAAATATGTTTCGGACGCGATCAACCAAAACTGGATCGCCGGATGGATAAAAAGAGGCTGGAAAAACGTAAAAAATCCGGATCTCTGGAAAAGATTTATCACACTTTTTAATCAGCATCAACCCAAAATGCATTGGGTAAAAGGGCACGCCGGTCATTTTGAAAACGAACTTTGTGACCAGCTTGCTGTAAAAGCCTCAAATTCTGTAAATCTTGAAATAGACTCTTATTTCGAAAATCTTGATAATAATACTTTATTTTAGTACTTATAATTTTAATTTAATCTAAATACAGATTAAATATTTTAATTATTCATTTTCATTTAACAATATATTTGAAATAATTCCAATTATTTTTAATTATTTAACACTGAATAAATATTTATTGTTCGATAATTAATATATTTACATCTTTAAATTACAAAAGTATATTGTATATGAATAAAGATTTACTATTTTATTTTTCGATTATCTTACTTTGCTTTACTGGTAAACTCAGTTCTCAAACTTATCAGCTCGCAGGAGCTCCTTTCACTACCGCTGGTTGGACGATGGTTGCTCCTACCGTGGCAAGTACCGATTTTATTCAGCTTACTCCTGACACAAACAACCAATCGGGATCTATAAGACTAAATGATCCTATCAACTTGAAATTTTGTGATAAATGGAGAGTGGAATTTGATTTCAGAATGGATTCTAACCAAACCGCCAATGGTGATGGCCTTGCATTTTGGTATCTGGCAAACCCACCGGTAGCAAGTGTATTGGGATCAGGGCTTGGGGTTTCTCAAAATGCAGTAGGTCTTATTGCAGGCTTTGACACTTACAACAATACAACTACAGCAGTAATGAGTAAGGTGCACGTTGCATACGGTCAGGTAGTCAACACAACTGATACCAACAACGTAGAATTTTTTAATGTAGCCGGAAGCTCTTTTCATTCTCCGGACATGAACACTACTTTACCTTTTCAGGGAGCCACTTACAAGCACGTTGAAGTATCTGCCCAGGTAAATACTGCCGCTCCTACAGAATGGATTATACAGATAAAAATTGACGGCATTGTGATTTGTAATCAATCTTTTGCTCCTTCAGGAGCTGCTGCTGCAATGACCGTTGGATATTTTGGATTCTCGGCTTCTACGGGAGGTAACAGATCAAGACATTCTATTAAAAACGTAAAAATATATACGGATAAGGTTACATTATTGCAAACTACAGTTGCACAATCATTATGTCCGAATCCCACAACAGGTTTTGGAACTGTTAATTTAACATCTTTCAATTCTCAGTTTGTGAATACTCCGGCAAACTATACATTCACTTATTATGTTCCAGGAAACCCAACACCAATCGCCAATCCTACCAATTATCAATTTAATGCAAATACAACGATTAACGTAATCGTGAAGGATAATTCTGCATTACTTTGTGATAATCCTGATGGTAAAATTCAACTGACTTTAGAGCCCTTTACTGCAAGCAACAGAACAATACAAGAATGTAATAACAACAATTCCGCGACAGCTATTTTTAACCTGACAACAGCGAATGTAAGTCCCGTTGCAGGTGTTCAGAAAAAATATTTTAAAACTTTAGCAGACCTTAATGCAGGTACAAACGAAATCACCAATCCTTCGGCTTATGTTTCCGCTCCGGGAATTGTTTACGTAAAAGTAACAACACCTCAAGGATGTACCGGAACAGCAGAAATTACATTAAGCTTTCTTCCGTTACCAGTGGTAAACGACGCAGCAATGGAGGCTTGCTTTATTGAAGCCAGTCCTACGCAGGGATTGTTTAATTTAACAGATGCATCTGTAACAACAGAAGTGGATATTACTAAAAAGTTCTACACTTCACTAGCAAATGCTTTAAACGGAACGAATGAAATCCCAAATCCTACAACTTACATTTCAGCAAACGGAGAGGTTTTTGTGAAGGTAACTTCTAACGTCAGCAGCTGTTTTATTATCAAAAAAATCACTTTAAAAGTATTTCCGCCTGTAAAATCAACAACTTTAAAAGACAAAACAATCTGCATAGATGAAAGGACAATATTAGACGCAGGACCAGGTTTTGATGCTTATGAATGGAGCACCGGCGCAACTACACAATCAATACAAGGCGTGCCTGTAGGAATCTATTGGGTTCAACTGAAAACCGGAAACTGTATCACCACACAAATAGTAAGAGTAAACGCCGCAACCAATCCGGTTGTTGCAAGCATAGATATTGTCAACAATACAATTACGGTAAACGTTTCAGGCGGAACTGCGCCATACCGATATTCTTTAGATGGAATCAATTGGCAGGATTCTAATGTTTTCACAGGGTTACCAAGAGGTGAAAATAAAGTTTTTGTAAAAGATTTTTATAATTGTGAGCCTGTTGATGTTCAGATTACAGTTCCGAATCTCATCAATGCTATTACTCCGAATGGTGATAATGTAAATGATTTTATAGATTACACCGCTTTGGCATACAAGAAAAATTTAACCTTCATCGTTTACGACCGATACGGAAACAAAAAGTATGAAGCCGATAAATTAAGAAATTTCAAATGGGACGGAACTTCCGGTGGCAAAAAAATCCCTACAGGAACTTATTGGTACACCATCTCTTGGAACGAAAATAACGCAAATAACACCCGCACTCAATACAACGGCTGGGTACTTGTAAAAAATAGAGAATAAGCTTTTCAAATAAAAATCACTCCTAATGGGAGTGATTTTTTGTAATAGTAAAATTACATAAAAAATAAGACAAATTATCTTTTTTAATGAAATTTATACAAAAACACATCAATAACTCAAAATAACATAAACTTTTATTCTTGTTTTAAATTTATTCACACCTAAACAAATTTTCACAATTATTTTATAAAAACAATTACATAACCATAATCAATTTAAATAAAATGAAGAAAACACTACTATTTTATTTTTCCACACTCCTTTTAATTTTATTTCAGAATACTTCTGCTCAGACATACCAACTAACAGGAAACCCTGTTAACACAACAGGATGGGATATTGTACCTTCTGCAGCAGTAAGCGGAGACTTTATTCGACTAACCGCCGACCAAACCAGCCAGTTCGGGGCTATAAAACTTTCAGATCCCATCAACTTAAAGTATTGCGATAGATGGAAAGTTGAATTTGACTTCAGAATCGACGGAAACGGAACAACAGCTTATGGAAGAGGTGATGGTCTGACATTCTGGTATCTTTCCAACCCACCAACAGCATTTACAACCGGTGGAGGATTGGGAATTCCGGCAAATGCAAACGGATTGATGGTTGCTTTTGACATCTTCAACAATTCTACGGAAGGACAAATGAGCAAAGTACATCTTCTATACGGAACCAACAATATCCCAGCCGGAAATCCAAATATTGAGTACAATGTTGCTGCAGGAAGTACATTTCACTCTCCTGATTTGCAGGCTACACAGCCTTTTGTTGGAGCAAATTACAAACATGTTGAAGTAAACGGTCAGGTTGATCCGGCCAATATCAACAATTGGATTATTCAAATCAGAATAGATGGTGTTGTAATTACAAATCAATCTTTTGCTCCTTCCGGAGGAGCCATTGGTATGACAACCGGATATTTCGGATTTTCAGCAGGAACGGGAGCGGCGAGCGCAAGACATTCTATTAAAAATGCTAAAATTTTCATTGACAAAGTTCCTATTTTACAGAGTACAGTTACACCTTTTGTTTGTACAAATCCCTCTACAGGAAACGGTTTTGTTGACTTAACTTCTTATGCAACACAGTTTGTCAATGTTCCCAGCAACTATATTATTACCTATTACGTTTTAGGAAGTTCTACACCTATTGCAACTCCTAATAACTTTCAGTACACAGGAAACACCACAATATCTGTAGTCATCAAAGATCCGTCTTCCACACTATGTGATAATGGTGATGCGAGAATTATTTTAAATCCAAGTCCGTTCGAAGCCATTGACGCATCTATGACTGAATGTAATAATAATGGTTCAGGCGTTGGGATATTTAATTTAAATGATGCAGCAGTAACCACATTAGCCGGAGTTACTAAGCAATATTATCCAACTTTAGCAGATTTGATTGCAGGAACGAATCAAATTATGAATTTTGGAGCATTTCCGGCAGCTCAGGGAACAACAGTTCATGTAAAAGTAACGACTGCCCAAGGCTGTGTAGACAATGCAATTATAACACTAAACACTTCCCCATTAGTTGTTGTAAACGATGCTACATTGAGAAGCTGCTTTGAACCAAACAACCCTTCACTTGGAGTATTTAATTTACCAAATGCTCCCGTAACTACAGAACCGGGGACTACAAAAAAATATTATCCATCTTTAACGGACGCTGTAAATGGAACGAATGAAATTGGCACACCTGCAACTTACACGGCTCCAAATGGAGTTGTATATGTAAAAGTAATCAATGGAACCGGATGTTATTCGGTGGCAAAAATAATCTTGATTGTAATTCCACCAGTGTATTCTACTGTTTTGGTTGATAAAGTAATCTGTATTGAAGACAGAACTACTTTAGACGCAGGAACAGGATTTAGCGGATATGAATGGAGCACTGGCGCAACGACACAAATAATTTCAAATGTCGGTGTAGGAACTTATTGGGTAAAACTGAAAAGCGGTGATTGTATTGCTACCCAAACGGTAAAAGTTTACGCTTCAGAGCAACCCGTCGTGACCTCTATTGATATTTCAAACACCACAATTACGGTAAACGTTAATGGCGGAACTCCTGCTTATCAATATTCTCTGGACAATGTAAATTGGCAAGATTCTAATGTCTTTACAGGAATTTCCAGAGGCATTCATAAAGTTTATGTAAGAGATGTTTACGATTGCGAGCCAATTGAAGTTAATATCACGGTACCAAATTTAATCAATGTAATCACTCCAAACGGTGACGGACAAAATGATTATATCGATTACTCAGCTTTGTCAGGAAAAATAGATTTGACATTTAATGTTTTCGACAGATATGGATCAAAACTTCACCAAGGAGACAAAACCAACCGATACATTTGGGACGGAACTGCGAATGGCAGAAAAGTTCCTACAGGAAGCTATTGGTATTCTGTAACATGGAATGAAAACAACAAAAACAAAACCCCAATCAAATTCTCAGGTTGGATTATGGTAAAAAACAGAGACTAATTTTTTTTCATATTTTAATTATATTGCGATCACTCCTTTTTAGGGGTGATTTTTATTTAGAAAATTTAAAAACAGATATTTCAGCGTAAAAGACTTTTTATTCGCATTCAATTCTTAAATTTGTCTTATGAATTATTTGGAAGCTTTAAGCAGAAGATATTCTGTAAAAAAATTTAACCCAGAGCTTATTGTTCCGCAGGAAAAGCTTTTTAATATACTTGAGTCGGGTAAGCTGGCTGCAAGTTCGCTTGGCCTCCAACCTTACAAGATTTTTGTGATAGAAAGTAACGAAATGAAGCAAAAACTCATTCCTGCTTTTTATAATCCTTCACAGATTTCAACCTGTTCGCATTTAATTGTGATTGTTTCAAAAAAAACGATTGAAGAAAACTATATTCACGGATATTTTAATCATATTTCGGAAGTCAGGGATGTTCCTTTGGAAAATCTTGATCTTTTCAGAAAAAGTATTAATCAGCATATTACTCGACAAAATCAGGAAGAAACTTTCAACTGGGCAGAGAAACAATCCTATATCGTTTTGGCAAATTTAATGTATGCTGCCGCCATTGAAGATGTAGATACGTGTCCAATGGAAGGATTTCGACAGGATTTGATTGAAGAAATCTTGGAAATTGATCCTGAAAGAGAAAAAGTAACCGTCACACTTGCTTTAGGCTACCGATCTGAAGAAGATCACTTTCAGCACATGAAAAAAGTAAGAAAACCAAATGATAAATTGTTTAAATTTATGTAATCATTTTGATGATTGTATTAAAGTAAATATATGATAAAAGCGGATGTATTAGTAATTGGTTCCGGAATTTCGGGATTATCTTATGCCATTAAAGTTTCTGAACAGCTTCCTGATGCCAAAATAATCATTGTAACCAAATCCGATGAAGATGAAAGCAATACCAAATATGCACAAGGTGGCTTGGCCGTGGTGACTGATTTTAAAAATGATAATTTTGAAAAGCATATCGACGATACAATGCGCGCCGGAGACGGCGACAACAAACGTGATGTGGTAGAAATGGTTGTAAGAGAAGCTCCGACAAGATTCAATGAAATTGTAGAATGGGGAGCCAATTTTGACAAGAAAAACGGCGAGTTTACTTTAGGAAGAGAAGGCGGTCATACCGAAAACAGGATTGTACATCATAAAGACATTACAGGTTTTGAAATTGAAAGAGCTTTATTGGAAACCGCAAAAAGCAGCCCGAATATAGAAATCCTGGATCATCATTATGTTGTTGACATCATCACCCAGCATCACGTTCCGGGAAAAGAGCTGAATGAAGGCGAGATCAATTGTTACGGAGCCTATATTTTGGATGAAAAATCTAAAAATATCAAAAAAATCACTTCAAAAATTACTTTAGCCGCAACTGGAGGCGCCGGACACGTCTATAAAAATACGACCAATCCTACCATTGCAACAGGTGATGGCATTGCTTTCGTTGCCCGCGCAAAAGGAAAAGTGACCAATATGCAGTATTACCAGTTTCATCCGACTGCTTTATACAGTAAAATAGATGGAATGTTGTTTTTAATTTCTGAAGCCGTGCGTGGTGACGGAGCACAATTAAGAACCAAAACTGGCGAAAAATTCATGCATAAATATGATAAACGTGAAGAGCTGGCATCAAGGGATATTGTGGCAAGAGCCATCGACAATGAAATGAAAATCACAGGTGACGAATATGTAGGTTTAGATTGCCGTGATATGAACCATGAAAAGTTTTTGGAGCATTTCCCCAATATTTATAAAAAATGTAAAGATGAAGGAATTGATCCTTTCACACAACTCATTCCTGTTGTTCCGGCCTGCCATTATCTGATGGGCGGAATTGAAGTAGATAAAGACGGACAATCTTCCATCAATAATCTTTTCGCAGTTGGCGAATGCACCAATTCCGGATTGCACGGCGCCAACAGATTGGCTTCAAACTCTTTATTGGAAGGTTTGGTTTTCGGACACAACGCCGCTATGAAAACCGTAAATCTTTTAAAAGAAAATAATTTTAATTTTGATGACTTGAAAGCCGTTCCGGAATGGAACGAAGAAGGAATGAAAATCATCGACGAAATGGTGATTGTTTCTTATCTCAGAAAACAACTTCAGGAAATGATGAGCGATCTTGTAGGAATCGTAAGAAGCAACAGACGTCTCAAAATGGCTTTGCAAAAACATCAGGAAATTGCCGCCGCTGTAGACGAAATCTACCGCTACTCTATCTTGTCTCCACAATTGTCTGAACTTAGAAATCTCACAACCGTTGCACACCTCATCATTACCCAATCTATGGAAATGACGGAAAATAAAGGTGCCTTTTATAATAAAGATTTAGCTCAAGCCTAAAAACATAAATAATATAGAAAAATGAAAAGACCAAGCTACGTAACTGATAAAGTATTAAAACAATTCATCAAAAATGCTTTGGAAGAAGACATTCAGGATGGAGATCATTCGACGCTTTCTACAATTTCTAAAGATTTCGAGCAGAGCGCAAAATTATTAGTAAAAGAAAACTGCATACTTGCAGGAGTAGAATTGGCTGAAATTATTTTTAAAACTTTCGATAAAAACTTAAAAATAGAACGATTCATCAAAGATGGGGAACCTGCCAAAATCGGCGACATCGCTTTTATTGTTACAGGAAGCGCAAGATCTATACTTTCTACCGAAAGATTGGTATTAAATTGTATGCAGAGAATGAGCGGTATCGCAACGCTTACCCACGATTGGGATTCGAGATTGATAGGAACAAAAACAAAGCTTTTAGACACAAGGAAAACAACTCCGAACTTTAGAGTTTGTGAAAAATGGGCAGTTGCAATCGGCGGAGGAACCAACCACAGATATGGTCTTTATGACATGATTATGCTAAAAGACAACCACATCGACTACAACGGAAGTATCACCAATGCCGTGAAAATGGCAAAAGACTATATCGAAAAGCATAAGAAAAAATTGAAAATCGAGGTGGAAACCAGAAATCTTGATGAAGTACAGGAAGCCATCAACGCAAAAGTTGACAGAATCATGCTTGATAATATGGATGTGGAAACCATGAAAAAAGCCGTAAAAATGATCAACAAATCTTGTGAAAGCGAAGCATCTGGCGGCATCACAAGAGATCAGCTTAAAGAAATTGCTAGCACAGGAGTAACTTATATATCTGCCGGTTCACTTACTCATTCGGCTGAAAATATCGATTTGAGTTTAAAAGCTGTTATGTAAAACATTGTATTTTTAACAAAAACAAGATGCATTTGTTAAAAATTAAATAATATGATTTTTTTCACATAAAAATTAAAATTTCGTATAACAGACTGAAATACAATATTTTAAATATTATTAAGATTGAATAAAAATTAACATTAAGTTAATAATAGTTAAAGTATAATTCCCGAATTTTGCATAAAATTTAATTCTAACTATTACTTACGATTATGAAATTAATCAACAAATCGATGCTAACTGTGATGATCTCACTTTCTACAGCTAGCGTTTATTATGCACAACAGACTCAAGACACTGTTGACACAAGGTCACGTGATATTGAGCAAGTTGTACTTACAGGTGTTGCCGATATCGCTAAAGATAGAAAAACACCGGTTGCTGTTTCTACAATTAAAGAGGCACAAATTCAAGAAAGACTTGGGAATCAAGAATTTCCTGAAATTTTAAACACAACGCCATCTGTTTATGCTACTAAAGGTGGTGGTGGTTTTGGAGACTCAAGAATCAATGTAAGAGGTTTTGACCAAGTGAATACTGCAGTACTTATAAACGGAGTTCCTATAAATGATATGGAAAACGGGGCTGTTTATTGGAGTAATTGGGCTGGTTTATCAGATGTTACCTCTGCTATGCAAGTTCAGAGAGGTCTTGGTTCGTCAAAATTGGCAATTGCTTCTGTTGGAGGTACTATTAATGTACTTACAAGAGCTGCTGATAAAAAGAAACAGGGAAATGTAACATTAGGTATCGGTAATGATGGCTATCATAAATCTTTATTTTCATACAATACGGGTAAATCAGAAAAAGGTTGGTCTTCTTCATTTTTAGTGAGCAGAACAGCAGGGTCAATGTATGCGGATGGTACTGAGTTTGAAGGGTATAACTATTACTTTGCTTTAGGTTATCAACCTAACGCCAAACATGATTTACAATTCACAATGACAGGTGCTCCACAATGGCATAATCAAAGGTCTTTTTCACCCACTATAGCAGAATATCTTAAATATGGAGAAAATGGAGAGCCTAACAGAAGATATAATTTGAATTGGGGTAAATTAAATGGTGAGGAATATTCTTTCGCTAGAAACTATTATCACAAGCCAGTAATGTCATTAAACTGGGACTGGAAAATGTCTCCAATGTCAAAATTATCAACCGTAGCTTATGCTTCTTTTGGTAGAGGTGGTGGAACTGGAACTCTTGGAAGGGTAAATAACAAAACTGAAAACGGATTCCGTACTGAAGAAGGATATATTGATTTCGATCAAATTGTTGCAGAAAACTCAGCAATAGCTACTCCAGGAACAGGAGCAAATAGTGTTTTTACAAGAAGAGCATCTATCAATTCTCACAACTGGCTCGGTGTAATTTCAAGTTTCAATCATAAAATTACAGAAAATCTAAACTTTACTGTTGGAGTTGATGGCAGATATTACAAAGGAATTCACTATAGAGTAAATTCAGATTTATTAGGAGCAAATAGTATGTTAGATAATACCGATATTAATAATCCTAATAGAAGATTAACTAATACTTATGAAGCAAATCCTAATTGGAATCCTTTCGGAAGCAAAACCAACGAAGAAAAAATTGTTTATTACAATGATGGTATCGTGAAATGGATTGGTGGTTTTGGACAATTAGAATATTCTAATGATGTTTTGTCTGCTTTCGTACAAGGGTCAGTATCCAATCAAAGCTTCCAAAGAGTAGATTACTTCTTGTATAAGCCTGAAGAACAGAAAACCGAAAATGTAAATCTGACCGGCTACAACATAAAAGGGGGTGCTAATTATAACATCAACGAAAATCACAATGTTTTTGGAAATATTGGTTATTATGAAAGACAACCTTTCTTTGGTGCAGTATTCTTAAATAACAGAAATGACATCAACACCGCTCTAACAAATGAGAAAATTTTCTCTGCAGAAATTGGATATGGATTTAGATCAAACATTCTTGATTTAAATTTAAACTTGTACAGAACTTCTTGGGATGATATTTACAGAAGAATTTCTTACAGAGATGCTGTAGCAAATAGAACCTATTTTGCAAACGTTTTAGGAATAAATGAAATTCACCAAGGTGTAGAATTGGATTTTGTAGTAAAAGCGATCAATAAACTAAGAATTAACGGAATGCTTTCTGTAGGAGACTGGTTCTACAACAAAGATGTTACAGCATCTTTTGTAGATGATGAAACAAGAGAAGTTATAAAAGAAGGTCAATTACTCATTAAAGACGTAAAAGTAGGAGATGCAGCACAGATTACTGCATCACTTGGAGCTGACTTTGATGTAACAAAATGGCTATCAGTAGATGCTAATTATAGATATGCTGACAACCTTTATTCAAGCTATGACCCAGCAGCAAGTGTAGATAATAGAAGAGAAGCCCTTAAATTACCAAGTTATGGTTTACTTGATGCAGGTGCGTCATTCAGATGGAAGATCAACCAAACTCAAACTTTCAAATTTAGAGTAAATGTAAACAATATCTTGGATGAAACATATATTGCAGAATCTAGAACAAGCATATCACCAACAGACAGAGTGAGTTCAGCACCAAATGCACAGACTTATCAGGAAGCTGGTAGAATTTATAATGGTCTTGCAGATGGGAATCAGGTATATTTCGGATTTGGAAGAACTTGGAATGCTTCAGTTACTTTCACTTTCTAATTTCAAATTTATTACATATCAAATCCCGGCTTTATAGCTGGGATTTTTCTATATTTGTATACTTTAAAACAGAAAAAATAGAAGTATGGATTTTTACAACATTTTACTCAACGCTCACAAAGGATTCGGGTATTTGGAACTCCTTTTGGCCGCTTTATTTATTATCGCACTTTTAACGACCATGTTTGGTTACAGCGGTAAAGTAAATAAATTCCTGAAGAAAACAACCTTGTTTACAATGATCTTCTTCCACGTACAATTCCTAATTGGTATTGTAATGTTGGTTATGAATTTCACAAAAGGATTAGATATGGGAGCAGTAATGAAAAATGCTGATTTAAGATTTCAGTATGTAGAACATCCTTTTTCAATGTTGATTGCTGCTATTTTGATGACGATCATCAACAAAAAAGTAAAATCTAATGATACCATTTCTTTAGGAATTGTAATCATGGGATTAATTGCAGTCGGTTTATTTGCATTTGCATTTCCTTGGACCAGAGTCTTTGGAGCATAATATATTAACATAAATAATATTAATTAAATCAATGAAAGTAGCTGTAGTCGGTTCAACAGGAATGGTTGGCCAAGTTATGCTTAAAGTTCTCGAAGAGAGAAACTTCCCTATCACAGAATTAATTCCGGTAGCTTCGAAAAAATCTATTGGTAAAAAGGTGAAATATAAACAGGAAGAATTTACGATTGTAAGCATGAAAGACGCTATAGCTGCCAAACCGGATATTGCAATTTTCTCTGCCGGAGGTGAAACTTCTTTAGAATTTGCACCACTTTTTGCGGAAGTCGGTACAACCGTTATCGACAATTCTTCAGCCTGGAGGATGGATCCTGATAAAAAATTGATCGTTCCCGAAATCAATGCCAATGTCTTGACGAAGGACGACAAAATTATTGCAAATCCGAATTGTTCAACCATTCAATTGGTAATGGTTTTAGGACCGTTGAACAAAAAATATGATTTAAAAAGAGTAATCGTTTCTACTTATCAATCGGTAACCGGAACAGGTAAAGCAGCGGTAGATCAGTTAAATTCTGAAATAAGCGGCGATGAAACGGTTGCAAAAGTATATCCTTATCAGATCTTCAAAAATGCACTTCCGCATTGCGATTCATTTTCTGATGATGATTATACCAAAGAAGAGATAAAATTAATGAAAGAGCCTAAGAAAATTTTAGGTGACGATACATTCAATTTGACGGCAACTGCGGTAAGAGTTCCTGTTCAGGGAGGTCATTCCGAAAGTGTAAACATTGAGTTTGAAAACGAATTTGAGCTTGATGAAGTAAGAAAAATACTATCCGAAACTCCGGGAGTAATCGTAATGGATAATGTGAAAAACAACGAATATCCAATGCCTTTATATTCGGAAGGAAAAGACGAAGTTTTCGTTGGAAGAATAAGAAGAGATCTTTCACAGCCCAAAACACTGAATCTCTGGATCGTGGCAGACAATCTGCGAAAAGGAGCTGCAACCAACGCAGTACAGATTGCTGAATACCTGGTTGAAAATAACTTAGTTTAAACTAACAAAATAAAAAAGAGTCTCCGAAAGAGATTCTTTTTTTTATCAAACTATGACTTCTAAAAAAGATAACAATAAGGATAAAATAAGCTTTCAAAAGTGGATTGCCGTTTTTGGAGTTATCCTTTTTGTAGCTAAGATTATCGCCTGGAAACTTACAGATTCCGATGCCGTATTTTCCGACGCCATGGAAAGCATCGTCAATGTCATCAGTGCTTTTATGGGTCTGTATTCTTTACATTTGGCCTCAAAACCGAAAGATGAAGATCATCCTTACGGACACGGAAAGGTAGAATTTGTCACCTCCGGAATTGAAGGCGCATTGATTGCCATTGCCGGAATCATGATTATCTACGAAGGCATCAACAGCTTGGTTACCGGAAGGGTTTTAAAAGATCTCGATTGGGGAATTGCCATCATTGCTGCTACAGCGATTATCAATTATTTTTTAGGTTATATTTCCATTAAAAAGGGAGAAAGAGACAATTCTTTAGTTTTAATTGCTTCTGGGAAACATCTTCAGTCCGACACGCTTACCACTTTGGGTGTTGTTATAAGTTTAATTATTGTCTATTTTACCAAGATATTCTGGATAGATTCTGTTGTAGCATTGCTGTTCGGTTTCTATATTATTTTTGTCGGCTACAAGATTATCCGCAAATCGCTGCGCGGAATCATGGATGAGCAAGATCCTGAGCTTCTCAACAATATTATAGTACTCCTGGAAAACAACCGACAACCTGAATGGATCGACATTCACAACATGAAAATACAGCAGTTTGGCGCTTCCCTGCATATCGATGCACACATTACGCTTCCTTGGTATTACAGTTTGCGAGAAGCTCACAACGAGATGGAAAACGTTATTCTTCTTTTAGCCAAAAATACCAAAAGAACGGTTGAGTTCAATTTTCATATGGATGATTGCAAACCTATTTCCTGCCCTGTTTGCCAGATCAAGGATTGCCCGGTGCGTGAACAGAATTTTGTAAAAAGAGTGGAATGGACTGCCGAAAATGTGACCAGAGTCGAAAAACATACGGTTGACTGATTTCTGCTGTGTTCCTTAAGATCATTTTAATAAGTCACGATTTTTACATATAAGTAAAATAACTATTCTCTGATTCTTAAAGCAGATTTATAAATATTAATTTCTTTTTCGAGATCAATGATTTTTTCCGTTTTCTGTTTCAGCTCAACAACCAGTTTTGATTTTTCATTGAAAGGAATATTCGCAGGATAATGATTGCTTAATTCTGTAAAAAAATCATATTCAAGAGCAATTCCCAAGTTCCACAAAATCCCAAACTGAAGCGACGATTGCTGAAAATACTGAGCCATCGATGACGAAGTCACCTGCATTCTTCTTGCCAACTCAGCCTGAGATATTCTTTTGCTCAACATTACCCTACGAACCAAAGCCCCGATATGCGGATGAGGTGAAGCACTTTTTTCCTGATATTTCTTTAAAGTCATTTGTATTAAATTTTATCTATAAAAGTAACAATTATAGGTATATAAACGACAGATTCACGTTTAAAACATCAAAAAATACATATTAAATATAAATCTATATGAATAACACATATTCGATCATATTTTATATTGATATTTATAGATCTTAAACATATAAAATTCATTATTACACATCAAAATATATGTTCAGCACTAAATTCTTTACGTCTAATACGTGAAAATATCATTGAAAGATGTAGACGGATATAGTTTACAGATAATTTATGTAGTCTTTAACAGCATCTGCTTCCTGTAATAAAACAACGGAACGATCAAAAGCAAGATCAAAGGCTGTATTACAAATCTCCGCATGTAAAAAGAAAAAAGATAACCCACTTCAAACCTGTCGTATATACAATACAGGTAAATAGGAAATGTAATAAGAAAAACAATAAAGATTAAAATCGCGCCTTGAATGGTCCATTTTTTATTTTTAAACAGAAAATGAATAATTACACACGAGAATAGAAGATTCAAAGTAAACCTGAAAAGATGTCCGATAATCAGTTTCCCCCATTCAAATTCAGGAATAGCAATATATTGATCGGCTTCGTGAAAATAAGCCAGGAAAGGATCATAGAAGATTTGGTCTTCCAGCATTCTTACACCGATAAGTCCAAAAACTCCGGCTATTACAAAAAACCAGTTAAGAATTTTCATTTTTTAAAGCAAAAAATTTGATCCAGATAAGCCAAAGCAAAACCACGCTTCCGTATATTACAGCCGGAAAAACAAAATCATGTGTCATTTTGCTGTATTGTTTGTAGTCCGTGGCTACGATATTCAATCCTACAATTCTGAGAATATTCATTACATAAAGGATCAGAAGACTCACTCCTACAAAAGCAAAAGTTTTAGTCCCTTTATAAAATGCGAAAATAAATGAAAGAAAAAGAATCATTACCGAAATTGCATTACAGCCTTCTACCATTCTCGTGGCAAAGCCGGAACGTACATGAAAATACATCTGCTGTCTTGGGACGTCATCATAAAGAGCCGACGGGATGTTTAGCTTATTTTGAATAAGCATTACCTGATTTGCGATCATTCTCGAAAAAGGATCGAGACCCTGTTCTTTAAAAATGTTGAGATAAAACTGGTAGCCAAAAAGCAGCACCAGATAAATGGTGATGAAACGCAGCAGAATTCCTAAAACAGGTTTAAAGTCCTTTAGCATAATGCAAAGATAAAAATTAGGACGTAAATTAGTATATTTGTTACCATATTATGACTTCTGAAAACGCAAAAATATTTTTTGAAAGCCATTTTGGCGAAAAAGCAAGTGAATTTGTCACCTTAGCTCAAAGCGGTTCTGCAAGGGTGAATTTCCGGGCTGAAAATAAAAACGGAAAATACGTTATCACCTACAACGAAAACATTCGTGAAAACGAAAGCTTCCTGTACTTTTCGGAGGTCTTCTCAAAGCTTGGTCTCAATACTCCACATATTTATGTAATTTCGGATGACAGGAAATTGTATATTCAGGAATATCTGGGAAACCCTACTCTTTCGGAAGTTATCTCAAAAGAAGGCTTATCTGAAAATGTAAAATCTTTGGTAAAACAAACCTTAGAAAAACTTTTTCTGCTACAAACCCGAACAAAAGACAAAATAGATTTCGGCAAAACTTTTGAATATGAAAGTTACGACGAGCTTCCTGTAATGCATGATCTGTATTATTTTAAAAATTTCGTTGTCGATGTTCTGGAGCTGGAATATCATAAATCCGGTCTTTTAAAAGAATTTAAAAGAATAGTTGACCTCATCGAAAATACCGAGCCTAAAGGATTGATGATCCGCGATTTTCAGGCAAGAAATATTATGGTGAATGATCATAATGAGGTTTCGTTTATCGATTATCAGTCTGCAATGAATGGCCCTTTGATGTATGATGTGGTTTCGTTTTTATTTCAGGCAAAAGCAAATTTTCCTGAGGAATTTAAAAATGAAATGCTTGATTTTTATATTCAACAATTTGAAAGCGAAGAAATTAAAATTCAACTAAAAAGATCGGTAAAACCAATTCAGATGATGCGTTTTTTACAGGTTTTAGGTGCTTATGGATTCCGCGGAATGATTCAAAGGAAACAGCATTTTGTTGCAAGCTTAGAAAAAGGAATTGAAAACATCACCAGATTTGCAGAAACCTGGGGACAAATGAATGATTATCCGGAACTAAAAAAAGTAATCAAACAGCTGAGTTCCGATAAAACAAAATTGAAAATTGAAGAGATTTTAAATATAACTACAAATTGAGCCATTAAGATCTAATAAGTTTTTAAGAATATTAAAATCTTAACTAAACTTACAAACTTAAAAGACCTTAATGGTTAAAAAATATCAAACATGCTACACATAGACATCCACAGTTTTTCATATAAAAAGGGAGGAATTCCTAAAGACGATTCAGGAAACGGAGGCGGTTTTACATTCGATTGCCGCGGAATTTTAAACCCCGGAAGAGTCGAAGAATACAAAATCCAGACAGGAAAAGACATCGGTGTTCAGGAATATCTTGAAACAAAAACCGACATGCCTAAGTTTCTGGAATTAGTAAAAAGCATGGTTTCCATCAATATAGACAATTATCTTGGCAGAGGTTTTGAAAATCTTCAGATTAATTTCGGATGTACGGGCGGACAGCACAGATCGGTTTATTCTGCTATAAAAATTGCTCATTTCATCGAAGAAAAATATGGTGACAAAGTGGAAGTCAGCCTTCATCACGACGAGCAGCACCAACTTAATCATAAGTAATGAACAAAGTAATTTAACTTACTCTTTATTATCAATATTACACATTACCAATTATTCATTATTTATAAAGTATGAAGGCTCTAATTTTTGCAGCAGGAAAGGGAACACGGCTAAAACCTTTTACAGATCATCATCCGAAAGCTTTGGCGAAAGTAAATGGTATTCCTCTTTTGGAAAGGAATATCAATTATCTTAAAAGTTTCGGAATTAAAGATTTTGTCATCAACATCCATCATTTTGGAAATCAGATTGATGAGTTTCTGAAAAAAAACAACAATTTCAATTGCAATATTGAAATCTCCGATGAATCTGCCGAACTTCTGGAAACCGGCGGTGGTTTAATTTTTGCTAGAAAATTCCTCGATCACGGAGAAGACTTTTTAATAATGAATGCCGATATTCTTACCAATATCAATATCACCGATTTTGTAGAATATCATAAAACGATCAAAGATTTTGCTACTTTAGCGGTTTCGGATAGAGAAAGCTCCAGGAAATTGCTTTTTAATGACGACATGGTTTTGAGAGGCTGGCTGAATGTACAGACCGGTGAGCAAAGACTGGCGGAGTTTAACAAAGGGTTTAAACCTTATGCTTTCAGCGGCGTACATTGCATTAATCCACGAATCTTCGATAAAATAAAAAGAACAGGCAAATTTTCTGTTATGGAAGAATATCTTGATCTGATGAAGACTGAAAAGATTCACGGTTTTCTGCACAATAGTGTTTTGATAGATGTTGGAAGACCGGAATCTGTAACAGAAGCCGAAAAATATTTTAAATAAAAATGACAATGGGAATTGAAGAAAACAGAGATGAAAGTTTACAAAATCCTGAGTTTGATATAAACGAATCGATACTGCACAATAGTTTCAGGCAAAAAACCTGGGACGAAATCGTCACCAAAGACAGCTGGATGGTTTTTAAAGTCATGGCAGAGTTTGTAAATGGCTACGAAAAGATGGCTAAAATCGGACCTTGTGTGTCCATTTTCGGCTCGGCAAGACTGAAACCAGGAAGTAAGTATTATGATATGGCAGTTGAAATAGCCGAGAAAATCACAAAAATCGGCTTCGGGATCATTACAGGCGGTGGTCCGGGAATCATGGAAGCGGGTAATAAAGGTGCTTTCAATGCAGAAGGAAAATCAATTGGCTTAAATATCGATCTGCCGTTCGAACAACATTTTAATCCTTATATTAGTAAACTCTATTCGATGAATTTTGATTACTTTTTCGTAAGAAAGGTAATGTTTGTGAAATATTCTCAAGGTTTTATCGTAATGCCGGGAGGTTTTGGGACTTTAGATGAGCTTACGGAGGCAATTACGCTTATTCAAACCAACAAAATCGGAAGATTTCCTATTGTAATGGTAGGATCTGAATTTTGGGGAGGCTTATTGGATTGGTTTAAAGAAACTTTGCTCAGCGAAGGAATGATTTCCGAAGATGATCTTGATCTTTATCGCGTGGTAGACACTGCGGATGAAGCGGTAGAACATATCAGAGCGTTCTATGAAAAATATTCGGTAAACGTGAATTTTTAATTGGCATTATATTTGAGACTTATAAATAACAAGAATGATTGTAAATCTATTAATTAAGATGAAGAAAAAATTATATATATTGAGTGTTTTAACATTATTTGTGCTTATGAGTTTCATTAGTGTTGATTTTTACTCATCAATGACGAAAGTGGATTATATTGACGGAAGTAAAACTCTGAAATTTACCACAAAGATGAATACAAGCCATATTTCGGATGCCATTAAAATCAATCGCAACACCGCAGGATTTGAAGCCGAAGTAAAGAAATACGTAAACAACAATTTTGATGTTTATGTAAACAACTCCTCAAAAACCCTTACTTTCACGGGAAGTCAGGTAAGCGGAGAAGCAGTTTGGGTATATTTTGAAACCAGCGGAGTTTCGGATATCAATAGCTTAAGGATAAAGAATACCATACTTTTAAGTGCATTCCCAAAGCAAATAAACCTTGTGAATATTGCTTATAAAGGAAGCCAAAAAACAATGAACTTCCAACGAGGAAAAGAAGTAAATGAAGTTTCTTTTTAAAGGAATTTTTAATTTAAATTATAATGAAACCATTGCCGTTGCAGTGGTTTTTTATTTTATTAATATTGATATTTATTAGATCAATTAACAAAAGAGGAACTACAAATGCAATTCCTCTTTTCTTTATTAATTATAAAACTACAAAGCCTGAATATTATCAAGCTGAATTGTTGTTGTAATACCTGATGCGTTGCCCGAATATTCGAAAATCACATATCCGTTACCCGTCAACGTTGAAGGAATATTGTATGTTCCTGCCGGTCCAAATGTTCCAAATCCGCTCACCGGCGTCGTAGGAATAGTGAAATTAGAAGAAATATCTGTTTTTGTAGCTGTAGTAATATCTCCTAATGCTGTATAATTTGTAGTTGTATAGACTTTCAGAGGGTTTCCTTTATAGAATGCTACATTTACATCAAACTTAAATTGGCTGGCTGCCGTAAAATCGATAGGCACTGCAAAATAAGTAACATAAGCTCCCGTGCCGGAATTTGCAGAAAGCTGAACGTATTTATTATTACTGAACGTTTTCAACTGCCAATAACGGTTTCCTTCTACAGGATCATTGACATATTTAGGAAATATTTCTAAATTATTCGGAGAATAGCTATCAAAATTTTCCAAAAAAGCTCCTGAAAATGCAATTGCAGTTCCTCCTTGTGGCAGAGCAGTATCTATCCTGCTTCCTGTAAAATCAAGATCACTTGTTTTTCTAATCAGCATTTGCCAATCTGTATTGTAACGGCTTACAACAAATACAGCGTCTCCGTTTCCTTCCGGCAATAGTTTTGAACCTTCAGAAAAAAAGCCTGAATTTCTTAATGTAGCTGTATTTCCTTGTGCATCTTCTAAAGTTCTGTCTGTATCTTGCCCTGTACCTGCTACATAATTAATAAACTTTTTGTTGACAGGATGAATCTCATCCTTGATAAACTGTACATTTGACACTCTTACCAGCATATTAATATACTTTGCGTCTTTAGCAACTTTTAAAGTGGGTAACGAAAGAGGTTTTAAAGTTGCAATATCAAGCCCGTTAACATTACAAACTCCGGAAATATACCTTCCCACCAAAGAGCCAGGAATTCTTCCGATCGGATAATCGGGGTCAACAGAGCCAATTTTCACAACTCCTTTGTCTAAACCCAATCTCAAACCTTTAGCATTAATCCGGATATGTGCGCCAATCGGAAAATCTGCATAGTTGCTTGATTTATCAACTTCAATCTGTAATCCTGCTGTTGGATTTTCAGCTTTATCCTGAAAAGAAATAGTTTTATAAAAGTTTCCGTTTTCATCTGAAGAAACCACATAACCGTCGAAAATCTGATCTGTTATAATTAAAATAAATCCAGTTGCCGGAGCCATAGCTTTAAAATCTGCCATTGAAATAGTAGGCGCAGCAAACTTATTGTTGCAGTTGATCGGCGGAGTTTCCCATTCATCTTTCTGCACACAAGACATAATAGAAAGCGCGACAAATGCAGTTCCTGCTATGATATTTAAGTATTTTTTTATATTCATTTTAGTTATTTTTAATAATCAATTTAAAATCTGAGTTGTAAGTTGATGAAGTAAGATCTTCCTTGCGTATACCAATATTTAGGAGCGAATAATGTAAATTCTCTATCATTATCCTGCCTGAAATTGGGAAACTTTGCATTTCTGGTTTGCTCAAAACCTCCTGTTATATATCTTGTATTATCAAATACGTTATTTACTGTCGCTGAAATCAATACATAATATTTGCCTATAACCCAAGATTTTCCTGTATTTAGATTAAAGAAAAATGCAGAAGGCAATTTGTTGGGTTCTAAAACTCTTCTTAATTCAGATTCTGTAAGGTCATAAAACGGTGTAGAAGAAGTATTGTTCTGAACAAAGGCTTCTGTTCTGATTAAAGCAGAAGGATCTAAATAATTATCATCCAGGTAATTCCAATTACCACCAATCCACCAATATTTTGGAGAACTATATCTTAAACCTAAAGAAAATGCTTGTTGAGGAGTTCCTCCCTGACGGTAATTTTTTATATATGCTTTCCCTAAATTAACATAAGAAAGTCCATTCGAAAAAGTACCTGCTGCATCTGACGCAAAATAAGTTGTAGGATCGTTCTGATAAGTAAACTGCCCCAAACTCGCTAATCCTTGCAAAGACAAAGTTGGTAATACTTTGACATCAATGCCGAATTCTGCACCTATATTTTTTCTTTTAACATCGGTCATCACCTGAGTTACAAATGCACTCTGAACCAAAGTCTGATTACCTTGGTCATCCGAATTATTTAACTGAATTCCGTCTGCAAAAAATCTTTGTACAGTAGTTTCATTCGTTGTATTCACCAAATATCCGGTTAATCTCAATTTTACGAAAGGCGATGAAATCATGTAGCTAAGATCATTGGCGCTAACAATCATATTTTTGATATTCGGTGCAACAGAACCGTTTACTCTAGGATTGATGAAAAGATCTTCCAGATATGGGGCCTGTGAATAATAAGCACCGTTGTAGATAAAGAAGTGTCTTCCGTTTAATTTATATATTGCCTGGCCTTTCAAACCGTAATTCCAGAAGCTATAATTTTTTCCTTTTCCATAAGAATCTTCATATAAATAATGCTTGAATAAGCCTTCTCTGCTGGAAGAAGAATAACCCGCCATCGCAGAAACAAACACATCAAATTTGCCTGTAGAAAACTTTATTCCCGGATTTATTTTTACTTCCTGTCTTCTGAAAATATAATCGTACGTTATTTTATCCCCAACTTTCTTCGTTACATTTTCTTCACCTTCATTAAACAAACCCGAATCTCCAGGCTGATTGGTATCGGCAAAAGGATCTTTATTTAAAGCGAAGTCTGCACCCAACAAATCCTTTACTTCACGATATTGTTTCGAATAATAATTCTGATAAGAAATATTTAATAAAAACATTGTCTTGTCCGTAAAATTGTGCACAAGATGTGTTCCTACATTTAAAATCTTATCATCATTTATATCGTTTACCAGATAATATAAAGCCCTTTTCCCATTTTGTCCGTAATGATTTTCTGCGGGCTGTTGTATATTTCTTCTGTAAAAACTGTCCCAATTTAGTTGAGTAACATTCGGGTCCCCGCTTCTCCATGCCGATAATGAGGTCTGAAACGCATCCTGTGCTGTTGTCATTGCTCCCGTAGGATCTGAAACAGAGGCATCAGGATCTAAGGAATCATAATAACTTGGTAAATTCCTGTAATAAGCAGGGGACGGATTTTGCACATCCTGCCAGTCTAAGCGAGAGCCTTTATCTTTTCCAAACTGATAAGAAACAGAGGTCCAAAGACTTGATTTATCATTAATTTTCCAGAAATCCTGCAATTGAAAAATTGGCTGAAATCCTTTTCTCACTCTTTCACTTCGCTGTTTTTCGTTTTGATAGCCCCAATAAGAATTATAATGCACACCTCTGTAATCATAAATTTCCTGCGTACTTGGGCTCGAAGTAGACCTTCTGTATGGAGCAGCAATAAAATTAAAAGTCATTGTATGCTTGTCATTAAACTTTTTCTCAACTCCAAAGTAAGCTCCGTAAGCATCATAAAAAGTTCCTTCCTGAATGCCTTCCCCTGCCCATCTTCTGGCTCCCATCACTGTAAACGCCCAGCCCTTGCTGTTCATCCCGGAACTGTATCTTAAAGACGTCCGGTTTCTATAATTTCTGTTGGTAAGAGACTGGGTAAACTGAAAACCCTTTCTGTACTCGCTTGCTTTGGTGTTTTTGTAAATCACAGAACTATTTCCGCCAAAAGTATATTCTGAAGGCGCATGATTTTGTGAAATTTCGGGGTATCTTGTGATTTCATTAAGACCGCCCCAATTCCCAAAATCTACATTCCCGTTATCAGACTTTATCATCGATACTCCATTGAGCATCGTCTCTCCCATTCTGCCGTCAATTCCTCTCGGCCGAAACCAATAAAAGCCTAAGTCAAACGCTGCAATCCTGCTGAATACATCCTGCGAAGACTGTAAAAGACCAACGGTAGACGCTTGGTTGCCGTTATCTTCATCATTTTCACTTTCAATGATTGCCAATCCCTGATCTGCATTGGTCAAACTTGAATACAATGTGACAACGCCTAAATTTTTCTTTTTTTCGTCAGCTGACACATCAAATTCCATTACTTTTGTTTCGTAATTAGGCTTTGTAATTACCAACTGATAATGTCCGGCCATCAAACCGACAAGCTGGAAATATCCGATCTTATCCGCCGCCACATCATTTTCGCTGCCTTTTACATCTACTTCTGCATTCTCTACAGGTTTTCCTTGAGCATCTTTTAGGTATGCAAAAACAGTAGTTTGCGCAAAGTAAAATGATGCAGGAAGCAAGGTAAATGAAAGGACTAATGATAATTTTTTAATCATATTTATTATTTTCTTCATCTAGTTTTGATGGATCAAAAAATGCCCAAACACAAACTAAGTCAATGTTTATATTGCTTTAATTCAAATTTAATTAAGGTTATTAAATTAATGTAATATTAAACAAAAACGATAAAACATTCAATTAAAATTAATAAAAAATTAAAATTAATAAGTTAAAATGATTAAATTGCAAATTAAACAACTTTAAGATGAAGAAACTTTTATCTTTTTTAACTATTATTTTTTCGGCACTAATTTTTGCACAGCAAGGTAAACTGAGGAAAGTTGCTACTGTAGGATTTCTGAATGTCGAAAATCTTTGGGACACCATACGTTCAGCTGATTATATAGACGGGACAAAAGACAGGACTAATCCTGCATTTCACAGAAGTATTCCTTTAGATTCCATTAAACATCTTGAAGCAGAAAAACATGAAGGGCAATGGAGTGATGAGTTTTTGACAGGCAAAAAAGCAGTAAGATATCAAAGCGGCTCAGAAGAATTCACGCCGGAAAGCGCAAAAAACTACAATACAAAAGTTTACCAAAAAAAGCTGGAAAATACTGCCAAAGTAATTGCAGAACTGGGTTTTCAATACACAAAAACAGCTCCCGTAATTGTAGGTCTTATTGAGGTCGAAAACAAACAGGTGATCCAGGATCTGATTAAGCATCCGACTTTAGCAAAATATGATTACGGAATTATACATTACAATTCTTACGATTACAGAGGAATTGATGTTGCACTTATATATCAGAAAAGGAGATTTACAGTAACCAATTCTTTGAAAAAAGAGCTGAAAATTTACAATTCGGAAGGAAGAAGAGAATACACAAGAGATATTTTGGTAGTTACAGGTTTCTTGGATAACGAAAAAGTAGCATTTTTTATGAATCACTGGCCATCAAGAAGAGGCGGTGAAGCTGCTTCTTTACCAAAAAGAAACGCTGCCGCTATTTTACTGAAACAACAAATGGACAGCATAAGAACTGCAGATCCTTCTACAAAGCTTTTTGCAATGGGAGATTTCAATGATGATCCTGTAAATGCAAGTTTAAAAAATCATTTAAAAGCCGCAGCTTCAACTAAAGAGTTAAATGAAGAAAATCCATATCTTAATTTAATGTATCCTCTATATAAAAAAGGTATTGCTTCTTTGGCGTATCGTGATTCAGGAAATCTTTTTGATCAGATCATTGTATCTAAAAACTTGGTTTTAAATGAAGATCCCAAACAATATTCTGTATATAAAACTGAGATATATGCTCCTGCTTATCTGATCAACAAAGAAGGAAATTACAAAGGTTACCCTTTTCGATCTTGGGACGGCGACAAATTTACAGGCGGTTACAGCGATCACTTCCCGGCTTTTGTGATTGTACAGAAAGAGCCGTAAATTCAAGATCACTATTTTGATATATTTTTTTTATAACTTTATTATCATGAAAAAGTTAATTTTAATTGTAATTCTTGCTTTTGCTACTGTAAGTTGTATTGCACAGTCAACAAAGAATAAGGAAGAATCTGTTATGTATCCTTCTAAAAATGATGACGGAGAATGGGAACTTACTGTAATTGATACACAGTTTGATTACTTTTTGAATGCTGTTGCAAGACCAATAAGTCAATATTCTGAATCTCATCTCAAAAGCAGAAATACAATGCTGGTAACTGAATGGAACTCTTATTATCATTCTGGAAGATATCGTAACGTTATAGAATCCTCCATTGATTATGATCCTAAAGAGAAATATGGGATTACATTTGAGTATAAATTATATCAGGTTTTTGCTTATGTCAACTGGAAATACAAATTACGTATGAACGGACTTGGCGCAACTGATGCGATTAGATGATACAAAAAAGGTTCAGAAAATTCTGAACCTTTTTTATTTTATAATAGCTTACAATTATTTGTTGAATAATTCCTCAACTTTATCCCAGTTTACCACTTCAAAAAAAGCAGAAACATAATCAGGTCTTCTGTTTTGGTAATTTAAATAATAAGCATGTTCCCAAACATCCAGTCCTAAAACAGGTGTTCCCTTTACATCTGAAACAGGCATTAAAGGATTGTCTTGGTTTGCCGTGGAAGTCACAGATACAGATCCGTCTTCATTTTTGACAAGCCAAGCCCATCCTGATCCAAATCTTGTTTTTGCTGCATCAGAAAAATCATTTTTGAATTTTTCGAAGCCACCATAGTTTTCAATTGCAGCTTTCACACTTCCTACAGGTTCTTTGCTTCCACCTGGAGTTAGAATTTCCCAAAATAAAGAATGGTTGTAGTGTCCGCCACCGTTATTTCTTATTGCCGCTTTTTCAACACCATTTTTGCAAATTTCTTCAATTGTAAGTCCAGTAAGGTCTGTTCCTTCAATTGCTTTATTTAAATTATCAATATAAGCTTGATGATGTTTTGTATGGTGAATTTCCATTGTTTTTGCATCAATAGTTGGCTCTAATGCATCGTAAGCATATCCTAGTTTTGGTAGTTCAAATGACATAATTTTAATTTTTAATGTTATAACCCAAATTTAGCCAATATTTAAGCCAATATCAACAATTACAGATTATTTTAATAAATCTTTAACATTGATAGTTTAATTTGGATGAAATAAAAAGAGCACAGATTAAAAACATCTGTGCTCTTTCAACAATATTAACGAATATCTTATTTATTCATCGACATCAGGAATTCCTCATTGTTTAAAGTTCCTCTGATGTTTTTATTTACAAATTCCATTGCTTCGATAGGGTTCATTTCTGAAAGATACTTTCTGAAAATCCACATTCTCTGCGAAGTTGTTTCATCTAAAAGTAAATCATCCCTTCTTGTGCTTGAAGATACAAGATCGATCGCAGGATAAATTCTTCTGTTGGCAATTTTTCTGTCTAGCTGAAGTTCCATGTTTCCGGTACCTTTGAATTCTTCAAAAATAACTTCATCCATTTTAGAGCCTGTATCAATCAATGCGGTTGCAATAATTGTCAACGAACCTCCGTTTTCAATTTTTCTAGCAGCACCAAAAAATCTTTTCGGTTTGTGCAAAGCGTTGGCATCCACACCTCCGGAAAGTACTTTTCCTGATGCCGGCGTTACCGTATTGTAAGCTCTTGCCAATCTTGTAATAGAATCTAATAAAATCACAACATCATGCCCGCATTCGACCATTCGTTGAGCCTTTGCTAAAACTAAATTGGCAACTTTCACATGCTTGTCTGCTGCCTCATCAAATGTAGAAGCGATCACTTCCGCATTTACGCTTCTTTCCATATCGGTAACTTCTTCAGGACGTTCGTCGATCAAAAGCACCATCATATAAACTTCCGGGTGATTGGCCGCAATAGAATTGGCAATATCTTTCAGCAGCATTGTTTTACCCGTTTTAGGCTGTGCAACAATCATTGCTCTTTGTCCTTTTCCGATCGGCGCAAATAAATCAACAATTCTTGTGGACATTGTAGAATTATCTCCGGTGAGATTAAATTTCTCTTCAGGGAAAAGTGGCGTTAAATATTCGAAAGCGACACGATCTTTTATAAATGCAAGATCACGCCCGTTGACTTCAATTGGTTTTAATAGAGAAAAATATTTTTCTCCTTCTTTTGGCAATCTTACAATACCCTTTACGGTATCTCCGGTTTTTAAACCAAAATTTCTGATCTGCGCAGTAGAAACATACACATCATCCGGTGAAGAAATATAGCTAAAGTCCGAAGAACGCAAAAATCCGTAATTATCCGGTAAAATCTCTAAAACTCCTTCAATGCTTACCATTCCGTCGAAATTGAACTCTTTTCGAGATTCGTTTTCTTCCTGCCTTTCAGAATTTCTGTTCTGATTCTGGTTAGGGTTTTGGTTCTGGTTGGGATTTTGGTTGGGATTCTGATTTCTGTTTTGAGGATTTCCACTGTTCTGTTGTGGATGATTTTGCCCTTTTTGATTTTGAGGCTGGCCTTGTTGAGGTCTTTTAGGCCTTTCTTCTTTTGCCTGAGCAGGCTGAGAATCTGTATTTACTGAAGCTTCTGTCTTTTCCTTTTCCTGATTTTCAGGATTGCTTGTATCGGAGGAAACTCTCCTTCTTTTTTGTTTGGAAGCATTGTTTGAAGATCTTTCTTCTACAGCTCCTTTTGCAGGTTCCTTTACAATCACTTCTGCAATAACTTCTTTGTCTTCAGAATTCTCATTGGGTTTAGCGGGTTCTGCTTCTGCGGAAGTTTCGGTGGCAACCTTAGGTTTTGTTGCTTTTTTGGGTGTGGCTCTTTTAGGAGTAGCTTTCACCACTTTTTCAGTTGGGGAAGGTTTCTCTTCAGCTTCGGCACTTGTTTCAGTGGTGTTAAAATAATCTTTTGAAATTTTTGGATTGGAAGCCTGAAAATCAAGAATAGCAAAGATTTTATCATTATCTGTGCTGTTTCTTGCAACTTTAACGCCCAAATCTTTCAAGATTTTAGTCAATTCCGAAACGGATTTTGACCTTAACGTTTCTATGTTAAACATATTTTATGTAAAAATGTAATTAGTTGTGAGTAAGAAAAGTAAGTCCGGTGACTTTTGTTTTCAAGTACATTGTATATTGCAAATCTACACTTATTTTTGAATTGTGCAAAATTTATGTTATTTTTGCTGTGAATTTAAAACTTTATGTTACAAAGAATACAGACAATCTGGATTTTGCTGTCGGTTTTAGCAGCAGTTTTCTTATTTATTACAGGAGAAGATGTGGATGTTTTCGGAAGCTTTCCGATTATTGACATTTCATTAGCTGTTTTAGTTTTGTTGGGAGCTTTCAGTTTATTTAGTTTTAAAAACAGAAAAAGACAGATCATGCTGAATAATATCAGCATTTTTATAAACGCTTTGTTGATTGGTATATTGGCGTATTGGCTGCAAAACTTATCCGGAGGAATAGATTTTCCTGAGAAGGGTATTGAGCCGGTTTTCCCGTCTGTTGCGGTGATATGTTTGCTTCTGGCAAATGTTTTCATCAAAAAAGATGAGAGGCTCGTAAAATCTGTAGACAGACTCCGATAACCTTACAATGATTTTTTTGAGAGAGAACAGCTTCTTTTTAGAAGCTGTTTTTTATTTTTAAACTCACAGATTGATACAGCCATTTGCATTTATTTATGAAAAATACATATTAATATAAACAAATCATGAAATCTGTGGGAACTAAAAATTAAATTTATAAGATTTGATGCAACATTTCCGTTTAAACTGCGACAGATTATTTAAATTTAATCTAAAATGAAAAAAATAACCTTCTTTATTTTATCACTTTTTTCAATGTACACTTTAGCTCAGGAAGTTTCAAAAGAAAAAATCACCGATATTCTTTCTGCATTGGCATCAGACGAAATGAAAGGCCGTGAAATAGGAACTCCGGAAAACGATAATGCCGCAAACTATATTGCTAAGCTTTTTAAAGAAAATAATTTAGAATATTGCACCGGAAATTCTTATCTGGTTCCATTCAATTATAAAGGAAAAACAGCTTACAATGTCTGTGGAATCAAAAAAGGTGCATCCGAAAAATATTTAGGATTTTCAGGGCATTTTGATCATATCGGAACCAATAAAAAAAGTGCCGACAATATCTACAACGGTGCCGACGACGATGCAAGCGGAATCACAACTTTGGTAGGAATTGCAGATTATTTTAAAAATAAAAAGCCTGAATTCTCTATGGTTTTCATAGCATTTAATGGTGAGGAAAAAGGAATGCTGGGCTCAATGGCTATTGCCGAAGACAAAAATTTAGATAATGTTTATAATAATCTTTCTGCACTTTTCAATTTTGAAATGGTGGCCACAGAATCGGAATTTGGAAAAAATGCAGTTTTCATTACAGGAGATGAATTTTCTGACCTTGACGAATTGTTTAACCAAAATGCAGCAAACGAATTAAGAATACATCCCGATCCTTATGCGCAGGAGCAGCTATTTTACAGATCAGATAATGTGAGCTTCGTTAAAAAGAAAATCATTGCGCATTCTATTTCTACAGCCGACATGAGTAAAATAAAGCATTATCATCAGGTGAATGACGATGTGAGCGTTGTTGATTTTGATAATCTTACTCAGCTTATCAACAATTTTGGTAAAACTTTAGAGAAATTAAGCCCGAAAAACTTCAATCCGAAGTATAATGATAAAGTAAACTTCAATTAAAAAACGTCTTATCATTATATTTTAATTAATTTTGCTATCCAATTTTAATGAATGAACGAATATAAAAAAATACTGAAGTTTGCAAAACCGCATCAGAAATTCATCTACGGAAGCTTATTCTTCAACTTGATGTATTCTCTGTTTCAGATCGCTTCTTTAGGAACAATCTTGCCCGTGTTGGGAATGCTTTTCGGAACCATAAAACCTGAAAAATACACTTCGCCACCTGTTTACTCGGGAGAAATTATAGATTTCTTTTCATATCTAAAAGAATATTCCAATTATTATGTTCAGAGTTTAGTAACAGAATACGGCTCGCTGAATGTACTTGCCTGGCTTTGTGTCATTACCGCTTTCATGTTTTTGCTGAGAAATATTTTCAGATATTTAGGCTCATATTTATTAATCAATTATCGTGTAGGCGTTACTAAAGACCTTCGTGGCGCAATGTACCGCAAGATCCTTTCTTTGCCTGTTTCATTTTTTACCGAAAGTAGAAAAGGCGACATGATGTCTCGTATGTCAAATGATGTAGGCGATGTAGAAGGCAGTATTTTAGGAAGTCTTGTAGACCTTATCAATGCTCCGTTTATGCTGATCAGCACATTGGTAACTTTATTCTTCTTAAGCCCGGAAATGACGCTTTTCTCACTTTTGGTTTTACCTGTAATGGGAACATTGATTGCACTTATCGGAAAAAGTTTGAAAAAAGATTCTCACGAAGCTCAAAATGAAATGGGAACCATATTTTCCATTGTAGACGAAACATTGAAATCGTCAAAAGTGATCAAGATTTTTAATGCTGAAAAGATAATGAACAACCGTTTTATGCAGTCTATGCAAAGATGGATCAACAGCTCAATAAGATTAGGAAGAAAAAAAGAACTGGCATCGCCGATGAGCGAATTTTTAGGCTCGGTTACCTTCCTGATTATTGCATGGTACGGCGGAAAACAGATCATTGTAGAACAAAGCATTTCTCCTGCCGATTTCTTAGTTTTTTTAGGAATTTTCTTCCAGATTCTGCCTCCTATGAAAAGTTTATCTACTTCAATTTCTAATGTTCAGAAAGGGGAAGCTTCTTTAAAAAGAGTTTTGGAGATTCTTGATGCAGATGTGAAAATCGAAGAAATATCCGAGCCTGTTTCAATCTCAAATCTTGATGCTCATATTGAATTTAAAGATATTGGTTTTTATTATGATAAGTCTAATTTGATCCTGAAAAACTTCAACCTGACAATTCCAAAAGGGAAAACAGTCGCTTTAGTCGGGCAAAGCGGAAGCGGAAAAACGACCATTGCCAACCTTCTAGCAAGATTTTACGATGTTTCGGAAGGTGAAATTTTAATCGACAAAACCAATATCAAACATTTAAAACTTGAAGAATACAGAAAATTATTGGGAATGGTAACTCAGGAATCTGTTTTATTCAACGATACAGTTTACAACAACATTATGATGGGTAAACCTGAAGCTTCGAGAGAAGAAGTGATTGAAGCTGCAAAAATCGCCAATGCAGACACGTTTATATCACAACTTCCGAACGGTTATGATACGAATATTGGTGATGATGGAGGAAAGCTTTCAGGTGGACAAAAGCAAAGAGTTTCTATCGCAAGAGCGGTTCTTAAAAACCCGCCGATTATGATTTTGGACGAAGCAACTTCAGCTTTAGATACAGAGTCTGAAAAATTTGTGCAGGATGCTCTTGAAAAAATGATGGAAAACAGAACTTCATTAGTCATTGCGCACCGACTTTCAACCATTCAGAAAGCCGACTGGATTGTGGTAATGGAGAAAGGCGACATTGTAGAACAAGGTACTCACCACGAGCTTATTGCAAATCGTGGCGTTTATCATAAACTGGTTGAGCTTCAAAACTTTGATTAAACTTTAATTAGTTTTAAATGAATCCTATACAAGAGTATTTCTACAGAATCGACGAGCCTGAGAGAAGTACTCTTTTGTTTTTAAGAAAGAAAATATTAGAATCTGATCCTGAAAACATTACAGAAACATTAAGTTTCGGGCTTCCGTTTTTTAAATATAAAAAGAAGATGCTTTGTTATTTGTATTACAGCAAAAAGTACAAAAAGCATTATGTGAGCTTTTATCACGGTGATCGTTTAGATTACCTAGAGCTGATTCAGGAAGGCAGAAAGAAGTTTAAGATTCTTCTGATCGATATGGAAAAAGATTTGCCTGTGGATTTTATTTTGAAGATGATTGATGAAGTGAAAAAATATATTAAAGCTTAAGCATCAGTTTAATTACTTTTTTATGATCGGGTGACCTTATACGGACTGCTTAATTTCAAAAACATCTGTATTGTTTCTCTAAACTCTTTTTTCATTTAATAATCTCAATTTTTTTTATCACTAAATCTGATACACAAGGAATGATTCTCAGTTATTTAGATATGTTTTTTCAATAAAATAACAAGAATAGGGAATACCTACTCTTGTTTTGAATTATTTTGCCATCCACTTTTGTTGATTTTCAGCAATTTAAGTAGTCGAATAATGCTTATCACTAAATCTGATACATTACCAAGATTTATAACTTCCTTGTCCAAAAAACGGATTCCCTGTTTTCATGTGATTCATACCAAAAGGATAATAATCATTGGCATCTGTAATCTCAAGAACGCCTGCGCTGTTTCTTCCGTAAGAAATCCTTACATTTCCTAATAATAATCGCTATTTTCTTCCATCACTAACTCTGATACACGAGGAATGATTCTCAGTTTTTTAAATATCCTTTTTTAGACGAAAACAACAAGAGTAGGGCTTAGATACCCTTGTTTTATTATTATATCTGCTTTAATTATCATTAGTTTTCAGTTAGTAAAAATAAAAATGATCTTATCACTAAATCTGACACATGACCAGATTTTTTAATACGTCTACTATCCCAACAGTTTCACCAAACCCTCCGGATTCTTTACTATCTAATTTTTTTTCTTATTTTTTATGTTGTAGTAGTATGCAACCAACTTATATAAGACAAACCATAAAATTAAAAAAACTATGATTTGAAATATGAGAATAGAGAAAATTGAGTTATCAAACATCGCAAACCCAAATAAAGTAATATTTACAGGATAAGTTATTATTACCAACGGCATCCATAAAGGACTGTTATAATCAAAACCTAAAATTGAATATTTAGGAAAACTTACAACTACTGCAATAGTACCCAGCGCTATATAAATCAAACTAAATAGCATTGTTCCGTAGAAAATTTTATTTCTTTTCATATATTATCTTATCTTAATGATGGGAATGTTAAAGCTTGTTTCAAGATACTTTTTAAAGTTTGCCTTTTAGGCTGAGAAAAGGAATTCAATCCTCTTCCTAATATTTTTGCCTGTATCATAAGCTTGGTATTTCCTTCTTTTCTATATTTCTCCTCTAGTTTACCCATACTATCAACAAAACGATCATCCGCTTTAATAGTAGCTGTATTATTAAATAATGCATCAGCTCCTGTAGCTCCTAATTTATCATAGTCCTTATCGTGAATAAAAGCTGGAACTTCTATTTCGGTTGGTGGTACTGAATAATCAGATTCACCATTATATTTTTTAGGATTATCAGGACCGGGATAATTATATCCAAAGTAATTTTGGTTTAGCGTTTCCAGGTTTAATTGGTCTAAATTGACTTTTCCATCTTCTAATGTTGAATATAAAGTTTTCGCAGCTGATTCACTAAGCTTTGCATTCTTATACTTTTTATTAACGTAACTTAATAATGTACTAGCGTTGTCGCCTTTTTCTTTTATTAAGTTACCTTTCCCATCCTCACGCCAATCAGGTGAGCTACTAGAGGAATTTGACATTGAATTTCTTAGCTGTAAAAACACAGCTTGAGCATCCGTTCCAGTGTAAGTGGTTCCTGAAGTTGTTTCTTCAATACCTCTCCCGTCAGGGTCGATAAACCGTATTGGATTATTTACAGCATAATTGTAAGTAGAATGTCTTCTGTATTGTTCCGCAAGCGGATCTACCACTCCCCATCTTCCAATATCAGACATATAAAACCTCGCACCGTAATCATACATGCCGCTTTCTTGAAGTTCTTTACCATTGTACTTGTATGATTTATAACTTCCTTGTCCAAAAAAGGCATTCCCTGTTTTCATGTGATTCATCCCAAAAGGATAATAATCGTTAGCATCCGTAATTTCTAAAGCTTGTGTTTGCGGATTTCTACCAAAGCTCACTCGTGCATTTCCCAAATGATCTTTATACTGGTAAATATACTGGTCTTTATATAATTTTAAAAACTTTCTGCCGTTGGAAAAAACTGTAATTTCTGTGTTTTTTGGAGTACACAAAAGTACTGCACCACCGCCAAGAGGATTAACTGATAGCAGGTTCTTCAAGACTGAAAGCTTCCATTTCCATGGCTCTTCTGGATTATAAATCCGCTAGATCGGATTTTTGTATTATAACTGTTCAGGCTTATTCTTTCTTAAAGGATCTTATTAATTTTCTTATTAAAAAAATTAATAATAATCCACCTATAAAAATTAGAAAGGTGTGTTTTAAATCAGTAACGCTTACGCCTTTAGTAGATCTATCTTGAAACAAAAAAAACACTACAGGTATAAGACAAATCATTATCCAAATTCCTAAAATATATTTCATCATTCTTCTTTTTCTTTTTTCTTTCTGTAATCAACATAATTATAAATTTGAGACATAACCTGCTCTCTCATTGAGGAAGTCATTCCTTCAAAACTAATACTAACATTACCATCATATCCTGTTACTATTTTATCAAAAGATCCTGTTAATAGATTATGTACATTTACTGCGCTTGTAGATATTCTTTCCGCTTCCTTTGTGTTCCCATATCGATCATTTAAAACAGAATGTTCATCCATCGTTTTGCCCTTGTGAGCATAAGCATCTTGCAAGGCGTGAATTCCTAGTCCAAAATCTTGTATTCCTTTAGAATTGGTCTTTAAATCAGATAATTTCCCTCCTTTTTTTGCAGAATCAAAAATTTTCTGCCAACCAAATTGCATACCGCGGGTCGTTGCATCTTCGGCAGTGTATCCTTGATCTTTTTCCCATCCTGACCGCATAGAATGCCAAACATTATAATTATTTCCGTAGCCGTTATAATTAACGTTTTGGCTATTTGCTGTGGAGGAATAATCTATGCCTTTTCTATAGGACATCATATCTGTTGGATGTGAAGCGTTATTTAAGTGAATATGACCACCTGGATTATCTGCGTATACAGAAGCATAGTGGGCTATTAAGTCTGCTTGTTTTTTTCCAAAGCCAGCTTTTGCCAAAGAATTATAAGTCATATTATAATGCCTTGTAACAGTCCATTGTCCTTTGATGTCAATATTTATTACAGGATTATTCAAAACATATTGATACTGAGAATAATTGTAATAAGCCTCACTTTTTATGTCTTGTACTCCCCATCTTCCCAAGTCGGGCATATAGAATCTTGCTCCGTAATCATACATTCCCAATTCTTGCAGTTCCTTTCCGTTGTACTTGTATGATTTATAACTTCCCTGTCCAAAGAAAGCATTCCCTGTTTTCATGTGATTCATACCAAAAGGATAATAATCATTGGCATCTGTAATCTCAAGAACACCTGCGCTGTTTCTACCAAAACTCACCCGTGCATTTCCCAAATGATCTTTATACTGGTAAATATACTGATCTTTTATATAATCATAAAAACCTTCTGCCGTTGGGAAAAACTGCAAGTCCTGTGTCTTCAGAGTGGCGGTTAGCCCGCCACCGGGAGGATTTAAAGTAGGATCAATAGGCTCAAAGAGGTCTGGGGTAAATGCCTGCTCTTCCATGGCTCTTCTCGTAGGAGAGGTTGCAAAATCGGATGAATCTTCATCTTCAGCAGGACTTCCGCCACCTCCGGGAGAACCTAGCCCCCCTGACTCTACTTTACGATTGTACTGAAACCCATCCAAATAATCTGTATTGGTCGTAATGGAAACAGATCCATTAATTCCATCAGCGGTCTCTAAAACTGTTTTATTTAATTTCACGCCGTCTGCACGATAAAGATGGCTGACATAAAATCCGGTATCTTGGGTGATATGGGTAGGTAAATTCAGATAGTTGTAAGTAATTCCCACAATTCGCTTGTCACTCATGCTTTTCATATTCCCATTCAGGTCGTAGTCAATCAGTCTCCCGCCTCCTTCATATCCTGCGAAGTTGTTGGACAGGTCATTGATATTAGTAGCCTGGTTTCCCGTATAGGTATAGCTCAGATTATCGATCAGCGTTGCCGTATTGGTTCCCGAGCTTATTACCGAAGTTCTGTAAAGATTGGTAATGTTTCCGTTTAAATCATACGCTAAAGATTCTATATTTTCCTTGCTGTTGGGATTATTCGGGTTCTGATAATATCCTGCGGCGAGCCTGTTGAGCCCATCGTACGCATAGCCGTATCTTTCAGGGGTACCCGACGGGTTTTGTCCTATCACTTCCACCGATCTCCAGTCGACTTCCGCAATGTTTCCGTTGTATTTTGCGGTTACATTTTTATTGGAAAACAGGGCGTTGTCGGGGTTGGTGATCCCATCTTTTTGGGTGTATTTTATTTTGTAAGAAAACAACTTGCCTCCCAGATTGGCTAAAGCCATCTGATCTTTATTGATATGCGTCATCCAGCCACGGATATTGTAAGCATAATCGATGCTTTGAAGATTGTTTCCTACTTTTTTATTCGTCAGTTGCGAAAGCTCGTTGTATTCATTTTGAGCCAGTAATTCTTCAGGCTTGTCATCCACCTGATGATAATGCTGCAAAAGCCTGTTTTGAGCATCGTACACAAAACGTTCTTTTACGGCTATTCCTGCTTCATTCTGCTTTCTTAAATGATAAGTATACACTCTTTTGGGAGTTCCCGAAAAATCAAGCTCCGATTCCGTTTTGGTATAGCCTCCCAAATGATTGATCGAATGGCTTCCGATGGCTCTTCCTTTGGTATCGTACCAGGTGTAGTTTTTCGTCCAGTTGTCGTCTTCGATATTCTTTACAAAGCTCATCACAGGAAGGCTTTTGGTGCTTGTGTTATTGCCCGTGCTGTTATCCGTAAGTACGGGAGTATTCAAAACATTAGCAGGAAAAGAAGGATTAAAGCTGTATTGGGCATAGGTGTCATAATAATTGACACTTAACAGTTTCACGTATTTGGAATCTGCAGGATATGCTATAAAACCCCTGTAGTGAACATCCATGCCGCTATGAGAAAAGGACGAAGAGGAAGTTCTCATCACATTATTGGTACCGAAAGTCTCTGCATCAGCCTGCTCTGTTGCCCGCGATCCTCCCGTACTAATTCCCGTAAAGGCAACCCGCCCGAACTCGTCATATTTCGTGAAAAGCCATTGTCCCTTCGCTTCAAGGTTGGCATCACGGCTGGCAACCAAGCGATCCCGCTTGTCATACAGCATAAATTCCCAGCCTTTCCCCGGAAGCTTTTTTTCCGCCAAACGGTTCCTGCTGTCGTATTTGTACTGATAGCAAAGGTTGTTTAGGGTAACATCAGGAAATAATCCCGTTGTTGAAGTTTTAACAGCCTCCGCTGCCAAAGGAGGAATTACATAAGCCAGCTGATCATAATCATTATACACATAATAGGTGTCTGCTTTCTCTGTAGCGCTGATGACTTTTCTTACCAGTAGAGTTTGTCCCTGTCCGTTTTTAAATTCTATGGTTGGGTTTCCATCTTCATCGGTTACCGTATTTTTATACAGCTGAGCAGCACCATACGAATTGGATATATTAAGAGCAGACTCAAAAGTGGTATAATTGAACGTTGCCGTAAACTTTTTTACTTCTCCGTCAATATTGGCATCGTAATTAAAGCTGACAGGTTTATTCGACCAGTCTGTCCCAACCTGGATCTGTTGCCGGATTCTGTCTAATGGTGAGTTTTCTAAAATCTTTTCAGCATAGATTTTCTCCGAACCGTAAATATCCGGCTGGGTAGCATTTGCCAAAGGACTGGGTATAATCGCTCCGTTCAAAGTATTGGACTGCGGAACTGGAAGATAGTCTTTAACCTGTCTTCCAAAGCCGTCATATTCGATATGGGTAACCACATCTTTCCCCAAAGGAGATGCTTTTACATTCACTACCTGCTTCGGTCTTCCCAAGCCGTCAAAATATTGAACCGTCTCGGCTGTTTTAATATTAGGAAGAGCAGGATCCGATAAATACGTTTTACTGTAAACGTAATTTTCTGTAGTGCT
>Ga0307414_10000031_pt1 | contig 186808 bp, 169 predicted proteins | sample DK1Ometagenome_FD_203804 | JGI IMG/M metagenome (GOLD analysis project Ga0307414, IMG submission 203804) | Maize rhizosphere microbial communities from greenhouse at UC Davis, California, United States - DK15-O-3 | ecosystem: Host-associated > Plants > Roots > Rhizosphere > Soil | place: USA...
GGTTCTTTTATTTTTTTCTTCGGAATTAAACTGTAGAAATAATAGAGTAATAAAAGTCCGACAGTGCAATCAATAAAGATCCAAAATGGCTTTAAATAAAGGTAAATCGGAAAAATCGGATTGAAAAGAACGAAGATCAAAACAAAAGTGATGAACCAAAATCTTCTGCTTCTAAATTCATTTACGATAATAACCAATGACATAAACGAAACGATGCTCCGAAGAAAAGTATAATAGCCAATCGGTAAATCGATAATGCCGATGAAACAGCACAATGCAGCTATAATGATGAGATACTTCATATTATTAGTTTTAAATTTAGCAGGACTTTTATTGTGAATTAGTACAGCTTGAACAGTAAGATCTGTCTACATATTCTTTGCTGCTTCCCGCCATATAATAACATCCACCTCTTTTTCCAACATACAAGGTGTGACCATTGTAAGTACAACCTCGATTTCTTGATGCTGTTGATTTTCGAGTTCTGCTCTTCTTGCCTTTTTTCTTTTGTTTTTGTACAAATACTTCAGTTTTTGAAGTAGTGGAGTTTGTAGCAGCTGAAAATGTTGCGGGTAATAATAGGGCTAGACTTAACAAGCTTGTAATAAGTAGTTTTTTCATGGTGATTGTTTATGAATTATATTTTTGATTAAATCTGTTTGGTGACATAAAAATGAAAGCGAAGAAATCTATAATTGAAACGCAAAGAGGAATAAAAGTCCAGCAAAAAATTAAATATAAAAAGCCAATTAGTGTTTGGCCTAAATAAAATCTATGTATTCCTAAACTACCTAAAAAAAAAGCTAGAATTGCAGCTAAGTTTTTGTCTTTACTTCCTTGTAGTCTTACATTTATATTTTGTGTCTGCTGAGATCTTAACTTTATAATATCATCCGAATGCATAGCTGTTAGTTTAGCTATATAATTTATGATATTTACAATATGATTATTTGCATGAGTCACCTCATGAGATTCATTAAATGTGCCTAGCTTTCTTCTAATTTCAACAGTTATTTCTGTTTTAGTTGGTAATAATGAATTTAAATTTATGTCAATGTAAACTCCAAGGCTCATAAATTCATATGATTCATAAGTGTATTGATTGAAAATTTCATTTGATGATTGAATTTTATATTTTGAATTTAATAAAGAAATGTTTTTGACTCTTTCTCTTACTTTTTCAATTGGAAAATCAACGCTTAAACTTTTTTTTGGATTTGGAATTGCAAAAACAGCCATAATTAATAGTTTTCAAGTGTTTTGTGAAGTTCAGTCCTGAAATTATAAATCTCATCAAGGCTATTCAACAAAATCTTTTCTCCTGTATCTTTTCCGTTATGAAATGTTTCCAGGTATTTATTTGAAGTATTAAAATGGAATCTACAAAGCGGCTTCCTGTTGTTGTCATCAAGTAAAACTCCGAAATATGACAAAGTATCTCTGTGCGCGATCCTTTCAGAAGGGATTTTTTCTCTTAAAATTGCTTTTACAATCTGAAAAGCTTCCAGTTCTTCTTCAGTAGTTATGATTTTAGAATCATTGTTTTCATCGACCGGTTGCGAAGTTTTGATGTTATCTTCCTGTTTTACGATCTGCTCATTAATGCTCAAAGCAGATTTTAATCTGAAGCTTATGGATTCGTTAATAGAAGTTGACAAAGCCTTTTTGGCATATTCTTTAAATGAAACCATTCTGTTTGCCGTTAAAGGCTTTTCAAAAAAGCGGTTCACCAAAAGTTTTACCAATTCATCAGAAGGGTTTTCGATCTCCTTTTCAAATTCTTTTCTGATCGCTTTTATATATTTTAGTGCTTCTGCAGAATCGAGAATGCTTTCAAGATTGTAGCCTTTTTTTGTGAAGTTTTCAAGGATTTTGATTGAGCTGTCTTTCAAGTCATCAATGTTTATGGTAAAAAAAGGTTTTTCGTCCATAATATTTGGCTTCTCGAGATCAGTATAAAAATTGTAGGCAATGCCGTTGGTGAGAACTCCGAATCTTGATTTTGAAACATGAAAATAGCGATGAAGCTGAGAATTATGGGCGTCTGCACTTTCTTTCCAATGTTTGCATTCGATAATAAGAATAGGCTCATCATCTTTTCTGATGACATAATCTATTTTTTCGCCTTTTTTGGTTCCGATATCACAAATATGTTCCGGAATTACTTCGGTCGGATTGAAAATGTCATATCCCAAAATCTGAATAAAAGGCATTACAAAAGCATTTTTTGTCGCTTCTTCGGTTCCGATCTGGTCTTTTAGGCCGACAACCCTTTGATGCAACTGTTCAAGTTTAATTTTAAGATCCATAATTAAGTTTTTTAAAGAGTTTCATCAACAATTTCTGCTGTCGGAGCATTGGTTTTAACAGATGAAATCCCAATTTCCATAGCTGATTTTGAACTGTACAATTGGCTTTTACCAATGATTTCTCCGTTTCTCGCTTTTAACACAAAATAATCTTTGCTGTTCACCGCAACTTTTCTTTCGTACCTTGAATCATCTTCTGAATTTATCCGGACAGATTCTATTCCTTTATGACAAGATGCTTTCTGAACGTATCCTTCACTCATTAAAATAATTTCTCCGTTGGCGGCTTTAAGATTGAATTGATACTCTTTGTTTACTCTTTGAGAGATTGTAAATTTTCCCATGATTATATTTTATTTAAACTTTTCTGAAAATTTTGATTATTGTTTAATATTCCAAAAGTATAACCCTTTCAAAACCAATCCTTACGGAAAACCGTAAAAACAAAAAACCTTTCAATATTTGAAAGGTTTGATTTAATCTAAAGCTTATAAATTTATATAATGCCGTAGTCTTTGCAGATTACAATCATTTCAATATTATTTTTGGCATTAAGGTTTTCACGAAGTTCATTTAATCTTTTTTCGATCGCGCTTTTGCTATTTGGGGTAATGTTGTTTTGTTTAAAATGATCTTCTATTTCGTTTTGAGTAAAACCTTTAGCGAGCAGTTTTAAAAGCAATTCGTCAGATTCTTTAATTTCGAAAGACATATTTCTGATCGAGTTTAAAATTTCTTGAGGAATAACTTTTTCACCTTTAAAAACTTTATTCAGGGTGTTTCTAAGCTCTTTTCCGTCGTTTCTTCCTTTACTTACAAAGCCATTGATTTCGTTTACTTCATAAAGATTATTAATAACTTTTGCTCTGTTTTCAATGGAAAAAGCGATAACTTTCAGATTTGGCTGAATTTTTCTGGCTTCAGTTATCAATTCTTGTCCGGATTTTATTACCTGCTTTATATGGTCTTTATCAAAAGATAAATCTGTAATTAGCAAATCGTAAGGATTGTTTTCTGCAGCTGCATTTTTTATTTTTTGTAATGCCTCATCACAATAAGTTACAAAATCAAAAGATGGAACCTGCAATTCTGTAAGAGCATTTATAACGCCTAGATTTCTAACTTCGTGGTCTTCGGCAATGATAATTTTTTTAAACATATTTAAAATTTATAGGAACAACAATTTGGATCATCAATCCGCCTTTAGGATTTTCTTCAAAAGTAATATCTCCTCCGATTGTACCAATACGGTTTTCCGTATTATGAATTCCGGCTCCTTTTTGAGTTTCTAAATTTTTAATTCCTACGCCATTATCTGTATATTTTATTGTTAAAGCGGTATCATTTTTCTCAAATTTTAAAAAAACAAGTTTTGCATGGCTGTGTTTTTTCATATTTACTAAAACTTCTCTTACAGTATAAAATAATTCTGATTGTACATTTTGAGGGATGTTTTCCCAAATATTTTCTACATATTTTACTGGCACAATCTTTTGTCCGGATGTGGAATAAGAAGAAATCATATTGCCAAATTGAACATAAAAGTCTTTTTCAATAGTTTTTTCGTGCGAAATATCTCTGGATTCTTCGTACATTTTTTCTATATCATTAAGGATTTTTATTTTATTGATTTCCGGATTATTTTCTATATCTGTCATCAAATGATAAAGCCCGTTTGCAACAACGTCGTGTACTTTTTTGGAATATTTAAGTTCTGTATTTTTTACCTCGAGTTGTTTTTCCTGTTCTTTTTCTCTTCTGATGTTTTTCTTTCTTTTTTCATTCCAAAATAAAACACTTATTATGGCTAAAGCCAATGCAGCAATTCCAATTGCCTGTTTAAAGTTTTTTGATTCTAATATTTGATTCTGAGCATTTTTTTGCTCGACATCATATCTTACAATGGCAAATTGGTTTTTTGCCTTATTTCTTGAAGTTTGTACACTGTCATTTAGTTTTTGAAATCTTGTAAAATACCTTAAATAATTTTCTTTGTCATGGTTAATTATTTTCTGCAATGCCTCAAGTTCGTCGTCCGGACTTTTGTTTTGCTTTGCCCTGTCTAGCATCAGTTTTGAGTAAAATAAAGATTTATTTTTGTCTTTATTGCTGAAAAAATCTGCAATAGTTGCAAAACTTGAATTTAGTCCTAAAGAATCTTTTTGTGCCTTTCTAATTCTTAATGCTTCCTCTAATTCTGGTAATGCATCATACTTTGAATTATCCAGAAATTTAGCTTTTGCCAAATTATTTAAAACTCGGGCATAATCAATACTGTCTTTTGTATGGATAAGCTTTTTCAAAAGTTTTATTGCTGAATCTGTTTTATTTTGCAAAATCAAGACATCACCAATATTGTTATTGATTACTGATTTGTAACCTTCTTTTGTTGTTGTTTCTAATGCTTTTTGATAATATTTTTCAGCATCATTATAGTTTTTCAGTGATTTAGAAGAGATTGCAAGATTATTGTAGTTTGATGAATACAGGTTGTTTACAAATTTGTTTTTTATAGCTGTTTTCAAATATTTATCAGCTTCCAAAGAAGTTTCGATACTTCCGTAATAATCCCCTGTGTCAGATTGTATGATTGCCATATTCACCAATGATCTCGCGGCTCCTACAGAATCATTTTTAGTAAGAAAATCGTTTTTAGCTAAATTAAAATAAGTAAAGGCTGAATCTAAATTTGTGTTTTTGAAATTTTTTGCTTTTTCGAAACTCGGATTTGATGTTACAATAGCATCTGGAATATTATTTTTTTTACAATGAATTAATGTAAATAGTGAAATAAGAATTAGGAAAATTTTCATGATAATAGTTTACTGCAAAGTAATAAAAAAGGACAGATTAATAAAATCTGCCCTTTCTACAATTATGGATTTGTAAATGGTGGAGGTAATTGCCCTGTATTTCCTCCTGTATCTCCGTCTCCTCCGCCAGTTCCTGTTCCCGGATCGAGACCTTCTCCAGGATCGTTTTGAGTTATTATCGGAGTTCCGTTGTTATTATCTGTTGTATTTGCATTGTTGTTTGAGAATGCTAAACCTAATAGCATCAATATTAATTGGATCATTTCCTTTAAATTTTTGAAGTTGAAATTGTTTTTCTTCCTCTCGCGGATGTAGATCCCGAGCTGTACACATAAAATTTCGAAGCGCTTCTTAATTTTTTGGGAAGTGACCTTCAAAAACGGAAGAGAAACATCTGCTTCCCAACCCGGATATTTACTTCCGTTTTATCTGGTGATTTTGAAATCAGTTTTGTAAATTTGTTTTTGTAATTGTTTGTTTGTCACTGATTTCTATGGCAAATTTGCGACAAAAGGTGACGCAAGTGTTAGACAAAACATAGACATCGATAGACAATAAATGGACAAGATTTGATTACGGGAAACCATAATGAAGTATGATTGAAAATCACCTATTTTGTAATACTTTTAAAAACTAATTATGTCCAAAATAAAACTACTAATCCATACGGTATTTAAGCAGGGAGAAATTGATTCAGGAACGAGTTCGAAAAGTGGAATTTCTCTTTATTTAAGTGTATTTTTAAAAGAAACTTTGGGGTTTAAAGTTGATGAAAGAACTCTTGTTAGATATCATGATGCATTTATAACAGAAATTAAGGATCAAATAAAAATTGAACCATATAAACTTGATAAATTGAGTCAATATGTGGGTTACAAAGACTTCTCTGATTTTTCAAGAACTTTTGTGAAAAAAGAGGATGACGCAAACAAAACAACAGTAAAAATAAGTGTAGATGAAAATGACACTTCTTTAACTGACAAAATCATCAATATTTTTATTACCAATGAACAAAACTTCAAGATGCCGGAGTTTATGAAACAGAATGGTTTCGGAATGGTAGAATTTGCTTTCGTAATGCTCCTTCTTACCGGAAATTTTGCTTTCTCTAATACCAAAGGAAAAGAGCCAAAACAAGAAGACACACATGTGTTTAGTCTTTTTGGAAATACTGAGCCTGAAAAGGAAAAAAAATGTATGTATTGGGATAAGTTTGAGTATAAACTTGCGGATTGTGAAGACGATAGGCCTCATCTGGATTTAATTCCTGTGAATTCTGATTTATTAAAATACTTTAAAAAGATTACAAGAAAAGATACTTTGACTGTTGAAAACGCTTTAGGAAATACTTGGTATTCTAAACATAATGGGGAAGTAGAATTTTTCACAACAGACGGAGAAGATCCTGATAACGGAAGAGAACTGCGAAGCTCAACAGCTTACATTATTGAAAAATATGCAGGAATTCAAGATAAATAAAAAAGCGAAGATTTCTCTCCGCTTTGCCTATTCTGAATCAGGATTCAGCATTCCCAATTCCTCGAAATATTTTTTAAATTTCTGAATTTTAGGACCTACAACTGCGCTGCAATAAGGCTGCGTAGGATTTTCATTATAATATCCCTGATGATATTGTTCGGCAGGCCAAAACTTTTCAAATTTTGTTAATTCTGTTACATATGTTCCTTGCCATCTTCCGGATTCCTGAGATTTTTTGACAGCATCTTCCGCTTTTTCTTTTTCAGCATCATCTTTATAATAAATTACTGAGCGATATTGCGTTCCGATGTCATTTCCTTGTCTGTTGAGCTGTGTCGGATCATGAAGAAAAAAGAACACATCCATTAATTGACCGTAAGAAATTATTTGGGGATCATAAGTGATCTGCACTACTTCTGCATGTCCTGTTTCACCTGTACAAACTTCTTCATAAGTCGGATTGTCTTTGTGGCCACCGGAATATCCAGAAATTGCAGATTCAACACCTTTCAGCATATTGAAACAGCTTTCAACACACCAAAAACATCCGCCTCCGAAAATAATTGTTTCCAAATTATTATTGTTCATTCTATTTATAATTTTAATTCTTGCTTTAAAAATTGATTTTAAGTAAAAAAGCACCCGGAAAAGGATGCTTAATATTATTTTTAATATTTTTATTGATTTTCCCAGACCAAAGCGCTTGCTCCGAGAATTGCGGCATCAGCTTCATCCAACTCACTGAAAACCAGTCTTACTTTGCTTCTGAAAATTGGAAGAAGGTTTCTTTCCATATGAAGCTTGGCGGGTTTTAAAATAAAATCTCCGGCTTTGATCACCCCGCCGAATAATAAAATAGCTTCAGGTGAAGAAAACATAACGAAATTGGCCAACGCCTCACCTAATTTTTGTCCCGTGTATCTGAAAACTTCTATTGCCACAGGATCTTCTTTTTCGGCGCATTCAAAAACTGTTTTAGAGTCTATTTTTTCTTCAGGATATTGATTGAGCATAGAATCCGGGAATTCTGCCCTCATTTTTTTTGCTGTAATGGCGATTCCAGTTGCGGATGCATAAGCTTCAAGGCTTCCTTCTGAGCCTGTGCTCCAATGTTTTCTTCCGCCCGGCTTTACAATGGTGTGACCCAATTCTCCTGCAAAACCATCATGGCCGTAAATTAAATTTCCACCGGAAACAATTCCACTTCCTACACCTGTTCCTAAAGTAATCATGATAAAATCTTTCATGCCCCTTGCGGCGCCATACATCATTTCACCAAGAGCGGCGGCATTTGCATCATTGGTCATTTTGCAACGCAGGCCAAATTTCGCAGTCATTAAATCAGCAAAATTGATAACACCTTTCCAGGGAAGGTTGGGAGCCAATTCGATTGTGCCTCTGTAGTAATTTGCGTTTGGAGCGCCCACGCCGATTCCTTTGATCTGCTTTCCTTCGCAATGTTCGTCGATCAATGGCTGAATGTTTTCATGAAGAGCATCAACAAATGCTTCAGGGCTTTCAAACTGATCGGTTGGCAAAGAGCCTTTTACTAAAATCTCGCCTCTATGATTTACTAAACCGAATTTAGTATTGGTCCCACCGATATCGATACCTAATGCAACCTGTTTTGACAAATCTACTACTGACATTTTATTATTGTATAATTTCGAGGCAATAAATTTATAAAAAAGATTGTATTAACAAAGCTTAATCAAATAATATTTAAATAGGTTGAGCTGTTTTTTTAGTTTTCTTTCTTCTTCCCCACCAGATTAAAAATCCGGTTACCGGAAGCGAGGCACAGATCAGGCTGACAATAAAGGCAATAATTTTTGTTGGCAAACCTAAAATAGATCCGACATGAACGTCATAATTGGCTGCTACAGCTTTTTCACCAAGATCCTTATCCTCATGATCATGCGTATGCAAAAGTTCTCCGGAGTTTTCATCAAAAATAAGGCTGCTGTTTTTATGATAAGAATAAGATAAATGCTTTACGAAAACTGAAAAATTCGGATGTTCGTGATCATCCATATGAGGATGGCCCAAATCAACAGAAAATCCGAAAGAGTTTGGATATTTTACATGAACGGTATTGATTACTTTATCCAATGTGCTTTCTGTACGGGCTTCAATCGGCGCTTTGGTTGTAATGTGTGAAAAGTCCGGATAAACCGTATTGCCTCCTGAAAAAACAACATATATCATCGCCTGAACAATAAGATACGCATAAAACAAACCTGTAATTGAGAATATCAAAGCAAATATTGAAGCATAAAAACCAAGAACATTATGAAGGTCATAATTCTTTCTTTTCCAGCTTTTGATATTTTTCCATTTGAATGAAAAACGCTGCTTTCTTGCGGCTCTGTTTTTTGGCCACCACAAAACAATCCCTGAAATAAGCATGATGATAAAGATGATTACAGGAATTCCTACCACATATTTTCCCCAGTCCTGTTTTAATAAAAAGCTCCAATGAATCATTTTTACAATGTTGAAAAAACCGTTTTTTTCATCATAAGTTCTCAAAACTTTTCCATCGTAAGGATTTACGTAAGCGACTTTATAAATAGGAAATTCATCAAAATAATTCCACGCTTCGGTATTGTGCTCGTACCAATAAAACTGGTAAGACATTTTTTTGTCGATAGGCACATTTACCCAATGTATTTTATATTTTTCCTTCGCCTGAGCGTCAACCAGTCTTTCCAAAACACGGATGGGAAGAACCTGCTTCTGCTCTATATTTTTTTCATGATGATAGATCACATCTTTTCGGGTGATATTTTCAATTTCATCTTTAAAAACATACAAAGCCCCCGTTACTGAAACAATAAATATGATCAGCCCGATTGACAGTCCCAGCCAAAGATGCAGCTTTCCTGTCCATTTTTTGAAAAGGCTTGGTTTTTTTTTATAATGATGTTTCTTCTTCATGTTTTAGCGAAAGTTTTGCAAAGATAAGGTTTACCTTTTATTTAGATTAATTAAAATCTATATTCGATCATGAACGTTCCGCGCATTCCCAAAGAGTTGGTAAAGTCACTGTCTCTTGCAGCCCACCAGGCAATTGCGGGTTGATAGGTTTTGTTGAATAAGTTTTCAATTCCTAAAGACAGTTTCCAGTTTTGATCAAATTCGTAGCTGGATTTTAGGTTAAAAACAGTGAATTCGGGAACTTTACCTTCTCCGTAAGCGTATAATCCTTTTGCGTTTGGAGCAAATCTGTCCTGACTAAAAGCGTGAAGCATGTCTAAACCAATAGATAAAGACTGGATTGGCCTTACCTGAACATATGCCAAAATTTTTGGCGCAGAAATTCTGCTGTTATTGATTTTTGTTGAATAATCTCCGTCGTCTTTTACAGAAGTGATTCCTTCCATCCAGCTGTAGCTTCCTCCGAAATTGATCCATTTTTTTGGAGTAAAATGTAAAAATCCTTCCACACCATACACTACTTCAGGTGATCTTTGAATGGTTAATGCGCGGTCTGCACTTTGTACGAAAGTCGCTCCCAATTTTGAAGTGCTTACATAAGACGTGATTTCATAATTGATCCATTTAGCAATTTGTCCTGTTGCTCCCAATTCATAATTATTAACAATAATTGGTTTTGTTTCAAGATTCTGTATTGTTCCTTCTGTTGAGTTTCTTAAGATTCTTCCTAATTCATTGATAGAGTAGGCTTGTGAAAAGCTTCCGAAAAGATTAATATAATTTTCAATATTATAGCGAACTCCGATGTTTCCAACTAATGCATTGTATTTTAGATTTCCTCCCGTAACGAAAATACTTTGAGTAAAAGTTCCGTCACTTTTGATGGTGGAAAGTGTATTGAAATCTCCGACATCGACCGAGATATTTTCATAACGAAGTCCTCCTTTTATCGTTAATTTTTTCATTAAATCGATTTTAACCAAAAGGAAAGGCGCAATATTGGTCATATTCATATCGGGAGTCCAGAAACGGCCGTCTTCCAGCTTTTGAACCGTTTGATCGTTTAGAACATCCAAACCATAAATAATTTCACCCTGAGAATTTTCAGCATTCCATAATTGAGTATCGAAGTTGGCTCTGGCTCCGGATTTTTTAGAAATTACATTCGATTGACCGCCGTTGAGAAAAGTATCGCTATATCCATAAACCGTTCTGAAATCCTGTAAATAAAGATTGGCATTGAAAGAGGTTCCTTTCCACAGATTTTGGTTATCATAACTTACCTTGAAATTATGATTTCTTGGTGTTCCCTGCGGAGTTGTTTCAAGGTTTTTTCCTTCACCTTCACCGATTGTCGGCGTTACGCCGTACTTTCCAGTTTTTAAACCTAAATTTAAATCAGATTTTGCTGCGTAACCGATGTAAGATGCTTCAACTCTTTGGTTTTCATTAATATTGTAGCCTAATTTCAACATTCCGTTGTAATTATTCATTTTGGCGGTGCTGTATGTCGGGCTCATGTAAACGCCGTCTGCATCCTTCATGTAGCCTGTTTTTTCATATGCTAAAGAAAGGACATAATCAAATTTATTAACCTTACCTGATAAAAGCTGACTGGCTCTGAAACCTAAAGTTCCTCCATATTGCTGCCCTGTGATTCCCACTTGCGAAATACCTGATATTTTTTTGTCGGATTTGCTTCTTCGTGTGATATAATTGATGATACCTCCGTCTGCGCCGTTTCCGTAGATTGATGAAGCGCCTTTTATAACCTCAACTCTTTCAATAGCGGAAGGATCGATTACTCTTAAATCTCTTGCTCCGTTTCGAAGTGGAGTAGACTGCGGAATACCGTCAATTAAAACTAAAATCTGGCGTCCGCGAAGAGTTTGTCCCGTATTTGAAGTTTGCCCGGAACTTGTTCCTAAACTCGGAACTGTATATTGTAAAATGCTTGTAATATCTGAATTAACCGTTAATTGTGACTGAACCTGCTTCTCACCAACAATTGTGATTGAGCTCGGAACTTCTTTGATGTTTTCTTTTTTTCTTGAAGCCGTCAACACAACTTCTTCTACTTCTCTTGTATTGATGGTGTCTTTTTGTTGTCCAAATGCTGAGATGGTAGCTAAACAAGCTACAGATAGAGTTAATCTTTTCATTATATCCTTAGTTTCTTTTTCTTTTGTTTTCCGAGCCATACCAAAAAACCGGTTACTGGCAATGAAGCACAGACTAATCCGGTGATGAACCAGATTATTTTGCCGAATAATCCGAAATATGATCCTGTGTGAATATCATAATTGGCGTTGGCGTATTTTTCTGCGTTATTTAAATTTTGATGAGGTTTGTTTGCTAATAATTTCCCTGAATTTTTATCGAAAGCCAACTGGTTTCTTTCGCTGTATCTTCCGTCTTTTCCATAAACCGTTACCGGAACGTTATTCAGTTCTTTTCCTTTTTTGTTTTTTCCGTTGAGTTGAATTCTGAAACTTGAAGAGCTTGAATATAATTTTCTTGTTTCAAATGCCGCAAGATCAAATACAGAATTGTTCTTTGCTAAAAGTGAATCCGGAGATTTTAATTCCTTTTCTTTCGGTAAATCTATCGCACCGGATAAAGTAAAATTGAAAGCATTTTTTATCCACGGATAAGCAAAATAAATTCCCGAAAGGCTCATTAATAAAGCAATAAATGAAGCATAAAATCCCAAAACATTGTGAAGGTCATAATTCTTGCGCTTCCATGTTTTTACGTTTTTCCAGTCGAAAGTGAAACGTCCTTTTCGTCCTTTTTTATTTTTTGGCCACCAAAGTACAATTCCGGTGATCAGCATAATGATGAATAAAACGACAGGAATTCCGATCACATATTTTCCCCAATCTGCTTTTAGCAATAGGCTCCAATGAATAGATTTTAAAATAGGGAAAAGATCATATTTTTCATTATAAACCGCAATTATTTCTCCCGTATATTGATTGACAAAAACTAATTTGTTGATTTTTACTTCATCAAAATAATTCCACGCATTTTTATCTTTTTCGTAATATAAGAATTTGTAAGCTTTTGATTTATCTAAAGGAATCTCAACAGAACTGACCGGAAATTTTTCCTGAAGCTCCAAAGAAACTTTTTGCTGAAGAATATTTATTGATAAAGGTTTATCGTTTACTGTTTCCTGATTTAAATAAATGGCATCTTTTCGAAGCACATTTTGTATTTCATCCTTAAAAACATACATAGTTCCCGTCAAAGAAACGATAAAAACAATAATACCAATGGACAAGCCAAACCACAAATGCAGTTTGGCAGACCATTTTTTTGTAAATGAAGGCTTCTTTTTATGATGATGCTTTTTCTTCATATAAAACTATTCATGAAATAACTTCAAAAACAGACTTGTCATTATTTAGAATTTATAAGTAAGGCTTCCTAAAGCGTTGATTAATTGTTGCGGATTTGCAGTTGTAAAACCTACCCAATAATGTTGATTGGTAAAGTTGTCGACCTTAACACCGATTCTGAATTTCTTCGTGTCGTAGAAGGCGCTGGCATTAAGAACCAAATATTTCGGAAGGATAAAAATGTTTTCTCCAACCACATTATTATTTGCGTCTAAAATGTTATTGTTTATTTCTCTATGATCGTTTGCATAGTTTCCACCGATACCAAAACCTAAGCCTTTAAGCTTTCCATCAAGAATTTGGTAGCTTGCATAAAGGCTTGCTAACCAAGGTGAACCAGCGGTTCCCGGTCTTCTTCCTTTTGTATCAAGACCTGATTCAAGATATTCGGAATCATTATAGCTCACTCCTCCAACTAACGAAAGCCCTTTTACTAAATACGCATTAACTTCTAATTCTACACCTTCGCTTTTTAACTTGCCCACTTGATTCTCAACAAATGTGAATGGAATAGGAGCTCCATTTGAATCAAAAACAGGTTCTGTTGTCGGTAATATTGTATTTTTTACTTTAATATTATAATAGCTTAAAGTAGCATTTACCCTTCCTTTGAATATACTTGTTTTAAAACCGCCTTCAAATTGGTTTGCTCTTTCCGGATCCGATAAGCTTTGGGTGTTTCTATTGTCTGAAGTGTAATAACCATTGCTTTTGAAACTGTTTTGATAATTTCCGAAAACAGAGAATTTATCTTTTACAATTTCATAAACAATTCCTGCTTTTGGTGAAAACGCAGATTGGTTATAAGCAGGAAGTGGATTTTCTTTATTCCATAAATATCCACCTTTGAAGTCATTGCTTTCATAACGAAGCCCGGCCATAATGTTAAGCCCCGTAATTGGAGTGAATACATTGGCAATATATGCGCTATAAGTATCTTGGTCGTCTACTTGATCATAAAGACTTACATTATCAGGATTTTGATAAATAGCATCTAATATGTCAGAATTAAATGTATTGCCATAATCATAACCGTTTGCAGGAACTGTATCTATAAACCCTTGTGCATTGTATTTGTAGTGTAATCTGCTTTTGATCTTCATATAATCAAAGCCAACTACGGTCCTGTTTCGCATATCATTTCCAAACTTATAATCGAAATTGAAATTCTGTTGAAGTTGGAAATATGTTTTCTTACTTTGATCAGTCGATTGATCACCTCTGCTTACATAAAGTTGATTGTCTGATGGATTAAAAGATGCTGTAAAATAAGGATTAAATCCATTGGAATAAGTATAAGCATTGCTCACATTTGTAGAAGAACGGATATTGTCATTGATTTTGTAGTTTACCTGCCCGAAAAGATTTCTCACTTTTGCGGTTGTGTACATTCCGTCTCCATAATAAGACTGTTTATAATCTAGCCCAAGTTTTTCCAAATCCTTCATATTATCAACACTTGTTGTTGCTTTTGATAAATAGAAAAAAGATTGCTCAGGAGTTGCTTTCGTGTCGAACATTTCATATTCTACACTGATATCCAATTTGTCATTTACTTTATAAAGCAAAGATGGTGTGAATGCAGTATATGTATTTTTGGCATCTGTCTTTTGGAAAGTCCCGGTATTTGTATATGCAGTATTTACGCGGAACATTAGCTTGTTATCTTTGGTAAGCGGTGCATTCACATCAGCTTGTGCTCTGTAATAATTGTAGCTTCCGCCAATTAAAGAAACACTTCCTCCGAATGTATCATATGGTTTTTTTGTAACTCTGTTAACAGCTCCTCCGTAAGAAGTTACGTTACTTCCATATAATGTTGCAGAAGGGCCTTTTAAGACTTCAAGCTTTTCCACATTTACAGCGTCAATAGATGTAGTAACCGGAGCAACCAAACCATTTCTTAAAGAATTGTTGGATACAAAACCTCTTAATGCAATATAAGCTCCGCCATCGCCGGCTCTGTTTGTTGCGCTCCACATTTTTTGAATCCCTGTTACATTTCTATACGCATCATCTACCGAATAAATCATTTGATTTTCGAAAAATATCTTGTCAACTGTAGAGAATAGTTGTGGATTTTCAATTGCCTTTAAAGGCATTTTATTGGTATATTCCGAATCTTTTTTTAGAATAGAATTAATGATAACTTCTTCTATGCCTTTTACATTTGCACTATCTTTCTCTTGTGCTAAAACAAAAGCTCCTGATAAGAAAGTTGCGCTTAAAATTATTTTCTTCATAATTGTTAATTTTATTTGTAGTAATGTTTTAAAATAAGGAGCAAAGGAACAGATAAAGAAATCCAGCCGAGATAGTCCCAAATACCTTCTCCAACCAAAGCGATCACCAATCCGAATAATGAAATGATACACAGCATTAATGGCATTCCCCAAAGTTTCATTCTCTTTTTCATTGATTAAGTTTTTGAGATTCAAGTTTTTTCCAAGCTTTCTTTTCACCTTTTCTTCTGGAAATCCATAAATAGATCCCTGTGATAAGGACAAGAATGGTAAATACATCAAATATTGCCCAGACAATTTTTAGTGGCATCCCACCATAATCTCCAAAATGCAGCGGCTGGGAGAGAAAAAGCGCGTTCGCATACCAAGGCAAAGTTCTGGAATCTGTGAAACTACCGTTTTCGGCATCTATTAATACGGGTTTCAAAAGCTTAGAAGTCACCTCTGTATTTCCTTTCAGAAAAATGGCGTAATGATGTTTGCTTGTAAAGACAGTTCCGGGGAAAGCAACGATTGAAATATCCATTCCGGGTGCTTTTCCTTTGGCAAGTTCCAAAGCTGAATGTAAAGAACTTAATCTTCCTTCGATTGGCTTTTTGTTCTTGTAAGGTGCTGTCATTTCAGCCAACTGGCCTTGTTGCCAAAGTCCTAATATGACATCTGAAAATGCATTGATAACGCCGGTAAACCCGACAACCGTCATCCATGCCATCACGACAATTCCTAGTAAATTGTGAGTATCCAGCCATTTAATTCTGCTTGTCCGGGTTTTTCTGACCATTCCAAAATCAAAATTTTTCATGATTGGTCCGTAAAGCACAATTCCGGATATAATTGAAATTATGAAAAGAATCCCCATTAATCCTAAAAACATTTTCCCTGGAGTTCCTGCAAAAATATCAATGTGAAGACGGGAAACGATATAAATGAAACCTTCCAGTTTTGGCTCGCCTAAAACTTCTCCGGTGTATTCGTTAAGAAGAATGAATTTACTTTTTTCATAATCATCATCTGGTTTTTCCACAACATCAAGCAGCACCTGATTCGGATGAGCATCCTGATCCCAAAAAGCGTAACGTACTATTTTACCCGGATTTGCCTGCTCTACATTTTCTATTAATGCATCGATGCTCTTTTTTGGAGTGCCTACAGAGACTTCTGCTTCTTTGTGCGGGGTTAAATAATCTTCCAATTCTTCATGAAAAATCAATGGCAGACCGGTGATGCACAAATGAAACATAAATAAGGTACAAATAAGACTTGTCCATTTATGCCAATTAAACCATCGTTTTGCTGTCTTGATTTTCAAAGAATATTTTTTTGCAAATATATTCTTTTTAATTATTCTAAATAAAATAACGAATTGATATTTGTCATATTCTTTTACTAATCTTATTCATTAAATAACAAAAAACCACTTCATTTGAAGTGGTTTTTTACAATATTTTTAATTTCCTTTTTATGCAGGAATTTCTCCTCGATATAAGAAAGAAATAATTTCTTTGTTCATTTTGTCTACCATTTCGCTGAAAAGGTGGAAAGATTCTTGTTTGTAAATTACCAACGGATCTTTCTGCTCATAAACGGCACCCTGAGAAGATTTTCTCAGATCATCCATTTCACGAAGGTGAAGTTTCCAGTTTTCATCGATGATTGATAAAGTAATATTCTTTTCAAAATCATTGATCAGGCTGTCACATTGAGTTTCAAAAGCCTCTTTCAAATCGGTAACGATCGTTAAGGTTTTCGTTCCGTCTGTGAAAGGTACCTGAATCATTTTAAACATCGAACCTTGATTTTGGTACACATTCTCAATAATAGGGAATGATTTTTCTTTTAAAAGGTTCAGTTTCATATTATAATCATCCTGAGCAGCTTTGAAAAGCATATTTGTCAATTCAGGAATTTGCTTGTTTTTAAAATCATTTTCAGAAACAGGAGATTCCATTGTGAAATTTTTAATGATTTCAAATTCAAAATCTTTATAGCTTCCGGTTGCTTTACCTTTAGCCACAATAGAATTTGAAACATCAAAGATCATATTGGTGATGTCATATTTCAAATGGTCTCCGAATAATGCGTTCTTTCTTCTTTTATAGATAACGTCACGCTGTTTATTCATCACATCATCATACTCAAGCAATCTTTTTCTTACCCCGAAGTTGTTTTCTTCTACTTTTTTCTGAGCTCTTTCGATAGACTTGCTGATCATAGAATGCTGAATTACTTCACCTTCTTTATGACCCATTCTGTCCATCATTTTTGCAATTCTTTCAGAACCGAACAAACGCATTAAGTTATCTTCCAAAGAAACATAGAATTGCGAACTTCCCGGATCTCCCTGACGTCCCGCTCTACCTCTCAACTGTCTGTCTACACGTCTTGAATCATGTCTTTCGGTACCGATGATTGCCAAACCTCCGGCTTCTTTCACTTCTTTGCTCAATTTAATATCGGTACCACGACCCGCCATGTTGGTTGCAATCGTTACAACTCCTGGCTGACCGGCTCCTGCAACGATTTCTGCTTCTTTTTTGTGAAGCTTCGCGTTCAATACTTGATGCTGAATTTTTCTTAATTGAAGTGCTTTAGAAAGCAATTGTGAAATCTCAACAGAAGTCGTTCCCACCAAAACAGGTCTTCCGGCGGCTGTTAATTTTTCGATTTCTTCAATTACGGCATTATATTTTTCTCTGTTGGTTTTGAAAACCAAATCTTGTCTGTCGTGTCTCTGAATAGGACGGTTGGTAGGAATTACCACAACGTCTAATTTGTAAATCTGCCAAAGTTCTCCCGCTTCTGTTTCCGCTGTACCCGTCATCCCCGCAAGTTTGTTGTACATACGGAAATAATTTTGAAGCGTAACGGTTGCAAAAGTTTGTGTTGCAGCTTCGATTTTTACGTTTTCTTTAGCTTCGATCGCTTGGTGAAGACCGTCTGAATAACGTCTTCCTTCCATGATACGGCCGGTTTGCTCATCAACGATTTTCACTTCACCGTCAATTACCACATATTCATCATCTTTTTCAAACAATGTGTATGCTTTCAGCAATTGGCTCATGGTGTGAACTCTTTCAGACTTTTCTGCAAAATCAGAGAATAATTTTTCTTTAGCTTCAAATTCTTCTTCTTTAGATAAATTTTTAGTTTCCAGTTCAGCGATTTCTGTTCCGATATCGGGTAGAACGAAGAAATTGTTATCAGAATTTCCTTGAGACATGTAATCAACACCTTTGTCTGTCAAATCAACTTGATTGTTTTTTTCTTCGATTACGAAATAAAGATCTTTATCTACAATCGGCATATCGCGGTTGTTATCCTGCATGTATTGCGCTTCAGTTTTTTGAAGCAATGCTCTGTTTCCGCTTTCCGATAAGAATTTAATTAATTGTCTGTTTTTTGGTAAACCTCTGTAAGCCTGAAGCAATTTGAATCCTCCTTCTTTAGTATTTCCGGCAGCAATTAATTTTTTAGCTTCATTAAAAATTGCAGAAACTGTTTTTTTCTGAACTTCAACAATTCTGTCGATTGAAGGTTTTAATAAGTCAAATTCTTGTCTGTCACCTTGAGGCACAGGTCCCGAAATGATTAACGGAGTTCTGGCATCATCCACCAATACAGAGTCAACCTCATCCACAATGGCAAAGTTTAATTCTCTCTGTACCAACTCTGAAGGTGAAGTCACCATGTTGTCTCTCAGATAATCGAAACCAAATTCGTTGTTTGTTCCGTAAGTAATATCTGAGTTGTATGCTTTTCTTCTTCCGTCTGAGTTGGGTTGGTGATTGTCGATACAGTCGATCGACATTCCGTGGAATTGGTACAATGGCCCCATCCAAGCGGAGTCTCTTTTTGCAAGGTAATCATTCACCGTTACAACGTGAACGCCTCTTCCAGGAAGAGCATTTAAGTAAATGGGCAATGTTCCTACCAAAGTTTTACCTTCACCGGTTGCCATTTCGGCAATTTTTCCGCTGTGAAGAATAACCCCTCCGATAAACTGAACATCATAATGCACCATGTCCCAAACGATAGGAGTTCCGGCAGCATTCCATGAGTTTTTCCAAACAGCCTGATCTCCCTGGATTTCTACGAAATCTCTGGTAGAGGCAAGTTCTTTATCCATTTCAGTTGCAGTTACGCGGATTTCACCGTTCTCTGCCCATCTTCTGGATGTTTCTTTGATCAGTGCAAAAGCTTCAGGAAGGATCTCAGCAAGAACTTTCTCTTCAATATCGTAAGAGTCTTTCTTCAAAGATTCTATTTTAGAGAAAAGAGCTTCCTTTTCATCAACGTTTTTTGAATTTTTGATCTGCTCTTTGATTTCTTCTATCTGAGAAGTAATGTTACTCGTTGCTGATTCTATTTTATTTTTAAACTCAGCAGTCTTTTCTCTTAAACCATCATCAGACAATTGCTGAATGCTTGGCTCAACAGCTTTGATTTTTGTTACAACTTTTTTTACTTCCTTTAGGTCCTGCGCTTTTTTGTCTCCCAAAAACCCTTTAAGAACTTTGTTTAAAAAACTCATAAATTTTTTGCTTTATGCTTAAAGAAAACTTTAAGCGTTTTTAATATGCGCTAATTGCGCAAAAATAATATTTAAAAAAGCTTTAAGCTATGCCTAAAGCCCAATGTTTTACTTAATATTCGTCTTCATTCCAAAGGTAATCTTCATCTGTTGGATAGTCACTCCAAATCTCATCAATTGCATCATAAACTTCACCTTCATCCTCGATCGCCTGAAGGTTTTCTACCACTTCCATCGGTGCACCAGTTCTGATTGCATAATCGATAAGCTCTGCCTTTGTCATCGGCCAAGGTGCGTCACTTAAATATGAAGCTAATTCTAATGTCCAGTACATAATTTTATTTTTTTTGCAAAAGTATAAAAATAGGTTATATTACAAACTTTTTTTATCACTTGATTTTCAATTCTTTTTATAAAATTTTATCTATCGCTGGCTATGCTTGCTTTTCTAGACATAATTGCAGGATATTGCTGTCATTTTCTCAAAAACCATTCCACAAATTTTTTTATGCCATTTTGGAAGTCAGTCGTTGGCAGATAACCAATTAAGCTTTCTGCTTTTGTAATATCTGCGCAGGTTTTGTGTACATCACCGGGTTGCATGGGAAGCAGATTCTTTTTTGCTTTTTTATTCAGATATTTTTCAATGGAAGAAAGCATGTCGGAAAGCTTTATTACTTCATTTTCTCCAAGATTGATGATTTCATATACTTTAGAATTAGCTTCTAAATACTGTATAGATTTTATAATTCCTTCGATTATATCGTCAATATAAGTATAATCTCTTGCTGTATTTCCATCGCCGTAGAAAGGGATTTCCTGATTTTCAGAAATAAGTTTTGTGAATTTATGTATCGCTAAATCAGGTCTTTGTCTCGGTCCGTAAACAGTGAAAAACCTCAGCTGAATCATATCGATTTCATATAAACTGTAATAAACATGGCCTAAAATCTCTCCGCATCTTTTGGTGGCTGCATAAGGAGAAATCGGGTGATCTACATTATCTGTCTCTGAAAAAGGTATTTTCTTATTATTTCCGTAAATACTTGAAGATGAGGCGCAAATAAATTTATTAATATTGAATTCTTTACATAATTCCCAAAGATTCATTGTGCCGCGTACGTTAACTTCTTCATATTCTAAAGGCCTTTCAATAGAAGGGCGAACGCCGGCAAGCGCTGCAAGATGTATTACTAAATCAATCTGTTGATTCTCAAAAATATTTTTTAAGCCGGACTTATTTCTAATATCCAAATAATGAAGACTGTAATTGTTTGATTCTGAATTGTTAATAAGTTTTTTGATGTCGATTTCTTTATCATTGGTGAACTCAAAATCATCAGTAATTCCTACAGATTCTAATGTATTTTTAATTTTAATTTTATAATCATAAAAATCATCAAAATTGTCAACATTTATGACAGAATGTCCATTTTTTAGGAGCTCTTCAACTAAGTGAGAACCAATAAATCCGCTTCCTCCGGTTATAAGATAAGTCATCAATGTTTTTTTAATAGCACAAAAGTATAAATTTAAGCTTTTGAAATGTATATTTGATTAAATTTACTTTAAAAAGTAACAAAAATATATTATGCAGTTTCAGGGACAAATTTTAAAAATGATAATTTTCAATGATCAGCCTATACAATATTATCTCAATCTTTCCGGCGATCTGATTCATATGAACGAATTGTTTGGGAAAGAGATAAGCATTAAGCATACAGGATTTCAATGTGTGAATTGTAATCTGGACAAAACGATTTACAGAATGGGATTCTGCAAAAGCTGTTTTTTTGAAAGCCCTTATGCAAGCGATACAATCATTCGTCCGGAGCTTTCAACGGCGCATCTGGGACTTGGCGAGCGTGATCTTGATGTAGAAAAAGAAATCCAATTGCAACCGCATACCGTATATTTAGCTTATACGGGAGATGTAAAAGTAGGTGTGACGAGAAATACACAAATTCCGACACGTTGGATCGATCAGGGCGCAACATTTGCTTTACCAATCGCCAGAACTGAAAACCGATACGAAGCAGGAATGATAGAGGTTGCCTTAAAAAATCATCTTCCCGATAAAACCAACTGGAGAAAAATGCTTCAGGATGATTTTGAAGATGAAGTTGATCTGGCAGATTTTCAGCAAAAAATTAAAGAATATTTCCCTGATGATTTTCAGAAGTTTTATTCGGAAGGTGAAAATTTGTGGAAATTTGATTATCCGTTTGACAAGCCTGAAAAAATAACGTCTTTCACTCTAGACAAAAAACCTGAATTTACAGGAAGATTAACAGGAATTAAAGGGCAATATTTAGGATTTGAAGGTGGAAATTTTATAAATGTAAGAGGACATGAAGGTTATTTTATTGAAATGAAAATTTCTTAGCTATGAAAAAAATTCTATTTGTTTTCTTTATAATCATAATCTCTTGTAATTATAAATCACAAGACAAAATAGATTTGTCTCAAAAAAACATTTCAATTTCCTCAAAAGATACTGAAACACGATGGACGAGAATATTACTAAATAATCCCAATAAATGGGGTGTCATTGATGAAGACAGTATAATTGTAATTCCATTTGAATATGATTTTCTAAATCCTTTCGATGAAAATAAATTGGCCTATGCTAAAAATAAAGGAAAAGAATTATATATTAATATTAAAGGAGAAGTAATCATTCCACCTATATATGAAAAATTGGGTTTATTTTCTGAAGGACTTGTCATAGCGGTAAAAAATAAGAAATATGGCATTCTTGATGTATCAGGAAAAATAAAAATACCTTTTGTATATGATAATTTGAACCCTTTTTATCAAGGATTAGCTCAAACCTCTATTAAAGGTAAATATGGTTTTATAAATAAAGAAGGAGAAGTAATCATACCCATTATTTACAATTCGACAGGATATTCTCATGCTGATAATATTGTAATAGTTTCTAATGGTAAAAAATGGGCATTTTTTAATAATTCAGGAAAACAACTTTCAGATTTTCTTTATGACAAAATTTTCGATTCTTACAATTTAGAGATTAAACCGCCCTCAAATTTAAGCGCCGTTACAACCTATTTCAAGAACGGGGCGGTATTAGTTATTAAAAACAGTAAATATGAATTTCTTAATGAAGAAATAAAACCTGCTTTTCCAAATAATAAGTTTGATTCTGCAAGTGTGTTTGATACTTATCAAAATGCTATTATTAAAAATAATGGAAAATACGGAATGATAAAACCAAGCGGAGAGTTTAAAGTTCCTTTAGAATATAATTTTATAGAATATTTTGATTCAAATCATCTTTCGTCCGAATATTACAATGCTAGAAAAGGAAAAGTCTATCATATTTTTAATAGAGATTTAAGAGAAATCGGACAATCATACGAACCTGTTTATAATGACTTTTCTAATGATACACCATTTATAATCTTCAAAAATCTAAAAAGTAAATATGGAATGGTCAGCTCTAAGGGAGAAGTAATAATACCCTTTGAATATGATGAGCTATTCGAAATTAAAGGAACTGATTTTTTTAAAGTCTCTCAAAAAAATAAACTTGGAGTAGTTAGTAAAAAAGGGAAAATTAAAATTCCTGTTCAATACAATGATCTATATTCCCTATATGACAAATTTGATGATGAAGAACTTCGTGCTAAATCTCTATTTATTGTAGATGGTAAAAAAGTGATTGATATCAATAATCAAGTCATAATAGACAATTATGCTTCTGTGGAGCCAATTTTTTACAACCGAAACAAACTTATCGTTTCTAGGAACAAAAAAATAGGAATTATCGATATTAATGAAAAAACACTTTTACCTTTAGAATATGATGAGGTTTCAAATTGGGTGGAATATGGTCCGGAAAAAAGGCATATTGTAAAAAAGAATGGTAAATTCGGAATGGTAGAATACGAAACATTTAAAGAAAAAATTCCGTTGATCTATGATTTTGTTTTTGTTGCAAGAGATAAAGTTTTTGCAGGAAAAGATAATAAATTTGGTGTTTTAGACTTAAACAACAAAATTATTTGCTCTTTTATTTATGATGAAATAAAACCTATTATGGGATTTGGTTTTGGCGAGAATAAAATTTATGCAAAAAAAAGCAACAAATTTTACGAAATAAATGTGAAAGGCGGAATCTTAAATACTATTTCAGAAAAAGCTTATAAACAAAATACAAAAAAGTATTAATCACAATGATGAAAAAAAAATGGTTTAAAAAATCACTGATTTTTTTCGGGATTTTACTGGGAATTGTTTTGCTTGCCAATTTCGGGTTAAATATTTGGCTTAAATATCAACTACCGAATTATATTAAAAAAAATACCGATTATAAAGTTTCCTATAAAGGGTTGGATGTAGATTTGGGAACAGGAAATATTTTGGCAACAGGAATTACCGTAAACAGCAAAAACCCGCAAAATATTGATGTTGTTGGGCTTCAGGGCACAATTGACACGCTGAGAATAAGCCGTTTCGGAATTTATGATGCAGTTTTTAATAAGAAAATCAGCTCAACCGATTTGCTTTTGTCAAAACCGAATCTCAATATTATTTTAGCAAAACCTGTAGATAAAAAAACAGGTAAAAAGCCCAATCCACCTGTTTTTGAAAATATAAGAATCAACAACGGAACCATTACTATTTTTAAGCATACAAAGCAGAAGTTTTTAGCAGTCAACCAGCTGGATCTTTATGTGGAAAACCTGCAAATGACCGAAAAATCTGTTGAAGACAAGCTTCCTGTTGTTTTCGATCAATACAGCATCAAAGGGAAAAACTTCTTTTTTCAGCCGGATGATATTTATACCTTAAATATAAGTAAAATAACGACCGAAAACGGCCAAATGTCCGTGGAGGATTTTAAGCTTATTCCTTTGATTACCTTTGACGAATTCAAAAGTAAATATCCTAAAAAAACTCAGCTGTATCGCTTTAATATTCAGAAAATGGATTTTAAAGATGTGGTTCTGAAAAAAAATAAAATATCTCTTGTCAATGCAGTTTTTCAAAATCCGGATTTGTTAGTTTATACCACGAATGCGATTCCTGATGAGGTAAAAAAGCCTTTTAATTACGAAATAAATTTAGATGATGTCAAACTGAATAACGCAACAATATTAGCAAACAAGCCCGATGGAAGCAAGCTTTTATCTGCAAAACAGGTCAATTTAGACATCAATCATCTTGAATTCAGCAAAGAAACTGCGAAAGAAACAATTCCGATAAGATATAAAGATTTTCAGTTTTCCGGACGGGAAATTCTTTATTCAAATCATCAGGATTACAGCGTCGAAAGCTTTACATTAAATCCAAAAAAAGGTGATCTGAAAAACATCAGCATTGTTCCCAACAATACTTCAGGAAAAAGCTCAATGTATCTGAAAGCGAGCCAGATTGCTTTCAATATCAATAAGTGGGAAATCGTTGAAAAAAAGCTTAACCTTGATGTGAAAAATGTTTTGGTAAATAATGTAAACGGAACCATCAAAGCCGGAGAAAATAAAACCCCAAAAAAATCAAACTTTAAAGGAATTCAGTTTCCGATTATAATAAGGAATGTGACTTTGAAAAATTCGAGCATTGTTTATGATAAAGGCAGCCAGCCTTTAAGCTTTAAAAATCTGAATGCAACAATTAAAGATATTAAACTCAACGAAAAACCCGGCAATAAAGGATTGGTTGTAAAGGCAAAAGATTACAGACTGACCGCCAATAATATGGCTTATAAAACCAGATTTTATAATATGTCAACCGGGTTTTTAGAATTTAATAAAAATAAAATCCGGATTGATCAATTTACGATGAAACCGCTTGTTTCGAGAGCGCAATTTATCAGAATGATTCCTGTAGAAAGGGATTTGTATAATCTTAAGGCCAACCAAATAACTGCTGTCGGAAACTGGGATTTATTTTCGGAAAATAAATTTTTTCATGCAAAAAATGTAACCATCTTATCGGCTGATGCCAATATTTTCAGAAGTAAACTTCCGGCTGATGATCCGAAAGAAAAACTTCTTTATTCAAGATTACTGAGAAATATAAAAATCCCGATGTTTATTGATCAGCTTCACCTTAAAAACTCTCTTTTGGAGTACGAAGAAGATACGCCGCAAAGTGACGGACCAGGAAAACTGACGTTTACCAATTTTAATATGGACGTTAAAAACCTCAATTCTGCAAAGATGAAAGGTAAACCAACGCAGGTAAATATTAAAATTGACTGTAATTTTATGAAGACTTCGCCGCTTTCGGTCGACTGGCATTTCAATACGGCGGATCGGAGTGACAATTTTGTGATTTCTGGAAGTGTAACAGATATTCCTGCGACCTCGATTAATGCTTTTATTATTCCGTATTTGAGTGTTTCTGCTTCGGGAACGATTCAGCAAATGCTTTTTAACTTTAAAGGAAATCCAAAAGCTTTGGGAGGCACTTTTAATTTGAAACATAAAAATCTGAAAATATCAATTTTAGATAAAGAAAGTAAAGAGAAAAAAGGGTTTTTGAGCGCTGTAGCCAATGTTTTTGTAAAAACAGATTCGGATAAATTTCCTGAAGCGGTCATTGTGGAAGGCGTTAAAAGAGATCCTACAAAATCATTTTTCAATTTATTCTGGAAAGGCGTGGAAGAAGGGCTAAAACAAACCCTTATCGGAATCAACGGGAAAACAATGAAAAATACTGTAGAAACAGTAAAAGATGTAAAGGAAGCGGTGAAAGAAACCACCAAAGAAATCTCTGCAGTTACTTCGTCTCCAAAACCAACACCGCAGCCGAAAGAAGAAAAGAAAAAAGGATTTTTTAAAAGGATTTTCAACAAAAAAGAAATGCCTAAAACTGAATAGTTTTAGGCTTGAAATATTTATTTTTAAATATCAAATTCGTCAGTTTCTTTAATTTGAATATCCCTCAAAAATGTGTCAAACTCTTCACCGGGATAATTGCTTTCTGCACCGTAAGAATCTAGAATCATTCCTTTATTGCCTTCATTGTCTGTCACGACATATAAAACGGCATTATCATCCGGATTGCTTGGTCCTTCGAAGCGGTAGGTTTTTACAATGGTAAGTTCTTCCGGACGATAGTTTTTATCAGATCCTTCATATTTCATCTCGCATTCTTCATTCATCCTGAATTCTTTGTGGATACCTCTTTGTCTTAATGTTTCCATCACGCTCGTTAAGGTAGTCATTCTGTCGATGTTCTCTGAATTTTCCATAATATTATTTTATTTAGCTGTAATTTACAACATTTACTACAATTTTTAAACCACAATCTCATATAATATTCAATTGTTTTATCTTTAAGAATATTTTCTTTTGCTAACAAAATTTATAATTCAGTAACAAAAAAAGGTATACTATTTGCTTAACCTTTTTTGAAAAATTATCCGATATGAAAAAAGAAGCAGGAGTTTTACTGGCAGGAGGAATTGGTCTTTTGGCAGTATTAAGTTTTATAGGCGTTAAAAAAATTTTGAGTAAAAAACATAAAAAGTATAGTGATTATTATTCTGATCACCACAGACATTTTGACAAAAAATATGACGATGACGATCACGGAATAGAGTTTTATGCTTTCAAATAATAAATAGTAAGAATATAAATTTTTTTCAAAAATCCAACGCCCATTTTTTTGGTGTTGGATTTTTTTTGTGGAAAACTTTAGTGTTAAAACTTATTATTTTTGAACCAAAGCATTTTAATTTTACATCAGAAATGCAGAACGAAAATATCATAAAAGGACAAGGCGCACAACGAAATGTAATCAACCGTTTCGACAGATATACTTTTGAGCCTGAAGATGAAGATTTCGAAACAGTAAAAACATCTTTCACCGAAGTTTTCCCAAAAACCATTGTAAATCACGTAAAAAGCGAAGATTTGGCGATGGAATATTCAATGAATCCTTATCAGGGTTGCGAGCATGGCTGTTCTTATTGTTTTGCCAGGCCAACTCACGAATATTGGGGTTTCAGTGCGGGAATTGATTTTGAAAGAAAAATAATGGTCAAGAAAAATGCTCCCGAACTTTTAGAGAAATTTTTTAAGAAAAGAGGCTACAAACCCGCACCAATTCTTCTTTCAGGGAATACAGATTGTTATCAGCCGGCAGAAAGAACCTTTGAAATTACCAGAAAGCTGCTTGAACTTTGCAGAGATTACAGGCATCCGGTGAATGTTCTGACGAAAAACGCTTTAGTTTTACGAGATCTTGATATTTTGAAACCAATGGCGGAGCAAAATTTAGTTTCCGTGTCGCTAAGTATTCCGACAATGAATGAAGAGGTGAGAAGAAAAATGGAGCCACGCACGAGTTCTGCAAAAAATAAGATCAAAGCTGTGGAAATTCTTTCTGAAAACAATATTCCGGTCAATATAATGGTTGCACCTGTTATTCCGGGATTGACGAGTGACGAATCTTTATCTATTTTAAAGTCTGTTTCAGACGCCGGAGCCTTAAGTTTTGGCTATACTTTGGTAAGATTAAATGATACGGTAGAACCTGTTTTTGTAAAATGGATTGAAGCCAATTTCCCCGATAGAGCTCAAAAAGTTTTGAATCTGATCCGTTCTATGCGTGGCGGAAAACTCGGTGAAAAAAGATATTTTGAAAGATATAAAGGCGAAGGAAATATTGCTGAAATGATACATAATACTTTTAAAATAGGAAGAAAAAAATATTTTGACGGAAAAGAATTTCCAAAACTTTCTACAGAAAATTTTACTGGAGCAAAAGAACAGCAGTTGAGGTTGTTTTGAAAATAGTTGTGCGATCTGAAATGTGGAGATTTATAAATAACCAAAAACTCACTTTTATGATAAGTTTTAGATAATAAACCTATAATTTAAATGTTTTTATTATCTTCATCAGAATTTATATCAAATCACTCATATATGAATTTTGACAAACTAATAGACTATTTTAAGCTAGACAAACAGGAGTTTTATTTCCAGTTCAATTCTCACCCCAATTACCCTTCTGCATTGGCTTTTAGCGATACCCTGAATTTTATGGGCCTGCAAAATAATGCTTATGAACTCGAAAAACAATATTGGGACGAGTTACCCGATGAATTTATGGCTTTGGTTGATAATTCTTTTTCGTTGGTTAAGAAAAAAGGAGATCATTATACGATTTATTCGGATAAAGTAAAGAGCCTCAATAAAGATGAACTTTACAAAAATTCAGGTGATTTTGTTCTTTTGTTTGAAAAAATGGAAGCTGTAAAAAGCTCTTCGTTTTTTAATTTTAGGCCATTTTTATATGCTCTTTTTGCAATAATATTGTTGTTTTCAGTTGTAGAACTTGCGTGGTACGAAATTGTTTTTAATGTGTTATCATTACTCGGCGTATATGTTTCGATGGAGTTGTTTGACCAGAAATTCGGAAATGTATCTGCAGTTGTCAGTAATATTTGCGGAGGCTCGGCCAATGCGCAGTCTCAAAGTTCGTGTTCAAAGATTTTTTCTTCAGATAAAACAGATATTTTAGGTTTAAAATTGTCGGATTTCAGTTTAATATATTTTTTAGGAATCACCATAATCGGATTATTGTTGCCAGATTCGCAGTTTATTCTTCAAACTATTTCTTTGATTTCAATAGCCGTTATTTTGTATTCTTTATATATTCAGGCTTTTGTTGAAAAAGCTCTTTGTCGGGTTTGCCTCGTCATCATTTTGATTTTATTATCCCAAATAGCATTAAGCTCATTATATTTTAATTGGAGTTTATCTTCAAAAATTATTTTCATAAGTGCAATTTTGTTTGCGGCTTTATTTTTAAGTCTTGTATTTATTAATAATTTACTGAATCAAAAAGAAGAGCTGAAAAAATCAAACGCTAAAAACCTCAGATTTAAAAGGAATTATGACCTTTTCAAAAGAGAACTTTTAGACAATCCGAAAATTGAATTCACAGACAATCAAACATTCTTTTTAGGAAACAAAAACGCGAAACTTCATATTTCAGTGATTTCCAATCCTTATTGTGGGTTTTGCAAAGGAGCTCATAAAATAATGGAAGATTTATTGGCAAAGTATCCGGACGAAATTTCTGCACAGCTAAGATTCAACTATTTTCCTGAGAAAATCAACGACAAATATACCCAGCTACTTTCAGATTTTACAAATATTTACAAAAAGAAGTCTCAATCAGAATTTTTAAAAACAGTAGAAATTTGGTTTGAAAATAAAGAAGAAAAAGAAATACATCAAAAATCCGAAGCTTCAGAAATAGAAGATTTGAGCCCGATGGTAAATATGTCACAAGAAAATAATACAGCAGGATTAAGCTTTACGCCAATATTTTTACTAAACGGACATCAGTTTCCCGAAAAGTATGATCGCGAAGATATTTATTATTTTATCAGTGAATTGATAGAAGATGAAGGTTTTATTTAAAAAATTGTTAATTTAGAGAAATCAAAAGCGGTATCCGAAAAGCTTAAAAGAGTAGGAAAATCCAAAACAATTTATTATGAAAAATTTGAACAAGCTATCAAGACAGCAAATGAAATCTATTCAAGGATCTATTCCTGAATGTCTTCACGGTTATTATTGGTGTAATTTGACCAAAAAATGTATTCCTGTTGGAACATCTTGTGGCATAGAATTATAAACCAATAACTTCTTAAAGTGTAGTTAATCTACATTAATAATGTCGTCAATTATATGGCGACATTTTAAATAGACATTAATTTTGAAAAAATTTCCTTTTTACAAACAACCCGACGCGAAAGACTGTGGCCCGACCTGTTTGCGTATTGTAAGCAAATATTATGGTAAAAGCATTTCTCTTCAGCAAATCCGTCATCTTTCGGAAACGACAAGAGAAGGCAGCAGCTTATTGGGTTTGAGTGATGCTGCGGAAGATCTGGGTTTTCGTTCTTTGGGTGTTCAGGTTGATTTTAATACGCTTGCTGAGGAAGTTCCGTTTCCGTGTATTGTGCATTGGAACAAAAACCATTTTGTCGTCGTTTATAAAATTGATAAAAACAATACGGTTTACATTTCAGATCCGAGTTACGGGTTGATTACCTATTCAAGAGAAGAGTTTATCAAACTCTGGATTGGTGAGAATGCAAACGAAAATACCGAAGAAGGAATTGTTTTAATCCTTGAGACGACGCCGGCTTTTTTTCAGACAGAATTTGATAATCATGAAAGTAAAGCAAGCTTTTCATTCCTTTCAAAATATCTTCTGAAATACAAATCTCTTATCGTGCAGCTGGCGATGGGACTTTTGGCGGGAAGCTTACTTTCTTTGATAATGCCTTTTTTGACGCAAAGCATTGTCGATGTCGGAATTCAAAATCAGGATCTGAATTTCATCTATTTAGTTTTATTGGCTCAAATAATGCTCTTTTTAGGAAGAATGGGCATTGAGGTCATCCGAAGCTGGATTTTGCTGCATCTTTCGACAAGAATTAATATTTCCATTATTTCGGATTTCTTTATTAAACTGATGAAGCTTCCGATCAGTTTCTTTGACACAAGAATGACGGGAGATATCATGCAGAGAATCAACGATCATCACAGGATTGAGCAGCTTCTCACCAATTCTTCGCTCAATACTTTGTTTTCTCTAGTTAATCTGATCATTTTCAGCATTGTGCTTTTGTTTTACGATTACAGGCTGTTTGTCGTTTATCTGGTTGGCGCAATTTTATATATAGGATGGATAAGCTTTTTCTTAAGCAAAAGAAAAGAGCTCGATTACAAAAGATTCTCTCAGGTTTCCCAAGAGCAAAGCAAAGTCATAGAACTTATCAACGGAATGCAGGAAATAAAAATGCATAATGCCGAAAAACAAAAACGTTGGGACTGGGAATTTTTGCAGGTAAAACTATTTAAAATCAGGATAAAATCATTATCATTAGAACAATGGCAATCTGTCGGAGGAAATTTTATCAATCAGATTAAAGATATTTTGGTGAGTTTTCTTTCTGCCAAGCTAGTTTTAGATGGAAGTTTAACTTTAGGGATGATGCTTTCCGTTCAGTATATTATCGGGCAGCTAAATAGTCCTTTATTACAACTAATTGATTTTATCAAGCAAACCCAAGACGCTAAAATTTCATTGGAAAGATTGGGTGAAATTCATGATAAAGAAGATGAAGAAATCGTCGGAGATACAGGTAATTATGTTTCTGAAATCCCTGAAAAAGATATAGAAATTCATAATATGTCTTTCAGGTATATTGGTTCTGATGCATTTGTTTTTGAAAATTTAAATTTAAGTATTCCACATCAAAAAACCACAGCCATTGTCGGAGCCAGCGGAAGCGGAAAAACCACCCTTCTGAAATTACTGATGAAATTCTACGAACCAAACGAAGGAGAAATAAAAATAGGAAACACCCAAATGAAAAACATTTCACCGAGATTCTGGCGGGATCAGTGCGGTGTTGTGATGCAGGAAGGCTATGTTTTCAATGATACCATTGCCAATAACATTGCGGTGGGCGAAGATTATGTAGACAAATCAAAACTGAGACAGGCGGTAGAAATTGCCAATATCAAAGAATTTATTGAGGGTTTACCATTAAGCTACAACACAAAAATCGGAAACGAAGGACTCGGTGTGAGTGGCGGACAAAAGCAAAGGCTTTTCATTGCAAGAGCGGTTTACAAATCTCCGGATTATATCTTTTTTGATGAAGCAACAAGTGCTTTGGATGCCAATAATGAAAAAGTAATCATGGAAAATCTGGAACAGTTTTTCAAAGGTAAAACGGCAATTGTGATTGCGCATAGATTGTCAACCGTAAAACATGCCGATAAAATTATTGTTCTGGATAAAGGCAAGGTCGTTGAAGAAGGAAACCATACCGAATTGGTAGCTTTAAAAGGTGAATATTACAGATTGGTGAAAAATCAACTGGAACTCGGGAATTAAAAAACGTTGTTCAGACTTTAAACCTAGCTCTAAACAAATTATGGAAACGAATAAAGATATACTCGACAACATAGAACTCCGCTCAGAAAGCGTTCAGGATATTCTTACACAGCCTCCACATTGGATGATACGGTGGGGAAATACGCTTATTTTAATCATTTTATTGATGGTTCTTCTAATGAGCTGGTTTATCAAATACCCGGAATTTGTTCCGGCTCCGGTTGTGGTGACTTCTCAAAATCCGCCGGAAAAAATTGAGGCACGAAGCAGTTCGAAAATTGAAAAAATATTCATCAAAGATCATCAACATGTCAATAAAGGTGATGTATTGATGGTATTGCAGTCAACGGCAAATTATCAGGATGTTTTAAAGCTAAAAAAAATCATTGATTCTATTGCGCCGAATCAGTTGCTTAGTTTCCCGGTTGCTGAAACGTCCCATTTTAAATTGGGTGAACTTCAAAGCGATTATAATAATTTTGCAAAAGCATTTCAGGATGAAAATTTATTTACAAGACTACAGCCTTATGCTCCCGAAAATTTGGCTGCCAACCAAAGCATCCTGGAATCCAAAAGCAGGATTGCAACTTTAAGGCAACAAAAAAAGCTGGAACTTGCAAAAGCAGAACTTACAAAGAAAAGTTATCAGCGTTCTCAAGAATTATACAATCAAGGAGTCATTGCAGCGGTAGAGCTTGAAAGCGAGAAAATAAAATATCTTCAAGCTCAGCAGAATTTAGAAAATATCAATATTTCTTTATCGCAAATGGAGGAAAGCATCTCCAATCTCAATAAAACAAAAAGCGGAACGGCGATCAATACAGAGAAAGATAAAATAACATATTCATCACAAACTTCGCAGTTATTTGAGCAGTTAAGAAAATCTTTAGAACAATGGGAGCAGAATTATCTCATTACTTCTTCTACCAATGGAGTTGCCAGTTTTCAGCAGTTTTTTGGAGAAAATCAATTTGTAAAATCAGGTGATCCTATTCTGTCGATTTTACCAGATAATAAAGATGCTTTGGTTGGAAGAATGCAGATTCCGACCGTCAATTCCGGAAAAGTGGTTACGGGACAAAAGGTTTTAATAAAACTGGACAATTATCGTTTTCAGGAATACGGAATTATCGAAGGAAAAGTGCAAAATGTTTCACTTATTCCCGACGAAAAGGGCAATTATTATGTCGATGTTGTTCTTCCAAAAGGTTTAAAAACTTCCTACAACAAAACATTGAAATTCGATAAAGAATTAAGAGGAAACGCAGAAATTGTAACACAGGATTTAAGACTGATCGAACGGTTTTTCTATCAAATCAGAAAATTATTGGGATATCAGAGCTGATTTTAACATTTATTACCTGTTCTTTTTGCTCTTTATATAAAAATGGCAATAAATAAAATTCACCATTTATTGACTTTCTTAAGTGTGCTATTATCTCAAATTTTGAGATATAGTTAATGTCATTCTATCAGTTATTAAAATTCAACAAATAGTGAATTTTATTTTTGAAATATGATTTGATTTAATTATTTTTAAAATGTTTAACAAATTAAAACTTTAAAATGAAAAATCTCAAAAAACTTTCAAGAGAAGAGTTGAAAAAAATTGATGGAGGAAAATTACCTATTGGTATGGGAAACTGTGGAGACGTATGCAACGGAAGTGATGGATATTGCGAACAGTTTGGCCTGACATGTGGAGTGCATGTGATTGATAATAGTGACAATGGGCAAATAACAAGCTATTGTCGTAAATGTTTGTAAAACAACAAACAAAATAATTTTAAATAATTAAAAATCTTGCAGAAGAAAATTATTTTCATTCTTTTTTTTGCGAAAACAATTCTTTTGTTTTCGCAAAATTTATCATTCGTTTACGAAGTGACAACAAATGCGGGTGATAAATCATCAAAGACTGAGAATTATTATCTTGATATTTCAGATTCAAATTCTGTTTTTAGGTCAGAAAATGATAGATTTTATGATTCTATTAGGGAAAAAACAGGACGTGGAATAAGTATGCCAATTAATTTTAATCAATTGTACAGTCGCAAAGACAAACTTAAAAAAGAAGTTTACAAAACCGTTACTATTCCACTTGTTTTAGACACATATGATATATTAATTGAGGAAGGTTTGAAATGGCAACTATCAGATGAAAAGACTTTGATTAACAATATAGAATGCCAAAAGGCTACAGTAAAATATGGAGGAAGAGTGTGGGATGCGTGGTTTGCTAAGAGTATAGCCATTCCGGAGGGACCCTATATATTTCATGGTTTGCCTGGCTTGATTGTTAAACTTACTGACGCTTCTAATGATTTTAAATTTTCTCTAGTCTATTATACAGGAAAAAATCAGGATTTTTTTTCCCCTCCAAAAAAAGGTAAAATTTTAGACTTTCCTAAATTAAAATTAATAGAAGAAAACTTTTATTCCAATCCGTTTGCAGAATTAGAAAGGAACAATACGAAATTGGTAGTTACTGATGAAAAAGGAAATGCCAAGTCATCTAATTATCGCATTCTGTCCCAAAAAATGCAAAAAACATTAAAAGAAAATAATAATCCGATCGAACTTAATTACAAACCTGATTTTAAATAATTATTACTGGGAATATTATAAATAAAAAACCGCTCCAAAAAGAACGGTTTTTTTTAATGGCAGTAATTAATTAAATAGAATTATCCGGGCATTTGAAGTCATCGCTGCAAGTTGCACAGATTACTACGCCATTGCAATAATACATGCAGAAGTCCGGTTCCGGGAACGGCTTGATTTCACCGGCTCCTTTAATTGTTTTTAATTGGTCTTTACTGAGTTTTTTTAAGTTTTTCATATATTTTATCTTTAAAGTTTGATGATATCATAAAGATAATTAAAATATGAATGCAATATACTTTTTAAATTTATTTTTTAATTAATCCTAATTCGATTAGCCTTTCATGTAAAAATTCTCCTGCAGTTGTATCTTCATACAATTTAGGATGATTCTCATTTACACAGTTTTCAAGAGCATTCAGTGGCATTTCGCTCACCGGATGCATAAAGAAAGGGATGGAATATCTTGAAGTTCCCCACAATTCTCTCGGCGGATTTACCACTCTGTGAATCGTAGATTTTAGTTTATTGTTGGTATGTCTCGAAAGCATATCACCAACGTTGATCATTAATTCGTCCGATTCTGCAATCGCATCAATCCATTCGCCTTTGTGATTTTGCACCTGAAGACCTTTTCCCTGAGAACCCATCAAAAGAGTAATCAAATTAATGTCTCCATGAGCAGCAGCTCTTACCGCATCATCAGGCTCCTGAGTGATTGGTGGGTAATGAATAGGCCTTAAAATAGAATTACCTTCTGCAATTTTATCATCAAAATAAAACTCGTCTAAATCTAGATATAAAGCTAAAGCTCTCAAAACATATTTTCCTGTTTTTTCCAGCATATTATAAGCTTCTTTGCCTACTTCATTAAACTTTGGCAGCTCTTCAACGATCACATTATCAGGATATTCGTTTTTATATTTTGAATCATCCGAAACATATTGTCCGAAATGCCAAAACTCTTTCAAATCACCTTTCTTAAATCCTTTTGCCGTTTCTTTTCCGAAACCGACATAACCTCTCTGGCCACCGATTCCGGGGATCTCGTACTTTTGTTTGGTTTCTGTTGGAAGTTCAAAGAAGTTTTTTACTTCTCCATAAAGATTGTCTACGAGTTTGTCATCCAGGAAATGTCCCTTTAAGGCAACAAAACCAATTTCTTCGTAAGCTTTTCCGATTTCATTTACAAATTTCTGTTTGCGTTCCGGGTCACCCGAAAGGAAATCACGCAGGTCTACACTAGGTATTTTATCCATTTTATAGAAATTTTACGTCTTGCTAAAATACAGATTTTTTGAATTAAATGATTTCAGAATTAATTATTTATAAACTAAATTTGCCTTATGAAAAAATATTCTTCCAAGCGAAGTATTCAGTTACTCGCCAATCTTTTTCAGCAATACGGAATTTTAGATGTTGTGATATCTCCGGGATCCAGAAATGCTCCTTTGGCGATCCATTTTTCGGAAATAGAAAGTTTCAACTGTTTCAGTATTGTTGATGAGAGAAGTGCTGCTTTTGTAGGTTTGGGAATGGCAAAAAGTGAAAGAAAACCCGTTGCAATCACTTGTACAAGCGGTTCTGCTGCGGCCAACTATTATCCGGCTGTTACCGAAGCTTTTTATCAGAATGTTCCTTTGTTGATTTTAACGGCCGATCGCCCGACAGATTATGTGGATATTTTTGACGGACAAACCATCAGGCAGAATAATATTTTTCATCAGCATTCTTACGGAGATTTTCAATTGTTGGAAGACAGCAGGGAAAATGCAGAAGATATCAATTCAGAAATTATAAAAAGAGCAATCGAATTATGCTTTGAAAAACAAGGCCCAGTTCATATCAATATTCCGTTGGAGGAGCCTTTGTATGATCTTGTTTCTGAGTTGCCGACTTTTCCTGAAGTTGAAAAAACAATTAAGCAGAAAGAATATGAAATTCCGTCAAATTTAGTTGCAGATTGGAATACTTCACAACGCATTATGATTCTTGTCGGGACAAAAGATCACAGCCCCGAACTTGAGAATCAGTTGACACAATTGGTTAAAAATCATTCGGTTGTAGTTTTAAGCGAAGCAAATTCGAATTTATATCACGAAAAATTTTTCAGACATATTGATCGCTATATTTTCAATTTTACGGATGAAGATTTCAAAACGTATGCCCCGGATTTATTAATTACAATTGGTCAAAATGTTGTTTCGAAAAAGATAAAACAGTTTTTAAGAAAAGCACATCCAAAGCAGCATTGGCATCTTGACGAAATATGGCAGCCGGATACTTACTTTTCCCTGACTCAAAAAATTGAAATTAAGCCTGAGGTTTTCTTTTCTAAATTATTGTATTTCATCGATTTAGAGCCAAAACCTTATTATAATCTTTGGGACGTTTTAAGAGATAAAAAAGACCAGAAACATTCGGAATATCTTAATTTGGCTGAATTTTCGGATTTTTATTTTTTCAATAAAGTTTCGCACAGCATTCCGGAAAACTATAATGTACATTTCAGCAACAGTTCGGCGATTCGATATGCGCAATTGTTTGATTTCGGAAAATTAAAAATGTACTGTAACCGCGGAACGAGCGGAATTGACGGCTCAACTTCTACGGCAATGGGTTTTGCTATAAAAAACGCAAATCCGACATTGTTGATTACAGGAGATTTAAGCTTTTTCTATGACATCAACGGACTTTGGAATCAATATATCCCGCCGTTTACACGAATAATTATTTTTAACAACGGAGAAGGAAATATATTTAAAATCATTCCCGGCCCCGGAAATGCCAATTCAAATGCTGTTGATGAGTTTATTGCAACCAAACACCATAAAAACGCAGAATTTTTAGCAAAACATTTTGGGTTTTCATACACCAAAGTTGAAGATGACAGAACTCTTGACCGTGTTCTCGAAAATTTCTTTAAGCCTGCTCCACAACCAAAAATAATGGAAGTAAATACACAGGGAAGAAATAATGCGGATATTCAGAAAGCTTATTTCAACTTTTTAAAGTAAAACTAGAGCTCAAGATATTCATTGTCAGCCGGCAAATTGGTTATTTTGTGAATCGGATAAATAAACATATCATCAAAATCATTCATCGCGTTAATCAATTGAAAATGTGAGAATTCCTTGATGTTTTGTAAAGTGATTTCTGTTTCTTTTATCTTTTTCTTTTTGAGAAGGTTTTGTCGCTGAACTCCGTTTAAAAGATAAGTTGACGGCGTATACCAATCTTTACCTTTCAGGAATAAAATATTCGAAAATGACGTGTCTGTAATATGATTATTTTTTACAATAATGATCTCTTCAGCTTTAGATTTCATCTTCATTTTTTCAAGCTCTTTACGATCTTCAAACTTAAAGGAATAGTCGAAGCTGTTGTTTTCAACCAAGTGAAAATCTGAAATTTCGGGAATAGCATAAGGAATCATTTGCGTTCGGATTCTTTTATCAAGATCATAAACGATTCTGAGCTTGTAAAGACCATCTTCATCATGCTCAAGCTTATCGAATATTTTTTCCAGATCAATAGAGCCTTCTTTCCCAAAGTGGGCGAAAGTCTCATTAACACGCTTTTGATGAAATTCTAAAAGGAAAATTTCCTGATCTTCTACTTTAATACTTTCAATGAATTGGGACATAGATTTTATTTTTCATTTCCTGATACTCGTCTTCTAATTTACTCATGTGCGTTATTCCGCCGCCGCTTTTGAAATACAATCCGTCATTTTCTTTTTCAATAAAACGGATCATTACACAACTATCAACATTTTTTCCGTCAAACCAGCCGCAAACTCCTGTATAAAAACCTCTGTCAAAACCTTCAGCTTCAAGAATGATCTCTAAAGTTTTAGGTTTTGGAGCGCCTAGAATTGATCCGGCGGGAAGAAGCTTTTTCATGATGCTTCCCAATTTATCCTGAAACTCGGGCTTTAAACTTCCTGAAATTTCCGAACTCATCGCAAAAAGATCTTTCTGCTGTGTTTTGAGAAAGTCAATATGCTGAAATTTATCGACTTTTACATCATCTGCAACCATGCTGAGATCGTTCCTAAGCAAATCTACAACGGTATAATGCTCTGCTTTTTCTTTAATATCATTTTTTAAAACTTCAGCGGCATTTTCTACAGAAGCATCAATTGTGCCTTTCATGGGATAAGTGAAAATTTTATGATCAATTATCCTTACAAAAGTTTCAGGAGAAAAAAATACGAAAAAATTTTTATATAAAACCTTGTATTTTGCTTTCGAATGATAGAAAATTTCTTCTAAAGTCAGATTTGTTTCAATTTTTGTTTTTCTGGTGTAATTTACGAGGTAGGAATTTCCTAATCGTATGTTTCTCTGTACTTTATCAAATCCTTCTTTAAAGCTTTCCAAAGATTCCGGATAGGTTTCCCAGTCTGTTTTTTTGTTTAAGACTTCTTTGTTTTTTATATTGGAAAAGGTTTGAAAATCAATAAGTAAGCCTTTTTTTTCTAGTTCGTTTTCAGTGAAAATTTCTACATTATTTACTAGAAAATCTATCATGAAGAAAAAAGGAACTTTCTGCTGTGAAAGTTCGTCCATTTCAATAAATTTTTGATGATTCGCTGAAAACATTCGACAAAAGTAGTTATTGATGTTTACTTTTGCATAAAAATTTTTCAATGCAGGAGAAATATCCACAAAAACCGGGAATCGATTTTATTTTAAAACAGGCATTTTTTTACTGGAACAAAACTTTGCTTTTCCAGCTGATGTTTTCGTTGATTTACTTTTCTATATTCTTGACCGTATTATTTTATTTTTCAGGAAAATACGGAGTGATGGATCAGCTTTTCGGTGCGGCAGCAGATTACATGAAAGCCGGCCCGACAGGAATGGATCGGTACAAAGCAGAAATTGCAACGATTATAGCAAGCGAAGGCTTCCAAAGTTTTTATTTAGGAATAGTTGGAGTTCAGATTTTCCTTTATCCTTTGAATCTTGGGTTATTCCAAATTTTTAGAAAGATGGATTTAAAAGAAAAAATAGTAATCGGAGATTTGTTTGCAGGCTATAACGGGCTCAATTTTTTCAGATATATAAGTTATTTCATTTTTTGGTTTTTCTTGTATACTTTTATTGCACAGACCATTATCCTTCCATTTATTTGGGTTTTGTGTACGATTTTTGTGGCTCCACTGATGTTTTTTCAGAATAAAACTATTTTTGAAGGAATTTCTTTAAACTTTAAAGCGTTGAAAATTTACTTTTTAGAAATATTTGTTTGCGTCATTGTAGCTGTTTTATTTAAATATATTGGTTTTGCTTTATTTTTAGTTGGCGGTTTATTGACTTTACCGTTCTGGAATGCAATGATTTATTCGCTTTATAAAACCATTTTCATCGAAAAAAGTTAAAGTTTGCAATGGTAATGCTTTTGTTCTCAAAAAAAATTAAATTTGAGAAACATTAAAAAATAAAACCATGTCCGACTTTAACGAATTTGACCAGCAGGGTTCCGTTCCCAACAGAGATACGGGGTCCATTATTTCGCATGCTTTTGAAATGTATAAAGGGGTGATTCTTTATGCAGTCGTTACGATGATTATTTATTTCATCGGTGATTTTTTATTGCAAGCTATTACAGGATTTAATTCTTATAGCGGCTTTAGTGACTTCAGAGATTTTGATGGAGATTATACAAATTACAGTTACTGGAACAAGCCCGGGTTTTCACTTTATTATACTTTTTCCAGCTTATATGGGGTTTTACTTTCTCCACTTTATGTCGGAATTATTTACATTACCAATAAATTTAATACCAAAATTCCGATTGAGTTTTCTGATCTTTTCATTGGTTATCGTCAGAATTTAGGGAATATTCTTCTTTATAGTTTGATTGTTCATATTATTTTATGGATTTCGCTCATTATGTGTATTATTCCCTTATTCTTCGTTTTTCCGCTTTTCTTGCTCGGTTATCCTATTTTGCTATTTGAAAATTCTTCTGCCATTGATGCATTAAGCAAAACATACAATATTGCAAAAGATAATTACGGAGTGTTTTTAGGAACAGCATTTTTGGGATTGATTATCAGCGCCGCAGGAATTCTTTTGTGCTGCATTGGTATAATTTTTACATTGCCTTTTATCATGGTGGTGATGTATTCTACTTATTGCGCCTATTTAGGAAAACCAAGACAAATAACTTATAAATAATGTCATACAACGAAAAACAAATTAGCAGTGTTGTGATCAAGCAGGTTGCTTTGCTTGCTATTATTTTGGTTTTAACAGCGTTAATCTGTTTTAATCTTGCACTTTTTATCCCCGCAGTTTTAGGTGCAATCACCATTTATGTAGTCTGCCGAAAATACAATTTTTATCTTCAGGAAGAGCGAAAATGGAAACCTTGGGCTTCGGCATTGGCTCTGATGTTTGCGAGTTTAATTATTATCATTCTTCCGATTTATTTTATTGCCGATCTTTTGATTGAAAAGTTGGGTAATGCGCAGGCTTATATGGAGAAATTCAATGTTTTTTTAGATAAAATCCACAGTTTTGTTTATTCAAAAACACAATTTGATATTCTGAGTAAAGAAAATTTAGAGAAAGTAAAGAATTCGGCAGGTAAAATTTCCACTTCTGCACTTAGCGGAACTTTTAATACCCTTACGGTTGTGATGTCGATGTATTTTATTCTATATTTTATGTTTGAGAAACCAAGGCTGTTTGAGAGAATTATTGCATCTGCAGCACCTCTCAAAAGAGCAAATGTTTCTTTGATCGGCGAAAAAATGCGAAAACTGATTATGGCAAATGCTATTGGAATTCCTGTTGTAGCTTTAGGACAAGGTATTGTTGCTATGATTGGATATTTCATTTTTGGTGCGCCGAGTCCTGTTTTACTTTTTGCATTAACGGCAGCGGCTTCCGTAATCCCAATTGTTGGAGCGGCAATTGTATATGTCCCAATATGTATTTTTATGATTGCAGAAGGTCAAACGGGACCCGGACTTGGCTTGGCCGCATATTGTGTTATTGTTGTTGGATTAACGGATAATATTCTCCGCTTTACTTTGCTGAAAAGACTTGAAAATATACATCCTCTGAATACCGTTTTCGGAATTATCATGGGAATGAACCTGTTTGGTTTTATGGGGCTTGTTTTCGGACCTATTCTTGTGTCTTTCACGCTTCTTTTGATTCAGGTGTACAGAAACGAATTTGCAGATGATCTGATTCCGGATCTTGAGCTTTCAAGTAAAGATAAAGACGAAGAATTGGAAGATAAAATTGATTTAATTGTATAAAAAATGGAGCAAGGAATAAATCCTGAAATATTAAAGGAAATTTGTGTTGTAAAAATGCCGTTCGGAAAATATCAGAATACTATTTTGGCAGATCTTCCGATCAGTTATCTTGAGTGGTTTCACAGGCAAGGCATGCCAAAAGGAAAGTTGGGAATGCAATTGTCAACGGTTTATGAAATAAAATTGAATGGCCTGATGGATTTACTTACCCCGCTTCGGGGAGGAAAAGTGGAATATCAAAGCCCTAAAACTAAAGTTTATAAGTTTTAAAATATATTTGAATTTCGGGCGGCACCTTTGGTGCCGCCCGAAATTTTATCTTTAATTACTCTTTTAAAGCGGCAATTTCATCCCGTAATTTAGCAGCTTTGATAAAGTCGAGATTTTTAGCAGCGGCTTCCATTTCTTTTTGTTTTTGTGCAATTATTTTTTCTACATCTTCACTTGCATAGTTTGCTTTTACTTCTGAAACTTTTTGTAGAATCTGCTTTTGAGTATATTTTTCGTCCGGAAAATCTTTTGTCCTACCAACCAGATTCTCCGAAATCTTTTTATTCAGAGCAGTTGGTACTTTACCGTGTTCGAGGTTATATTGTGTTTGCTTTTCGCGGCGATAAGCTGTTTCGTCGATCGTTGCCTGCATCGATTTAGTCATTTTATCAGCGTATAAAATCGCTTTTCCATTAAGATTTCTTGCGGCACGACCAACTGTTTGAATCATTGATCTTCTGCTTCTTAGCATTCCTTCTTTGTCGGCATCTAAAATTGCAACGAGCGAAACTTCAGGTAAATCCAGGCCTTCTCTCAAAAGATTTACACCAATTAAAACATCGAAAATTCCTAAACGCAAATCTTGCATGATCTGAATTCTTTCCAAAGTTTCAACATCAGAATGAATATATCTTGTTCTGATTCCGAATTTTGTAAAGTATTTTGTCAGCTCTTCCGCCATTTTCTTGGTTAAAGTTGTCACCAAAACCCTTTCGTCAATTTCGGATCTTTTTCGGATTTCTTCCATTAAATCATCAATCTGATTAATTGTGGGACGTACTTCAATGACAGGATCTAAAAGTCCCGTCGGACGGATAAGCTGTTCAATATAAGTTCCTCCAGTTTTTTCCAGTTCATAATCCGCAGGCGTTGCCGAAACATAAATAACCTGATTTTGAATGCCTTCAAATTCTTCAAACTTTAAAGGCCTGTTATCCATCGCAGCAGGAAGACGAAATCCGTATTCAACCAAAGCTTCTTTACGGCTTCTGTCGCCACCATACATAGCATGAACCTGTGGAACGGTAACGTGACTTTCATCGATAACCATCAAAAAATCTTTTGGAAAATAATCTAAAAGACAAAATGGTCTCGAGCCGGGCAATCTTCCGTCAAGATAACGTGAATAGTTTTCAATTCCAGAACAATAGCCGAGTTCTTTAATCATTTCCAGATCGAGCTCTGTTCTTTCCTGAAGTCTTTTGGCTTCCAAAGGTTTGCCGATTTCACTGAAAAAATCGACTTGTTTTACCATGTCATCTTGAATACTTCTTATTGCGCCGTTTAAAGTTTCTTTTGAAGTCACAAAAAGGTTGGCAGGATAAATCTGTATTTGTTCGAAATTGGAAGTTACATTTCCGGAAACCGGGTCAAAACTCTGTATTTTTTCTATTTCATCTCCAAAAAACTGAATTCTCACTCCGTTATCTGCATAAGCCGGAAACACATCAATAACATCACCTTTCACACGAAACGTACCTCTGGAAAAATCTGCCAACGTTCTGGAATATAAAGCATTAACTAAAGAATGAAGCAGCGCTGTTCTTGTTGTTTTTTCTCCGATTTGAAGCGAGACCAATGATTTGTGAAATTCAGAAGGATTTCCGATACCATAAATACATGAAACAGAAGCAACTATCAAAACATCTCTTCTGCCGGAAAGCAAACTTGCCGTTGCCGAAAGACGAAGTTTTTCAACTTCTTCGTTGATGCTCAGATCTTTTTCAATATAAGTTCCTGAACTTGCAATGTATGCTTCCGGTTGATAATAATCGTAATAACTTACAAAATATTCAACAGCATTTTCAGGAAAAAACTCTTTAAACTCCATAAAAAGCTGAGCTGCCAAAGTTTTGTTATGAGCCAATACCAAAGTAGGTTTCTGAACATTCTGAATAACATTGGCCACCGTAAAAGTTTTTCCCGAGCCGGTTACCCCAAGTAAAGTCTGATATTTTTCTCCGATTTCTATTCCTTCAGTCAGTTTTTCAATGGCTAAAGGTTGATCTCCGGTTGGTTTATATTCTGATTGAAGATTAAATTTCATAAACCAAATTTATGAAATAAAAAAGAGTCCGAAAACGGACTCCTATATAATTTATTGTGTTTTTTTACCGGACTCAAAAACCATGGTTAACGGAAGTTTAAAAATGTACTTGACTGGTTGACCATCTTTAGTTGCAGGTTGCCAAGTTATATTTTCATTCGCGAGTTTTACAGCTTTGTAAGCTTCATTATTAAATATTTCATTACTGCCCATTGTTTTGATATTTGAAACTTCTCCTTTTTCGTCAATTACAAATTGGATATCTGATCTTACTAAACCTTCATTACCTTTAAAGGGCAACCCATTAAAATTCTGAGAAACTTTATTTCGCATTACATTTATTCCTCCCGGATATTCAGGCATAGTTGTGTTTTCCTGAATTAGCTCCATTGGAGTTGAAATTGCCAAATCTTGTACAAATTTTTTGTCAGAATTAGTAGTTGTAGATTTTAATTCAATCAATTGCGTGTCTACGGTTTTTCTTTGGATAATCGTGTTCAAAACTTTTTTCTCTTCATTTTTTATGTTCAGACTTTCTTCTTTTGCCTCTGTATTTAATGAAAAATTGGGAGGAGCTTCTTCAAGCTTAGTTAAAAGTTTTCTCTGATTTTCAATGGCTGATTTTGAACTGTTTGCGTGTACTTTTTGCACAAACAAAATAAAGACCATCATTAAAGCTGAAATACTTAAAGCTTTCTTTAATCCAATTAGTTTTGATTTTCTGCTATTCATCATAATAAATCGTTTTTTTGTGTTAGTAAAATTTAATCTATGTGTAAGGTTATAGTTTTGAGTTGAAATAATTTCAAGGAGAATCAAATCCTGATATTCTTTAATATTAAAATTGCTTTTTAATACATTTTCGTCTGCCAAGAATTCATGATTGGTAAGAACTGCTTTTTTGTAAAAATATAACGCAGGATTAAACCATGTAAAGATTTTTAAGATTTCGATTAATAAAATATCAAGGCTATGTTTTTGATCTAAATGGCTTTTTTCATGCAAGAATATCCTAGGATCTATTTCATTGTTTCTAAAGTGGTTTTGTCCAATATAGATAGTATTCCAAAAGCTAAACGGCGAAATATCTTCTTTAGTCAGAGTTACTTTTTGATTCTGATAAATAATCTTATTTCCTTTTAATCGATTAATTTTCAATATGGAAATAAAGACTTTTATTAAAAAAAAGAGAGTTATTATTCCATAAGCAATCCAAAGTAAACGTATCCAGTCAAAAGTTACCTGGTTTTTAGAAATGGCTAAAATCTGCTGACTTGCTTCGCCTAAAATTAATTGTGATTTGTTATTTGTTGCCGGTAATCCGGTTTTGATAATGACGAAAGGTATGATATAAGAAAAAATTAAAGAAAATATCAGAAAATATCTGTTAAAACGATACATTTTCTCTTTCTGTAAAAACAGATAGTATGAAGCAATCAACAATGAAGAACACAATATTATTTTTAAGATAATCATCATTATTCATCGATTTGTTGGTTAATTATTTCACGAAGTTCTTTCAGCTGTTTTTGGGTGAGCTTTGTGTTTGATGTGAAAAAAGAAGCAAACTGCGTTACCGAGCTGTTGAAAAAACGGTCAATCATAGAAGTCATTTCTTCCTTGAAGTATTCACTTTTTGCTACTTTCGGAAAGTATTCGCGTGAATTTCCATATAGTTTATAGCCTACCAAATCTTTGTTCTGCATTCTTTTCAAAAGAGTTGCAACGGTTGTAGTTGCCGGTTTGGGTTCAGGATAAGATTCAAGAATATCCTTCATGAAGGCTTTTTCTTTTCCCCAAAGAGTTTCCATGATTACTTCTTCGGAATCGGTTAATTTTATTTCTTTCATATTCTACGTTTTGATATTATGCTCTACAAATGTAGAATTAATTTTTTATTGGACAAATTTTTATGGCATTATTTTTACATTCACATTACCAACCACATAAAATTTACTTATGAAAAAGACAGTCTTACCTTTCTTTTTATCTTTAGCGATCGCTATTTCCTGTCAGCAAAAAGAAAAACCAAGCGAGCCTTCTGCTAAAGAAGAAAAACCAAATACGAATTACAAGCCGGCATTCAAAGGACAGACCAGAATTCGGGCTGTAAAGACATCAACGCCTTACAATGTTGAAATTTTGAATAAAGATTTAGGAAAACCATGGGGAATTATTAATCTGCCCGACGGAAGATTTTTAATTACTGAAAAGACAGGTTTTATGAATATAGTTTCTACAGATGGAAAACAAATTTCTAAAATTGAAGGCTTCCCGAAAGTAGATTCGAAAGGACAAGGTGGAATGCTCGATGTTGCACTTGATCCAGATTTTAAAACCAACAATATTATTTATTTCAGTTATTCTGAACCTTATGAAGGGGGAAATCATACAGCCGTTGCGAAAGGAAAGCTTTCTACAGACTTGAAGAACATTTCAGAGGTAAAAGTGATTTTCCGTGCGACACCAACTTATGATGGCGATAAGCATTACGGAAGCCGTTTGGTTTTTGATAAAGACGGAAATCTGTTTGTAAGCACAGGTGAAAGATCTGATAAAGAGACTCGTGTTTACGCTCAAAAAACCGATAATTATTTAGGTAAAATTTTAAAAATAACTAAAGAAGGAAAACCCGCTCCAGGAAATCCTTTTATTGGTAAAACTGGCTACAAACCTGAAATTTATGCTTTCGGAATCAGAAGTCCACAAGGTTTAGCTTTGGACGAAAAAGGTCAGCTTTGGGATATTGAAATGGGACCGAGAGGCGGAGATGAAATTAATTTAATTCAACCCGGAAAAAATTACGGTTGGGGTGATGTAACTTATGGAATTGAATATTCCGGAGAGAAAATCAATAACGGAACGACCCAAAAAGAAGGAACCGAACAGCCAGTTTATTATTGGGATCCTGTAGTTTCACCAAGCGGAGTTACTTTCTACACCGGAAATATTGAAGAATGGAAAAATAATCTGTTCATTGCCTGTTTAAGCGGTCAGCACATTAACAGAATTGTAATAAAAGACAATAAAGTGGTTGGCGAAGAACGTTTACTTTTGGATCAAAAAGAAAGGTTTAGAGATGTTTTAAATGGTTCCGACGGCAATCTTTACGGAATTACCGACAGCGGAAAATTATATAAAATATCTAAGAAATAAATCTAAAGATGAAGAGTCCCGAAGGGCAATTTAACAAAGGATAGGATAAAATCCTATCAACAAAAGATATTATTAAAAAATGGTTTGGGCGCAAAATCGAAGATTTTGCGCCCGAACTTTATCAATTATTCTAACAATTATTTCTTAAGCCTCTTCCAAATGAACAGTAAAATGTCTCAAAATTTCAGGTTCCCAGGTAATGTTGTACCCTTTTGAGATTTCATTTCTTCTTTCGTAAACGTTTTTCACTGCAGCAGCAATATAATCCATGTGATTATTGGTGTACGTTCTTCTAGGAATTGCCAAACGAACCAATTCCAATTTCGGATAACGGTTTTCTCTGGTTTCAGGATCTCTGTCTGCTAATAAAGTTCCGATTTCCACTGTTCTGATTCCTGCTTCTTTATAGATTTCCAAACCTAAAGTCTGTGCCGGATATTCTGCACGAGAAACATTGGGTAAAAAATTTAACGAATCAATAAAAACCGCATGTCCACCAATTGGCTTCTGCACAGGAATTCCGTATCCGATTAATTTATTTCCAAGATATTCTACCTGAGAAATTCTGCTTTCCAGATAAGCAAATTCTGTTGCCTCATCAAGACCAACAGCCAAAGCAGCCATATCTCTTCCGGCCATTCCACCATACGTGATGAATCCTTCATAAATAATCGTAAAGTTTGAAGCTTTTCTGAAAACATCTTCATTATTTAAAGCAATAAATCCACCGATGTTTACCAAACCGTCTTTTTTAGAACTCATTGTCATTCCTTCACCGTAAGAAAACATTTCTTTACAGATATCTTTAATGCTTCTGTTTTCCTGACCTGCTTCTCTTTTTTTGATGAAGTAGGCGTTTTCAGCAAATCTTGCAGAATCAAAAAACACAGGAATTCCGTATTGGTCTGAAAGAGCTTTTACGGCTTTCATATTTTCAAGAGAAACCGGTTGACCTCCTGAAGAATTACAGGTAATGGTAACCAAACAGAAAGGAATTTGCTCTTTTGGATGAGATTTGTAAACTTCTTCTAATTTTTTAAGGTTGATATTTCCTTTAAAAGGATGAAGGTCGTTAATATCAAAAGCCTCATCAATTGTACAGTCGATTGCGTGCGCTTTTCTGATTTCGATGTGACCTTTTGTGGTGTCAAAATGTGAATTCCCCGGAACCACATCACCATCTTTTACCAAAACCGAAAACAAAACATTTTCAGCAGCTCTTCCCTGGTGTGTTGGCAATAGATATTTAAAACCTGTAATGCTTTGTACAGTTTTGTGCAATTGCTCAAAAGAACGAGAACCGGCATAGCTTTCGTCTCCGGTCATCAAAGCGCCCCATTGTCTGTCTGACATTGCTCCAGTTCCGGAATCTGTCAAAAGATCAATATAAACCTGCGAAGATTTTAGATTAAATAAATTGAACTTTGCGTCTTTCAGCCATTGTTCTCTTTCTTCTCTTGTAGATTGACGGATTTCTTCCACCATTTTAATACGAAACGGTTCTGCATATGGTAATTCCATGTGATATATTTTTAGATTTTATTAAAGAAAAATTAATTTGAAATCAATTTCAAATCATCAGGTGTATTTAAAGAAGTAAAAGAAATTTACTCAGGAGCTTTAAATATATTTTCATCTGAATGAAAACCTGCCACGCCGCCGCTTACCGCAAATTTCATTGCCGTAGCTGCAGACATTCCTACAACAGGTTTGATATTTTTTTCTTCAGTTACAATCACCCAACCCGAAATTGCATAAGAATGCGGAAGGTAAACTGCTACAAAATTATCTTTATGTACATCAGCCATTTCTCTTTGCGTAAGAAACCCTATTCTCCAGATCTCAGGATTTTCATTGGTTTTCACCCAAACCGGATCACTGAATTTTTTCTTATCCCCTACAAACGAAGACATCACATCTTTCGTAGGTGAGTAAATATGCTTAATCCCAGGAGTTTTTTCTAATAATCTATCGATAGAATCTACAAAGAATCTTCCTACCACAAATTTATTTCCCAGATAACCCAGCAACGCCGTAATGAGCAAAGTTGATATAAAAACTAACCCTGGAATTTCCTTGGCAACAGAAGGAATAATATTGTCGATGGAAGTAATAACAGACCAAATCACAAAAATCGTCAATCCGATGGGACCAATAATTAATAAGCCCTGAAAAAAGTTTTTCAGGAAAAAGTTGGTCAGGTTTTCGAATGTCGGTTTTTTCAATTTATTTTTATCCGTGTATAGTTTCTTTGTTTCCGTAAGATTTTATGATGCCTGCTTCATATTCCAGCCATTCTTCCCATCTCTTGTTTACTTTTTCAGGATCGCCAAGCTGTCTTGCAAAACCGATAAATGTAGTGTAATGATTGGCTTCAGAAATCATTAATTCTTTATAGAAAGTTTTTAGTTCTTCGTCTTTTATATTTTCTGTTAAAACTTTAAATCGTTCACAACTTCTGGCTTCAATCATTGCTGCGAAAAGCATTTTATCGACAATTAAAGTGTCTCTGTGACCTCCTTTTTGAATAAAATTCACCAATTCGTTGACGTAATCATCTTTTCTTGTGCGCCCAAAAGTGTAGCCTCGTTTTGTGATAATCTCAAGAACCTGCCCGAAATGTTCCAGCTCTTCCTGAGCAATTGCTAAAAGCTCCGTCACAATATCGGGGCGTTCCGGAAGCATTGTAATCAATCCGATTGCATTGGTCGCTGCTTTTTGCTCGCACCAAGCGTGATCCGTTAAAATTTCCTGAAGATTTTCTTCCGCGATATTTGCCCATCTGGGATCGGTAGGAAGTTTCAACTTAAACATGAATTAAATTTTTTGTAAAATTAATTAATAAAAATTAATATTCAGTAAAGTTAATTCCAAGATTATTCAAATATCTTCAATATAAAAATGCCTGTGGCATAAAGTTGGTTTTAGAAATAACGAACATTAAAAAAATTAATAATGAACACCACATTAATCACCGCAAAATTGCAAAAATTTGCATTGGCCATGTTTACTTTCTTATTCAGTATTGTAGCATTGGCGCAGGAAACGGCACCTAAAGTTGAAGTAGAAACCTCGACTAAAACAACAACTACCGAGGAATGGTACATGAATCCCACGTATCTTGTTGTTGGCGCAATTCTTTTTATCATACTGATTGCAGTAATTGTAAGAGGAGGTCGTGGAAGAAGAGATTAATTGATAATTTTAATAAATTCTGCCGCTCAGGAAACTACTGAGCGGTTTTTTTGCGTAAAAATTCGAGTGTTTTCCAACCGAAATCGTCCGCTTTCTTCAAACCTTCTGCCAAGATAAATGCTAAAACAACATTAATACAATAAATTACAACCATTAAGACCCACCAAGGCATCAATTCTTTCATCGGAACAACAATAAAATAAACAAGTGAAGAACTGATTCCCTGAGCAAAATAGAAGAAAATAGCGTTCTTCCCAATATGGGTGATGAAGTTTTCTTTTGAAATTTTTAATCTGTTGTACAGCACAAATAAAGTGGTCAACGAAAAAAGACACCAAATAATATAAGGGATTTTCGGCGGGAATTTTTGTCTGTTGATTTTAAAGAAAATTTCATTTCCGAAATACCAAAACATCCAAACCAAAGCTATGGCGACCAAGCCATAAAGAACAGGAATTAGTTTCGTCGGAATTTTTTTACCCCGCATTCTGTTCCCGATCAGGAAAACCGTCATATAAAAAGCAACATATCCTACTTGCCCGGTTGGATATAATTCCGGAAAAATGTTGAATATTAATGTTAAAGCAATACAGATTCCGATAAACCAATTGATGTGCTTAGGGAAAAACCTTAAAATTAAAACTCCAAAAACCGTCAGAATAAAATAAACTTTCAAATACCAAAAACTTCCCATCACAACAGGAAAAGTGTCTGCATTGGAATATTCGTGAAGATACCAATTCCCGAGATTTTGCCATTGCGGATTTATGGAAATGCTTGTTGCTGCATATTTTGATCCGAAAGTGGAGTAGAACTTCTGCAACCATTCGAGGGAAAAAAAGGTGAGGCCGAAAACTTTAAAAAAGTAATCTAAAAAGAAAAGAAAAGTCACGAAAATCATGTAAGTAATCTGAAGTTTCAGCAAGCGGTAAAGGGTTTTCTCAATGTTATTTCCGGATGTAATTCCGCTTAATGCATAAAAAAGCGCAACATCAAAAACCAGAGAAAACACTCGGATTTCAGGAATAATATAAAACTGTCCCGACCAAAATGCGGTGTGGATAAATATAATGGAAAGTGTAGCCAAGCCTTTCGCAAAATCAATGTAAAGATCTCTTTTCATTTGTGTAAATAATATTGTTCAAATGTAAATATTTTAACTTAACGAAAAAATGTAAATTTAATGCTACTTAATTTAAAAATAATCAATATATTTGCACCTCGAATTAACTAAAAATTTATAGACAATGTTTGCAATTGTAGAAATAGCAGGGCTTCAATACAAAGTTGAGCAAGACCAGAAGTTGTTTGTGAACCGTTTGAAAGGAGATAAGGGAGGAAAAGTATCTTTTGATAAAATCCTTCTTACTGTAAACGGAGCAATCACTGTAGGCGCCCCAGCTGTAAGCGGAATCACTGTAGAGGCAGAGATCCTAGACCACGTAAAAGCTGATAAAGTAATCGTCTTCAAAAAGAAAAGAAGAAAAGGTTATGAAGTGAAAAATGGTCACAGACAATCTTTAACTCAAATCAAAATCACTGGTATTACAGGATTTGACGGAGGTAAAAAAGCAGAGAAACCTGCAAAAAAAACAACCAAAAAAGCTGACGCTGAAAGCGCAGAATAATTGTTAAACCAAAAAACCTTAAAATAAAATGGCACACAAGAAAGGAGTTGGTAGTTCCAAAAACGGTAGAGAATCTCATTCTAAAAGATTAGGTGTGAAGATTTTCGGTGGACAAGACGCTATTGCTGGTAACATCATTATCAGACAAAGAGGTACTCAACATCATCCAGGTGAAAATGTTGGTATGGGTAAAGATCACACTTTGCACGCACTTGTTGACGGTAAAGTAGTCTTCAGAAAGAAAGCAAACAACAGATCATACGTATCTATTGAGCCAAACGCATAATTAATTTTAGCGTTTTATAAAATTTAAGCCTTAACATTTATTGTTGAGGCTTTTCGTTTTGCAATAAATTTTGGATAATATTTTTGTTCTTTTTCCGTTTTTAATAAACAAATCAATAAAATTGTTATGAAAAATCTAAAGAAACTTACAAGAAATGATCTGAAAACAGTTCATGGAGGAATTGACCCAAAAGCAGGTTGCCTGCCGTGTGACGTCTATTGCAGTCTTGCGCCGGAAAATAGGCCGCCATGCAAAGCAGAGTATATTGTGGCCCATTGTAATGGCTGCAAAACTTCAGATATTTAATTTAAAGCTCGTGTTATGCGGGCTTTTACTTTAAGTTGAATTAGAATCCGAACTGAAAGCCTGCCTTGATGCCAAATTTAGAAGCATCAGGTCTGTCAAGATAATTTCCTCTCCAGTTGAAGTCTACACGGAAAATCCTGATGTTTCCAAATCCTATGTTTTCGATGCCGAATCCGTATTCATAATAAATCTGTTGATCCGGAGCTGAGTATTTAAAGCCTTCAACATTGATGTTTTTGGAAGCGTCGCTCAAAGTTCCGTAAGCACCTCTTATGAAAGCAACTTCTCTTAATTTCAACTTCTTGATTAAAGGAATAAAAGAGAGTATTTTACCATTAAAATGATGCTCAATATGTAATGTAGTGTAAGTGTCTGCAACGAATTCATAATAATTCAGCTGTGCAAAAGTATTCGGAACCAATCCATACGATTGGTTTCCAGGGATTACATTCTGTAAGGCGAGCGGAACGATATCAAAGTTTTTACCGGCTTCAAAATTAAGCAATGTTTTACCCCAACTTCCGATAAGAATTGGCTTATAAAACATAAATTGCAGCTTATTATAATTAAAATCTGCATTAAATAAACCTTCGATTCCTCGTGTATATTTTAAAACAATTGTCGGAGCCAAAGTTCCGTGTTCGTATCGGTCGACTCCTGTTTGCGAAAACTTGGCTCCGGGACGCGCAATTAGGCTTATTGTAACGTGCGAATCATTGGTTGTTTTTCTCAAGACGCCGTTTCGGTAATACATCAAGCTGAAACCTGAAGGATTGGCAGATTTTATGCTTTGCAAGGTTCCGTCAACTCTGACCTGAAAGTTTTTCCAAGGCTCAATTGACGTGAAAATATTGGTTTGGTTTACTGAACTTAAAGAAGCGTTTTCGCCTCTCGCAAAAACCGTAGACGAAGCAAACGAACGAGACATGATTCCGTCATCCGTCGTCAACTGAACGCCCAGCTGCATGATGTCTCTTCTTGTTCCGGCACCAACCATAAAACGATTAACCCTGTTGAACATATATCGGCCTTCAACACCGTATTTAAATTGTTTATCTTTAAATCCGTAAGCGTTGTAAAACTGTATTCTCCAAGGATCATTCTGCCCGAAATAAGTCCTGGCGCCCAATCGTATTCTGTCGCCTTCCACATCATTTTTACCGTAAATAGAGAAAATAGGGCCCAGATCGATACCTTTTGTAACGTTATAATATTGCGAAGCCAGAGTTTCATATAATTTTACAATTCGGTTGAATTTCGGGGTTTGTTGAAGTTTGTCAAGCATTTCATAAACTCCCTGTTCTGTTTTTGAAAGAGAATCCGGTCTGGCTTTTACCCAAAAAGCATCATCCTTATCTACAAAATCATCATCATATTCTTCTTCCTTCCTCGTGAAAACTTCATCTGCAAGAGGTTTATTAAAATCATATTCGGAATAATCGACGGTACGTTTGGCAACAATTCCTTTTGCAGTTTTCTTTTTTGAAAAAGGAGTCATTTCAATTTCTGTGATGAATTTTTTAGGTAAAAATGTTTCATCATCGGGATTGTCATATTCCAGTTCTGTAGAAATTGCATTGATAAAGTTGACATTGATTTTATTTGTTGATTTTAAAGTTGCCGATAAAACAGCATAAGAATCGGTGTCGATATAAAGGTAACCCTGAAACGCCAAAACTTCCGTTCTTCTCGGTTGATACCTTATTTTATAGGCATTTTCACCACGTATAGAAACGGTGTCTATAAGATTGTAATCGTAAGTGCTGAAACCGTCCGTTCCGACGGGACTTGGGAAGCCGATATCAAAATAGTTTAATGTATTGTCATAAATATTAATGTCGCGGTAAAGATTTTTTGCTGTAATTGCAATCACCTGATTATCCTGGAATCCTGAAGTCTTTTGTGCTACTAAAAGCCTTTTCGTTTTTTTAGCAGGCTTGTTTTCTCCGAAATTTTTATAAATAGATTCATTCAAAAAGATAGGAAGAGCCATCTTTCCCCGAGCCGTTGAATCTGCATAATCAAAAATAAAATCTAGTTTATTAAAAATCTTTCTGCTCATAAAAGCACTGTCAAGATTATTGGCGTCAAACTGAATTTTTTCGTATTCTTTATAAGTATAAGTATCGAATTTTTCCAGCCCGTTATTTCTTTTACGCTTCCAGACTTCCTGCATAATTCTGTAAGCAGGGTTTTCTTTTTTGTTTTTGTATTTTGTTTTTTCGTTGTGAATGACAACTTCTTCTATCGAGCTTACTTTTTCTGAAGAAAGCTTTATCAATAAATTGGTATTATTTTCAGAAGTAATTTCTACACTTTCAAAGGCGTAATTTTTTTTCTGAAAACTGAGTTTATAGATAATGCTGTCAGATTCTACGCTGAAGTTTCCTGAAGTGGTCGTAGAAACGGGCGTATTGCTGTCATTGATAAAGATATCAACATTGTTAACTTCCTTATTCGTTTTTTCATCGACTATTTTTCCGGTTGCTGTTTTTTGTGCGTCTAAAAAGCTGGTTATAAGCAAGGAAAAACAGAGAAAGCAATATTTAAAATTCTTAGTTAACATCATTTGTATCTTCGAGCATTTAGCTTAAACAAAAAGCGTGCTGTTTGTTTCAAAATTCAAAATTTTTTAAAGACTTTTTGGTTTATTCATAAAACTGCAAATGTAACGAAAATAAAGCTATGAATATTGCTCTGAGAATAAGGAAATATTATAAGATCGACAATGTAAATTAACTATAAATAAAAAAGACCTACATTTCTGTAAGTCTTTTTGCTCCTCCTGCTGGGCTCGAACCAGCGACCCTCTGATTAACAGTCAGATGCTCTAACCAACTGAGCTAAGGAGGAATTTTCCTTTGTTTAAGGTGCTGCAAATATAAAACGAAAAATTATATAATGCAAATTTATTCATGCTGTATCAGCTAGATCATCGCTATCAGATTATTTTTCAATTGGTTAAATTCTAAGTATTTTCCTTTTTTGAATTTAAAAGTTATATCACAAAAAAAGACCTACATTTCTGTAAGTCTTTTTGCTCCTCCTGCTGGGCTCGAACCAGCGACCCTCTGATTAACAGTCAGATGCTCTAACCAACTGAGCTAAGGAGGAATGTCCTTATTTTTAAGTGGTGCAAATATAGGACTGATATTTAAACCACACAAGTTTTTTAATTAAATTTTTTGAAAAAATTAGAATTTATCGGTGATGATTTTAAATATATCGTTCCCGAAAATCAGTAACATCAAGCCTAGCAGGAAAATAACTCCAACCATTTGTGCATTTTCTAAAATCTTTTGCGGGACAGGTTTTCCTACAATCATCTCATATAATGTGAAAATTACGTGTCCGCCATCCAATCCGGGGATCGGAATTAAGTTCAAAAAGGCCAGCCAAACAGAAAACATCGCTGTGAAACTCCAAAAAGCTGCCCAATCGATTGAGACACTTCCGTCTTTGGCTTTGTCTACAGGCATGTTTTTTATAATCGCAAGCGGTCCGCCTACTTTTTTGTATCCCTGTACTTTTTTGTTGAAAATTAGTTTGAATTGTTTAACCTGATAAGTCAAACTTTCGATACTTCTTGTAAATCCTCTGCCGATTGATTGGGCGAAAGTGAAATGTTTTGTGTCAATATATTTTTCCAGATGCTTGTATGAAGAAATTCCTAAAGTCCCTTCTTTAGAAACGGGAAGAGTCAATGGCTGAATTGCTCCTGCTCTTACAACTTCTACATTAAGATTTTTGTTTGCATTCTTCGTGATAACTGTTTGAAGCTCATCGTAATAATTAATTTTTTGTCCGTTTACAGAAACTATTTGATCACCAATCTTTAAACCGGCTTCTGCGGTTTTAGGATTTATAATTGTGTCAATAACAGCAGCAAATCTTGGCGTAAGGAATGCTTTAGGATTTTCATCTCTGAAAGCCATTGCTTTTCCGTCATCATTCGTTGGGAATGTCACTTCTTTGCCGTTTCTTAATACGGTGATCTCATCGCTTAATAATATATCTAATGAAAGTTTATCAAGGTTATTTTGAGTTTTTCCGTCTACTTTTAAGATTTTATCACCGTCCTGAAAACCCATTGCTTTTGCAACATTCGTGTAATGCATCGGCGTATTTACTTTAGCGGTATCAAAAGATGTTTCACCATTAAAAAATGATAGACAACCGTAAATAATCCAAGCAAGGAAGAAGTTTACCGTAACACCGCCCATCATAATGATAAGCCTTTGCCAAGCCGGTTTTGCCCTGAATTCCCAAGGCTGAGCAGGCTGTTTCAGTTGCTCGGTATCCATGCTTTCGTCTACCATTCCGGCGATTTTTACATAACCACCGAAAGGAAGCCAGCCAATGCCGTATTCGGTTTCGCCAACTTTTTTCTTTACTACAGAAAACCAAGGATCGAAGAAAAGATAGAATTTTTCTACTTTGGTTTTAAACCATTTTGCGGGTAAGAAATGTCCAAGCTCGTGAAGAATTACTAAAATAGATATGCTTAATATAAATTGAAAGATCTTAATTGCTAATTCCATTAATTGTTTTTAGATTTAATTTGCAAAGGTAACAATTATCAAAACGATGCCAAATAAAAAAGCTCCTCGAAATGAGAAGCTTTGTCATATATTGTGACTTATTTTTAAAAATTGAAAGATACACCTAAGCTTCCATTGTTTCCTACTTCTGCAAAAACACCCACTTTTTCCGTGAAAAAATATCGTGCACCAATGTGAGCGCCAATTCCAAAATCTCTGCCAAGCACCCCTAAATCAACACCGGGATAAATATCCAGCTTTTCAGGTAATTCCAATGCTTCTTTCAGGTGAAAATTGATCCTTCCGAAAACAAAAACCCTGTTGTCCTTATCATTGTCTTTGTACCCGTCAAAATAAGCGTTGACGCCGGCTCCGACGGATAAAAGCTGATTTAAACCGTAGTCATAAGTGGCTGTGATTCCTGTTCCGTAGCCCCAGGCATTAAGTCCCAAATTTACTTTTTGATCCCCTTTTCCTGTCCAGGCTTGTGCGCTGGCAGCTGTTCCGATGAAAACCATCAACATAAAAACCAATTTCTTCATAGTTTTTTTTATTAAATTATTACTAAAGATTATCCGCAGCAAAAATAAAACCGAAATCAATAAAAAAATGTAATTTTATAAAAGTTTTGAATAAGAAATATGAAAATTACAGGATTAAATCAGGATATTGTCTGGAAAAATAAAAATGAAAACTTTCAGTCGATTGAAAGCCAGCTTCAGAACGAAACTGCCGATCTTTTTCTTTTACCCGAAATGTTTTCTACAGGATTTTGCATGGATGCCGCTGAAGTTTCAGATAAAAATGAAGAATCTCTGGATTTTTTAAACAAAATTTCAAAAGAAAAAAATGCCGCTTTCTGCGGAAGCGCTTCCGTTGAGGAAAACGGAAAGTTTTACAACAGAATGTATTTCGTTCAGCCTGATTCTGAAGTTGCTTTTTATGATAAAAGACATTTGTTCTCCTTTTCGGGCGAAGATAAAATTTATAGTCCGGGAAAAGAAAGAGTAATTGTTGAATATAAAGGAATAAGGTTTTTATTGCAGGTTTGTTATGATCTTCGGTTTCCGGTTTTTGCGAGAAATAATGATGATTACGATGCTGTTTTATATATCGCCAATTGGCCCGAAAAAAGAGTGGAAGCGTGGGAACATTTGCTGAAGGCAAGAGCCATTGAAAATTTATCTTTCGTTTTTGGGTTAAACAGAATTGGGACAGATGGAAATGATCTTTTTTATAAAGAAAGTTCACATTGTTTTTTTGCAGACGGAAAAGAAATCTCTCAGAAAAATGGAAATATCGTTTCTGCAGAATTAAATTTAGAAGAACTGAAAAACTTCAGAAAACATTTCCAGTTTTTGAATGACAGAGATGGTTTTCAAATTTCAGATTTAGGCTAAAATTAATCTAAATCTCAGCCTAAACTGAGTTTAAATATATTGTTCCAAAAGCTGTGTCAATCGATTGACGTCATGCACGCCACTTTCTTTGTAAAGCAATTCCCCTTTTTTGAAAACCGCTATTGTCGGCACGCTGCGAACGCCATATTGTGAAGCGATTGCAGGATATTGATCAATATCTACTTTTATAATTCTTGCGCTTTCGCCTACATTTTCTTTTACTGTCGTCAAAACTGAAGACTGAACTTTACAAGGCTGGCACCATGTTGCAAAAAAATCTATTAAAACAGGTCTTTCAGATTCAATGATTTCTTGAAATTTTTGTGACATAATTTTGAGATTTTAATATTTAAGTTTAAAAGCAATTTTACAGCTTATTTAAGCATAAACTTAATTTGCTCTTATGATTCAAATTTGAATAATTATTTTACAAGTGATTTTTCGTCTTGAATGGCTTTCACATTCTTCCAGGTTGTACCGTCGTACACTTCTATACCGTTTTTCTTTAAAATTTCCACCGCCTGATCTGCCTGAATTCCTTTATTACAGAAAACAACCACTTTTTTTCCTTTCAGAGCTTCCGGATTGTTTTGAATTTCCGCTAAAGGAATATTGATCGCGTTTTTTGCTGTTCCTTCTGCATATTGTTCAGGAATTCTTACATCGATTAAAGTTATGTCCGTACTGTTTACCACTTCCTTGATATTAATTTTGGTTTCGTTTTGAGAAACAGATGCAGTTTTACAGGCATTTAAAATAAATGCTGATGTAAGAATGATTATGAAGAATTTAATTTTCATTATAATGTTTTTGATTGGCATACAAAATCCGATGTCGGAAGTTTTTCTGTCTTTTTGATTCCGTTGAAACCGCTTTCTATTTCGGTGAAGTTTCTGATTCCGTGAGAATTAAGGATGCTTGCTGCGATCATGCTGCGGTAGCCGCCTGCGCAATGCAGGAAAAAATGTTCCGATTCGTCAATTGTAGAAACCCAGTCGCTGATCGTGTCCAAAGGTTTGTTGTAAGCATTATCGATATGCTCCGCAGAATATTCACCTAGTTTTCTTACGTCAATTATTTTGGAATTTTCGGTAAACTGCTCTGCAAATTCGTCGGGGGAAATTCTTTTTACTTCATCAATTTCTTTATCTGTTTTTTTCCAGGATTCAAATCCGCCTTTCAGATATCCCAAAACATTATCAAACCCAACTCTGCTTAATCTTGTGATCACTTCTTCCTCGCTTCCTTCATCAGAAACCAATAATAACGGATGCTTTACATCTACAATCAAAGTTCCAACCCAAGGGGCAAAATCACCTTTTAATCCGATATTTATAGAATTTGGAATAAACCCTTTGTGAAAATCCGCCGGGCTTCTTGTATCTAAAATCAAGGCTCCTGTCTCTTCAGCAAAGCTTTCAAAATCTTCTACAGAAATAGGATTTAAGCCTTTAGTCATTACATCATCAAGGCTTTCGTATCCGCCTTTATTTAAAGCTACATTCATACCGAAATATTTCGGTGGAGCCGTCAAACCATCCAAAACTTCTCTGATGAAAGATTCTTTATCAGGCTGAGTTAATGCATAATTTGTTCGCTTTTGATTTCCTAAAATATCTACTGTTTCTTTCTGCATGTTTTTTCCGCAAGCTGAGCCTGCGCCGTGTGCCGGATAAACGGTAATGCTGTCGTCTAGCGGAAGTATTTTGGTGTGTAAGCTTTCATATAAAATTCCCGCCAGATCTTCCTGCGTCATATTGGTTGCTTTCTGAGCAAGATCCGGTCTTCCGACATCGCCTAAAAATAAAGTGTCACCGGTGAAAATAGCCGTTTCAACTCCGTTTTCGTCGATCAGAAGATAGGTTGTGCTTTCCATGGTGTGACCCGGTGTGTGCAGCGCTTTTATCTTTATTTTTCCTAATTCAAAAATCTGATCGTCATTTGCGATGATTGCCTGAAATTCCGGATCGGCGTTTGGTCCGTAAACGATCGGAGCACCTGTTTTTTTACTTAAATCCAAATGTCCTGAAACAAAATCAGCATGAAAATGAGTCTCGAAAATATATTTTAAAGTTACATTGTCTTTTTCAAGGCGATCCAGATAAGGTTTTACTTCTCTTAAAGGATCTATAATTGCAGCTTCGTTTTCTGATACAATATAATAGGCGCCCTGTGCGAGACATCCTGTATATATTTGTTCAATTTTCATGGGCTCTTTTTTAAAATGGTTATAAAGATACAAAGTAATGCATTTATTGTAAAAAAATGATAATTATGAACGATAGTTTCTTTCGATATTAAAAATTTTGCAATCTTAAAATTTGATGAAACGTATTAGTTTTCAGGCGGAAACAATTAAGATAAACTGATTTCTTTTTGAAGTCTGTTTTTTATCATACTTGTAAAAGTGAATTTTAATTTAATATTCATAAGAAATTGATAAAGCGTACCCAATATTTTGTAAAAAATTTTACCTTTAAGAGTTAAAAAAATTCAAATGGCAGATAAAACAAGGTTTGTTGAAGAGCTCAGCACAAGATACACTCCCAAAGGAGAGCACATCATTTTAGGAAAAGGAATGCTGGACGGCGATGTGGTCACCGAAGTCAATGTTACGATTCCTTTAAAAACGATCAACCGTCACGGTCTGATTGCCGGAGCAACGGGAACCGGTAAAACCAAAACGCTTCAGGTTTTTGCCGAACAGCTTTCGCATGCAGGGATTCCGTCTTTGGTTTTGGATATTAAAGGTGATTTTTCGGGAATTGCTGAAGCCGGCGAGATGAATTCTATTATTGAAGAAAGATATGCTAAAACCAAGCTTCCTTTCAATCCGCAGTCTTTTCCCGTAGAGTTAATGAGTATTTCCGGTGGAAAAGGGGTAAAATTGAGAGCAACAGTGACCGAGTTCGGACCGGTTTTATTAAGTAAAATTTTAGAACTGAACGATACGCAGCAAAGTATCATGTCAATTGTTTTTAAATATTGTGATGATAAAGGATTGCCATTAATTGATTTAAATGATTTAAAGAAAGTTCTGCAATACGTTACCGATAATCCGGAAGGTAAGGCTGAATTGTCTGCAAATTACGGATCGATTGCTTCTGCCTCTTTGGGAGCTATTTTAAGGTCAATTGTTGCTTTGGAGCAGCAAGGAGCCGCTGACTTTTTTGGCGAATTGAGCTTTGATGTTCAGGATTTGCTTGAAAAAAGAGACGGAAAAGGCGTCGTAAATATTTTGAGAGTTGCTGATATTCAGAATAAACCACAATTATTTTCCACATTTATGCTTTCGCTTTTTGCCGAAATTTACATGACTTTTCCGGAAGAAGGTGACAGCGGAAAACCTAAATTGGTTTTATTTATAGACGAAGCACATTTGATTTTTGATGAATCTTCCAAAGCTTTGGTTTCGCAGATTGAAACGATGGTAAAGCTGATTCGTTCAAAAGGTGTCGGGATTTATTTTATCACTCAAATTCCGGGAGATGTTCCTGAAAATGTTTTATCTCAATTAGGCTTAAAAATCCAACATGCATTGAGGGGTTTTACTGCAAAAGATAAAAAAGAGATTTCAAAAGCGGTTGAAAATTATCCGACAACGGAGTTTTATGATGCTTCCACTTTGATACAAAATCTAGGAATTGGTGAGGCGTTTGTCACGGCTTTGGATGAAAAAGGGATTCCGACGCCTTTGGTTCATACTTATCTTATTTCGCCTGAATCAAGAATGGATGTTTTAAATGATGTAGAAGTTTCAGAATTAACAGGTAAATCTGCTTTAGTTGCAAAATATGAGAAAAAAGTAGACAGCGAATCTGCTTACGAAATGTTGGTCGAAAGAATGGAAAAAGCCGTACAGAATTCAGCTCCAACTCAAAAAACAAAGCCTGTGAAAGAAGAGCCGGGAATGTTTGAACAAGTTTTAAAAAGCAGCGCCGGAAGAACTTTTGCCAATACTTTGATGCGAGAAGGCGCGAAAGCGATTTTAGGAATGTTTGGTCTTGGCGGAAGAAAAAGATAACTTGATTAAAGAATGTGATTTTGGATTCTTTAATGTAATTTGATTATTTTAGCAGAATTGTCTTTTTTATTACCTTGTAAAAGAGCAATTTTGATTTAGAAATTATAAGTGAGATAGTAAAATAAATGTATTCAATTATAGACATAGAAAGCAATGGTGCAGGTTTCAGGAAAGAATGCATTATCGATATTGCTATTTACCGATATGATGGTCAAAAAATTGTAGACCAGTTTATTTCTCTGGTCAATCCTGAAAGTGATATCACGCCTTTTGTTCAAAAATTGACCAATATTACCCCAAAAATGGTAAAAACTGCACCAAAATTTCACGAATTGGCAAAAAGAGTAATCGAAATTACTGAAAACACTACTTTAGTCGGGCACAATATAGAATTTGATTACAGAATGCTTCGGCAATCCTTCGCAAGGCTTGGTTATGATTTCAAAATCAACACTTTAGATACAATTCCTTTAGCCAAAAAACTGATTCCCGATGAGGTAAGTTACTCGCTTGGAAAATTGGTAAAATCTTTAGGAATTCCTTTGACCAATCACCACCGAGCAGATGGTGATGCGCGTGCAACATTGGAATTATTCAAACTTTTAATTTCAAAAGACACGGAAAACGAAATCATTCAAAAGCAGCACGACGAAACCAATGCTGAAAATTATATCAACAAAATCAAGCAATTAACGCAAGATCTGCCAAGCGAAAAAGGGTTTGTTTATTTTCAAAACGAAGCCGGGAAAATTATTTTTTCAGATTATGCGCAGGATATCAACAGGTTTTCTAAAAAGCTGTTCAATTCCAAATCAAAAAAATGGGAGCTTGTTCAAAACGAAGTTGAGCAAATTAATTTTGAACTTACAGGAAATGATATTATTGCTAAACTGATTTTAAATTCCAAAAATGTAAAGAAAAAAGAAATTCTGCCTTTTGGACTTTATTACAGAAACAATAAATATATTGTTGAAAAAAACACTTTAAACAAGCTTGAAAGGCCTATTTTGAAATTCAGATCTTTCACGCAAGGTTCAAAAGCGGTACAGTTTATCAGCAAAATTGAAGAATACAGCGATATAAATGTTTTAAAAAATAAAATAGATTTCAAAAAAAGAAACGAGCTTTGGTTGGGTTCCGGAAGAAAATTAGGTGAAAAACTATTTCTGATTATTGAGAACGGCAAAGTGGTTTCTTACGGATTTTATGAATTATTTACCCAAATTCAGACGCTTAGTAAGATTTCAAAATTAAAAATCGATTTGCCTTTGTCCGCTGCAGATTTAAATAACGAATTGCAATTGGCTTTACTTCGCGGCGATTTCGAGACGCTTCCGTTGCCAAAGTAAATGGCATTTTACAATCACATGTATTTTTATTAAGGAGAAAATGCTTTTCGGATTAATTTTATCAAAATAAATAGTATTTTTGCAAAAGAATAAAAAAGCAATGCAAAATTTTAAACAAAATAAAACTGGAAAAAAGGGAGCTATAAAGTTCTCTAAAGTTTGGAATACGTAAAAGAGTTGCCTTGCATAAAAATAATATTGCGGCAGACTCTTTTCGAAGAATCTGCCTTTTTTTATGTTAAATTAAAATTATGAATTCAAAAGAATTATTACAGATTGCCCATGAATATGGCACACCGGTGTATGTTTACGATGCTGAATCCATCAAAAATCAATACGAGAAACTTACATCTTCTTTTTTGAAACACACAAAGTTCTTTTATGCTGCAAAGGCTTTAACGAATATTAATATCTTAAAATATATAAAAAATCTAGGCGCTTCTTTAGATTGTGTATCGATCAATGAAGTAAAGCTTGGTTTGAAAGCAGGTTTTCCGAAGGAGAAAATATTATTCACTCCCAATTGTGTTGATTTGGCTGAAATCGAGCAGGCAATGCAGTTTGGTGTTCATATTAATATAGATAACACGTCTATTCTTGAACAATTTGGAAACAAATACGGAAACACGTATCCTATTTTTGTAAGAATCAATCCGCATATTTACGCCGGCGGAAATCATAAAATATCAACAGGACATATCGATTCTAAATTTGGGATTTCCATTCACCAAATGCGTCACATCGAACGTGTAATGAAATCTACTAACTTGAATGTGGAAGGTCTTCACATGCACACCGGAAGCGAAATCAAAGATCCTGAAGTATTTTTGCAGGCTTTGGATATTATGCTTGAGCTGGCTGAACATTTCCCGAATCTGAAATATCTGGATATGGGAAGCGGTTTCAAAATCCCTTATCAGGAAACAGAAATGGAAACCGACGTGAAAACTTTGGGTAAAAAAGTAGAAAAAGTGCTTTCAGAATTTGCAAAATCATCAGGCAGAAAATTTGAATTGTGGTTTGAGCCAGGAAAATTTCTTGTAGGTAAAAGCGGTTATCTTTTGGTAAAAGCCAATGTAATAAAGCAAACGACAGCAACAGTGTTTGTTGGTGTAAACTCAGGTTTCAACCATTTGATTCGACCGATGTTTTATGATTCTTACCACGAAATTGAAAATTTATCCAACCCGAAAGGTGCAGAAAGAATTTACACGGTAGTCGGAAACATCTGTGAAACCGATACTTTTGCCTGGGACAGAAAATTAAACGAAGTAAGGGAAGGCGATATTCTTGCATTCCACACAGCGGGAGCGTATGGTTTTGAGATGAGCACGAATTTTAATTCCAGATTAAAGCCGGCTGAAGTTCTTTTCTTAGACGGTAAAGCTCATTTGATTCGTAAAAGAGACGAGTTTGATGATTTATTGAGAAATCAGATCGAAGTATTGTAACATAACTTCAAAAAAATATGAAGCTTCACTCAGTTTGTGAAGCTTTTTTTATAAACCATATTAAGGATAATCCTGCCATTCTGTCACAATATTTTGTATCTTTGCAAATTCAATAAGTTTAAAATTTAAAAAGTTAAGTTAAATAGTATATCTAAAAACTTTAACCTTAAATTTAAACCTCAAACAGACTTATCATGCAGGAAAAATATATAGACGAAACAAAACAAGGCGAAGCTTTTGCCGTTGCAGAAAAGCCGGAAAATTCTAAAAAACTCTTTTTGGAAAGTTACGGCTGTCAGATGAATTTCTCTGATTCTGAAATCGTTGCATCTATTCTCAATGAGCAAGGCTACAATACAACACTAAAAGTAGAAGAAGCAGATCTGATTCTTTTAAATACATGTTCTATTCGAGAAAAAGCGGAGCAGACCGTAAGAATGCGTCTTTCCCAATTCAAAAACCTGAAGAAAGAAAAACCAAACATGACGGTTGGTGTTTTGGGTTGTATGGCTGAAAGATTAAAAACTAAATTTTTAGAGGAAGAGCAATTGGTTGATCTTGTTGTTGGCCCGGATGCATACAGAGATTTGCCAAACCTTTTAAAAGAAACCGAAGACGGAAGAGACGCAATCAACGTCATTCTTTCAAAGGAAGAAACTTATGCAGATATCAATCCTGTTCGTTTGGGCGGTAATGGTGTTACGGCTTATGTTACGATTACCAGAGGCTGCGATAATATGTGTACTTTTTGTGTAGTTCCATTTACGAGGGGCCGTGAAAGAAGTCGCGATCCACATTCTATTTTAGAAGAATGTAAAAATCTACGGAATAGCGGATATAAAGAAATTACCCTTTTGGGACAAAACGTAGACTCTTACCTTTGGTATGGAGGCGGACCGAAAAAAGACTTTGTAAAAGCATCAGAAATGCAAAAGGCAACGGCTGTCGATTTTTCTCAATTGCTTGATTTGGTTGCCAATGCAGTTCCCGAAATGCGAATCAGGTTTTCTACTTCCAATCCACAGGATATGAGTTTGGATGTTTTCCGAACGATGGCAAAACATGATAATATTTGTAATTATGTACACCTTCCTGTTCAGAGCGGAAGCAACAGAATGCTGGCTGCCATGAACAGACAACATTCGCGTGAAGAATATTTAGATTTAATTAAAAAAGCGAAAGAAATTGTTCCTGATATTTCTTTTTCTCAAGATATGATTATTGGCTTCTGCGACGAAACAGAAGAAGATCATCAGGATACTTTAAGCCTGATGCGCGAAGTAGAATATGATTACGGTTATATGTTTGCCTATTCGGAAAGACCGGGAACTCCCGCTCACAAAAAGATGGAAGACAATATTCCTGCCGATGTGAAACAAAGACGTTTGGCGGAAGTGATTGCTTTGCAAGGTGATCTTTCGAGAAAAAGAATGGCCGGATATGTTGGGCGGTCCCACAAAATCCTGATCGAAGGAGTGTCAAAGAAAAATAAAAACCAATGGAAAGGAAGAAATTCTCAAAATGCGGTTTGCGTTTTTGATATGTTGGAAGGTCAGAAATTGGGTGACATTGTGGATGTTTTTGTTTTTGGAAATACTCAAGGCACGCTTTTAGGGGAAACTGTGAAATAAATCTTATAATGAAGAATTTATTATTGTTAATTCTTTTAATCCCACTGTTTACAAATTGTCAGACAGAAAAAGCGGCTGTTTCAAAATATCCGGCCCACGTTGGCGATATTAAATTTGATGAAAAGCTTGATGACCCTGATTTTAAAAGATGCTTGGGCGAAAAATTCACTTTTCAGTATTATAATGATTCAAAAGGATTTCAATATAAAGGAGAAAAAATAGAAATTGAAAAAAAGTTAAAATCTCTAGATTTAGAAAACGATAAAAATTCAAATGGATATATTACAATCCGCTTTTTAGTGAATTGTGAAGGAAAAACAGGAATGTTCCGAGTTCAGCAAATGAATGAAGAATATAAAGAACAGGCTTTTGAAAAAAGTTTATCAGATCAATTACTTTCTTTTACTAAAAGCTTAAATGGTTGGGTTCCTAAAGAATACGACGGAAAAAAAGTAGACTATTATCAATATTTAACCTACAAAATTGAAAATGGAAAAGTTTCAGAAATATTGCCTTAGTCTTTTACTGATTGTAGTGTATTCCAATTTGCAGTCGCAGGTAAACTGTAATGCAATGGAAGATGAAGATTGCAAAAAAGCTTGTGAACTTTATAATTATTGGGGTGATTATCAAGGCTTTAGTGAATCGCAAGAAAACCTCGACAAAGCAATAGAATTATGTCCCAATTTCTCCAATGCTTATATGGAAAAGGCAGTTCCGTATTTGAAAAGGGGAGATTTTATCACCTGGAAAATTCTGGTTGATAAAGCTGTTGCACTCGAACCTAAAAAACATTTGGGCTACAGAGGCTGGTGCAGATATCAGTTTCTGAGAGATTACAAAGGCGCAATCGCCGATATTGAGGCTTTAGAAAAAATTTATCCGACAGGTTATTTAGGGTATTCTGCAAATGGAGATTATGAATTGCATATTGCGAAAGCTCTTTGTTATTCGGCTTTAGGACAAAAAGAAAAAGCGGTTTCAATTATAGAAAATCAGCTTGCTGATAAAGCTCACAATACAGGGTTTTATGATTATTACCAGCTTGGCGTTACCTATTTTGAGCTTGGGAAATATGATAAAGCATTAGAAAATTTCGAAAAGCAAAGCAAACTGAATGATTTTGCCGAAAATATATATTTTAAAAGTAAAGTTGCAAAAATAAGAAACAAAGATTATTTAGATTTAAAAAAGTTGGCTTTAAAGAGCTACGACGAGGGAAAAACCATGAAAGAAGGTTATACCCATTATTTCAACAAAGTCTACAGAGCACAGATCGACGAACTGTAAATCGTAAAACTTTGAATTTTTTAAATATTAAACTTTGAATTAAAAATGGCAGACTTACAATCTATAAAAGCACGTTTCGGAATTATAGGAAATTTTCCGGCTTTAAACCGTGCGCTCGAAAAATCTATTCAGGTGGCACCCACCGATATTTCCGTTTTGGTAATCGGGGAAAGTGGTGTCGGGAAAGAATTTATCCCAAAAATCATTCATTCAGAATCAAAAAGAAAACATCAGCCTTATATTGTTGTCAATTGTGGCGCAATTCCTGAAGGCACCATCGATTCCGAACTTTTCGGGCATGAAAAAGGCGCTTTTACGGGAGCAACTGCGACCAGAAAAGGATATTTTGAAGTTGCGGACGGCGGAACTATATTTTTGGATGAAGTTGGCGAATTGCCCTTACAGACGCAGGTTCGTCTTTTAAGAGTTCTGGAAAGTGGAGAATTCATGAAAGTTGGCTCTTCACAAGTTCAGAAGACGAATGTAAGAATTGTTGCCGCAACCAATGTGAATATGATGAAAGCAATTCAGGACGGGCGATTCCGTGAAGATTTGTTTTACAGATTAAACACCGTTCAGATCGATATGCCGCCTTTAAGAGAAAGAAAGGGTGATGTTCATTTGCTTTTCAGGAAGTTTGCAATCGATTTTGCCGAAAAATACAGAATGCCGGAATTGGAGCTTGAACCGAGTGCAATTCATTACATAGAAAATTATACATTTCCCGGAAATATCCGTCAATTGAGAAACTTGGTGGAGCAAATGACCGTTGTTGAAAGAGAAAGAAAAGTAACGGTTGAAAAATTAGGAGAATATATTCCGATGAATGCGCATCTTCCAATGGTAGTTAATACTCCGAATTCTCAAAAGCAAACCGATTTTGGGAATGAAAGAGAAATTATGTATAAAATTCTCTTTGATATGCGGAATGATATTAATGATTTAAAATCCTTAACTTCGGAATTGATAAAAAACAGAGGAACGGCAGATCTCAGCAATCAGGAAAAAAATCTTATCAACAGGATTTATACACCTGAAACACAGCAATCTGCAAGCCCAAATTCTTTATTGTATTTTGAAAATAATAATAAAGGCGTTCAAAACCCGACCATTGTTTCGAATACGGATGACAGCTATGAAGATTTTGAAGACATCGAAGTGGAAGAAAACAAACCGGAATCTTTGTCGCTTCAAAATAATGAAAAAGATCTGATAGTAAAAGCTTTGGAAAAACACAACGGAAGAAGAAATAAGGCAGCCGATGAGCTGGGAATTTCGCAACGAACTTTATACCGAAAAATAAAACAATATAACCTTGAAGAATAAAAAATTATGAATGTAAACTTTACCGCAAAACCGATCGATTTCAAATTAGGCGAATACATGAGCAAAGGCTTTGAGCTTTTAAAAAAAGATTTTGGAAATATCTTTGTCGCTTTTTTACTTTGCTTTATCATGTCAATTATTCCTTTCTGTGGATTTTTAGCAGTAGGAAATTTTTATAAATTTTTAAGGAAAGTCAATAACGGGCAACAGGCAAGTCCGGGTGAGATTTTTAATTTTGATGATTTTATGCCGTATTTTATTTTACAGTTGATTATTTTTGCGGGAATTATTGTGCTTTATATTCCTTTTTTCATCATAATGCCTGCAATGGCAGTAGCACAAGGTGAAGGCGAGCCAAATCCGGGGTTGATGCTGTTCATGTTTCCTTACTTGTTTTTGATGATTGCCATTATTTACTTTTTCCTGTTAAAAGGATTTTATATTCCGGCATTGATTTCCTTTAAAAGAGTTACAGACATACAAACGGCATGGAGAGCGTCAAAAGTAATGACTAAAAACAACCTGCTTTCTATACTTTTGTTTGCAATTGTAGTGGGCATACTTTCTCAATTGGGGATTATTGCATGCGGTATTGGCTTATTTGTTACATTGCCATTTATGTATACCGCAAATTATTTTGCTTTTGAAGATGCGATGAAGCAGATTGAGCATGATGAGATTTCCGAAATAGGAATCCAGGAAAAATATTAAGAAATAAAAAATAAAAAATGATTCAGCTGAAAAACCTTTTCCTTTTAATTATTTGTGCTGTATTTTTAAATTCATGCTACAGTTTTACAGGTTCGTCATTGACGGATGAAAAAACGGTACAGATCAATGAATTTCCAAATAACGCTGCATTGGTAAATCCTACGCTATCACAGCAGTTTTCAACAGATATTCAGAACAGGTTTTTACAGAGAACAACTTTAAAAGGGACAAAACAAAATCCCGATATTCTGATCGAAGGTGAGATTACCGACTATTCTATTACTCCAACCACGATCAGCTCTACAACGCAGCAGACATCGGCGGGAGGTGTCATTCAGGAATCTCAGAACAAACTGACGATCACCGTGAAGGTACATTACGAAAACAAACTGCATCCCGATGTTAGTTTTGACAGGACTTATTCTGACGAAGCGGTTTTCAACAGCAGCTTGTCTCAAAGTGATATCGAAGCATCGCAGGTGAAGATTGCAACCGACAGAATTATCAATAAAATTTTTAATGATATCGTAGCAAATTGGTAAGATGATGAATACTAGAGTTTTAGAATTATTAAAAAATCCGAAAAATATACAGTCAGAAGATTTGCAGCTTTTGAAAGAGGAAATTAATTCTTTTCCTTATATTCAGAATATCAGAGCTTTGCATTTGTACGGAGTTCATCTTTATGACAAAGAAAACTACCAGAAAGTGCTTTCTGCGACAGCCGCTTATACGACCGATAAAAAAATATTGTATCAGCTTATTAATGGTAAAATTCAGCAGCAGGTAAAGCCCGAAATTGTAGAAAAAGAGGAAATAATTTCAGATAAAATCATCGAAACTCCAATTCAGGAAAATGAAATTGTGAAGGAAGAAATTCCGGTTGAAAGAGAAACTATAAAACCTCCTGTTCATGATTATGAAGCCGCTGCAGATGGGTTGGTTACCGAAAAGCCTGAAATAAAGCATGTCATTGTAAAAGGAGAAAGAAACCGTATTTTATTTGAAGGTGAAGAAAACTTTCTTGAAGAAAAAAATTCGGATGTCATTGACCTTGAATCAACTTTGGAATCGGGAATTATCGTCACTCAAAAACTTAGCGGAAATCAAGAAATAGCAAATGAAATCCAAAAAACAGAAGCGGATCAACCGAAAGAATTAACTGAGTTTTCTTCTGATTTAAAGGTAAATGAAGATAAAATTGATTCTGAAAAAGTTGTTGAAGAAATTAAAAGTGATGCTGAATTAAGTTTCCAAAAAATAGAATCTTTTCCTGCTGAAAACGAAATTAAAACAGAAGAAAATACCTCGATTCAAAACGAAGAAGAATTTAAAAACAATGAAGCTGCAAAATCTGAATTAATTATCAATGAAGATAAAATTGATTTGGAAAAAATTGTTGATAAAATTAAAGATGAATCGGAATTAAGTTTCCAAAAAATAGAATCTTTTCCCGCTGGAACTGAAATTCATAATGAAGAAAAAATTTCGACCGAAAGCGAATCTGATTCAGATAAATTCGGAGAAACTACAGAAACTTTAAATCCTGAATTGATTATTGAGGAAGAAAAAATTGAATCGGAGCAGGTTGCCAAAAAGATAAATGACGATTCAGAATTGAGTTTCCACGGAACGGATTCTTTCCTTCCGGAAGTGAAAATTGAAACAAACAATTCGCAGAAAACCGCTCAGTCAGAAACTCCAAAAGCCAATATCAACAAGCATGAGGAAGAAATGAGACGCCTGATTGCGGAAGTGGAGAGAAAAATGAAGGTGAAGCAACAAAGCACTCCGGAAAATAAAAATGTTGAGGAAGAAGAAGCCGGTCATGATCATGATATTAGTTTTTCAGAAACTCAGGTTTTTCATATCGGAGAAGAACAAAAATCTGCTGAAAAAGTGACTGAAGAATCTGAAAATGTAGAAGAAAAGATTGTTGAACAAAAAGATTCAGCGAATATAATTGAAGAAAATAAAGATGAAGCTCCTGAAAATAATGCTGAAAAAGCAAATTCTGCTTGGAAACCGATGAATTTTGAATCAAGTCTTCCCGATTCTTTAATAAATAAATCCAATGAAATTTCTCAGCCGAAACCACAAATTCCGGAATCTGAAAAAACTCCGGAACAGAAAACCATAGCAGAACCAAAGCAAACTGATAAAAACCCTGAACGTTCTTTTGAGGCTGTAAAAGAGGTTTTAGAACCTGAAACTATAAAAGCTCCTGAAGAGAAAGAAGAAGCTCCTGTGATGAATGTTTCATTTTTCGGGTCCGACATTGCAAGCTTGGGATTGTCCTACAAATCTGATCAAAAAGAGAAAGCAGAGGCCAAAGAAAAAGCGGAAAATACTGCTGAGCCTGAAACAGACGACAGCAACGTTCCCGGATTTATCAACACTTGGCAAAGTTGGCTGAAAATTGATCGCACCGAAGAAGAAACGCCAAAAGATAAGGCAGAAATCAAGAATAAGGTCATTGAATCTTTTATAGAAAACAATCCGAAGATCAGCCAATTAAAAGATGAGGTAAATTTTGTCGTAAAAGAGAAAACAGATGATATTTCGCATTTGATGACAGAAACTTTAGCCAATCTGTATATCGAACAGAAATTGTATACAAAAGCGATCAATGCATTTCAGGCTTTAGCAAATAAACATCCTGAAAGAAAAGCTTATTTTGAAGAAAAAATTCAAGAGATTAAAGATAACAGAGGTAAAAACTAAGATATGATTTTCATGGTAATTTATCCTTTTGAAATAGTGTTTTATATTGTGGCGTTTGCTGTTTTGTATATTTATGCTATTTCAATTCTCTTTAAAAATAAGTCGAACTTTATACCATATTTAGCTTTGCTTTTGTTTCCTGTCGTTGGCGCGGTGGGAATTATTGTAGGCAACATTGGAAAGATCAATAAAAGTAAATCTAAAAAGATTTCTTAAAAGAATGCCTTAAGTAATCGTAATTTCTTTTTCTTTCTTCTTTTTCAGTTTACGCCACGCTTTTCTTGCTAAGATAATAACTAAAACTAAAGTAATTATTGCGAAAATAGCAGCAATTACGGGTGCAGCCATCGCCAAAACAGACATAATTCCGGCTCCTGCAGTTTCAGTAGTTCCCACGAGATTATTTCCAAGTCCGCCGGTTGTGGCTGTTGACGCCGCTCTGATTCCTGCAAAACCTGAACTGATTGTTGCTGCGGTACCGCCACCGGCAATTAAAGCCAAAGCCCATTGAGGAAAAGTCCCTAATTCCGTAAACTGGCTTGCAAAAAGTATTGAACCTGCAATTGTGGCCATCGGAACAGAAATAGTATCCAATAAATGATCGATAAAAGGAATATAATAAGCTAAAATTTCCGCGATCATCGCAATTCCGGTTGTAATAAGCGCCGGAAGGCTTGATAACCATTCGAAGCTTTCGCTGGTAGGAATCCAATGTAAATAAGATGCAAGGCTTACCGCAAACATCGGCAGAAAAACCCTGAAACCTGTAGCTGCAGCTAAGCCGATTCCGATAAAAGCGCTCAAAATATAGGGTAAATAAGGAATTTGATCAGACATTTTAGGTCATCTATTGTTTCCTTAAAGCTACAAAAAAATATGAAATTACGCTTTTGAATACTTTTATAAGTTTAAAAACAAATACTTAATAACTATAAATAAAAAAAATCAAACTTTTTTCTGAGACTGGCAAAGCTTGATAAATTGCTCTTCTACATCCTGAAATTTTTTTGGAAGATCAGCAGAAACCCAAAACAGCATTGCAATTGTTTTTTCGCCAAAAGATTCTTTAAATAAATCTTTGTTGAGACGGTAGCATTCTCTTAAAAGCCTTTTGATACGGTTTCTATGAACGGCTTTTTTAAAATATCTTTTCGATACAGACACGCCGAATTTTACATTTTCCGTTACAAGATCCGGATGATTTTTTAGAATGATGATTCTCAAATTCCCACAATTTTTCCATTTGCCTTTTTCGAAAAGCAAGGTGATTTCATTGTTTTTTTTGAGTTTTTCCTTTGTGGGATATTTGAAATTTGGCATTACTCTTTTTTCACTAAATAATTGATGACTTCCGCCGCAGCATACAATCCGAAAATTGCCGGAATAAAGCTTATTGTTCCATAAAAAGATCTTTTATAATTGCTTCCGTCTGTCATTTTAAGGCTGTCTTCAGCTTGTATTTCGTCGGAAAAAACACAACGCACGCCTTTGTCTATTTTTTCTTTTTTAAGCCTTTTTCTTACTTGTTTTGCCAAATGGCAATGCTGGGTTTTGCTGATATCTCTCACCATTACTTTCGACGGGTCACTTTTGCCACCGGCTCCCATTGAGCTTACAATTTTTATTCTTCTTCTTTTTGCGGCCAAAATAAGGCAAACTTTAGGCGTTACACTGTCGATGCAGTCGAGTACATAATCAAAACTTCCGGAATCCAGAATTTCGTCCATACGCTCCGGATTTAGAAATTCATTTATTTTTACCAGTTCAAGTTTCGGATTGATGTCTAAAAGTCTTTCCGCAACTACTTCCACTTTATGTTTTCCAATAGTCGAATGAAGTGCGGGAAGTTGTCTGTTGATATTGGTAATATCCACGGTATCGCCGTCTACGATAGTCATTTTTCCGACTCCGGCTCTTGCCAGAAATTCTGCCGCAAAAGAACCTACGCCACCTAAACCTACTACAAGAACATCTGCATTATTCAGTTTTTCAATGCCTTCTTCTTTGATCAGAAGTTCTGTTCTTTCCAGCCAAAACTTATCCATTTTTTATCGTCTCTAAATTTTCTACAATCTGATTTTTAAGCTGTTCTATTGATATTTTTTTTATTTCTGAAACTTTTTGATAAAGATCTGCAATGCTGAAATCGTCATTGTCGGTTTCTAAAAAAAGCTTATTCAAAGGAACTGTTTTCAAAGTATTTTGCAAAGATAGATTATACAAAACAGCTTTTCCAAAACTGAGATAAAAATTATTTTTGAGAAGATCATCTGCAATGCTTTGTTTTTTATTAAAACCATGAATGATCATCGCCTGCTTGCTTTTTTTTCTGAAAGAAATCACTTCGTAAAATTTACGCACGCAATGAATAATTAAAGGTTTTTGCACTTCATTAGCCAATTGTATCTGTCTTAAAAAAACTTCTTCCTGAATTTTTATATCTACAGAAATGATTCCGTCTAAACCGCATTCTCCAATCGCAAAGCAATTTTCGTTAATGACGGACTTTAGCCATTCTATTTGATTATCAATATGATACGGCTGGATTTCTTTAGGGTGAATTCCTGCAGAATATATCATGTCTGAAGGCTGTTTTCCTGTTTCCAGATTGTAAATTCCGTTCAAGAAATTCTCTTTATGATGATGAAAATCAAAAAAATCCATAGCCAAAAATACTACAAATTGCAGACGATAAAAAATTATTAAACAAACGTTTATAAATGTGCAAAATTTATTATTTTTACTGAAATAACACCTATGGGAAAAAAGTTTTCAGAAAAGCAGATCCATATTTTAGATATAGCTGAAGAACTCATTGCCAGAAAGGGATATGAAGGAACTTCGGTGCGCGATATTTGTTCAAAGGCCAACATCAATGTTGCTATGATATCCTATTATTTTGGTTCCAAAGAAAAGATGATGTCGTATCTTTATCAATATCGAGTTTTGAAGACTAGAGAGAATTTTTCTGAGTTTGCAGATACCATTAAAAACGGAAAGCCCGAAATGCAGATGAAAGAGATGATAAAATACATCGTTGCACAGCTTTTCAAATACAATTATTTCCATGGTTTTGTCACTCAGGAATTGCGCCATACCGAAAATTTAAAAGATGAGCTTTTAGATTTTTATCAGTTATTTGTGATAAAGCTGGATGAAGTAATCAAAAAAGGCGTTACAACAGGAGTTTTTACATTTACTCCGAAACCTGAAGATATTTTGACTACTATTATCGGATCAACTCTTTTTGTGATAAGAAATAAAAACTTCTATGAATTGTATGTTCCCAATAAAGATGACGAAACATATCATAAAGAAGCAGAAAAAAAAGTGAGAATGAGTCTCTTGATGAGCATTTTTGCTGTTTTGGGATACGCGGCTGACTAAAATTTCGTTAAATAATCATAAAAAAAAATGTTTTAGCAAAAAAGTTATATTTTTGCAGATTAAATAGATCGGACAATCCGAAAACTGTTGAATTTTTATATGAAAAAATATATTTTAGGTATTTTTGCCATAGCTGTAGTTTCGGCATGCACAAGTCAGCAAGACAGGGCGATGAAAAGCGCGGATAAAAACTTTATCCTTAAAGCCGCAAACGAGAATTTCGCTAAAAAGAAATGGAAAAATGCTTTAGCACTTTACGACAGGCTTCCTAATCTTGTTGCAGGAACAGATGATGCACCGAATGTGGTTTTCAACTCTGCTTATGCAAATTATTACGATAAAAACTATAAGCTGGCAGGTCACCAGTTTAAAAACTTTGCGGTAAGTTTTCCACAAGACAGCAGAAAAGAAGAAGCTGCTTATATGTCTGCTTTGTGCTACTACAACGGATCTATGGATTACAACTTAGATCAGTCTAGCACAGAATTGGCAATTAATGAGCTTCAGGATTTCTTGAACAATTATCCGGATTCTGAAAGATCAAAAAACATCAGTACTTTAATTGATGAGCTGTCTTATAAGCTGGAATTTAAAGCTTATGAAAATGCCAAGCAGTATTACAAAATGGCAGATTATAAATCTGCAACAACTGCTTTTGAAAATGTTTTGGAAGATTTCCCAAGTACAAAGCTGCGTCCGAAAATGTATGATTATATGATGAAGTCACGTTATTTATTAGCGCAGAATTCAGTTTATGATCTTAAAGAAGAGCGTATAGAAAGTGCTTTGGCTTTTACAAGACAGGTTGAAAAAGAGCTTCCGAATACAGAATATTCGAAGACAGCAATAGATTTAAGAGAAAAACTTGAAAAAGAGAAGAAAGAGTTTGCCGTTTTAAAAAAACAAACCGAAGAACGTATTGCTGTTTTAACGGCCAGACAGAAAAAAGCAGCCGAAAAGATTGCTGAAGCTTCTAAAAACGAACAGCAGATCAAGGATCAGGTATCAAACGAAAAGCAGGCAATGCAGATGCAGAGGGACAGTGCGACATTACAGACACCTCCGCCAGCGGCCACTTTCAAAATCCAAAGATAATTCGTAAATTTGCCACCTTATAAATAAATAATTTTCTGAAAATGAGCGTAAAAGATACAAAAGCAGAAGTAAATACTATTACTTACGATAAAGATAAGATTGAAGATAAAGTAGGTTCAATCTATGAAGCTATTGTTATCATGGGGAAAAGAGCTGAGCAGATTAATGCAGAAATTCGTACAGAGTTACACAACAAATTAGACGAGTTTGCAGTTCACAATTCTACATTGGAAGAAGTTTTCGAAAACAGAGAGCAGATCGAGATCTCAAAACATTACGAAAAACTTCCAAAACCGACGTCTATCGCTATTCAGGAATGGCTGGACGAAGACATTTACTTTAGAAAAACTGAAGAAAGAAAATAATCACTTGAGTGATTAATAAAACAAAGGTCATAAAAGAAACTTTCTTTTATGACCTTTGCTGTTTCTGTACACTGCTTTCTTAGAAAAAATAAGTATTTTAGTGGTTTAAAAATAATCTACATGAGTATTTCCGGGAAAAACATCCTTATTGCCGTTTCTGGTGGAATTGCTGCCTACAAAATTCATTTTCTCATCAGAGATTTTGTGAAAAAGGGTGCAGAAGTGCAGATAATTATGTCTTCTGATGCTGAACATTTTGTGACCAAGCTTAGCCTTTCCACTTTATCAAAGAATCCTGTGTATACAGATTTTTATAATGAAAACGGAACATGGAACAGTCATGTGGAAATGGCCCTTTGGGCAGATGTAATTATCATAGCGCCATGTACGGCAAATACTTTAGCCAAGATGGTTCATGGGATTTGTGATAATCTGATCATAGCAACGTATATGTCTGCAAAATGTCCTGTTTTTATTGCTCCGGCAATGGATTTGGATATGTATCAGCATCCTTCAACAAAACAAAATATTGAATTGGCAGAAGATTTCGGGCATATTATAATTCCAGCTGAGTCCGGCGAATTGGCAAGCGGACTTTTCGGACAAGGAAGAATGGCAGAACCTGAAACGATTTCTAAATCGGTTGAAGATTTCTTTAATTTAAATCAATCTTTTAAAGACAAAACAGTTTTAATTACGGCTGGTCCTACTTATGAAGCCATTGATCCTGTAAGATTTATAGGAAATCATTCTTCAGGGAAAATGGGCTATTCGCTGGCTGAAGAAGCAGCAAAGCGTGGCGCAAAAGTAATTTTAATTTCAGGACCAAGCGCTTTGGATGCAAAACATAAAAACATCGACCTTCATAAAATCACTTCTGCAAAAGAAATGTATGATAAAGTTTTTGAATTTTATGATAAAATTGATGTCGGAATTGCCAGCGCAGCCGTTGCAGATTATGCTCCAAAAGTAGTGGCATCAGAAAAAATCAAAAAGAATGAAGATACTTTCAGCATAGAACTGATCAAAAATCCGGATATCTTAAAAGCAATGGGCGAGAAGAAAAAACAACAGTTTTTAGTTGGATTTGCACTGGAAACTCAAAATGAAGAAGAGAATGCAAAAGCAAAACTCGAAAAAAAGAATCTTGATATGATTGTCTTAAATTCTCTTCGTGATAAAGGAGCCGGATTTAAAAATGACACCAACAAAATAAAAATATTTACCAAAACAGAGAAAAAGGAATTTGACCTGAAATCAAAAGAAAATGTAGCAAAAGACATTCTCGATTGTATTGAAACTCAACTTTTAAAATAATTTTAATAAATTTCCGTTCTCAACTTTTAGATTATAATGAAAAAAAATATAATACTTTTATTTCTGCTTCTATTCTTCAATATTGGCTTTTCGCAGGAGATTCTTGCGACAGTTCAGGTAAATTCCCAGCAGTTGGGAGGAAGTAATCAGCAGGCTTTTAAATCTTTGGAAAAAAGTCTTAGAGATTTTATCAACAATACAAGCTGGACAGGAAAAAAACTGCAGAATTTTGAAAAGATAAAATCAAACTTTGCCATCGTTCTTACCGAAAGAAATGGAAACAACGGATATCGTGGCCATATTGTAGTTCAGGCGGTGCGTCCGGTTTACAGCTCTTCTTATGAGTCTCCGCTGCTTAATCTTCAGGATACAAAATTTTCTTTTGAATATGTTGAAAATGAAAACCTTATCTTCAACGAAAGACAGTTTTCGGGAAAAAACCTGATCGATGTGATCAGTTTTTATGTTTATGTTATTTTAGGATACGACGCAGACAGTTTTCAGTCGATGGGAGGTACGCAATGGTTTAACAAAGCACAGCAGATCGCACAGAATTCCCAAAACCGAGGTTTTGACGGTTGGGGACAAATCAATGAGCCTAGAAGCCGTTCTATTCTGATCGGAGAAATTTTAAACCCGAACATGAGCCAGCTTCGCCAAACGATTTATACGTATCACAGAGCCGGTCTTGACGGGATGTTTAATCAGGATCAGACGCAGCCAAAGAAAATTATTTTTGATGCTCTGATGCAGCTGAAAAAATACGAAAACTCTTTTCAGCAAAATTATTTCTTCAATACATTTATCGATAACAAAAGCGATGAAATTTTCAATATATTCAATTCCGGAAATAATGGCGGAATTGTTTTGGCTGATCTCAAGCAGCTTATGATTCAGTTTGCTCCAAAACATACCGAAAGCAAATGGAATAAATGGAAGTAAGAGGTCTGGTTTTTGAATTCTGGCTTCTAATATTTTATATTTGCAGTGACAAGTAAACTGCTACGATCATGCTTTCGAGAATATACATTAAAAATTTTGCCCTTATTGACGCATTGGATGTGTCTTTAAAAAATGGTTTGCAGGTGATTACCGGTGAAACGGGAGCCGGGAAATCTATTATTTTGGGTGCATTGCGCTTGATTTTGGGCGAAAGAGCAGATTTAAAATCGATTTCGAAAACGGAAGAAAAAAGCATTGTCGAGACAGAATTTGAGCTTAATAATCAATTTAAAAAGTTTTTTATAGAAAATGATCTCGATTATGAGCATCAGACCATTATAAGAAGAGAGATTTTACCTTCAGGGAAATCACGGGCTTTTATTAATGATGTTCCGGTAACTTTGGACGTTTTAAAAGAGCTTTCTTCGCAGTTGATCGACATTCATTCGCAATTTGAAACTTCCAATCTTTTTACGTCAGAATATCAGTTTAAAATCATCGATGGACTTTCGGAAAACAAAAAAATCATTGAAGAATATCAGCAGGATTTTTCAGAGTTTCAGAGTTTAAAAATTCAGCTTAAAAAATTTCAGGCACAGCTTTCGGAAAATACAAAAGAAAGCGATTATAAAAAGTTTTTATTAAACGAGCTTGAAGATTTGAAACTGGACGATATAGATTATGATGATCTGCAAAATCAGTTGTCTGTTCAGGAAAACGCGGGTATGATTTCTGAAAATATTTCGCAGATTCTTTCAAGATTTCATCAGGAAGAAATTGGAATTTTTTCTTTTTTCAATGAAGCTAAAAACAAATTATCAAAAATTGTTGAGGTTTCATCGGGTTTTTCAGAGCTTGATGAAAGACTTGAAACGTCTTTTGTAGAATTAAAAGATATTATTTCAGAGCTTGAAGATGAGTCTGAAAAAATTGAGATCAACCCTGAAAATCTGGCAATATTATCTGAACTGAATAATAGAATCAATGCTTTATTTCTTAAACATAATGTTTCAGGAATCGATGAATTAAAAGAAATCAGGAACCAACTTTTAGGTGAGCAAAAAGGAACTGCCGAAATTGAAATACACATTGCTGAAATCGAAGAAAATATTGCCAAAAAGCAAAAATCTCTTCAATCACTTTCTGATAAGCTTTCAAAAAACAGAAAGAAAAGCATTCCTGTTTTTATAAAGAAAGCCGAAGATCTGCTAAAAAAATTGGGTCTTGAAAAAGCTAAAGTCGATATTGAATTGACGAATGTTTCTGATTTTAATCAGTTTGGAAAAGAGAATATCCAGCTTTTATTTCAGGCCAATTCGGGTTTTCCTTTAAAGCCAATCCAAACGGCCATTTCAGGCGGTGAAAGATCAAGAGTAATGCTTGCCGTTAAAAAAATAATTGCAGAAAGTGATGAGCTTCCAACTTTAATTTTAGATGAAATAGACACTGGAGTTTCCGGAAAAGTAGCTGAAGAAATAGGAAATCTGATGCGCGAAATGTCAAATGATATGCAGCTGATTGTGATTTCTCACTTGGCGCAGGTTGCCGCTAAAGGAAATGACAATTACAAAGTCGTAAAAGAAGATGTGAACGGCAAAACGCAGTCGACCATCATTAGTCTGAACCAGGAAGAAAAGCTCAACGAGATTGCACAATTGCTTTCCGGAAGCAAGATTACGGAAGCAGCGATGGCGCAGGCCAAAGAATTGATTGGCTAATATTGCGAACAGAAATATACAAATCAACAAAAAAATATCATGTCAATAACCAACGAAGCTGAATTAATAGGAATGCAAAAAGCAAGTCAGGCTGTTGCATACACATTAAGAAAAATGATCGATTACGCTCAGCCAGGAATGACGACCAAAGAGCTTGATGAATACGGCGCAAAAATTTTGTCGGATTTCGGGGCCAAATCAGCACCTTATTTGACTTACGGGTTTCCTGGGTGGACGTGTATCAGCGTTGATAATGAATTTTGCCACGGTATTCCTTCAGACAAGGTTTTAAAAGAAGGCGATTTGATTAATATTGATGTTTCGGCGGAACTTGATGGTTTTTGGGCTGATAACGGAGCATCATTTGTTGTTGGGAAAGATATTCATCAGCATCAAAAATTGGTAGATGCATCAAAAGAAATTCTTCTTAAAACGATCAACAATATAAAAGGTGGAGTGAAAATAGCAGACATTGGAAATCTTATGGAGTCCGAGGCTAAAAAAAGAGGTTACAGAGTCATTAAAAATCTTGGCGGACACGGTATAGGAAGAAGCCTGCACGAAGAACCAGATGAGTTGCTTAATTACAAAAACCGCTTTGATCATAGAAGATTTAAAAAAAATTCTGTTGTCGCTATCGAAACTTTTATTTCAACTTCTTCGTCTCAGGCGGTTGAGCAAAAAGATGGCTGGACAATGGTTGGGGATAAAGGCGGCTACATGGCTCAACACGAACATACAATTATCATTACTGACGGAAAACCAATCATATTAACTGAGGCGAACGGAATTCTAAAATAAATCACTCAATCATTTGTATTTCGAGCAAATAACTCCGATTAAAACAAGCTTTTAAGACAAATTCTGTAACAAATTTTACTTTATATTTACTAATGTAAGAAAGTAAACTATGTTTTTAAAGTTTCTGAGATTAGAAATCAAAAGTTTTTTTCGTGGTACTTCCGTTGGGATTAATCTGGCAATGAAGATCTTCCGGTTTTTGGGAATTCTTTATTTTATGGGCTGTTTTGCAGGAGGCGCTTTTTTTGCTTTTTTCTTTGTGGAAAAAGAAATGGGCGAAGATCCTTTGAAAATTGTTTCACGATATATGATCATTTTGTGGGTTGCAGATTTGATTTTCAAATATCTCTTTCAGCAGATGTCTACTCAGAATATCAAGCCCTTTCTTACCCTCAATATTCCGAAGAAAACATTGGTAAATTATACTTTGATTAAAACTTTTCTCTCGCCGTTTAGCTGGATGAATTCTGTTTTCTTTGTTACGTTTGCAACGATTTGCTTATTTAATGATTTTAGTTTTTTAGGAACTTTAAGCTGGCTGATTGCGCTTTCATTGCTTTTTTACCTGAATAATTTCATTAATATTCTTTTTAATAATAAAGAAAATATCGCCATTGCTGTCGGGATTTTAATTACTGCAATTGGTGCTTTGGCTTATTACAATATTGTTCCGGTGCTGGATTATTCTGAAAATGTTTTCTATGCATTTTATGCTAAATCTTATTTTGCTTTGCTGGCGATTGCTTTATTCGTCGGTTTGTGGTGGATTTGTTTCAGGCATGTTCACAGAGAATTTTATCTCGATCAGGGGCTGGAAGCTAAAAAAACAATCGGAAAAACCGAAAACATTGCTTTTCTCAACAAATACGGTTCAATCGGAAGCTTTATTAATAATGATATTAAAATGTTGCGACGAAATAAAATGACCAAAGGTATCTTGATAGGAAGCCTGATGTTTATTTTTTACGGATTACTGATGTTTAGTTCAGATGTTTATAAAACACCATATATGATGATGTTTATGGGGCTTTTTGTGACGGGCGGTTTTCAGTTTTTGTTCGGACAACGGGTACCTTCTTTCGACAGCTCGTATTATCCTTTGATGATGACTTTGAACGTTCCTTATAAAGAATACCTGAAAGCAAAATGGTGGCTGATGAATATTGTGACAGCGGCTTCCATTATTATTGCTCTGTTTTATGCAATTATCAGTTGGGAAGTTTACCTTACTTTTTTTGCTGCCGGATTATACAATATCGGAGTCAATTCGCAGCTGACACTCTGGTCGGGAGCTTTTAACAAAAGCCAGATTGACCTCAATTCCAAAGAAAAAGTAATGGGCCAGAAAAATAGCTTTAATATGAAAAGTCTTCTTTTATTGATCCCTAAAATGTTGTTGCCAATGGCTGTTTTTGCAATTTCTAAATATTTCTTCGGAATGGCGGGTAGCATTATAAGCATTGCTGTTTTAGGATTAATAGGCTTTTTATTCAGAGAAAAAATTTTTGATACAATTGTAAAACAATACAAAAGCGAAAAATATAGCACTTTAGACGCATTCAAATCTAAAAATTAATACAATGATTACTATAAATAATTTATCTAAAACATACGGAAACGCAACCGTTCTTAATATCGAAAACCTTGAAATTCCCAAAGGCGAAACGTTCGGATTAGTAGGAAATAACGGAGCGGGAAAAACTACTCTTTTCAGTCTGATGCTGGATCTTATTCAGCCGACAACAGGTTTTGTAAGCATTGACGGAATAAAAGTAAACGAATCTGAAGCCTGGAAATCTAAAGTCGCTGCTTTTGTAGATGATACTTTTTTAATTGGCTATTTGACTCCTGAAGAATACTTTTATTTCATAGGCGAATTGAGAGGACAAAATAAAGCTTCCGTTGATGAATTTTTGAAGCAGTTTCATGATTTATTTAATGGAGAAATTTTGAATTCCGGAAAATATGTTCGCGATTTATCAAAAGGAAACCAAAAGAAAGTTGGAATTGTTGGTGCAATTATCGGCAACCCTGAAATTATTATTCTGGATGAGCCTTTTGCAAACCTTGACCCTTCCACACAAATCAAACTAAAGAATTTAATTAAAGAATTGTCGAAGCAGAGCGGAGTTACGTTTCTTATTTCCAGCCACGATCTTTCGCATACAACAGAAGTTTGCAACCGAATTGTTGTCGTAAACAAAGGTTTGCAGGTAAAAGATATCAAAACCAATCCTGAAACCTTGAAAGAATTGGAAAGATATTTTGAAGATCAGGTAAACAAACCAATAGAAATCTCTGTAACAGAATAAAAGAAATTCCTCGAAAACTTTCGAGGAATTTTTCTAACATTTAATCAATAATTTAAAAAATCAATTTATTTTAAACTTCCCACCATATCTTCAGGCTTCACCCACTCGTCAAACTGCTCAGAAGTCACAAAGCCAAGATTAATGGCTTCTTCTTTTAGTGTTGTTCCGTTTTTGTGAGCGGTTTTTGCAATTTTTGCAGCGTTTTCATACCCAATATGCGTATTCAAAGCAGTAACCAACATCAAAGATTTATCTACCAGCTCCTTGATTCTTGCGTGATTCGGCTCGATTCCAACTGCACAATGATCATTAAATGAAATACACGCATCAGCAATTAATTGAGCAGACTGTAAGAAATTGTAAGCCATTACCGGTTTGAAAACATTCAGTTCATAATTTCCCTGAGTTCCCGCAAAAGAAATTGTAGTGTCATTTCCTAAAACCTGGGCACAAACCATCGTTAACGCTTCATTCTGTGTCGGATTTACTTTTCCCGGCATAATTGAAGAACCCGGCTCGTTTTCCGGAATATGAATTTCACCAATTCCCGAACGTGGTCCTGAAGCCAATAATCTGATGTCCTGAGCGATTTTGTATAAAGAAACCGCCAATTGTTTTAAAGCTCCGTGAGATTCTACAATCGCATCGTGAGCAGCCAGAGCTTCAAATTTATTTTCAGCCGTTACAAAAGGAAGATTAGTGAATTTTGCAATATATTCTGCAACTTTTACGTCGTAACCTTGAGGTGTATTTAAGCCTGTTCCCACCGCGGTTCCTCCTAAAGCAAGCTCAGAAAGATGAGGTAATGTATTTTTTAACGCTTTGATTCCGTAATTTAATTGGGCAACATATCCTGAAAATTCTTGACCTAAAGTTAATGGTGTTGCGTCCATTAAATGGGTTCTTCCGATTTTTACAATGTCTTTAAATTCAATTGCTTTTTCGTTCAACGTGTTTTTTAGTTTCTCAACTGCAGGAATGGTTACCTCAACCACTTTTTTGTATGCAGCAATATGCATTGCAGTTGGATACGTGTCGTTGGATGACTGAGATTTATTGACATCATCATTCGGATGAACTTCTGATTTGTCGCCTAAAGTTCCACCATTGTTTACATGCGCTCTGTTAGAAACCACTTCGTTCACATTCATATTAGATTGCGTTCCCGAACCGGTTTGCCAGATTACCAAAGGAAATTGATCATTTAGTTTACCTTCTAAGATTTCATCGCAAACTTTAGCAATCATATCTCTTTTTGAAGCAGAGAGAACTCCCAAATCGGTGTTGGTAAATGCTGCAGCCTTTTTTAAATAAGCAAAAGCTTCGATAATTTCGTGAGGCATAGAACCTTCCGGACCGATTTTGAAATTGTTTCTTGAACGTTCCGTTTGTGCGCCCCAAAACTTATCTGCAGGAACCTGCACTTCACCCATGGTGTCTTTTTCTATTCTGTAATTCATTGTGAAATTGTTTAATTAAGGTTTAGGCTGAGGTTGAATTTAAGAGAATTTTTAACATAAATCTTAACCTCAGCCTCAATTCATAAAGTTAAGCAATGCTCAAAAACCTCGCAATTTATAATCATTATAAATACAGTTTAAGTCGCTGATTTTGCTCATGTTTTTTCTCGTAAGCCGTATTTTTGCACCGAAATAGAAAGTAAATGGATTTTAAATATCAAGATCCGTATCCAATTTTGAAAGACGATACGGTGTACAAAAAATTAACTTCAGACTACGTTAAGGTTGAAAAGCATGGCGAAAGAGAAATTTTAACGATCGATCCGAAAGGCTTGGAATTATTGGCTGAAGAGGCAATGGCAGATGTTTCTTTTATGCTTCGTTCTTCACATTTAGAAAGTTTGAGAAGAATTATCGATGATCCTGAAGCGACTGATAACGACAGATTTGTTGCTTATAATTTATTGCAAAACGCTGCGGTTGCTGTAGAAGGAGCACTTCCTTCTTGCCAAGATACCGGAACGGCAATTGTGATGGGTAAAAAAGGTGAAAATGTGTACACTGGCGTTGAAGACGGAGAATATTTAAGCAAAGGAATTTACAATACCTACCAAAAAAGAAACTTACGTTATTCTCAAGTCGTTCCTTTAACGATGTTTGATGAGAAAAATTCAGGTTCAAATCTTCCGGCACAAATTGATATTTATGCTAAAAAAGGAGATTATTACGAATTTTTATTCTTAACTAAAGGAGGAGGTTCTGCAAACAAAACTTTCCTTTATCAGAAAACAAAATCTTTACTGAATGAAAAATCTCTGGAAGCTTTTGTAAAAGAGAGAATTTCAGATTTGGGAACAGCAGCTTGTCCGCCTTACCATTTAGCTTTGGTCATTGGTGGAACTTCGGCAGAAGCAAATTTGGCTGCCGTGAAAAAAGCATCTGCAAAATATTATGATAATCTTCCGACAGAAGGAAATGAAGCAGGACAAGCGTTCAGAGACTTGGAATGGGAAGCAAAAGTTCAGAAAATTTGCCAGGAAAGTGCAATCGGAGCGCAGTTTGGCGGAAAATATTTAACGCACGACGTTAGAGTAATCCGACTTCCTCGTCACGCAGCTTCTTGTCCGGTTGGAATGGGAGTTTCCTGTTCTGCAGACAGAAATATTAAAGGAAAAATTACCAAAGAAGGGATTTTCCTTGAGCAGTTGGAATTAGATCCAAAAAGATTTTTACCTGCAACTCCTCCACATTTGGAGGAAGCAGTTGAGATTGATTTGAATAAGCCGATGCCTGAAATTTTGGCTGAGCTTTCAAAATATCCAATTAAAACAAGATTAAAATTAAACGGAACATTGATCGTTGCAAGAGATATTGCTCACGCAAAAATCAAAGAATTGTTGGATGCAGGACAACCGATGCCTGAATATTTCAAAAATCACCCGATCTATTATGCGGGACCGGCAAAAACTCCGGAAGGAATGGCTTCAGGAAGTTTCGGACCAACAACGGCGGGAAGAATGGATGTTTATGTAGACGAATTCCAAAGCCATGGCGGAAGTATGGTAATGTTGGCAAAAGGAAACAGAACAGCAGATGTGACGAATGCTTGTCATAAATACGGAGGTTTCTATATCGGTTCGATTGGCGGACCTGCTGCGATTTTGGCGCAAGACAATATTTTGTCGGTTGAGGTCGTTGATTTCCCGGAATTAGGCATGGAAGCAGTAAGAAAAATTGAAGTAAAAGATTTCCCGGCGTTCATTATTACCGATGATAAAGGAAACGACTTTTTTGCAAATCTTGCCCATTAAATAATTTATAATTAAAATAAATGACAAAATTTAGGTTCTTTATCTTTTGTTAAAAAGAAAAAAGTCCTATTTTTGCCTAAAATCTATAAGAAAGATGATGTTATCAGCATTTTGGCCGTTTTACCAGTTCCTTTGGACAGTTTATTTTATAATAATGTTCTTAGTTGGTTTCTGGTGTATATTTATGTTTTTCGGATTAGTTATCCCAATGTGGTTGACAGAAGGTTTGAAGGAATATTTCGGTAAGGTAAAGCCTTTCGATCCTGAAGATATCAGAAGAAAAAATATTTATGAGCAGGAAGGAGTTGAAGTTATTTTCAATAATCCTAAAGGCCATGGCCCTTTCTTACACGATAGCCACGGACATGACCACGGACATCATTAATTGATTGTCATTGCTTTCTCACACGAATTCCGAGAAAGTAATATCAAAGCAAAACAACATATATAAGCCGCTATTTTTTAGTGGCTTTTTTATTGTATGTAATTTTAGGCATTTGGAAAATTTATGCGCTTTATTTATTTTCCTATAAAATGGATGTTTAGAGAAAATAAATTGTAATATTTTTCTTATAATGAAATAATTTGTATTATTTTTATTTAAAAATTATAAGATGAAAAAACTTTATTTACTTATTATCCTGTCATTTACGGGACTAATATTTGGGCAGATTAATTATACAATTGCTCCGAATCCGTTCAACGAAACAGATCAGATTACATTAAGCGTGCCGGGTGACCAGATTGACGAAGCGGCTTGGGGAGTTACCAACAATGCAATTTATATCTGGTCATGGTCTTTGGATTTAAATTATGCAAACAGTCAGGATTGTCCAACCAACGGATCTTGGACTGATTCTAATGAATTGAATAGATTAGCTTACAATTCAACGACAGATATTTATTCTTTAAGCTTTACTCCGACAGCTTTTTATAACCGAACAGGCATAGGGAGATTTGGTTTTTTACTAAAAACTAAAACAGGAAATCATCAGACATCACCTGATATTTTTGTAAATGTCGGAACATTAAATTTAAACCTTACAAATCCTGTAGCAAATTCGCTGACGTCGGTTCCAAACGGAAACTCAATCAATATTACAGCCACAACAAATATCAATGCAACTTTTCAGCTGAAAGCAAACGGAACTGTAGTAAATGCGACGACCACACCATCAACTTCCTACAATTACAATTATACAGTAACAGGAGATGCGAATATGGAACTGATTGCTACGGCCAATTCTAGCACCAAAAATGCAACATTTATTGTGCAGATTCCTCGAAATGTAGTTTCACAGGCTATTCCGAGCTGGATCAGACAGGGGATAAATTATGATCCTGCAGATCCTACAAAAGTTGGTTTGGCCTTATATGCACCAGCTAAAGATTTCGTTCATGTTATCGGAAGCTTTAATAACTGGACTGTAAATGATGCTTATCTAATGAAAAGAGATACCACAGATCCTGATTTATACTGGATTGAGTTAACAGGACTTACTCCGGCGCAATTATACACTTTCCAATATAGAACCAATGACCTTAAAAAAGTTGCAGATCCCTATTCTCCACAAATTTTATCTTCTTACGATGATCAGTGGATTTCGGCAACTACATACCCTAATCTGCCTGCATTTCCGGCCGGTCAGGAATTTGAAGTTTCTATGTTTAAAACCGGGCAAACCCCTTATAATTGGCAGGTTACTAATTTCGCAAGACCAAATAAAGAAGATTTAATTATTTATGAATTATTACTGAGGGATTTTACTCAGGAAAAAAACTGGCAATCATTAATTAATAAAATTACATATTTAAAAGGTTTAAAGGTTAATGCCATTGAATTGATGCCTATTATGGAGTTTGAAGGAAATCTTTCGTGGGGTTACAATACTTCTTTTCATTATGCAATAGACAAAGCGTATGGAACTCCGGAAAAATTCAAAGAATTTGTTGATTTGTGTCATCAGAACGGAATTGCAGTGATTTTAGATGTTGCGTTCAATCATGCAACGGGACGATCGCCTCTTGTAAGACTTTGGAATGTCGATCCCGACGGTGACGGTTATGGCGATGTTGCAGCAAATAATCCTTATTTTAATACAGTACCAAAGCATTCTTATAATGTTTTTAATGATTTTAACCATTCAAGCACAGCAACCAGATATTACGTTGAAAGAACTCTTCAGCAATGGCTTACGGAATACAAAATTGACGGTTTCCGTTGGGATCTGACTAAAGGATTTACTCAAAACTGCTCCGAAAATGACGAAACCTGTACCAATGCTTATCAACAGGACAGAGTAGATGTCTTAAAATATTATGCCGACAGACAATGGGCAATAGATCCTAATTCTTATATAATTTTTGAGCATTTGGGAACTGATGCAGAAGAGCAGCAATGGGCAAACTATAAAGTTGCTGAAGGAAAAGGAGTAATGCTTTGGAACAAACAAACCGAACCGTACAATCAAAATACCATGGGCTACACTCAAAACAGCAATTACGATCGTATGGATCATGAGCTTCACGGGTTTACCAATATGCATGCTGTCGGATTTGGAGAAAGTCATGATGAAGAAAGATTAATGTTTAAAAATCTAGCTTATGGCGCAGTTAACGGAACATATGATGTAAAAAGCTTAAACACGGCTTTAGAAAGAATGAAAACTTTCGGAGCCACATTTTTTACCATTCCCGGCCCGAAAATGATTTGGCAATTTGGTGAATTGGGCTATGAGTTCAGCATCAACAGATGTCCGGACGGCACGATCAATAATAACTGCCGTACAGACGAAAAGCCTGTTGCATTCACATTAGGTTATGATACAAACACAAATAGAAAAGCAGTTTATGATACTTGGGCTAAAATTATTAATATCAGAAATGCTCATCCTGTTTTTAAATCTAAAACATATTCTATTGAGTCAAATAATATAACAAATGACCCAAACGGCTTGATTACAAGAATTTACGTTTATGATAATACGTTAACGGCGGGAATCAAAAATATTGTTGTGCTTGCCAATTATGACACTTCTGCGAAAGATGTTGTTCCGTTTTTCCCTTACGCGGGGCAATGGCAGAATTTGATGGATAATACAATTTCAAATGTCACCAATACTTCTGCCCCGATTAATCTTCAGCCGGGAGAATTCAGAATTTTTGGAAATTATACGGGGAGCCTTTCTACTATTGATGAAAATGCAGCACACAAACTGTCTCTTCAGATTGCGGATAATCCTGTGAAAACTGGTTTAGCAAAACTGATTTATCATAAAGCTAAAAACGGAGAAATCATTATTTACGACATGAGTGGAAAGAAAATGGATTCGTTTAAACTGAAAAATGAAAACGGAACTTATGATCTGAATGCCAATTATCCGGCGGGAATTTATTTGATTCACCTGAAAACAGACAACGGAATCGCCATTCAAAAAATGATAATTAAATAAAAATCAAAACAATATTACAAAAGCTCATGAAAATGGGCTTTTTTTGTTAGTCTTCAATTCCGTATCTTTGCAAACTAAATTTTTAATATGTCTAAGTCATTAATTCCAAAATTAGAAGCTATAAAGCAGAGATATAATGAGGTTGCAGATCTTATTATACAACCTGATGTAATTTCGGATCAGAAAAAATATTCTTCATTAAATAAAGAATACAGCGATTTAGGAAAAATTGTAAGAGTTTACGATCAATATAAAAGTGCTTTAGATTCTATTGCAGAATCAGACGAAATCATTGCCGACGGCTCAGACAGAGATTTGGTAGATTTGGCGAAAGAAGAAAAATTGGAAGCTCAGGCAAAACTTCCAGGTTTGGAAGAAGAGCTGAAAGTTTTGCTGATTCCTAAAGATCCTGCCGATGATAAAAACGTGATTGTGGAACTTCGTGCCGGAACAGGTGGTGATGAAGCTGCCATTTTTGTGGAAGATGTTTACAGAGCTTATGCAATGTTTTTTAAAACAAAAGGCTGGAAACACGAAATAACAGATTCTAACGAAGCAGCAAAGGGTTATAAAGAACTTATCTTGAAAGTAGAAGGCGAAGGCGTTTACGGAATCATGAAGTTCGAATCTGGTGTTCACCGCGTACAACGTGTTCCGGAAACTGAATCTCAGGGAAGAGTTCACACTTCGGCAATTACCGTTGCTGTTTTACCGGAAGCTGAAGAGATTGATTTCGAATTAAATCCTGCAGATATCGAAATGCAGACTTCACGTTCAGGTGGAGCGGGTGGACAAAACGTGAACAAGGTGGAAACCAAAGTACAGCTTACTCACAAGCCTTCCGGAATGGTTGTCATTTGTCAGCAGGCACGTTCTCAGTTGGCCAACCGTGAATTGGCAATGGAAATGCTTCGTACCAAATTATACGATATTGAAGTTCAAAAATCTGTAGGAGATATTGCTGCACAACGTAAATCTATGGTTTCTACAGGAGACCGTTCGGCAAAGATCAAAACCTACAATTATCCGCAGGGAAGAGTTACAGATCACAGAATCAACAAATCTATGTACAATCTTGATGCCTACATGAATGGTGATATTTCTGAAATGATCGACGCCGTAATTATGGCTGAAAATGCCGAGAAAATGAAAGGCGAAGAAGAAAATTATTAATTTTTTTCTTTTTAAATATCTAAGCTTCTGAGAAATCGGGAGCTTTTTTGTATGTTTAACTTTGAAATTTAACAAAATAGCATGATTAATAATGAAGAAATCCACATTAATTTAAGCAAAATAAAAATGACTTTGTTGTTTTTAGGATTATGGTTAGTCTTTGGTTCTTTCGAATCTCATTCAGGCCCTTACTCAAGATATTCGTATGTAAAAGAACCTATTTTTCGGTTTCCGGCGGGATTATTTTGTGTATTTTTTTGCGGAATAATATCTGTACTTATTTTTATAAAGCTTTTTGATTCGAAGCCGGGTTTGATTATTAATGAGAAAGGAATCATTGACAATTCAAGTGGTCTGTCTGCAGGATTAGTTTTGTGGTTTGATATTGAAAATTTAATTGTTGTAAAAGTGAACAATCAAAAATTCATCATGGTTATTCTGAGAAATCCACAATATTACCTGAATAAAATAACAAATCGGATGAAAAGGAAAGGAATGGAAATAAATTATAATTGTACGGAGCACCAATCAGTATTTCTGCTAATTCCTTAAAAATTAACTCTAAAGATCTTCATGATTTATTAAATGAAAAAATGGAAAAGTATAAAGAAAAAAGCGACTAATTCCAAATTGGAATTTTTAGTTTTAGATTCAAGTTTTCTTCGAAATAAAACCGTGAACAATTTCAATATCAAGTTTCCATCAACTTTTTTATTTCCAATACTTTCCTTACTTTTGAGAAAATCCTTCACAATGAATTTTAAACCAATCTTATTAACAGCTGGAGTATTATTTTCAGCTACATTTTATTCTCAGAAAATGAATTATCCTAAAGCAGAAAAAGGAAATCATACAGATACATATTTCGGAACTGCCGTTGCAGACCAGTACAGAGATTTAGAAAACGATTCTGAGCCGACCAAGAAGTGGGTGGATGAAGAAGTGGCTTTCAGTCAGAATTATCTTTCAAAAATTCCTTTCAGAGATCAGATCAAGAAACAATTGACAGATATCTGGAATTACGAAAAAATAGGAGCCCCTTTCAAAGAAGGAGATTACACTTATTACTACAAAAACAATGGGCTTCAGGCGCAATCTGTATTGTACAGAACCAATAATCAAACAAAAGCAACGGAAGTTTTTTTGGATCCGAATAAATTTTCAGAAAAAGGAACAACTTCGCTTTCAAGCTTATCTTTCAACAAAAAAGGGAACTTGGCAGCCTATTCTATTTCGGAAGGCGGAAGCGATTGGAATAAAATCATCATTATTGATGCCATTACCAAAAAAAAGATCGATGAGACTTTGGTTGATGTAAAGTTCAGCGGAATTTCGTGGCAAGGTGACGAAGGTTTCTATTATTCAAGCTACGACAAGCCAAAAGAAGGAACCGTTCTTTCCGGAATGACGGATAAGCATAAAGTTTATTTTCACAAATTAGGTACAAAACAATCGGAGGATAAATTGATTTTTGGTGGCGATAAAACTCCGCGAAGATATTTGGGAGCGGGAGTTTCTGAAGATCAAAGATATTTGATTATTTCAGCAGCTAATGCAACCAATGGAAACGAATTATACATTAAAGATTTAAAAAACGGCGGCGATTTCGTTCAGATTAATAAAGGCTTTGATATTAATGTCGATATTGTAGATACGGAAGGAGATGAGCTTTTTATTTTCACAGATAAAGATGCTCCGAATATGCGTTTGGTAAAAACAAGCATTAAAAACCCATCTCCTGAAACCTGGAAAGATGTTATTCCGCAAACAGAAAACGTATTGGGAATCAATACCGGTGGCGGATATTTTTTCGCAACTTATATGGTGGATGCGATTGATCAGGTGAAGCAATATGATAAAACAGGAAAGCTGATCAGAGAAATTTCTCTTCCCGGAAAAGGTAATATCTCAGGTTTTGGAGGAAAAGAAAAAGAAAAAGAACTTTATTTTTCATTCAGCAATTATATCACTCCTGGAACCACATATAAATTCAATGCAGATTCCGGAAAATCTGAGGTTTATCAAAAACCGAAAGTGAATTTTAATCCTGAAGATTATGTATCTGAACAGGTATTTTACACTTCAAAGGACGGAGCAAAAGTTCCAATGATGATTAATTATAAAAAAGGAACTAAACTCGACGGTAAAAATCCGACGATTCTGTATTCTTATGGTGGTTTCAACATCAGTTTACAACCGTCTTTCTCTGTTGTAAATGCAATCTGGATGGAAAATGGCGGAATTTATGCGGTTCCAAACATCCGTGGTGGTGGTGAATATGGTAAGAAATGGCATGATGCAGGAACAAAAATGCAAAAGAAAAATGTATTTGAAGATTTTATCGCAGCCGGAGAATATTTGCAAAGCAAAGGATATACTTCTAAAGAATACATGGCGCTTTCGGGAAGATCAAATGGCGGATTGCTGGTTGGTGCAACAATGACAATGCGTCCTGATTTGGCTAAAGTTGCTTTTCCGGGAGTTGGCGTTTTAGATATGTTGAGGTACAACAAATTTACGGCAGGAGCAGGCTGGTCGTATGATTACGGAACAGCGGAAGACAATAAAGAAATGTTTGATTATTTGAAATCATATTCTCCGGTTCATAATGTAAAAGCAGGAACCTGCTATCCGTCAACGATGATTATTACTTCCGATCACGACGACAGAGTTGTTCCGGCGCATTCTTTCAAGTTTGGAGCGGAATTGCAGGAAAAACAGAAATGTGCAAATCCTATTTTATTAAGAATTGAGAAAAATGCAGGTCACGGGGCGGGAAGAGCAACCGATCAGGTAATCAGCGAAAATGCAGACCTTATTTCTTTTGCTTTATATGAAATGGGGATAAAGAAACTCGGAAAATAATTTTCGAAAATAATTAATTGTTTAAGCGTCATTTTGACGCTTTTTTTGTGGGCTATGTATATTACTGTAATTATTTAATTGCAGTAACGTATATATTTATAAATAAAATAATTTTTATTGAAAATTATTTTAATATTATTATTTATTTAATGATGTTTTTTTATATTTGTTCAATGTTCTTATTGTTTAAAATAATATTTTAATTAAATTCATGAAAAAGAAAATTTTACTGTTTTGTGCTTTGGCTGCTGGTTTTGCAGATCTAAATGCACAAAGATGGGAAGCCGTTTCACAAAAAACTTCTCAGATAAGAAAAGAAGTTGATGTCAAGTATTCTTATAAAGTTGATCTTGCATCAATAAGAAGTCTCTTGAAGGATGCTGTTGAAACAGGCAATAATGCAAAACCTGTTATCATATCATTGCCAACTGTAGAAGGTAAAATTGAAAAATTTGCTGTTTACAGTAATCCGGTAATAGAAAAAACTATGGCAGAGCAGTATCAATTGGGCTCTTATGTAGGAGTAGGGATCGATGATCCTTCAAAATATCTTAGATTTAGCACTTCACCAACTGAAATGCAGTCCATGATCATCAAAGATGGAGTTTTTCAGTTTATAGAACCTATTACAACAGACAAACAAACTTATGGAGTTTTTTATAAAACCAAAAGAACCAAAAGTGATAATGGATTTGAGTGCTCAACTGAAGAAAAAAATATTAAAGATATTCAGTCTTTATTAGAAAACGGAAAAAAAAAGCTTTCTAGCATAGGAATTACGAATAGACCTTCCAGTACAAAATACAGAACATACAGATTGGCATTATCTGCCACAGGAGAGTATACTCAGCTTTTTGGCGGTACCGTTGCAGGAGCACTTGCCCAAATGAATAATACAATGACCCGTGTAAATGGGGTTTTTGAAAAAGACTTTGGAATAAAGTTATTAATTCAGAATTTTCCAAATATCATCTATACAGATGCTGCCACAGATCCTTATACAGCAAACAATTTAAATCTGCAATTACAGCAAACATTGACTGCACAAGTCGGAAATGCTAATTATGACATAGGACATGTGTTTAATGCTGCTGGAGGAAATGGCAATGCAGGTTGTATAGGATGCATCTGTACTGATCCCACAACAGCTGAGCCGGAGGGAAAAGGATCAGCTTTTACACAAAGTACAAACCCTACAGGAGATTTATTTGATATAGATTATGTGGCTCACGAAATGGGGCATCAATTGGGTGGAAACCATACCTATTCACACCTTTCGGAAGGTTCTATGGTAAATGTTGAACCTGGAGGCGGAACAACTATTATGGGATATGCTGGAATAACGGATGATAATGTTCAAAATTTTTCGGATGCTTATTTTCATTATTCATCTGTTAATCAAATACTTACAAATATTGAGTCTAGAACTACCTGTGGAACATCTGTAAATATTACAAACAATACACCTCCGGTAATTTCTCCACTTACAGCCTATAATATCCCTAAAGGTACCGCTTATTATCTTGATGTAACAGCTACTGATGCCCAAAACGACCCAATTAAATATACATGGGAACAATATGACAGTGTGGATGATTTTGCATCAATATCAGGTGATAGCGGATGGGGATATAATCCTCAGGGTTCTATAGCAAGATCATTTTTCGGAACTACAAGTGGAAGAAGATATTTTCCGAGTTTTCCTTTGGTAATGAATGGAACACTTACGAACAAACCAACTTGGGAAACCGTTTCATATGTTCCTAGAACGCTTAATTATGCAGTTACGGTAAGAGATGAAAATGCTATGAGACCTATGCTTTCTTCATCTGAAACTACCGTTACGGTTGGAAATAATGGACCATTTAAATTTAATGGACTTACAGCTTCCACAGTATTATATAATAATGCATCGAATACAATCCAATGGGAAGTAGCTAATACAAATGCTGCTCCATATAATGTAGCAAATATAAAAATTGATTATACTGCCGATAACGGAAACACTTGGACAGATCTTATTGCTTCAACTCCTAATACAGGAAGCTATTCTGTACAAATGCCTTCAGGATTAACTGGCACAGTTAAATTAAGAATATCAGCTATTGGCAATATTTTTTATGCGGTATCACCTGCAGTCATTATAGGAAGTGCACCTACTTCTACTACAAATGCTCCTACAGGAGTTTCTACCATAGACACAGAAGTATTAAAAACTTCTGCAAGATTATCATGGAATAGCGTTTCTGGAGCTACCTATTCAATTAATTACAGAAAAGCAGGGGCAACAAACTGGTCGAATACGACAAGTACAGTAAGTTCTGTTGTATTGAACAATCTTGAAGATGAAACTAGCTACGAAGCTCAGGTTGCTGCTGTTGTCAATAATGTACCAGGTAGTTTTTCTGCAAATTATGCATTTAAAACCAAAGGATTAAAAACAGGAATTGATTATTGTATATTAAATACAGGGTTCCCTCAAGTGGGCAACGTAGCAAGAGTACTTGTATCAAATATTGATTATACTGATGCCAATGTAAGATCATATAAAGATGTAAGTGAAAATGCCGCCCAGGTTATCAATTTAGTTAAAGGTACTGCTTATCCAATCACTATTTTGGGGATTTCTTATCAATCTGCACCAATGACGTATAATGTTTGGATTGATTATAACAGAAACGGAACCTTTGAAGCAAACGAAAAAGTATATACAAGTGGTGCAGTATCACCAGCCCCTAATGGTATTAGTCAGACTGCAGGAAACTTCACAGTTCCTGCCACAGCTTACGCAGGTGATAAAACATTACGAATGAGAATAGCAAGTAACTTTAATGCAGCACTTACGAACGCATGTGGCGTATTGCCGAGTGGAGCTGGAAGTGTAATGGATTTTTCTGTTAGAATTTCAGAAGTTTTATCTGTAAATGATACAAATGAGACAAAATCAGAAATTGCAATTTACCCTAATCCTGCTGAAGATTTTGTCGGAATTAAAAATCTTAAAGAAAATGCGGATTATAAAATCTATAGCGCAGATGGGAGATTAGTGAAAGGAGGTAAGTTGACAGATAATAATAACATTATTAATGTAGCTTCATTAATGAAAGGAGTATATATCATCACAATTAAGACTGAAAGCAAAACATTTAGTTCTAAATTAATCAAAAAATAATAAAGTTATAAACTCAAGGAAAACCGGGCATATGTCCGGTTTTTTTATGATAAGACAGATATTTGAAAGGATAAAATCTAACTTTTATGTTTCACTCAAAAAAATTAACTTTACAGGATAAAATTATTGAAATGCGAAAGACAATTTCTGCGAAGAAGCCAGACTTTAAGACTATTTCATCTCGAGAAAGAGAGGAATACAGCTTCGAAAAAGATGGACTTCAATTAAAGTCTTCTTACAAAGCAGAAGATGTTAAAAATCAGTCTTTAACACAAACTTCTCCGGGAGTTGCTCCTTATTTAAGAGGCCCATACTCAACAATGTATGTACAAAAACCTTGGACGGTTCGTCAATATGCAGGATTTTCAACGGCTGAGGAATCGAATGCTTTTTACAGAAGAAATTTAGCGGCAGGTCAAAAAGGGCTTTCCGTGGCGTTTGATTTGGCGACACATCGAGGTTATGATTCAGATCACGCAAGAGTTGTCGGTGACGTTGGTAAAGCAGGTGTTGCTATTGATTCTGTGGAAGATATGAAGATTTTGTTTAATGAAATTCCATTAGATCAGATTTCGGTTTCAATGACGATGAATGGTGCGGTTTTGCCAATTTTATCTTTTTATATTGTTGCGGCTGAAGAGCAGGGCGTTTCTCAGGATAAGCTTTCAGGAACGATTCAGAATGATATTTTAAAAGAATTTATGGTACGGAATACTTACATTTATCCGCCAGCGCCTTCCATGAAGATCATTGCAGATATATTTGAGTATACATCTCAGAATATTCCAAAATTCAACTCAATTTCTATTTCAGGGTATCACATGCAGGAAGCGGGAGCAACTCCTGTTTTGGAAATGGCGTACACTTTGGCGGACGGATTGGAATATGTAAGAACAGGAATAAAAGCAGGAATGAAAGTCGATGATTTTGCACCAAGATTATCGTTTTTCTGGGCAATCGGAATGAATCATTTCATGGAAATTGCAAAAATGCGTGCTGCAAGATATATTTGGGCTGAATTGTTGAAACAGTTTGATCCTCAAAATCCTAAATCTTTAGCTTTAAGAACACATTCTCAAACATCCGGGTGGTCTTTAACAGAGCAAGAACCATTTAATAATATCACAAGAACAGCGATTGAAGCATTATCTTCGGCTTTGGGTGGAACTCAATCTCTTCACACGAATGCTTTGGACGAGGCAATTGCGCTTCCGACGGATTATTCTGCGAAAATTGCGAGAAACACACAGATTATTCTTCAGCAGGAAAGTGGAATCTGCGATGTAGTTGATCCGATGGGCGGAAGCAATTTTGTAGAAAGCCTTACGCAGCAGATGATCGAGGAAGCCATGAAATATATTGATGAGGTGGAGAAAGAAGGCGGAATGACAAAAGCCATCGAAGCCGGAATTCCAAAGATGAGAATTGAAGAAGCGGCTGCAAAAAAGCAGGCAAAAATTGATAGCGGAGAAGAATTTATTATTGGTGTAAATTCTTTCCGATCATCATTAAAACAGGGCCAAATTGAGATTCTTGATATTGATAATACAGAAGTTCGCAGAAAACAGATCGAAAGATTAGATTCAATAAAAAAAGAAAGAAATACCGAGGCTGTTGAACAGATTTTAAACGAAATCCGCGAATCCGCAAAAACAGGAAAAGGAAATCTTCTCGCATTGTGTATTGAAGCGGCTCGAAGGAGGATAACTCTTGGCGAAATGAGCGATGCAATGGAAGAAAGTTTCGGCAGATATAAAGCGAATATTAGAACAATTTCTGGAGTTTATGCCATGAATGCAGGTAAAAACGAATATTTTGGTAAGGCACTTCAATTAACGCAAAAATTTGAAGAAGAAGAAGGGCGTCGTCCAAGATTGATGGTCGCAAAAATGGGCCAGGATGGTCACGACAGAGGTGCAAAAGTGGTAGCAACAGCATTTGCAGACATGGGATTTGATGTTGATGTTGCACCGTTGTTTCAGACTCCGGAAGAAGTTGCGAAGCAGGCTGTGGAAAATGATATTCATATTTTGGGAGTTTCATCTTTAGCAGCGGGTCACAAAACATTGGTTCCTCAGGTTGTTGAAGAATTAAAAAAGTTGGGTGCAGATGATATTACGATTGTCGTTGGAGGAGTCATTCCGCAGCAGGATTATGAATTTCTTTATGCCAATGGAGCAGACTTTATTTTTGGTCCCGGAACCAATTTACCGAAATGTGCGGTTGATATTTTAGAGAAATTTTTAGCATAAATCAATTTTTAAATGGTATAAGTTGTATGGTTTTTGTATGAATAAGAAAAAAATCATTATGGCTTATACAGTAATTTCAGTATTTCCGGAAACTGTTGATACAGAGGAAATAAAAAAAGAATTATCAAGTTTGGGTTTCAATGAAGCAGATATTGTTGTTTCAAAATCCAGATACGAACAAGAATCATCAACCGATGATTATCGAGAAGATGAACAAACAAAAGGATTTTTCGGCTATGTTTTCGCACATGATGCGGAAATGCTGGATGCCTACCGAAAAGAAAGTGTCGGAAAGATCAATGTGATTGTTTACGCTGCAGATATTGATCAGGCAAAAAGGGCAAAGAATATTTTAAATGAAAAAGGAGCTCTTGATGTGTACAGAAAATCATCCGATAATCAGAAAAATATTCCTGAAGGTATGTCCGAAGACGAATACAACGGAATCATAGCAAAAGCAAGACACAATGTTTACTTTTTAGGTTCGGAAAGAGTGTATCGCTCAGGCGCCAACAGAGGAATGGAAGATGAAATGGACAGTTTAGGATCAAAAGATTAAAATCAAAAATAAGAAACCTGGATAAGAAATTATTCGGGTTTTTTGTTTAAAAATTTTGATATTCAGAAAAATGTATATATTTGCACCTGAAAATCAAGTTTAACCATTAAAAAAAACAACGAAGCAATGTTCAAATACAATCAACATTCATCAGTAGGATTGCCTTTTGCAAAGGCGAGGCTTCGTGGTTTGGTACATTCATAGAACAACAGTATATTGAAATATCAAAACCCGAAGTCGTAAGATTTCGGGTTTTTTATTGCGCAATATTTCAAACTCAAAACGTTTCCCCGAAGTCATTTTTTTAGGAGCTTAATCCCGCTGTTCACTGTATCTTTTTTTGCCAACGCTTTTTTCAAGCCAATGCAAAAAAAAGGATGCCGTTTCCATCGGGGCTAAAAAATACTCAGCCAATAAACCTCATAGGTTTCAAAAACCGATGAGGTTTGAATAAAAATACAACTAAAAACTTAGTTGATAAAATATTTGATGCGAGAAGGTCTATCATCTCACATCTATTATCTCACATCTTATTAAAAAAACAATGGGAAATTTAAAACTTAAAGGAAAAGATATATTAAAATTGGGCTATCCAAATAATCAGAGTGTCAACATTGCTTTGGAAGTCATGAAAAGAAATTTTGCAACCAAAAATATTCATCACGTAAAATCTCTTTTAAAGGAAATTCTGGTCAATCCGGAAAATTTCGACAAAGATTTAACCTTCGGACAAATTGCAGAAGCCTTGCTTTCATCCAAGAAAACAGAAAAAAGAATGTTGAATACGAACCGAACTTCTTTTCAGATTTTCGGAAATAATATTTCGGATGAAGCAAAGAATCAATTGTACACCGCATTGAAACTGCCAATTGCAACGCAAGGTGCTTTAATGCCCGATGCGCACAGCGGTTACGGACTTCCAATCGGTGGAGTTCTCGCCGTAGAAAATGCCGTAATTCCGTACGGAGTTGGGATGGATATTGGCTGTAGAATGTCGCTCAGTATTTTGGATACGCCGATTTCATATCTGAACGGAGCAAGAAATAAATATGAAAAAGCGCTTGCCGAGCATACCAAATTCGGGATGTATGAAACGCATAAATCTCACGTCGATCACGAAATTTTCGACAGAGACACATTCGACTTAATTCCGATTTTGAGACGATTAAAAGGAAAAGCCATCAAACAAATGGGAAGTTCCGGCGGCGGAAATCACTTTGTAGAATTCGGGGAAGTCGAAATTACGGAAGAAGACGAACAGATCAACCTTCCAAAAGGAAAATACCTCGGAATTCTTTCACACAGCGGTTCGCGTGGTTTGGGAGCAGAATAGCTCAGTATTATTCGAGAGTTGCAACAGAGCAATGTCCGTTGCCAAAAGAAGCCCAAAACTTCGCCTGGCTAGATTTGAATACGCATCTCGGTTTAGAATACTGGACGGCAATGAACCTTGCAGGCGATTATGCTTCGGCTTGTCACGACGACATTCACCGAAGATTGGTAAAAGCAGTTGGCGGAAGAGTGAAAGCCAAAATCGAAAACCATCACAATTTCGCCTGGAAAGAAATTCACAACGGTAAAGAAGTGATTGTTCACCGAAAAGGTGCAACTCCGGCAAATGAAAATGAATTGGGAATGATTCCCGGATCGATGACTGCAAAAGGTTTTATTGTTCGCGGAAAAGGAAATCCGGATTCACTGAACTCGGCTTCACACGGCGCAGGACGCGCTTTCTCGAGAGGTGAATGCAGAAACCGTTTCACTCAGAATGACATTATGAAGGAATTAAAGCTCAAAAATGTCATCTTGATAGGCGGAAATACCGAAGAAGCACCAATGGCGTACAAAGATATCAATGAAGTGATGAACGCACAGAGTGAATTGGTCGATATTCTCGGAACGTTTCAACCTCGAATTGTGAGGATGGACAAATAAAATAATTAAAAAAAAACAGTAATAAAAAGGAGAAAAACCATAGCCCCGATTGCAGCGGCATCCTTTTATTGCGCGGGCTTAAAAAAAGCGAAGGCAAAAAAAGATACAGCGGAAAGCGGGATTAAGCTCCTAAAAAACAATGGACAAAATAATACAAATCACCTCGGGAAGAGGACCTTTAGAATGTCAATGGGTAGTTGCCAAAGTTCTGAAGGTCTTCCTTGAGGAGACAAAACAAAATAAAATCGATTACGAAATCATTCACCGAGAAAATGGCGATGAAAATCTGACTTTGAAATCTGCTACTTTACTTTTAAAGGGAAAAGAAGTCAATGAATTTCTGAAAAACTGGCTTGGAAGCATTCTTTGGATTGGGAAAAGCACTTTCAGAAAATTTCATAAAAGAAGCAATTGGTTTATCGGGATTTTTGAACTGGAAGGTTTGGCGAAAATGGATTTTAATGAAAAAGAAATTCAGTTTCAGACGGCGAGAAGCCAGGGAAGTGGCGGACAAAACGTGAATAAAGTGGAAACCGCCGTTCGTGCAACTTATCCGAAAACCAGACAAAGCGTTTTCGTACAGGATTACCGGTCACAACTGGAGAATAAGAAGCTTTCCATTATTCGCTTGAAAGAAAAAGTGATGGAATTTCACATTCAACAATTAGAAAAACAAATGCAGGAAACTTGGAACAATCATTTGAATGTTCAGAGAGGAAATCCAGTCAGAACATTTTCGGGAACCGATTTTAAAAAGAATTATCAGGAAAAATCTTTCAAAAAACAAAGAAATCAAATAAAAAATGAATTAAAAAACTACAAAAATGACCTTAACTAAAAATAAATATTACTTCGAGGCTTTAGATAATTATCCTTATAACTTACCGGATTGTCTGGAAGCATTAAATTATGCCTTGTCTTATGATCCTGAAGATGCGGACAGCCTATGTCTAATGGGAAGAATCTACAGCGAGATGCTGACCGATTACGAAAAAGCAAAGCTTTATTTTGAAGAAGCCATGCAATGTGATGTTACAAATTTAAACGTTCCGCAATATTACATTAAATGCCTTTTGGATAACGAAGATTTGTATGAAGCAGACAAATTGATAGAATATTCATTGAAAATCAAAGGAGTAGACAAATCAATGATATGGCTTTACAAGTCTCTACTTTCCGAGAAAAGAGGAAGTTTTACCAATGCTTTGAAATTTTTATGTGAAGCTGAAAAATATTGCTTTACAATATGCAGTTTCGAATTGATAAAAGAACGTAAAAAATTCTTAAAGGAAAAAATGCACAAGAAACAGCAAATTAAAAAGAGGAAGGAGACAAAATAAGTCTCCTTTTTTCGTAAATTTAATCATGGAATTACGATTTGAGCTTAAACAATTACATTTAAAAGAAACATTTTCAATTGCTTATGGAAATTACAATAAAAGAGAAGCATTATTGATAGAATTGTCTTATCAAGATTGTAAAGGCTACGGAGAATGTGTAGCGATTGATTATTACCAAATTAATCTTAAGGATTTTGTTTTAAAATTAAAAGAAATTCAGCATCAAATTGAAACTCATAAAATAATGGATCCGAAAGATTTTTTTAGATTTTTGTTGAATTTAAATCTGCATCCGTTTTTGCTTTCTGCTCTGGATTGTGCCTATTGGGACTTGTTTGGAAAGTTGGAAAACAAAAGTTTTATTGAATTAAATCAAATTCCTTCTGATAATTTGGTTGAAAGTTCGATTACAATTTCTGTTGCACCAATTGAAGATCAGATCAAAAAAATTGAACAAAGCAACTGGAATAAATTTAAGGTAAAATGTAAAGGATTAAATAAAAATGATATTGAAAAACTCTTAGAAATCAATCAAAACATTGCATTAGATTCCAATGCAAGTTTTACGGATGAAGATTGTCTTTGGCTTCAGGAAAATATTGATATTCAAAAGATTAAATATTTAGAACAGCCGCGTCCAATCGACAATTATCAGATTTTAAAGAAAGAAAGTTTTGCCAATTGGATGGCAGATGAAGATTGTCAGGATTTGAATTCTTTGGAAGAATTAATTCCTTACTATAAAAGCATCAATATCAAATTAATGAAATGTGGCGGATTGACTCCAGCGTTGGAAATGATCAAAAAAGCCCGTGAATTAAATTACAAAATCATGATCGGCTGCATGACAGAATCTACAGTCGGAATTTCTGCTGGTTGTGTTTTAGGCGGCTTGGCTGATTATTTAGATTTGGACGGAGCAAATCTTGTTTCCAATGATTACGCCAGAGGAAATTTTGTAGAAAACGGAAAAATAGTTTTGTCCGGAAGATCAGGTTTAGGGATTAGGCTAAAATAGACTTTCAACTGAAAGTCTATTTTTTATTTACAGAAATCAGATAATCATAAACCATTTGATGCTGATCGTCGTTCAACTTGGCTCTTGGAGCCATTCTGCTTAAAGTTTTTATCCAGCCTTTGTCGTCGTGTTTTTCAGGATTTGGAAGCCCGTGACATTTGTTGCAGGAGTTTTCAAAAATTGTTTTCCCTTGAGTCAACTGTTCAGATGAGGTGTATTTTGGCCCAGTTACAGCCATACTTTTAGGTCCGCAAGAGATCATAAATGCGGAAAAAGCAATAACACTTAAAACTAACTTTTTCATAATAAATATTTTTGGTGAAATGATTTGGTTACTTTTTCACAGAAACTACATAATCATAAACCCATTGATGCTGCTCGTCATTTAATTTTGCTTTTGGCGCCATAGAATTCATAATTCCCACCCATTGCACCGAAGTATAAGCTGTTGGATCAGGCAAATCGTGGCATCTTTTGCATGCATTTTCAAAAATTGTTTTTCCTTGTGCCAGTTGGTCTGCAGAAGTCTTTATGGGCTCAGCAATTGCTGTAGCTTTTGGCGTGCAGGACGCTAAAACGACAATAATAAATGAAGCAGCGAAGGCTTTTCTCATGTTTTAAAATTTGATTTATAACAAAAATAAGCATTTACGGAAGCGCTTTTTATAACCGTATTTAATTTAGAAGAAATAAAATTAAGGAAACTGTTGATTGTGAAAAGTAATGGTGATTTGTTGATGTTGAGCTTAAATTGATGATTGACTATTTACAATTGACAACACATAATTCGCATTTAATTATTATTTTTGAATTAATGAATTTTTCAACACAAGAATTGATAGAAGGTATACGATCCGGCAACAAGCGCCTGATTGCAAAAGCTATTACTCTGGTCGAAAGTAAAAAAGCGGAACACAGAACTCAGGCGGACGATTTATTAAAGCAAATCATGCCTTTCACAGGAAAATCGATTCGTGTAGGAATTACCGGAGTTCCGGGAGCAGGAAAGTCTACTTTTATTGAAAATTTCGGAAGACTGGCCATTTCAAATGGTAAAAAAGTAGCTGTTTTAGCAATAGACCCAAGCTCGGCCATCAACAAAGGAAGTATTTTGGGTGATAAAACAAGAATGGAGGAATTGGCTAAAGAAGAAAATGCTTTTATTCGCCCTTCCCCAAGTTCAGGCTTTTTGGGAGGTGTTGCCAATACCACTTTTGAAACAATGATGATCTGTGAAGCAGCGGGTTACGATTGTATTTTAATTGAAACAGTCGGCGTAGGGCAATCTGAAGTTTTGGTTGCTGATATTACCGATGTTTTTTTATTCCTGAAAATAATTGGCGGCGGTGATGAACTTCAGGGAATAAAACGCGGAATTATGGAAATGGTTGATGTCGTTTTCATTAATAAAGTCGAGCAGGATAATCTTCAAAAAGCTAAAAATACAAAGTTAGAATTAAAACGTGCTTTAGATTTTATTCCTGCTAAAGAAAAAGGCTGGAAAGTTCCGGTTTTATTAGGATCCGCACTTCACAATAACGGACTTAGTGAGGTTTACGAAAAAATTGACGAATTCATTCAATTAAAAAAGAAAAACGAAAGATTTGAGATTGTACGCACGCAACAATCTGAAAAAAGGTTTGAATATTGGGTTCAGGAATATATTTTATCAATGATGAAAAGGGATGAATCTTTGGAACAGTCTTATATTCAGCATAAAAAAAATGCTTCGGCATTGATTTCAAATCCAAGCACCGAAGCAAAATTGTTTGTTGATAAGTTCTTTAACCAAGACTAAGGCTTTTCAGACTTCTTAATTTCTTCATTTTTAGAAATATATCCATCATAAGTTATTGGTTGTCTGTCGTTGCTTCTGATCGAAGTAAATGCTTTTCCATTTTTAAAAACTTCAATAATAATTTCAGAAACATTATTTACATCATTCGGTTTGATTTTGAAAATCCAACTTCCTTTTTTGTTTTGTGATTTGTTTACGGAATAATCTTTTGAGGTAAACCGGTAACTGTTGTTAGAAGGGTTTCCATACGAAGATGAAGGATTAAAAGATCTTCCGAAATAAGGCAAAACGACCTCCATTTTATCTTTTTTCAGTTCTATAACGTAACCTTCACCGTCTAATTGCAGCATTCTTGTTGATGTAGAATTCGGAATAGAATTCATCACATTGATCACATCATAATTTGTAGGATTTGCTCTTTCTGCGTGAAAGGTAAACTCTTCTGAATTTATTAAATAATTTACGGTTTGAGAATCTACAGTATTTTGTGAAGAACAGCTCTGAAAAAAGAAGGTCAATATAAAAACTGATATAAATGTTATATACTTTTTCATGATAATAAAAATTAGTAAATTAGATAGCAAAATGTATGCAAATCTATATTTTGGAATAAAAATTGTAAGGTTGAAATAATAATACGCTAAACTATGAAAATTACACATTTATTAGGAATAGGAGCAACAATACTGTCTGTTGCAGCTTGTACTACAAATCCTATTACAGGAAGATCTTCTTTACAGATCGCAAATAATTCTGAAATTGAAGCAATGGCTTTGCAACAATATAAGCAAACTTTGACCGAATCAAAAGTAATTACAGGCTCTCAGGCTCAAAGTGTAAGAAACGTTGGTAACAGGATAAAAACTGCTGCCGAAAAATATTATGCAAACATAGGAAGGAGTGCAGATTTGGCAAGTTATAGATGGGAGTTTAATCTTTTACAGGATAAACAGGTGAATGCATGGTGTATGCCGGGTGGTAAAGTAGCGGTTTATACAGGTATTCTTCCTATTACGAAAGATGATACAGGTCTTGCAGTTGTAATGGGTCACGAAGTTTCTCATGCCTTAGCCGGACACGGGAATGAAAGAATTTCTCAGGCAATGGTGGCGCAATATGGCGGAGCTATTTTAGGTGGAAGTATTTCAAACTCGCAATGGGCAAGTATTTTTCAGCAAGTTTATCCAATCGGTTCGCAGGTTGCCTTGCTAAAATATGGAAGAGCGCAGGAGTCTGAAGCAGACGAGATGGGGCTATATTTGATGTCAATGGCAGGCTATGATCCTAGACAGGCAATTCCTTTCTGGAATAGGATGGAAGCATCATCATCAGGAAACAGACAGCCGGAATTCTTGTCGACTCACCCAAGTCCTGAAACAAGAATAGGAGATATTCAGAAAGATTTGCCAAAAGCTTTAGAATATTATAGAGCTGCAGGTGGAAAAGGTTAATTAAATTTTCTTATATTTAATAAATCTTTAATCTAAACATACAATTATGAAAAGTATTTCTATTACAGGCTTAGTTCTTCTTGCAGTATCAGTGCTGCTTTTTTACCTGACAACAGATTTTACAGCAGAGAAAATAACCTTATCCCACATGATGGGTGTAATGGCTGGTGTAGGAATTGGCTTAATTATCGGCGGAATGACCGGCTATATCAGCAAAGGATCTGCGATAAAGGCGGAAGAAAAAAGAAGAGAATTTAAACGCCTTCAACAGGAAAAAGAAGATTTAGAAAAAAAGGCTGCTGAAATTGTAAAAAGACAAGCAGAAATAGAAAGAGAAAATAAACAAGAAAATCCTCAAATTTAATTTGAGGATTTTTTTAATAAGTTTGATTATGTTAAATTAAAATTTATAACCTACTCCAAGCATGAAAAGGCTCGGCCTATTGTCATAATTGATTTCCTGGCTAGAACCTGCTACATTGTTGATGAATTTTCTCTGATCTTTAGAAAACGCACCTTCATATTTTGCAGAAAGGATGACGCTTTTAATTTCACTTTGTGCACCAATTTGATAACCAACTGTAAATTCATTGGCATTCACTTTCTGTACAAAATTGTTGAAGTTGTCATCTTTAGCAAGATTAAAGCTTCCAACAGGACCTGCGTATGCGCTTAAAAGATCTCCCAAAACATTCACACCTACAAGTACGGGAATATCAACTCTGCTGCTTTTTGCTTTTATAGTTGTTTGTTCTCCGGTAGCGTCGTTTGCTAGTGTTACCTCGTTGCTGAAGTTGGTATAATAAATTTCCGGCATTACGTATAATGCAGTTGGCAGGTCAATTTTCAACGACAAACCGGCATTGAAACCCGTAATGTTTTTTCCTTTTTGTTCTACCGCATTAGTTGCAGCTGTCTTAAGGTTTTTCCATGAAGCAGAGCTTGTAGGAATCAATACATTTGCTTTAGCTGCAAGAGAAATCTGAGCTGATGCAGCAATCGAAAAGCTTAATAAAGCGATGCTAGTTATCTTTTTCATTTTCGTCGATTTTAGTGACTGTATTTTCAATAGTTTTATTGTTTTCGAGTAAATACTCTCTTAATTCCTTAAACAATTCAGAAGAATAAACGAAGTCTATAAGATTTTTATTGCCTGCTGTAATCAGGATATCTTTATTTCCTTCCCATTCTTTAATTCCTAATCTTAAGTAAACAATTTTCTCGCCAATCGTCATCACAGAATTCATATCGTGAGTATTGATGATGGTTGTGGTATTGTATTCTTTGGTGATCTCAAGCAAAAGATCATCAATTACGTTCGAAGTATAAGGATCCAGACCGGAATTGGGCTCATCACAAAACAGATATTTTGGATGATTCACAATGGCTCTGGCAATGGCTACACGCTTTTGCATTCCTCCTGATATTTCAGATGGGAACTTTCTGTTGGCCTTATCCAAATGCACTCTTCCTATTACCTCAAAAACTCTTCTTTTCTTTTCTCTAAAAGTTAAATTGGTAAACATATCCAGCGGAAACATAATATTTTCTTCTACCGTGAGAGAATCAAACAATGCGCTTCCCTGAAAAAGAGTTCCGATTTCAGAACGCAGTTGCTGCTTTTCTTCTCTGTTCATCACATTGATATCTCTTCCGTCAAACAGAATTTCACCTGAAGAGGGCTGATAAACATTCAATAAACTTTTAAGGAAAACGGTTTTTCCCGAGCCACTCTGGCCTATAATAAGATTTGTTTTTCCTTTTTCAAAAGTGGTTGAAATCCCTTTAAGCACTTCAACATCACCAAAACTCTTTTTAAGATCTTTTACCTCAATCATCAGCTTAATATTAATTGGGTTAAAATTAATTCGGAAATGATGATGAATACCATCGTCCAAACAACCGCCTGCGTACTTGCTCTACCAACTTCCAACGAGCCTCCTTTTACGAAATACCCGAAATAGGAAGGAACTGTCGCGATAATAAAAGCAAAGACAGTAGTTTTTGTAAATGCATAAATAATAAAAAGATTGGGCATATACATTTGTATTCCGCTGATATAATCTGCTTCTGTCCAGTTACCGGTTAACATTCCGGCTAAATAACCGCCACCAATGCCAAATACGATACTTATTGCAATCAGTAAAGGATTGAAGATCATACAGGCAAGTATTTTTGGAAGAATAAGGAAGTTTGGAGAATTTACCCCCATAATATCCAAAGCATCAATTTGCTCCGAAACTCTCATTGTGCCAATACTTGAAGCTATATACGAACCTACTTTACCGGCGAGAATCAAACTGATAATTGTAGGTGAGAACTCTAAAACCAACACCGCTTTGGTAGCATATCCTACAAATGAAGGAGGAATAGGAAATGATGATGCATCAAAATTATTGAACATCTGAATGGCTACTACCGCACCCACAAAGATAGATGTGAAAATGACCAATCCAAATGAGTTGACCCCCAAATCGTTGATCTCTCTTAGAAACAGCTTCCAGAAAACTCTCATTTTCTGAGGCTTTTGGAGGGATTTTCCAAGTAGAATCATGTATTCTCCTATCGCTGTAAAAAACTTTTTTAACATTCTGCTAAATTAGACTTTTTTATTTATTTTATTTTGCATTTTTGTCGCCGCCTATAACAAGTAATATGGTTTTTAAAATGATTACCATATCTAAAACGAAGTTCCAGTTTCTTACATAAAAAGCATCGGCAAGTACCCGTTTATTCATCTCCAACTCTACATTTCCGGAGTCTCCGCGTAATCCATTTACTTGTGCAAGCCCCGTAATTCCGGGGTTTACAAGACTTCTTAATGTATATCTTCCTATTTTAGGCTTGTAATAATTATCTACCGCCAACATATGAGGACGTGGTCCCACAACAGACATTTCGCCTTTTATAACATTGATGAACTGCGGCAATTCATCTAAACTTGTTTTCCTCAAAAATTTCCCTATTTTGGTTATTCTTGAATCATTAATGCTGGTTGTTTTAGTTGTAGAATCATCATTCTGAACCATTGTTCGAAACTTTATACAATTAAAAACCTCTTCATGAAAACCATACCTTTTCTGAACAAAAAAAACTGGCCCTTTTGAGCTTTTTTTGATTAAAATAGCAATAATAGGAAACAACCAAGAGCAAATCAAAACTAAGACCATTATAGAAAAAGTAATATCAAAAATTCTTTTTAATAAAAAATTTGAATAATAATCCAAAGGATATCTGGCTTGATTCAAAACCGGCTGCGTATGAATATATTCTAAATCGAAAAAGAAAAAATTGTTTTTGGAAATTTCGGGAATCAAAGAAACATGAACTTTATTGGCTTCTGCCACACGATACAATTCGTCTTCAAGATTTTTACCTAAAGAATTTTTTGTGGGTAAAAATAACGTATGTATACCGTTGGCTTTCCAAAAAGCAACAAGTTCTTCAGTATTTAAACTTTCAGAATTGTAATTGAATATTTTATATCCGAAATCTTTTCTTTCACTAAGAATATTTTTTAACGCTTCAGCAGAACTGTTTTCGCAAATAAACATGACATTCCTATGGTTGATACCCAACGAACGAATATATTTTATGACAAAGAAAATAACAGATTTAGCTAAAAATATAAATGAAAAAAGATATAATGAAAGCCAAGCTAGCTCCGAACTGAAAAACGTATTGTTGCTCACTTTTCGGATAAGCAATAATCCCAATATAAATGTTAAAAAATGGATTATGATGCGCTCAATAAAAACGGTATAGGCAAGATTTCTCGAGATACTGTAAATTTTTGTTCTTCCGCTCAACAAAATCCAGAAAGAAACAAGCAGCAGCAAAGAAAAAGAATTTTGATACCAAAGGCTTTTATCATGAATCAGATCCGGATTTCTGCTTACAAAAAAAAATATAAAAACAGAGGCAAGCACCAAAAGGTCAAGCAAGATGATAATCAGCTTAAGGTATCTGGAATATCGAATTCTCTGCATATATTACTATTATCCGAATAGAAAACCTAAGTTACATATTTTTATGGGATATTAAGGTATTTATGCGTCTGAACCGAAGCTCGCCATTCCGGGTTCGACAAAATAAAATCTGTAATTTTTGGGTACATTTCATCTCGTTTGCTCCATTCGCTCTGAAGATATAATGTGCAGTTTTCAGAAACTTTTGCAGCCTGTTCTTTTGCAAATTTAAAATCATTATTATTAAAAACAATTACTTTAAGTTCGCTTGCCTTTTGATAAATTTCTTCTTTTGGAAGTCCTGTTTTCTTCGGTGAAAGCGTGATCCAGTCGATTTGTCCGCTCATCGGATAGGCTCCCGAAGTTTCAATATGAATGGTGCATCCCAATTCTTTTAATTTGGATGTTAAAATATCTAAATTCCACATTAAGGGTTCACCGCCTGTTAAAACAATTGTTTTGCAATGGCTTGCCGCCGTTTTTGCGATTTCTTCTGCATTCATTAGCGGATGTAAATTCGGATCCCAACTTTCCTTCACATCACACCAATGACACCCGACGTCACAACCTCCCAATCTGATGAAATAGGCTGCTTTTCCGGTGTGTGCTCCTTCGCCCTGAAGAGTGTAAAAATGCTCCATCACAGGGAGCATTTTACCTTCTTTTAATAAAATATCTTCTTCTATTTTCATTTTAAATTAGTCATTATAGACCGAAGTTTTATAAGCAATGATGGTATTTTTCATCAGCATTGCTCTGGTCATTGGTCCGACTCCTCCCGGAACCGGCGTGATCCAGCTTGCTTTTGCTGCACAGCTGTCGAAATCTACATCACCAGCCAAATAATATCCTTTTGGGGAGTCGTTGTCTACTCTTGTAATTCCTACGTCGATAATTACGGCTCCTTCTTTAATCATTTCACCTTTTAAAAAGTGAGGATCACCTAAAGCTGTAATGACAATATCTGCTTTTTTAGTATATTCTTCGATGTCTTTTGTGTATGAATGTGTCAATGTAACTGTAGAATTCCCTGGGAAATCTTTTCTTCCCATCAAAATACTCATTGGTCTTCCGACAATTTTACTTCTTCCGATGATGACACAATCTTTACCTTTCGTTTCAATATTATATCTTTCTAATAATGTTAAAATTCCGAACGGAGTTGCAGGCAAAAAGGTATCCATTTCTAAAGCCATCTTCCCGAAATTTTCCGGGTGGAAACCGTCAACGTCTTTTCTTGGATCAATCGCATTAATGATTTTCTCCTGATCGACCTGATCAGGTAAAGGCAACTGAACGATAAATCCGTCAACTGCTTTAGATTTGTTTAATTCATCAATTTTTTCCAATAATTCAGATTCAGAAACCGTGCTTGGGAATTTAATTAAGCTGGATTGAAAGCCAACTTCTTCGCAATCCTTCACTTTAGCATTTACATAAGCCTTGCTCGCCCCATTGTTTCCAACAAGAATTGCTACCAAATGCGGTGCTCTTCTTTTGCTTGCAATGATTTTATCAACTTCAACCTTGATTTCTGCTTTTATTTCTTTGGATACTTTTAATCCGTCAAGAATTTCTGCCATTTTATTTTTATTAGATATATTCGTTATTTATTTGCTTTATAATAATTGATCAGTCCGTTTGTAGAGCTGTCGTGAGAATTAATTGTCTCATTGTTTTCAAATTCCGGCAAGATTTTGTTTGCTAAAACTTTCCCTAGTTCCACACCGAACTGGTCAAAACTGAAAATGTTCCAAATGACTCCCTGAACGAAAATTTTATGTTCATACATCGCAATCAACTGTCCTAATGAGAAAGGAGTTAATTCGTTGAATAATATAGAGTTAGTGGGTGTATTTCCGTGGAAGACTTTATAATTTAATAAGAAATCAATTTCTTCGTCAGATTTCCCTGAACTTTTCAGTTCTTCTTCAACTTCCTCTTCTGTTTTTCCGAAGGCAAGTGCTTCAGTCTGAGCGAAAAAGTTGGCTAATAACTTATCCTGATGATCAGAAACTTTGTTTGGGCTTTTCGCATACGCAATAAAATCTGCAGGAATCAATTCTGTTCCTTGATGAATAAGTTGATAAAAAGCGTGTTGTCCGTTTGTTCCCGGTTCACCCCAAATAATTGGTCCTGTTTCGTATTCTACAAATTCGCCGTTTCTGTCAACACATTTTCCGTTGCTTTCCATGTCACCTTGCTGAAGATAAGCTGCAAATCTGTCCAAATATTGTGAATAAGGTAAAATAGCATAAGTTGTTGCAGCATAAAAATTACGATACCAAATTCCTAAAAGTCCCATTAAAACAGGAATGTTTTCTGAGAAATCAGCAGTCTGAAAATGTTGATCTGTATTTTCAGCACCTTTTAATAATTGTTCGAAATTTTCATATCCAACTGAAAGAACGATACTTAAGCCAATTGCGCTCCACAATGAATATCTTCCGCCAACCCAATCCCAAAATTCGAAGATGTTTTCTTCTGCAATTCCGAAGTATTTAACTGATTGAATATTAGTTGATAAGGCTACAAAGTGTTTTGCAACATCTTCCTGTTTTCCTGCTTTCAAAAACCAATCTTTTGCCGAATTGGCATTCGTCATTGTTTCCTGAGTTGTAAATGTTTTGGAAGCAATGATAAATAAAGTTGTTTCAGGATTTAAATTCTTCACAACTTCAGCGATATGATTTCCATCTACATTTGAAACAAAATGAACGTCCAATCGTGTTTTAAAATGCTTCAAGGCCGAAACCACCATCACAGGCCCCAAATCTGAGCCTCCGATTCCGATATTCACAACATCTGTGATTTCTTTTCCGCTAAAACCTTTGTGTGAACCTGAAATGATGCTTTCAGAAAAAGATTTCATGTGATCCAAAACTCTTTTAATTTGAGGTTTGATGTTTTCACCGTCAACCAAAATTTCTTTATCGGAAAAATCCCTCAAAGCCGTATGCAGAACAGATCTTCCTTCAGTTTCGTTGATTTTATCTCCTGAAAACATTTTAGAAATAGCATCTTTCAACTGACATTCTTCTGCCAGATTCAATAAAAGCTGTTTTGTTTCAGCGGTGATGAAGTTCTTTGAATAATCAAAAAGAAAGTTGTCTTTTTTTAAAGAAAATTCCTCAAAACGATTCGGATTATATTGAAAAAGGCTTCTCAAATCGAAGTCGAGTTCTGCGAAGTGTTGGTCAAGTGCTTTCCAGCTGTTTGTTTGGGTGGGATTTATTTTTGATAGCATATTTTCAAGGATTAAGTTTAAAATCAGATTCTGATAATTCACTAAATTTCTAATTTGCAAATTTAAGGAAAAAATGAATGGCATGAATATCTGAAAACCATAAAAACCTCCGCAAAAAATACGGAGGTTTGAAAATCTAAAATATGCAGATAACCCAAAGGTTAGAATAGTTTAATTTATTCAGAAACGGCTTGATGATCTTTTTTGATTGACCTTCTTTTTCTTAGCAAATAAATAACTGCAGCTCCGATTAGTAAAACCGGCCAAATGGTAATTAATCCAACAACAATTTTTTGAATCAAATAATAACCTTTCACAAAAGCTTCTTTTGCGCTGTAAATGAAATTGAACTTATATTTATTGTCAATATTATTCGTGTTTGTAATGGCAATTTCTGCAATACGAAGTTTCGGCTCTTTGATATAAATGTCGATTGTGCTGTATTTCAAGTTGTCCGTTACATCCAGATTTGCCAGTTGCTGCAGGTTTTCTTCCGACATATTATTGTTATCAAGCTGAACTTTATCTTTATTGGCTTTTAGCTGAGAAATATTTTCACTTGTTTTTTTAATTCTTTTGCCTTCCATTTCTGCATATTTTATGCTTGACGTCACATCTTCAGCATTGATAATTCTTGAATTGAGGAACAATTTTTTATTATTGATTAAAGTCAAAAGTTCACCTAATTTTTCGGTCGGAACGCGAACCTGCATTGTATTTTCTGTCTGATATTTTTTTATAAGCATCGCATTTTCATTGGATGTATTGTATGTTTTCTCTTCAACTACATTACTTTGCAAATTGCTGTTCGTAACAAATCCTCCCAATTCCTGCACCGACTTTTCAATGGAAATAGTGGCTTCATAAACATCTTTTACTTCCATGTTTACGTTTGCTGTTTTAATGAATTGCTTGTCTTTCACTTTCATTGTTGCTGCCGAAGAAATACTGTCTGCTGCGATTTCTTTATTGTATTCCGGCTCCGAAACTGAGTAATCACTTGTTGCTGCTTCACCTTTTTTGCATGAATAAATTCCTAATAAAAGTATTGAAGCCAATGATAATCTGATGTAAGTTGTTTTCATATGTAAATTTTTATTGTTTTTTAATTGTCATATGTTATCGCCTTTTTGATGTATGTTTATTGAATAAATTTAGTTAATGGCGATTTCATAATATTATTTTTAAATGTTTGCTTACTTCAAAGTTCAGCCGGAATCTTTTGTAATGTTTGAAAATCACAAGTAAAAAGCCTGTAAAAACAATTAAGATTTAATTATTTGAAAATCAACTAATTGTAAATTGAATTACAAGATTTGAAAGGTCGGATTGATTTTTGCTAATCTTTTACAAATCAAAACCACACCAAATAATGTCGAATACTTTTTCCAAAATAAGAAATGCAATAGAATTATTCAGATCGATCGATTTTGATCAGTTAAGCGAAATTTCTCAAAAAGTAAATCTTCCCAAGTTGATGGAAAATTTTTCCAAGTTGGATGATAAGCAGCTGAGCGGAATGATGAAAATGCTCGATCCCAACAAAAAAAAGAAAGAACTTCCGCCAATTGACGGCGATTTCTACGATATTTATCACACTTTGACGCCCGAGCAAAGAGAAATTCAGCTTAAAGTACGAGCGTTCATGGAAAAAGAAGTAAAACCTTTGGTGAATCATTATTGGCTGCGAGACGAATTTCCTCATGAATTAATCCCAAAATTCCAGAAATTGAATATTTGCGGCGTAACTTATGAAGGCTACGGCTGCCCGGGAATGCCTTTTTTAATGGAAGGCGTCATTGCAATGGAAATGGCAAGAATTGATGCTTCCATTGCTACTTTTTTCGGCGTGCAATCCGGTTTGGCGATGGGTTCGATTTACATTTGCGGTTCGGAAGAGCAAAAGCAAAAATGGCTTCCTCAAATGCAAAAGTTCGAAAAGATCGGTGCTTTTGGCTTAACAGAACCTGAAGTCGGTTCGGGAGCAGCGGGAGGTTTAACCGTAACCTGCAAAAAAACTACGGAAGGATGGATTTTGAATGGACAGAAAAAATGGATCGGAAATGCAACATTTGCAGATTTAATTATTATTTGGGCAAGAGATTTAGATGATGGCGAAGTAAAAGGTTTTATTGTTGAAAAGGATAATCCGGGATATTCTGTTGAGAAAATAAAAGGGAAAATGGCATTGAGAATTGTTCAAAACGGATTGATTACTTTGAAAGATTGCATAGTCACGGAAGAAAACCGTTTGCAACATGCAAATTCCTTTAAAGATACCGGAAAAGTTTTAAGAATGACACGCGCCGGAGTTGCATGGATGGCGACTGGCTGCGCAAGAGGTGCATATGAAAGTGCTTTAGATTATACAAGAACAAGGGAACAGTTCGGAAAACCGATTGCCTCTTTTCAGATGATTCAGGGGCATTTGGTAGAAATGTTGTCGAATCTTACGGCAATGCAAACAATGGTTTTCAGGCTTTCAGAAATGCAGGATGAAGGAATTTTAAAAGACGAGCACGCTTCTTTAGCTAAAGTTTTTTGTACAATGCGAACGAGAGATATTGTTTCCAGAGCGCGGGAAGTGATGGGCGGAAACGGAATTTTACTTGAATATGACGTCGCCAGATTTGTTGCCGATGCAGAAGCTATTTATTCCTACGAAGGCACAAAAGAGATCAATTCATTGATTGTCGGAAGGTCGATTACCGGTTTCAGTGCTTTTGTATAAAGGTCAATGGTGAATTATGAATTTTGCTCCGCAAGTGAATTTTAAAATTGACAAGCAAAGCGAATTCACAATTCACCATTGGTTTTTTCAGCTTATCAAAGCTTTATATTTTTCTTTATTATCAATAATCATCCAGAGATTGATCAGGAATAAAACACCTGCAATTGACATTCCGACTGTAGATTTGTCTATCGTAAATACATGTAGAATAATCCCGACCATTACAGGCAAAATAACGATGGCGCCTAAAGCTCTTGTTTTAGGAAAGATAAATAATAAACCACCGAGAATTTCTACAATACCAATCAAAGGCATTAACCAATGTAGTTCTGTGAATGCAGCGAAAACTTTCATCTGTTCCGGAGTGGGTTTTTCCATTGGCATGTAATTGAGGAATTTGTTTAATCCGGCATTGATAAACATTAACCCGAAAAGAAGGCTTACAATAAATTTAACGATTTTCATGTTGATTAATTTTATTTCAAATTTAAATAAAAATCTAATTCATTGCCTAAAATAAAATTTATTTATAGAATCATAACGAAAAATTCATGAATTGTTGTTTTATTGCTCATTATTTATTACTTGTAGCTAATCCATTTCCTTCAACGTAATATTCTTTGATATTTTATAAGTTTTTTTCTTTTTGTGAGGTTTTTCTTCTTCACCGAGCAGTTTTCCCCAAGGTTGAAGACCTTCCACTCTTTCAAATATAATTTTAAAAATTGCAATTGCCGGAATGCAGAGAAACATCCCCGAAATTCCCCAAAGATGTTCGCCAACAAGAATTCCTATAAACGAAAATAATGCATTGATTTTAACTTTGGATCCAACCACAAATGGCAAAACAATATTTCCGTCGATAGCGTGTACAACAATATAACCGATAGCAACATAAATGCAAGTGGAAACCGTGCCGGTCGCAAAAGCTATAAAGCAGGAAATCAACAATGAGATCAGGATTCCGATATAAGGAATCACATTCAGCAAGCCCGTCAAAACACCCAAAAGAACAGCATATTTCACATCAAGAATCGAAAGCAAAATTGTGGTGAGTGCGGAGACTATTATTACCTGAAGACAAAGCCCGATAATATACTTTTTGGTCATTATTCTTATTTCGAAAACAGCTTCCTGTACACTTATTTTATGCTTTTCGTTAAAAACAGCGATAATAAAATTGTTTAATATCCTTCTGTAATTTAATATAAAAATGAAAAATAAAATAAAGAAAATCAAAAAGCCCAAACTTGTAGAAAATACGCCCAAAGTAAATCCTAGAATCACTCCGGTTGATGACAAAAGCTTATTTAAACCCTGATCCAGATAATCAAACTGTTCATTGATGTTAACATTAAAAGTATCGGAAATCCAATTTTGAATATTGATGAAAACTTTATTCGACTGCATTCTCAAATGCGGAAGATCTTTGCTGAAACTCGAAAGCTGCGATCCGAAAAAGAAAATCAATCCGGTAAGAATCAGCAACATGATAAATACAGAAATGAGGGTAGAAAACGATCTTGGAAACCTTAATCTCCTTTCCAGAAAGTTGGCAATTGGCAAAAACAGCATCGCCATCAGAAATGCAAGGAAAAAAGGCGCAAGAATACTTTGTCCCAATTTGATGAGATAGCCAATTCCTATAATAGAAATTACCGCAAGCGCAAGTTTTGAGAGGAATGGAAGTTTGAAAAAATTCATTACTAAAAATATGATGTATAAAAATAACAAAACCTCACCATTTATGATGAGGTTTTACATTTATTGTTGAATATTTATTTTTCTAAAGCGAGTTCAAGAACTTCTTTCATCCAGTTGACGTAGCTTATTTTCAGATTTTTCAGATAATCCTGTTTTATTTCTTCCACATCTTTTCGGTTGGCTTCACAAAGTATTACTTCTTTGATTCCGGCTCTTGTTGCGGCCAGAAGTTTTTCTTTGATTCCGCCTACAGGAAGCACTTTTCCTCTTAAAGTAATTTCACCGGTCATCGCAAGATGAGGCTTTACTTTTTTATTTTTAAATGAAGAAACCATCGACGTAAGCATTGCAATCCCCGCAGAAGGTCCGTCTTTTGGAGTTGCACCTTCCGGAACGTGAACGTGGATGTTCTTTTTCTCAAGATCGTCTTCTTCAATTCCTAAATCATCATGTTTAGCTTTAATATATTCTAAAGCAATCGTTGCAGATTCTTTCATCACAGCGCCCAGATTTCCGGTCATCGTGAGATTTCCTTTTCCGTTGCTGATGATGCTTTCGATGAATAAAATATCACCGCCAACGCTTGTCCACGCCAATCCGGTTACCACGCCTGGAACATCGGTAAGTTCGGACAAACTTTTAGGCCTTGGAACACCAAGGATTTCATCTATTTTTTCAACCGAAATTTTAGGATTATATTCTTTAACCAAAGCGGTTTGCAAGGCTACCCAACGAGCTACGGCTGCGATTCTTTTTTCCAGAGTTCTTACGCCGCTTTCCGAAGTGTGAGCCTCGATAATATGTTTCAGCTCAGGATTTCCAAGTTTGAAAGATTTTGCAGTTAAACCGTTTTCTTCCTGCTGTTTTTTTATTAAATGTCTTTTAGCGATTTCAATTTTTTCTTCTAAAGTATACCCTGCAATCTGAATGATTTCCATTCTGTCCAAAAGCGGAGTCTGAATCGTTGACAACGAGTTTGCGGTTGCCAAAAACATGACTTTAGACAAATCATAACCCATTTCAAGGAAGTTATCATAAAAAGCATTGTTCTGTTCCGGATCCAGAACCTCAAGAAGTGCCGAACTCGGATCACCATGCATTCCTTTTCCTACTTTGTCGATTTCATCCAAAACAATCACGGGATTCGATGTTCCCGATTTTTTTATAGACTGAAGAATTCTTCCTGCCATCGCTCCGATATAGGTTTTTCTGTGGCCTCTTACTTCGCTTTCGTCGTGAAGTCCGCCTAAAGAAACACGCATATATTTTCTTCCCAAGGCATCAGCGACAGATTTTCCTAAAGATGTTTTACCAACTCCCGGAGGCCCGACCAATAATAAAATTGGAGATTTCATGTTGTTCTTTAATTTTAAAACAGCCATGTGTTCTAAAATTCTTTTCTTAATATCTTCTAATCCAAAATGTGCTTTATCTAAAACTTTTTGCGCCTTTTCGATATCAAAAGTATCTTTTGTAAAAGTTTCCCACGGAAGATCGGTGAAGAAATCCAAATAATTTCTCTGAACGTTATAATCCGGAGAATTTGGATTTTGTCTCTGCAGCCTGTTGATTTCCTTTTGGAAATGTTCTTCAACTTCGGGTTTCCAGTTTTTTGTTTTTGCTTTTTGTATTAATTCTTCAACATCGCTTTCCGGGCCGCCTCCCAATTCATCCTGAATGGTTCTGATCTGCTGATTCAGGAAATATTCTCTTTGCTGCTTATCAAGATCTTTCGAAGTTTTTTGATGGATTTGATTTCTCAATTCCAGCTTTCTGAAATCTTCATGCATCATTTCATAGCACTTATTCGCTCTTTCAAACAGATTTTTTTCCTCAAGGAGCTTTTGCTTTTCAGAATAAGGGAAATTGGCATTTGTGCAGATAAAGTTTAATAAATCATCATTATTATTGATGTTTTTTATTGCAAAATTTGCCGCATTGGGAATATTGGGATCCAGCTCAATTATTTTTAAGGCAAGATCTTTTATATTTTCCAGCAATGCTTCGTATTCCTCTTTGTTTTTGGCTTTAGAATCTTTTAATTTTGAAATTTCTGCTTTAAGATAAGGCTGTTTTTCAATGATTTTTTTAATTTTAAATCTATGAAAACCTTTTGTAATTGCAGTAATGTTGCCCTCCGGAAGTTTTATAATCTTAATGATCTTTGCTAAAGTTCCGGTCTGGTAAAGATCTTTGTCTGTAGGTTGCTCTATATCAGAGTTTTTCTGGCTTATAATACCAATCAGATCACCATTTTGCTGCGCTTCTTCCAAAAGCTGAATCGATGATTTTCTTCCGGCAGTAATAGGAATCACGACGTTGGGAAACATGACCATATTCCTCACCGGAAGTATTGGAAACGCTGTCTGCTCAGAGTTTTTTGCAGTTTCATCAAGATCCGAAAGGTTTATTTCTTCTGTAACAATATCAAATCCTTCGCCCATAATCTCATCAAAATTTATATCTTCAAATTCTGTCATAATAAATTGAATGACAAATTGTCATCTACGGTTTAAAACGTTAAAGTGTAATTCAAAATATGCATAGGAAAAAGCTTTGCATATAATGTAAGTTTAATTTTGACAATACTTATGCCATTTGTTTATTGATAAAAAATACGGTCAAAATTTCCATTTTATAGGTAATTGAATTTTAAAAATTAAAAAAACGTCTTATATTTCTGTAATTTCTTAAAAATGTGTATTTTCGCACACTGATATAAAAAACTATATTTATAAAATGGCAATTTTAGGACAGATTAGGAGTAGACCTTGGCTTTTGATGGGAATGATAGCATTGGCGCTTTTAGCGTTTTTGGTAAATCCCGAAAGCCTTGATAAAGTTTTTGGTAAAAATCCTGATGTTTTAGGGAAAGTAAATGGTGAGAAGATAACCCGTGAAGAGTTTAACGATCAACTTTTCGTATTACAACAGCAAGCTGAGCAACAAGGGCAACCAAAGAACGGCCTTGAAGAACAAGCTTGGCAACTGCTTGTACAATCGAAACTGGTAAAACAGCAATTCGAAAAAATGGGCTTTAAAATGACAGATGACCTGTTCTGGAACCAGCTTCAGTACGATCAAATGTTTGCTCAAAATCAGCAGCTTTTTGACGAAAAAGGAAATTTCAAACTTCAGGAATTGAAAAAAGAAATTACCAACCTGCAGAATACAAGCCCTGAAGGCTACAATCAATGGCTGAAAACCAGAAAAACCATTGAATACAGAATCATGGCAAGACAGGTTTTTGCTAATGTTTCCTCAGGTATCACAACCGGTAAAAAAGAAGCTGAAGAATTGATGAAGCAAAGAGATCAGCTTGCTGATATTGATTTTGTAAAAGTAGATTATGCAACTTATCTTCAAAAAAATAAAATCAAAGTTACGACTGAAGATTTGGCAAACTATATCAACCAACATCCGGTAATGTTCAAAACTGAACCAAGCAGGAATATTGGTCTTGTTTATTTCCCTTCGCAGCCAAGTGTTGCCGATGAAACGGCGGTACAGAAAGAAATAACGAAATTATTTTCAGGAGGTACGGATGCAAGCGGAGGTTCAGAGAACTTTCAGAATACAACCAATGACTCGATGTTTGTAATGGCAAATTCTGATGTGCCTTTCAACAATCAATATATGCAGGCCACACAAATGCCTCAGGCTTTACAAGGTAAACTGGAAACCGCTGTTATTGGACAGACTTTCGGACCTTATAAAGAGCAAGGTTTGTATGTTGTTTCTAAATTAATTGATAAGAAGCCTTCAGATTCTACACTTTCCAAGCATATTCTGATTGCTTATAAAGGTGCAGAAAGATCTACGGCTACAAGAACAAAAGAAGAAGCAAAGAAAATTGCAGACAGTCTTTTAGCTTCAATAAAGGCTAATCCTGCAAAATTTGCAGAAGGTCTTAAATTATCTGATGAGCCTAACGCTGTTGAAAGAAACGGTAGTGTAGGCTGGACGACACCTCAAAGCCAGTTTGCTCCGGGATATCTTAATTTCCTTGCAAGCAACGTTAAAGGATCTACAGGTTTGGCAGAAACAGAGTTTGGATATCACATCATCAATGTAGAAGATAAAAAAGCGGGTACGATGGGTTATAAAGTAGCTCATTTGGCAAAAGCAATCAAAGCATCAGAAGCTACAGAAGCAGATGTTGACAAAAAAGCAAGAAGATTTATTCAACAAATTCAGGGTAAATCGTTCAATGACTTTGTAAATATTGCTAAAAAATCAAACTACCAATACTCAAATCCTAAGCAAGCTAAAAGATTTGACGGTCAGTTGCAAGGTTTAGGAACAGATAAAGACAGTGAAATCATCGCTTGGGCTTTTGATAAGAAAAGAGAAAAAGGCGATACAGAATTCTTTACGGTAGAGGGAACAGGCGATAAAATCGTAGCTTATCTAAATGGTAAGCAGGAAAAAGGCCTGGCAGATCCCGAATCTGTAAGAGATCAGATCGAAGTGATTGTTCAGAATAAATTAGCTGCTAAGCAGATTTCTGACAAAATAGGTAAAGCAACAAGCTTGGATCAGGTTGCTAAAACATTTGCAACCACAAAACAATCTGCACAGGTTAATTTATTGAATCCTTCTGTTGCAGGAGCAATGGAGCCAAAGGTTGCAGGAGCGGCTTTCGGAATTGCAAAAGGTAAAGTTTCCAATCCTATCGAAGGAGGAACAGGAGTTTATGTTTTAGTGAAAAAGAACGAAACGATCAACAAACAGCCTGGGGATGCAAAACAATTTACAGAATCTGTCACTCAGAGAAATGCAGGAATGTTCGGTCAGGCTTGGTTAAAGAGCTTACAAGACAATGCAGATATCGACGATTACAGAATAGAAATCTGGAGCAAACTGGGAAATCAACAATAAGATTTCTATATCAACAATATGAAAAGTGGCAAAGTTTTTGCCACTTTTTTTGTGATTAACACAGAGCAAGAAAGAAAAAACATTAATTAAAATGTACTATATTTGCTTACTAGAAAAAATATAACAAGTGAAGTTCAGTAAAGAATTAAAAGCTGGTTTAATAGCACTTTTGGCTATAGTCGGCTTTGTCGTTTTATTCCAGTTTATGAAGGGCAGGAGCCTTTTTACTACAGATAATATATTTTACGCAAAATATGATAATGTCGAAGGTTTAACGCCATCTTCGCCTGTTTCGATCAATGGATTGAAAGTAGGGCAGGTTGATAAAATCATTCCACATACCACAAAAGACGGAAAAATTCATTTTGTGGTTAAGATTACCGTAGATGATAATTTTGAGTTTTCTAAAAACTCAAACCTTGAAATTTTTGAGCCCGGATTAATGTCCGGTAAGGAAATGAGAGTTAACCTTGCATACGGCGGTGCTACGGCAAAAGATGGTGACACCTTGCAAGGCGCATTCAAATTGGGCACACTTTCTAGTCTTTCTTCTCAGGTTGGTCCTGTAAAAGATCAGCTACAGGTTGTTTTGCACAGAGTAGATTCTTTGATGACTAATGCCAATCAGATTGTAAATGCACAAAACAGAGAGGAAATTAAAGCTTTGCTTGCCAATCTTAATAAAACGGTTGGTGCTTTGCAGACTACAGCTTCAAGCGTAAATTCTTTGGTTGGAAACAATGATCCGAAGCTTCAGAAAGTATTGGACGAAGCGAGCCTTACAATGCAGAGTGGAAAAGTGACTTTAGATAAATACGGAAATCTTGCAGAAAGCATTGATACAAAACAGCTGAATCAAACGATTGCTAATTTGGATCAAACAGTTGGACAGCTAAATAATGTAGTTTCCGGAATCGACAGAGGGGAAGGAAGTTTGGGTAAGCTGATGAAAGACGAAGAGCTTTACAATAATCTGAATTCTGCTTCCACCAATCTGAATTCTTTGATCGAAGACATGAAAGCCAACCCGAAGAGATATATCAATTTCTCGGTATTTGGTAAGAATACTAAAGACTAATCAGCCTTATGCAATATCTTGACAATATTATTTTTCTGATTCTATTAGTTGTAGGTTTTGGGTTATTCGGAAAAAGCCTTTTTAAAATTTATAGAAATATCAGATTAGGAAGAGAGATCAACCGCAGCGACAGAAAAGGCGAGCGTTGGGAAACGATGGCCCGTGTTGCGATGGGGCAAAGCAGAATGGTGAAAAGACCAATTGCAGGTATTCTTCACCTTTTTGTATATGTTGGTTTTATTATTATTAATATTGAACTTTTAGAAATCATTGTTGATGGAATCTTCGGAACTCATCGCTTTTTAGCAACGGTTATAGGGAATGGTGCTTATAATATTTTCACAGCAATTCTTGAAATTCTCGCAGTTCTTGTAATAATTGGTGTTGTATTATTTTTTATCAGAAGAAATTTTTACGGAGTTAAAAGATTAACGATGAAAGAACTCTTCGGATGGCCAAAAAATGATGCCAACTGGATTCTTATCATAGAATTTGCCTTAATGGTTGCTTTCTTTACAATGAATACAGCCGATTGGGTTTTACAGCAAAGAGGTGTTTTGGCAATACATGGAAGCTTTCCGGTAAGCTCAACGATTTTTGCGCCGATTTTCAATGGTTTTGGAGACAATGCATTGATTTTTACAGAAAGAGCGGCTTGGTGGTTTCATTTTATGGGGATTTTATTCTTCATGAATTACCTTTATTATTCTAAACATTTACATATTATTCTGGCGTTTCCAAGTACTTGGTATGCGAATCTTGACTTGTATGGAAAATTCAACAATTTAGATTCCGTAACGAAAGAAATTAAATTAATGATGGATCCTAATGCCGATCCGTACGCAGCTCCGGCTGAAGGTGAAGCTGAAGTTCCGTCAAAATTTGGTGCTGAAGATGTTTTTGATTTGAATCAGGTTCAGTTGCTCAATGCATATTCATGTACAGAATGCGGAAGATGTACTTCGGTTTGCCCTGCAAATATTACAGGTAAAAAGCTTTCACCAAGATTAATTTTGATGAAAACCAGAGACCGTTTGGAAGAAGTCGGAAGAAATATCGACAAAAATGGAAAGTTTGAAGATGATGGCAAAAAGCTTTTAAACGATTATATTACCAAAGAAGAACTTTGGGCTTGTACAACTTGCAATGCTTGTACAGAAGCCTGTCCGGTTTTGCTGGATCCGCTTTCTATTATTTTCGATATGAGAAGATTCCTTGTGATGGAGCAATCTGCTGCGCCACAAGAACTAAATCTGATGATGACAAATGTAGAAAACAATGCTGCGCCTTGGCAATACAATCAGGCAGATCGTCTGAATTGGGCAAATGACTAAAACAATTTGAAGATGAAAAAAATAATTTTCGCTTTTTTATTGGTTTGTTCGGCTTTTATGATGGCTCAATCTGCAGATCAGAAAAAAATTCTTGAAGATTCAAATTCGTTCATGCTTCTGATGAAGAACAAAAACTATGAAGGAATAATGGATCTCACGCATCCTGCGCTTTTTGAAAAAATTGAAAAAGAAACTTTGATCAATGCCTTTAAGGCTTTACTCGAAGGAAATCAAGAATTCAAAATGGAGCTTGAGGATGTGAGTCCGAATGCTTTTGATGTTTCTGAAATTTTCTTTACAAAAGAAAAAGAAAAATATGCCTTTGTCACCTATCCGATGAAAATGAAAATGTCATTTTTAAATGAAAAATTCGACGATGAAAAGAAAAAAGCGATGACGAATATGATGGAAATCCAAGGAATAAAATCAAAATTTGTTGATGATAGCACCTTGGAAATGGCCAAACAAAGTATGATAATTGCTGTAAATGATAAGACTACCAACAATACTTGGAAATATGTCAATTACGATGAGACAAACCCTTTATTTGTATCAATTATACCGGTTGAGATAATGAAAAAGGCTAAGGAATATTATGCCGATTTTTTAATTAAACAGAAAGAAAATGCAAATTAAAACAATGGCAGAATATGCTGCCGAAGGAAAATCACCTGAAGTTTTATTTTGGGTAGGATGTGCGGGAAGTTTCGATGACCGGGCAAAAAAAATAACGAAAGCTTTTTGCAAAATTCTTAATAAAATAGGAGTTGAGTTTGCTGTTCTCGGCCAGGAAGAAAGCTGCACCGGAGATCCGGCAAAGCGTGCAGGAAATGAATTTGTCTTCCAAATGATGGCTTTGACGAATATTGAAGTTCTGAATGCTTATGAAGTAAAGAAAATCGTAACAGCTTGTCCGCATTGTTTTAATACTCTTAAAAATGAATATCCAAGCTTAGGCGGAAATTTTGAAGTGATCCATCATACGCAGTTTTTAAGACAGCTGATGAATGAAGGGCGATTGAAAATTGAAGGCGGAAGCTTTAAAGGAAAAAGAATCACTTTCCATGATCCTTGCTATCTGGGAAGAGGGAATAACGAATATGAAGCGCCAAGAATGCTGCTGGAAAAACTGGATGCAGAATTGGTCGAAATGAAACGTTGCAAATCCAATGGTCTTTGCTGCGGAGCCGGAGGCGCACAAATGTTTAAAGAACCTGAAAAAGGGAATAAAGACGTCAATATCGAAAGAACAGAAGAAGCGTTGTCTTTTGAGCCAAAAATAATTGCTACAGGCTGCCCGTTTTGTAATACAATGATGACAGACGGCGTAAAGCATTTCAATAAGAACAATGAAGTAGAAGTAAAAGATATTGCTGAGCTTCTTGCTGAGGCCGAAGATTTGTAATAATGAATTTTTAAGTTCTTAAATTTTTTAAAATGAAAATTGAAAACTCCGAAATAACAGAAACCAACGATTACAGAGTAATTATATATCCTGCTTCAAGACCTTTTACGACTAAAGAAGCAAAAATAATCACAGAAAAATTATACGATTTTCTGGCAACTTGGGCTGCACACGGAAAACCACTTTCTTCTTCTTTTAAGATTGAAAAAAATCAATTTGTTGTGGTATGTGTAGATGAGGATAAAGAAGCGGCTTCAGGATGTTCAATTGATTCTCTGACAGGTATTTTTCGTGAACTCGATAAAGAATTTGAGCTTGGTTTTTTTGATCGTATGAAAGCCTCTTTCGTAGAAAATGGAGCAATAAAAACCCTAAAGCTTTCCGATTTTAAAAATGGTTTGAAAAACGGTGAAATTCCACACGATATTGAAGTTTTTGACTTTTCAAAATCTACTTATGTGGCTTTTCTTTCCGACTTTTTACTTCCATTGAAAAAAAGCTGGGCAGGAATTTATTTAGATTAAATTTAAGTCTAAAATTCGTTTATCAATCAAGAAAACGGTTCCTGCTGCAATTTGATGGTGAATAGTTTTTCAGGAAACTGCATTTCATCAAAAGCAGTAGTTTCAAGCTTATCTTTAATAAAAACGGCACACATTGTATTTTGTGGATGGTATAAATGCTGATGATTATCTTTGCCTACGCCATCTAATATTGCCTGGAAAACTTCGTAACGAATCTTCTGAGGATTAAAAGCATAGTCGTGCCACACGACAATCGTCTGATCATGCATAAGATGTTGAAAGACTTTTTTGGTATCATTCAAAACCATTTCGTAGCTGTGATCGCCGTCAATAAAAATCAGGTCGTATTTTTTATTTAACGAACTGAAATCAAAAGTTTTAGTATTCGCCTCCAAATGTAGAATGTTTGGGTTTCTGCCGGAAAGTAATCCGTGTTGTTCAGCATATTTAGGATTCAAACCCATATTTTTTATTTCTTTTTTGGAAAGATTAAGCGTTGTACAATCATTGATATATTTTGCAATATTATGCACACTTTCACCACGCCAGGTTCCGATTTCAAAATAAGAACTTATTTCTTTTCTTAAAGAAAGAGCTGAAAGTAGCTGTAAATCAGTAATTAAAGAGCTTCCGTCCAACAAAAAGCTTTGGATGTTTTCAGGAATTTCATCATTGAGCTGCTTTATATCTATTTGAGGCAAAGACATAAGATTTGGATAATATTTTCTGAATCTTTTTTCAGCGACAGGCTGGCTGTTTAAAATGATATTAATTAAACTTGGGTTTTGAAGAATTATTCGGATAAAAGAAAGAAATTTATTAATTTTAGCCTTCATTTTAGTTATATTCGTTTGATGTAAATGGTAAACAAAGATACATTTAAATAAAATTTTGGAAAGAAAAAACATCCTCTTTATCTCTTCCTGGTTTCCTAATAAAATAGAACCTTCAAATGGTAATTTTGTTCAAAGGCATGCTGAAGCGGTTTCTTTAAAGCATAATGTGGAAATACTGCATGCAATCGGTGATTTTGATCAGGATGTAAAATATATTTTTGACGAAAAAGTAATCAATGGAATCAGGACTTTAATTGTTTATTACAAAAACTCTAAAAACCCTTTTCAGAATTTTTCACGAAGAATGAAAGCTTATAAAATAGGCTTTTCAAGAATGCAGAAACCGGATTTGGTACATGCGAATGTTCTACACAACAATATGCTTTTTGCCGTTTATCTTAAAAAGAAATATAGAATTCCTTTTGTAGTTACGGAACATTGGACGGCTCTTCGGAAAATCAATCAAAATGTAACGTCTAAAATTGTTAAGCTTACCGCTGCATTCATAGGCAATCACGCGGAAGTTGTTTTACCGGTTTCTCAAGATTTACTTTTAGGATTAAAAAGTTTAGGTATAAAAACCGAAATGAAAGTAATTCCGAATGTAGTCAATACCAAACTGTTTTCACCTCAAATAAAGCTTGATGATGAATTTACTTTTATTCATGTATCAAACTTAATTCCCAGAAAGAATCCTGAAAAAATTCTAAATGTGGCCATAAAACTTTTAGAAAATGGATTTTTATTCAAAATTCAAATTGGTGGAGACGGCGACGATGAAATAATCAAAAAGCTTGAAAATAGAGTTGATAATTCTAATTTTCATGATAAAATTGAAATATTTGGAATTCAGACCTTGGATCAGATTGCCGAAAGAATGCGTAATTCTGATTGCTTTATACTTTTTAGTGATGACGAAAACCAACCTTGTGTGATTGCAGAAGCATTTGCAAGCGGATTGAAAGTTGTCACAACCAATGTTGGAGGAATTGCTGAGTTTTTTCCGGACGATGCAGGAATTTTATTGGAAAAAGCTAATGTTGAAATGCTGGAAAAAGCAATGATAAAAGTTTTGCAGAATGGTAAAAACCATGACCGAAAAGAATTATCACAATATGCTGAAGATAAATTTTCAATAGAGACAATTGCCGAAAGTTATAATGGAATTTATGAACAGATATTATGATGAATGCAGGCTTTTCTATAAATGTTTCTCAGGATAATACGAAAATAGAATCTTTTATTTCTAAAGATTTTGATAACTTCCATTTTAAGAGCGAAGAGATTGAAATTCTTTTTGAAGGAGTTATATTCAATAAAAAACAACTTATCAATTCTTTTTCTGCTAAAGACTTTCATCAATTAGTTCTGGATTTATATAAAAGACAGAAAGGAAATTTTATAAGTAATTTCGAAGGAGAGTTTCGTGGGTTTCTTTGGGATAAACTTGAAAACAAACTTTTTGTTTATACCAACCAAACGGCTACACAACGTGTTTTTTATTATAAAGATGATAATGTTATTCTGATTGATACAAGCTTGATTCGGCTTAATAATTCTTTGAAAGCTAAAAATATAAAAAGAAAAGCAAATATTCAGGCATTATATGAGTTGTTGACATTTAAAGTAATGCTGAATAATAAAACAGCAATAGAAAATGTATTTAAAATTCCGGATGGCTCTTTTTTGGAAATAAGTAATAACAATTTATTAATCAGATCGTATTATAACCTAAACGAAGTTGAGATTTTTAAAAAATCTAAAAACGATGCATATAGAGAAGTTCATGAGATTTTTTCTGAAGCTATAAGATCAGAATATGAAAAAGATGATGAATTGAATTCTGAACATTTTTCAAATTTAAGTGGCGGCTTAGATTGCAGAATTTCAATGTTTTATGCAATACAGCAAGGCTATGCTCCGGATCGTGTTTTTTGTTTTTCGGAAAAAAATTATGCAGATGAAGTTATTTCAAAACAAATAGCTGCGGATTATAAAATTCCTTATCATGTTGTAGATTTTGATAATTTTGATTTTATTAAGAACGTTGATGAGCTTACTTCTATAAGTGAAGGAACTAGTTTTTTCCTTGGCGCAATACATGCAGAACATGCTTATACTAAACTAAATTTAGAAAAAGTTAAGCTTGTACATACAGGTCAAATAGGCGGAGCAATTTTAGGGTCATTTAATAAAAAAAGTAACGACATTGAAGAAAATCTGCCTTTGCTTTATACCAATTATAGTTTGTTTTCCAAAATAGAAAAAGAGTTTGAAGAAATCTCCAAAAAGTATTCGGGCTATAATATTTTTATGTTAGAAAATTATGGTTTTGGATATACAGTTATAGGAAGCCAGGTGATCAATCGTTTTGCATATCAGGCATCAGGTTTTATGAACCCTGATTTTATGAAATTAGTTGCATCACTTCCGCATGAATGGAAATATTACAGCAAATTTTACATTGAATGGATCAATACATACTGCAAGGAAGCCACAAAGTACAAATGGGAAAGAACCTTTATGAAGCCGGATGCTACTTGGAAAACCCTGTTCGGAGACCATGTAATACGCAGAGGAAAAAATTTATTTTACAATAAGCTTTTAAATAAAGGCCATAAATTTAGTATGGTTCCTTATGACTATTATTATTACAGCAGACAGGAGCTGCAAAATTATTATCAAAACTATTTTTCAATGAATATTGATAAAGTTGATAAGTACCCGGATTTGAAAAAAGAAGTTGAAACTTTATTTATGAGTACAGATTTTAGTCATAAAGCACTTTCAATCAATGTTCTTGCTATTTTTAAACTTTTTTTCGATGAATAAAAGTCTGGATTTTTTTATACGAAATTTTCTTAAAGGCAAAGGACAGCTTGTTCTTGCTTCTTTATTGATTGGTAAAGTTTGTACTTTTCTCTCGTCATTATTTGTCATTAAGCTTTTACCTGTTGACGATTTCGGAAAAATGAGTATTGTGGCTGCGGTATTCGCTATTTTCGCTTCCACCACAGGACTGGGAAGTTATCAGAGCTTGTTGAGATTTGGTTCTGTTGCAGAAAATAAAATACATAAAAATGAATTGTCTGCATATTTTTTGAGGCAGGGTTTCATATATCAGCTACTTTTAACAGTTATATTTCTGTTGTGTAGCATTATTTATGTAGATAAGTATGAAAATATTTTTTGGATTTTTGTTTTTTTTAGCATTCGTTTTATCGGCTTTTACTTTTTAAATCATATTCAGGCAAGGCTGAGAATCAACGATAAAAACTCTGAATTTGCAAGAATAAACAACATCAGCAATATTTTCGGACTTGTTTTATTGATAATATTGACTTATTTTTTTCAGCTTAAAGGATATTTAATTGCTTTGGCAATAATTCCGTTTTTATCTTTATTCTGGTTCAAGAAAGAAGATTTTAAGAATAGCGATCTGCCAGATATATTTAATAACAAAGAAATCTGGAAATATGCACTTCACGCTTCTGCGACTATTATTTTGTCAGATGCTTTATTTTCATTAGACATACTTCTTTTAGGATGGCTTTTAAATGAGAATTCAGTTGCGGGCTACAGGGTGGCAATACTTATTCCTTCAAATGTGACGTTTTTGGCATTGGCGTTCATGCAGAGTGATTTTCCTGTATTAGCAAAAAAATATAAAGACAAAGATTTTTTATCCAATTATATAGCAGGATATTACAGATTTTTCATACCAGTTTGTTTAGTTATTTTTATCGTTAGTTTAATATTAAGTAAAGAAATTCTGGTTTTCTTTTTTAATGAAAATTATGCAGGAAGTTCAATGATCTTCATCATCTTTATGGGTACTTTTTTAGTGAATATTCTTTTTAGAAATTTGTTTGGTAATCTTTTATCGGCTGTAGGCAAAATTTCGCTAAATACTAAAGGTTCTTTGTTTTCAATCTGTTTTTTAATTATTCTTTCTTTAGTCTTGGTTCCAAAATATCAGACTTTGGGCATGGCAATAAGTGTTTCTGCAACTTTATTATTTTCCGGCTTTTTATTCATGTTCTATTTTTATAAATATTTCAAAGAATTAAAATAAATTTTACCTTTGTGTTATGAAAAATTCAATTTTTGCGATATTGCTTTTGTTTCTTGCATTTTTAAGTTGCGGGAGGGATGAAGATTCTATACAGAAGATAGATCAGATTTTGAATTTTTATATGAAAGATGCTGTGGGAAATGATTTGCTTAAACCCAATGAGATTGGTGCTTTTACTACAATTACTATGAACGATATGCTTGCGCCGATAGATAATGCGCCGGTTTCCAGTTCGCGTAAAGCCACCGTTGATTCCATTAATTATATTGAATATATTGCCGGAGCTACAAGAGAATTAGTTGACGGTTCGGATACAGAAAACAGAACTTATCGCTCAAAGATAAGATTGGCTCTTACAAAAAAGCTTACTGATTCTACATTTAGTGATCCCGTTAACGATACTTTAGAGATTTTTTACCGCTACACACCGCAGGTTTTTGAAGTTTCGGAAGTGAAATATAATCAACAATCGGTTTTTACTAAAGTTCCCGATCAGCCCAATGTGGTGACAATCATAAAATAATCTTTAAATTTGCAAAACTGTTGGCATTTTTAATGTCTGACAATCTAATAATTAACATCTAAATAAAATGTTACAAGTCAATTTTTTGCGCGACAATAAAGAACGCGTTTTAGAAGGTCTTAAAAAAAGACAATTCAAAAATCTTGAGTTGGTAGACGAGGCTATCGTTACCGATGAAGAAAGAAAAAAAATTCAGTTTGAATTAGATTCACAACTTTCCGAGATCAACAAAATCTCCAAAGAAATCGGAATGCTGATGAAGGAAGGGAAAAGAGAAGAAGCTGAATCGTCAAAATCTAAAACAGCACAATTTAAAGAGTCGAGCAAAGAATTGCAATCACAGCTTGAACAAAAAGAAAAAGCTTTATTGGATATTTTATATCAGATTCCCAATATTCCGAATGAATTGGTGAAAAGCGGAGTTTCTGCAGATGACAATGAAATCATTTATCAGTCTCATGATGTTGAAGGTTTGGGAGAAGGCGCAGTTCCGCATTGGGAATTGGCTAAGAAATACAATCTGATCGATTTTGAATTAGGGGTAAAAATCGCAGGTGCGGGTTTCCCTGTTTATTTTGGAAAAGGAGCGAGGTTACAAAGAGCTTTGGTTCAGTATTTTTTAGATAAAAATGTTGATGCAGGTTATTTGGAAGTCAATCCGCCACACGTTGTGAATGAAGCTTCAGGATACGGAACGGGGCAGTTGCCGGACAAAGAAGGGCAGATGTATTATATCAATGCAGACGATTTATATCTGATTCCTACCGCAGAAGTTCCGGTGACGAATCTGTATCGTGATGTGTTGCTGGACGAAAAAGATCTTCCGATCAAAAATACTGCTTTTTCTCAGTGTTATAGAAGAGAGGCGGGAAGTTACGGCGCTCATGTAAGAGGTCTGAACCGTCTTCACCAGTTTGAAAAAGTAGAAATTGTAAGATTGGAAAAACCTGAAAACTCTTATGCTGTTTTAGAGGAAATGGTAGATCATATTAAAGAAATTTTAGAAGATCTTGAGCTTCCTTACAGAGTTCTGAGACTTTGTGGCGGCGATACTGGTTTTGCGTCTGCAATGACTTACGATTTTGAAGTTTGGAGCGCTGCTCAGGAAAAATGGCTTGAAGTAAGTTCGGTTTCCAATTTTGAGACCTTCCAGGCAAATCGTCTGAAATGCCGTTACAAAGCAGACGGAAAGTCTCAGTTGGTACATACTTTAAACGGTTCTGCAATGGCTTTGCCGAGAATTATGGCTGCTCTTCTTGAAAATAATCAAACAGAAGAAGGAATCAGGCTTCCAAAGAAGGTTGCTGAATATGCGAGGTTTGATTTGATTAATTAAGATTAAATTTTTTTATATATAATAAGGCACCGAAATTTTTCGGTGCCTTATTCATAGTTTCAATAAATTTTTTCAATAGTAAGCTGTGTTTTTAGAATTTAAATAATGGTTTATTTATTGTTTTGTAAATATATTTAATTCATTCAGATACAATACAGTAATAATTTACTTGTTTTGGTATTATTTTCCTAAAGAAAAAAAAGTATGTATTTTTGATAAAAATACTTTTGCAATATGACATTAGGGGAAAAGCTTAAAAAAGCGAGGATGACCAAAAACTTTACGCAGGAATATCTTGCTGAAGTGCTGAGTGTATCTCAAAAAACATACTCCAATTTTGAAAATGATAAAAGCAAGCCCGATCTTCAACAGGTAGAAGATATTGCAAAAGTGTTGGACGTAAGTGTTCTTGATTTTTTGTCCGGTGATAATATTACCATAAATCAAAATAACAACGAAATAGCAGTTGCGCAAAACTATGCAGCAATTAATGCTTCTGAAAAGCTTATCGAGCAATACGAAGAGCGCATCAAAGAATTAAAGGGGCAGCTTCAGGAGCTGAAAGAGGAAATACGTCTTTTAAGATCTCAGAAATAATCTCAGCCGTAAAACTCTGTTGAAAAGACAGCGTCCTTCGAGTAGATTTACATTTTCTTTACGGTATACTACATTTTTAGTCTGGTATACTCGGTCTTTTGCTTAGTCTAGTACATTTTTAGTCTAATGTAGTTGTTCTTTTATCTATTGTAGTACATCTTTACTCTAGTATACTCGGTCTTTTAGCTAGTTTAGTACATTTTAAGTCTAGTATAGTTGGTCTTTTGTCTAGTCTAGTACATTTTTGCTTTAGTATACTCGGTCTTCTATCTAGTGTAGTATATTTTTCTTGCTAATTAAACTAAACCTAACAGATTTTGGAAACCTGTAAGGTTGGATATTAGGTTGAAGGGTATGTACTTCAAGCGTACCTTAGAAAATTAATCAGTGGCAGTTTGCATTATGCGGATGTGTGCTGTGATCTCCCGGCAAATGGCATTCACCGTTGTTGTCTTTGGATATCGTCATTGCTTCGGCTCGTGGCGAAATATAGGGAATGCCGAGTTCTAAGCCTCTCAGGATAAACAATCCGCCAAGAATGATCATCACGACAGGAATGGCCTTCAAAACCTTTATTCTGAATGCCTGATTCATCAGATTTCCGACCAAAACAACCGCAAACATAAAAGGAAGGGTTCCCAAACCGAACAAAGCCATATATAAAGCTCCTTGCCAGATGCCGCCGCTTGCCAGACTTGCTGTGAGAGCCATATACACCATGCCGCAAGGTAAGAAACCATTGAGAAGCCCCGTTGTGAATCTCGAACGGTAATCTGCTTTTTGCAACAGCTTTCCTAAATTCATTTTTACTTTAAACAAAAACTTAGAAAAGAAAGGTATTTTTGAAGCAAAGTCTTTACCTCCAAAAGAAAAAACAGCCATTATAATTAAAAGAATTCCCACAGCAATCGTAAGATATTGCTGAAAACCCGCCATCTCGAAACCTTCGCCTATGATTCCTAATATTCCGCCCAGAAAAGCGTAAGTAAATATTCTTCCGAACTGATAGGTAAGATTCTGAAGATAGAAGTTGGTTGCCTGCTTCTTGGTCAATCCCATCGACAAGGCAATAGGGCCGCACATTCCGATACAATGAAAACCGGAAGCAAAGCCTAAAGCAATTGCCGATACAATAAGTGCTATTTCCATATCACATCATAGTCGAGACGGTAATCTGTTTTATCTTTAGTCCACATCAGGCGCAGGGTATAGTTTCCTTTCGTCAAAACATTTGCCGGAATGGTAAATGATTGGTTGGGATCAAGCTGTACAGATTTTTTTATATCTAGATTTTGATCGTCTGATCTGTTCAGCACAAACTTTACATTTGAGTTGGCATTGTTGATGCTTTTCGGAAAAGTAAGTGTCATCCCGCTTGCATTCTGAGAATACGCCGGTTTTTCCTGTAATGTATCTGCTCTTTTCTTGGCATCGATTACAGACTGATATTCCAGCTCTTCTTCATAATAGTTTTCGGTTACCATTTCGGAGTTCTTTTGTCCGTTTGGAAATAGAAACAACATCGATAAGATAAATATGATAAATGAGGCTAATGCTAAAAAAATGCCGTGTCCCCAAGTGAAATTTTTCATAATAAATAAATTAAAATTGTAATTTAAATGGTCCTTCAAAATAGGTCTGATAAGAATCTATAAGTTTCCCCTTCATATCATAAACGCCAATGGTGATGTTTTGCTTTGAGAGTTTCATTGCATCTTCAGGGAAGCTGATATTCACGGTTCCTTTGGTGATTTTGTCTCTTTCTACAACAATTTTGCTTGATGCGCTGTAGCTTATTTCCCCTTTTGCGGGCTCCATTACTTTGATGGTAACGATCTTCTTGTCGTTGGTCTTATTCAGGAAAGTATAATTGTAGGTATTGGTGATTTTCCCTTCTCTTACAAAGAATGTGCTTCCTGCAGGTTTGATAAACTTAGCTTCCATCTCGCCTCGGCTGGAAAGAAGGAATCCTAAAAACCCTGCCAATAGAACTAAAACGATGGCAAAACCTTTCATTCTTCCGGTAAACTTAAATTGAGTTTTATCTTCAATCTCCTTTTCAGAAGCATATCTGATAAGTCCTTTTGGTAAGCCTACCTTTTCCATTACTTCATCGCAGGCATCGATACAGGCTGTACAGTTGATGCATTCCAGCTGTTGTCCGTCTCTGATGTCGATCCCTGTCGGACAAACGACAACACACTGGTCACAATCGATACAGTCTCCTTTTCCTGCGGCTTTACGGTCTTCACCTTTTCGCCACTTTGATCTGTTTTCGCCACGATTGTAATCATAAAATACATTGATGGTTTCTTTATCAATCAAAACACCCTGTAATCTTCCGTATGGACAAACCAGCGTACAAACCTGCTCCCTGAACCACGCAAACACAAAATAGAATGCCGCCGTAAAGAGAATCATCACCATAAAATTGGTAGGGTGCGCAAACGGCCCGTCGGATACGATTTGTATTACCTCTTCATAGCCTACGATATACATAAACATAAAGTGGGTGATGATAAGTGATATCACGACATAAATAGACCACTTTAAGCTTCGTTTAAAGATTTTTTCGCTGTTCCACTCTTGTCTGTCCAGCCTCATTTGCTTGTTTCTGTCTCCTTCAATCAAATATTCTATTTTACGAAATATAGATTCCATAAAAATTGTCTGAGGGCATATCCACCCGCAGAAAATTCTTCCGAATGCAATCGTAAAAATGATAATGAATATCAAGGAAGCAATAGCTCCTAAAGTAAGGATAAAGAAATCCTGCGGATAGAAAGGCTGCCCCACAATGAAGAACTCTCTATCGATCACATTGAATAAAAAGAACGGGTTTCCGTTGATCTTAATAAATGGAACTGCAAAATATATAATCAATAAAAGATAGCTGACTATATCTCTGTAATTGGTGTATTTACCTTTTGGTTTCTTAGGAAAAACCCACTTTCTTTTCCCGGATTTTTCCATTGTACCTATAGAATCTCTATAAGTTTCAGGATCTAAAACCTGCCCCTGTCCGCCGCGTGTAATACCGTCTTCTATTTTTGACATTTTTTAGTTGGTTTAAAAAAGAAAAAACATAATCCGTTACTATTTTTATCTAATAACAAATTATGTTTAATCATATATTTTTTAATTTTTTACTTACTGTTTTTCCCACTTTGCTTCATCACCGTATGCCGGTGCGCCGCCCTGAGCAGGAGTGATTGGTGGCAGTTCCTGGTTGATGTGATATACATAGGCTGCAACATTTTGGATGTCTGTGCCTGTTAATACGCCATTTTTACCCCAAGCCTGCATTGCTGTACCTGTAACACCGTTTTCAACAACATGGAATACGTTTTTAAATAAAGTCTTTTCAGGTTGATTGTGCCAGAAATTATCTGTTAAGTTGGGTCCGATACCTCCTTTACCGCCATCTGAATGACAAGATACACAGTTGCTTTTGAAGATTTCTTCACCAGCCGCAATGTTGTCTTCTGAGAATACCGCAGATTCTATAGTTACCGGTGGCTGATCTTCAAGATATTTTGCAATAGCCGCCGTTTGCTCTTTATATTCTACTTCGTATTCGTTGATAGGGTGAGCAAAGTCTGTAAAAGAGTATGCACAAATATAAACTACGCAGAATACTGTTCCGAACCAGAATAATCCCAGCCACCATTTTGGCAATTGATTATCAAGCTCCATGATACCGTCGAAACCGTGATCGATAAGGATATCTTTTTCTTCAGTTTCAGATTGCTTCTTAAACGCAGCATCATATAATCTCTTGAAATATGGGATCTTCTTTTCAGATAAATAAGCAGCTTTTTCTTCTGCAGAAAGTCTCTTGAATTTATTGTTTTCAATCAAATCTCCGATTGCACTGTGGATGTATGCCAAGATTGCACTGATCACAACAGTTCCCCAGAAATATGGCGAAGCTAAAAACGTGTAGCTTTGAACAAACAAATAATAAAAAACTATAAGGAGCCCAATTATTATTAAAATGTTTACAAAAACCGGTGTTCTTTGTTTCATAATAAATAGTTTAATTTTTTAAATTAAAATCGTCTTCATCATCCTCAAGAGGTGCATGCTCTTCTTCTCTGTAATATTTTTTAGGCCTGCTAAATACATAAATAATCAAAGCAATAAAGAACAGCATAAAGAAAATAAGCGCCAAAGTCTGATACAAACCTGCATTTTCGGTATTGGATATTATATCTTTAAAGTTCTGAGGAATCATGAGCTTTTAATGTTTAGTTATTGCTAGCTGTTTTTATTTCTGTCGTTTTGATATCCGTACCCAATCTCTGAAGATAAGCAATAAGCGCTATGATCTCTTTTTTCTCAAGTTCGCCAGCCGGTCTTTTAGCATATGCCTCTTTCAAATCGGCTGCTTCAAAGTAGATATCTTTTACGATTTTCGAAGCCTGATTATCGGCCCATTTATCTGCAGAATCAATCTCAGCTTTTGTATAAGGTACATCGAAAGCTTTTTTCATCAATACCATTTTGTCAACCATTTGCGATCTGTCAAGATTATTGGCAATCAGCCAAGGATAACGAGGCATGATAGAACCCGCTGATGTAGATCTTGGATTATACATGTGCTTGTAATGCCAAGAGCTTGGGTTTTTACCGCCTTCTCTATGCAAATCCGGTCCTGTTCTTTTTGATCCCCAAAGGAATGGTCTGTCATAAACAAACTCTCCTGCTTTTGAGTATTGTCCGTTTTTACCGTTAAATCTTACAATCTCATCTCTGAATGGTCTTACCATTTGCGAGTGACAAGCGTTACATCCTTCACGGATGTAAAGATCTCTACCTTCCAATTCTAATGGAGAATATGGTTTTACCGCTGAAATAGTTGGTACACTTTTCTTAAGAGATAATGTAGGAATAATTTCAACCGAACTACCAATAGATATAGTGAGGAATGCAAGGACACCTAATAACATTGGCATTCTTTCAAGCCAAAGGTGAGTACCTTCTCCTTCTTTACGTTTGTTGCTGATATTTGCCAAAGCTGGTGCTTCTGCCGGAACTTCTTTTTGGAATGATCCTTTTCTTGCTGTAGCTACAAGGTTTACGACCATCAAAATACCTCCTGCCAGATAAAACAATCCTCCTAAGAATCTCATTTTAAAGTAAGGGATAATTGCAGTCACGGTATCCAGCCAGTTTTTCCACAATAAAGTTCCGTCCGGATTGAATTGTTTCCACATCAATCCCTGAGTAAATCCTGAAATATACATTGGTACTGCATAGAAAATAATCCCTAAAGTACCCAACCAGAAATGCCAGTTAGCCAATTTTACAGACCAAAGTTTGGTTCTCCAAAGAATCGGTATCAAATAATAAATAACCCCGAATGCCATGAAGCCATTCCATCCTAATGCACCTAAATGTACGTGTCCAATAACCCAGTCAGTAAAGTGACCGATTTTGTTGATATTTTTTGTTGCTAAAAGCGGGCCTTCAAAAGTTGCCATACCATAACAGGTAACAGCGACCACGAAAAACTTAAGGATAGGGTTTTCTCTTACTTTATCCCAAGCTCCTCTCAAGGTAAGAAGACCATTTAGCATTCCTCCCCAAGACGGTGCGATAAGCATGATAGAGAAACCTGTTCCTACTGCCTGAGCCCATGCCGGAAGTGCTGTATACTGAAGGTGGTGAGGACCAGCCCAGATATATACAAAGATCAATGACCAGAAGTGAATAATAGATAGCTTGTATGAGAAAACCGGCCTGTCTGCTGCTTTTGGCAAGAAGTAATACATCAAACCTAAAACCGGAGTTGTAAGGATAAATGCTACTGCATTATGACCGTACCACCATTGTACGATGGCATCTTTTACCCCCGCATATGCCGAATAAGATTTCCAGCCTGTGAAAGATAACGGTACTTCAAGGTTGTTGAAGATATGTAGCATTGCTACTGCGATCCAAGTACCGATATAGAACCATATTGCCACATATAAATGTCTTACTCTTCTCTTTGCAATTGTTAAAAACATGTTGATACCGAAAACGATCCATGAGAACGCGATCAATATATCAATAGGCCATTCATGCTCTGCATATTCTTTAGAGGTGTTGATTCCCATAAAGAATGTGATGTATGCCGCTATGATCATGATCTGCCATGTCCAGAAATGAATCCATGACAATGTATCACTGTACATTCTTGATTTTAATAGCCTTTGTAAAGAGTAATATACTCCTACAAATACGCTGTTACATACGAAAGCAAAAATAACAGTCGTAGTGTGCAGCATTCTTATTCTACCAAACCCAAATGCACCGTTCGTATTGATCAGTCCCTGAATATCACCACTTTTCAAACTTTGAATCGTAGTATCATCGGTTCCGAATAAAAACTCGGGAAGCTCTGGGTAAAAAAGCATTAATGCAGCTGTAAGCCCAAACAAAAACCCTATGATCCCGAAAACTACGGTCGCATAAAGGAATGCCCGAACAATACTGTTGTCATAACTAAACTTTTGTGTCTCCATATCAACTATTCACTTTTTTCTTCAATTTTATTATTTTCTCCTTTTTCTTCTTGCTCGTTTTTGTTGCCAGAATCCTTTTTTTCTTTTATTTCATCTTCAAAAAGTATTCTTACAGCCGGAGATTCATCATCTTCAAACTGCCCTTTTCTGGCGTTTACTATAAAAACGACCAGGAAAACTGCAGCCAAAGAAACGCTGCATAGGATCATTAAATACAGAATATCCATTTGACAACAAAATTAACCTATTTTCGGGGTTCAAATTTAATGAAAAATAATGACATTAATCACGAAATAGGCCTTTCTGCTAATTTAAAATAAGTCTAAATAAGGGCTTTTACAACTGTTTTCTGAAATATTTCCGTCCCAAGATCCAGGTTGAAACTGTAGTGAAAGAAATCACCGTGATAGAACTTAGCGGCATCAGAATCGCAGCAAACAACGGAGACATGTGTCCGGTAACTGCAAAGCTCAAACCGACAATATTGTAAAGAAAACTGATTACGAATGTTAATTTAACAATCGTCATAGAACCTTTACATACGTTCAGATAGCTGTCAAGTTGGGCTACTTTTTCACCATTCATGATGACATCAGAAGATGGAGTAAACGAGTTGGAATCATCTGAAATAGCAATTCCGACATTACTTTGCTTCAAAGCTCCGGCATCATTCAGGCCATCTCCAAGCATGATGACTTTCAATCCGTCATCCTGAAGTTTTTTAATATAATTCAGCTTGTCTTCCGGGCTTTGGTTGAAAGCCATTGAGCTTACATTCGGAATGATTTCTTTTAATTGACTTTCTTCCGACGAATTGTCGCCGCTGAGAATGAAGATTTTATAATGAATCAGTTTATTGAAAAGATTTTTAAGATTTTCGCGATATTCATTTTTAAAGATGAATTTACCTAAAAATTCATTGTTTTTACTGATATAAACGGCCGTCTCAAGGTTTTTTGAAGCTTGATCGTTGTACTTTGCCGAGCCGATTTTATATATATTTCCCCGAACGCCGGCTTCATATCCTTTTCCTGAAATCTCAATAAAGTTTTCAACAGGGAAATAATCGTCATTGATTTCAATAAATTCATACAAAGATTTTGAAAGCGGATGATTTGAATTTTTTAATAAAGTTTTGATGTTCATTAAATCAAAATCCTGAATTTCAGATCCTTCGTATTTTATATTCGTTTTTTTTCTTTGGGTAATCGTGCCGGTTTTGTCAAAAACCAAAGCGTCTACTTTCGAGATTTTTTCAATAGTTAAAGTATCTTTTACGTAAAATTTATTTCGTCCTAAAATCCGCATAATATGCCCGAAAGTGAAGGGCGAAGAAAGTGCCAATGCGCAAGGACACGCAATAATCAGAATTGCCGAAATCACCTGAAACATTTTTTCCAGATCAATAAATGACCAGTAAATTCCTGAAACCAAAGCAATTCCCAAAATGATAAATGTAAAATATTTGCTGATATTATTGATCAAAGTATCGAGTCCGGTCTCATGTTTTTTAAAAGCTTCTTTGTTCCAAAGCTGCGTCAGGTAACTCTGATCTACATTTTTGATGACTTCCAGTTCTAAAGATGAGCCGATTTGCTTCCCGCCCGCAAAAATTTTATCGCCAGGCTGTTTGCTGATGCTTTCACTTTCTCCGGTGATAAAGCTGTTGTCTATATTTCCTTCACCATTTATCAAAATAGCGTCTACCGGAATGATTTCCTGATTTCTTACCAAAATTCTGTCACCGATTTTGATTTCAGAAAGTAAAATATTGTCCTGTTTTCCGTTAAAATCAACTTTAGTTACAGCAATCGGATAAAATGATTTGTAATCTCTGTCGTATGAAAGTGAGCTGTATGTTCTCTTTTGAAATATTTTCCCCAAAAGCATAAAGAATAAAAGACCACATAAAGTGTCGAAATATCCTGGCCCATAATCAGTTACAACTTCATAAACGCTTCTTCCAAACAAAACAAAAATACCTAAAACAATTGGAACATCAATGTTGACGATTTTATTTTTCAAACCGTACCATGCAGACTTGTAATAATCTGAAGCTGAATAAAATACAACCGGAATAGCCAAAAGAAACATCAAAGTTCTGAACAGACCTTTGTAGTTTTGCATCCAAACATCTTCGCCGCCAATATATTCGGGAAAGGCGAGGAACATTCCGTTTCCAAACGCAAATCCGGCGATTGCCAATTTCACGATCAACGATTTGTCTAAATGATCTTCATTTTTATCAGCCGTTTCAAGACTTATTGCGGGTTTGTAGCCGAGGTTGGTTAAAAATTTAGCTAATTCGCTTAATTTTAAATCTTTATGATTGAAAGATACCTGTAGATTCTTGCGTGTAAAGTTGACTTGAGAATAGTTGATGTCGTTGTGAAGCGTATGAAGACTTTCTAAAAGCCAGATGCAGGATGAGCAGTGAATAACAGGAATCTTAAACGTCACAAGACTTGTATTTCCTTCGGAAAAATCTGTGATTTTGTCAAAAATTTCAGGTGTATCGAGATAGTCAAACTGGGAAGAATTTTCGTCGCTTGGGCGAATCCCTGCAGTTTTATTTAGTTCGTAAAAATTACTTAGATTGTTGATATTCAGGATTTCGTAGACAGATTTGCAGCCGTTGCAACAGAAAATCTTTTCGTCAAAAGGAATTCGTTCCTTTTCTATGTCTTGCCCACAATGAAAACAGTTCTCGCTCACCTTCATAAATTATTGACTTACAAAATTATAACAATTTTTTTTGTTTATCGATTTAAAATGTTCTATTTTTGTGATAAATGTCATATTAAAATGTCGCAGGAACAACAGATTGCCATTGAAGAAAGATTTGCCAGGGTTTTTAACGATAAATCCTTTAAGGAAAGGCTTTCCAATACTGATTTTGAAAGATACATAAATGCTAAAAAGAAGCTTAGCTTTCAAAAGCATGATGTCATTTTTGAAGACGGGGAAACGCCTAAAGGAGTGTATTTTATAGAAAAAGGTGCCGCAAAACTTTCCAAGTCTGGGGCGTTTGGTAAAGACCAGATTTTAAGATTTATCAAGGAAGGAGATATCATTGGCTACAGATCTTTGCTTTGTGGCGAAAACTTTCAGGCTAAAGCTGAAGCGATGACCGATGTAGAATGTATTTTTCTGCCCGCAGAGATTTTTATGTACTTGTTGGAAGTAGATTCGCAACTGTCATTTGTAATGCTTCAGAAGATATCTTACGAGCTTGGTGAGTCTTCAAATACGATTACGTTTTTGGCGCAAAAAACAGTAAGAGAAAGACTTGCTGAAATTTTAATTCTTTTAGAACAAAAACTGGGAACGGATCCGGAAGGTTTTATCAAAATATCTTTAACAAGAGAAGAAATTGCCAATATTATAGGAACTGCCACAGAAAGTGCAATCAGATTAATTTCTGAATTTAAACAGGACAACCTGATCGAAGTTGATGGCAGAAACATCAAAATTCTGAATCACGATAAACTCATGAAACTAGGTCACGTAGTTTTATAAACCATACAAAAATACAAGTCGGCGAAAGCCGACTTTTTAACTTTTAATAATCATATACATTATGTCTGTTCACTCTGAAATTAAAAAAGTAACGACGGAAACCTTACGAAAAATGAAATTCGATAAGGAAAAAATAACGATGCTTACTGCTTACGACTTTACGACTGCAAAAATGGTAGATGCGGGAGGAATAGATGCAGTTTTGATCGGAGATTCTGCTGCAAATGTCATGGCGGGCTTCGAAACGACACTGCCTATCACTTTGGACCAGATGATATATCATACCCAAAGTGTGGTACGCGGAATAGAACGGGCGTTGGTGGTTGCAGATCTTCCTTTCGGAACGTATCAGAGCAATCCGGATAAGGCGCTGGAATCTGCCGTAAGAATGATGAAAGAAGGTGGCGCTCACGCCATTAAAATTGAAGGTGGGAAGGAAATTTCAAAATCAATAAAAAAAATGATCAATGCGGGAATTCCGGTAATGGGACATTTAGGTTTGACGCCTCAGTCGATTTATCAGTTCGGAACTTATAAAGTGAGAGCTAAAGATGAAGCAGAAGCCGAAAAACTAATAAGCGATGCACAACTTTTAGAAGAATTAGGCTGTTTTTCAGTAGTTTTAGAAAAAATCCCTGCAGAATTGGCTAAAAAAGTAACCGAAAGTATTTCAATTCCAACCATCGGAATCGGAGCAGGGCCCAATTGCGACGGCCAGGTTTTGGTTTATCACGATATGGTGGGAATGAATAAAGGCTTTTCACCTAAATTTTTAAGAAGATATCTCGATCTTTATACAGAAATTACAGGAGCTGTTGCTCAATATGTGAAAGACGTAAAAAGCGCAGATTTTCCTAACCAAAATGAAAGTTATTAATGAGACAAAATTTACAGACAGCACAGGGGATCATATCCGTTCTTGCCATTATATGTTTAATTGCAGGATGGTTTAATATTTTTTCAGCAGAGATTAATGAGCTGCTTTCCAGGAAGTTATTTTATATTTTAATAGGTTTAAGCTTTGTTTTGCAGGCGCCTTTATTGTCTAATCCCAAATTTATTTATCCAATGTATGCGGCCGCAGGTTTATGTATTGTGGGGGCTTTTTTACCGATAGAATCTAAGTTTTCGGCAATTAAAACGATTGGTTTGCTTGCGGGAGTTATTATTTCGTTTTCCAACAGACCAAGTTTTCGTAAGTAAATTATGGAAGAACAGATTGTCTATGAAGATAACCATCTTTTAGTTATCAACAAAAAAGTAGGGCAGTTGGTGCAGGGAGATAAAACCGGCGATGAATCGTTGTTGGATTCTATTAAAAATTTCATAAAAAAAAGAGATGCCAAGCCGGGGAATGTTTTTCTCGGCTTGGTGCATCGTATCGACCGGCCAACTTCAGGATTGGTGATTTATGCCAAAACTTCGAAGGCCCTATCCCGTCTGACGCAAATGGTAAAAAACCGGGAAATAAAAAAAACATATTGGGCTGTTGTTTCTAAAGAAATGATTCCCCAAAGTCAAAGATTGATTCATTATTTAAAGAAAAATGAAAAAAATAATAAGGCAATTGTTTTCTCAAAAGCTACAGAAGGTGCAAAAGAAGCAATTCTAACTTATCAAATCATTAAAACTTTAGATAATTATCTGCTTTTAGAAATTGATCTTGAAACGGGAAGGCATCATCAGATCCGTGCCCAATTGTCTAAAACAGGAATTCCTATAAAAGGAGATCTTAAATATGGCGCACCACGATCCAACCAAGATGGCGGAATAAATCTTCATGCAAGAAAGCTGGAATTTATACATCCTGTCACAAAGGAAAATATTGAAATTACAGCACTAGTCCCAAAAAATGATCCAATTTGGAAAGCTTGTATGTTATAGTATTATTTTTGATTGCATTTTATATTATCAAAAAAACAATATTTAGTTGTTATTTTTTTAATTTATTATAATTTTTATGTATTTAATTAAAATAATTGTATATTGGTTGGAATAAATTTTATTACACATGAAACAATTTTACAATTTTTTTAAAAACAGAAGAACAAAAAATTACCTGGAAAAAGCAGCTTTAGCTCTTGTATTTTTCCTAGGGTATCAAACTGTATTTGCTCAAGTAAGTACATACACTTTTACTCAGTCAGTTGGAACTTTTATACCTATTACAGGGGGAACTACTTTAGGAGTTGCAACGGGGAATGCCACAACCACAAATCTCAACAGTGAAATCTACCCTGTAACTTTACCATTTAATTTTCACTTTAACGGAGTCTCTTATAACTCACTGAATGTTTCTACAAACGGTTTTATCAGTTTTGGGGGCACATCACCGGGAACCACAGTTACAAATCCATTAAGCAGCTCAACTAATACAGGTTATGATGGAGCAATTTCGGCTTTCGGGAGGGACTTAAGTACTTTTTTTGATATAAGTGGTGCTACAGGGAACGTAAGCTGGGAAACAGTTGGAGCTGCTCCTAACCGTGAAGTTGTTATTCAGTGGAGAAATTTCCGACCAAACAGTAGTACTTCTACAACAACAGTATATGCTTTTTCATTTCAAATAAGATTACAGGAGACATCAAATATTATTAATATGGTATATGATGCAGGTGCTTATTTGGCAGGAAATACAAACGTATCCGGTACTGTGCAAGTAGGGTTAAGAGGCGCTTCAACTGCTGATTTTAATAATAGGCTGAATGCTACAACCTTAGAATTTATTAATTCAACGGCAGGAACAGCAAGCTCAAGTGCACAAAATTTTCATACCAACAATTTACCACCGGGAATGCCTTCTGCAGGATTAACCTACACCTGGACTCCGCCATCTTGTTGGGCTCCAAAAGATCTAGCTGTTGTGTCTTGGGATGCAAACTCGGCGAATATTAGTTGGACAGCTTCTATTTCAGCACCTTCAGGTTACGATATTTATTATAGTACATCAGATACTGCTCCTACATCTTCAACAACTCCAACCATGTCAAATGTAGCGGGAACAACAGCAACGTTAATGTCGCTTTCTTCTGCTACAATATATAATATTTGGATAAGATCAAATTGTGGATCTGGAAATAATAGCATTTGGACTTTACAACGTGTTCTGTTTGCAACAAAATGTCAGCCACCAGTAGTTTCAGGTACAAATGGTGCAACAGTTTGCCCCGGAAATACAGCAACTCTATCTGCAACAACAACCGATCCTTCGGCTGTGCTTAATTGGTATGATAGTCAGGCTGGAGGGAATCTGCTTACGACAGGTACTTCTTATACGACTTCGCCCCTCACTTCCACTATAGATTATTATGTAAGTGCTGCAACTGAAACAAGTGGATTACAAACGGGTAAAACTACCTATGCCCCAAATCCTACAAGTGGTGCAGGAACTACAAATTTCGGATTAGTTTTTGATGTTTTAAATACTTTTACTTTAGAAAGTGTGACTATTTACCCTATAAGTTCTACAGGGGCTTCCGGAACAGTAACTATTGATGTAATAGATGGTAATGGAAGTATTGTGCATACAAAAACGGTAAATGTTGTCGGTGCTCCGTCTTCTGCTCCGGTTGCTTATGTTGCTGATTTGGATTTTATTATTCTTCCAGGAAATAATTATAAAATAAGACCGGGAAGTTATACAGGAATCAGTGGTTTGATGTTTGATCCTGCTTCAAATGCACCTGGAGGAACAGGCGGTAACTATGGATATCCTATTATGCTACAAAATTTAGTTATAATAAAGACAAGTACTTTAACAGCAGCACCAAGCAATACTGCACGTAATGATCTGTATTATTATTTTTATGATTGGAAAATTGGTGTGAAGTGCGAATCACCACGAACAACGGTTACTGCTACGGTAGATGCTGCAACTTGTTTATCTACTTTAGAGGCTGATGCTAAAGAAATAGTAAAAGTGTATCCTAATCCGTTCTCGGAAGTAATTAATATCAATAAACCAGAACTGGTGAAATCTATTAAAATTACTGATGTTTCAGGAAAACTGATCAGAAATGTCAATCAGCCGGATTCAGCTTTAAGATTACAGGATCTTTCTCAGGGAATGTATATTTTAGTTTTAGAGATGAAAAATGGTTCACAGCAAATGATTAAAGTAATCAAAAAATAACTTTTTTTGTTATTATCATAAGACCGGTCTTGTTTAAGACCGGTTTTTATTTGTTAAGATTTAGAATAAAAACATCAGTATAATACTTATTGCGTTAATTCTAATTATTATTTGTTTTTGTTGTAAATAATGTTTTTGTAAACTTGTATTGTTGATATACCTGTTATATAGTTTGCAAATTTTTATTTATTTAAAAAATATTATATTTGTTTCATTCAAAACTAAAAAATAAATGAAACATTTCTACAAGATTTCTTCTTTTATGAAGAAGCCAACAAACTATTAAAAAAATGCAGCTTTTGGTCTTGCGTTTTTTATGAGCGGATACTCTGTAAATGCTCAGGTGAGCGCTTACAGTTTTGCGCAGTCAGCTGGAACTTATACTCCCATTACTGGTGCTATTTTGGGTGTGGCAACTGGTAATACCACAACTACAAATCTTAATAGTGAGGTTTATCCATTAGCATTGCCTTTTAATTTCAATTTTAATGGAGCTTTATATAATGCTGTAAATGTATCAACCAATGGGTTTGTTACTTTTGGCTCTACACTTCCAAGTACAACACTTACATCCCCAATTTCAAGCACAACAACATATAACGGAGTTATATCAGCATTCGGTAGAAATATTAGCAGCGTTTTTAATGTAGCTGGTGTAACAGGTGATATTAGTTGGACAACAACCGGAACTGCCCCTAATCGAGAAGTCATTATTCAGTGGAAAGATTTTAAGCCTGCTTACACGACATCTTCTACGAATGTTTATACATTTTCATTTCAAATAAAATTGCAAGAAACAACCAATAAAATTGCAGTAGTATATTCATCGGGGAGTACTCTGATAGGAAGTGTATCTTCGTCTTCAACTGCTCAGGTAGGATTACGAGGGGCGAGCAATTCAGATTTCAATAACAGGCAAAATGCAGATACAGTAGAGTTTTTTAATTCTGTTGCAGGTACAGCAGACGACAGTGTTCAAGAATATAGTACTGTAAACACAATTCCGGGCATGCCAACTGCTGGTTTAACCTATACTTGGACTCCGCCAACTTGCTGGAGACCAACGGGGCTTACAAATCCCAATAGTAAATTGAACAGTGTTGAAATTCAATGGACAGCACCTTTGACAGTGCCTTCTGCCGGATATGAAATTTATTATAGCACAAGCAATACCGCACCGACTTCTAGTACATCTCCTTCCATTCAGGGTATTAATACTACTTCTGCAACTATTCCAAGTTTAAATCCAACTACAACTTATTTTGTATGGGTAAGATCTGTTTGTAGCTCAACGGATAAAAGTGAATGGTCAGAAGTTATAATTGCAAAAACTTTATGTGCACCAATGACCAGCATGTTTGAAAATTTTGACAGCTACACAACAGGGAATATAGTGCCCGATTGTTGGGCAAGGATTGTTGGTGCTTCAAATACGGCACAAAGCATCAGTTCAACAAGTCCGGCATCAGGAACAAGAAATATTCTGCAGACAACCTCTACTGCTGCTAATGCAACAGTTGTTGTTCTTCCAGAATTTAGTAATGTAAATGCAGGAACACATTGGTTAAGATTTAAAGCGAGAGTTGCATCTGCAACAGGTTCTTTAGACGTAGGATATGTAACGAATATTGCAGACGCATCTACTTTTGTAAATGTTCAGACTGTAAATATTTTAAATACATCTTATGCAGCTCAAGATTCGGAATATACGATTATTGTACCTGCTTCTGTACCAGCAAATGCCAGATTGGCAATTAGAAATAACGGAATTTCTACGATAGGACATTTTTGGGATGATGTATATTGGGAGGTAAAGCCTTCATGTATCCCTCCAACTGATGTTACTATTTCTAATGTTACTCCGACATCTGCAACAGTTCAATGGACAGCTTCTGTTACACCTCCAGCAAATGGATATGATGTTTATTACAGTACAAGCAACACTGCTCCTACAGCCGGGATAACGCCTTCTATCACAGGAGTAACTACAAACTCAACCATAATAAGTCCATTAATTCCTACAACTTCATATTATGTTTGGGTAAGATCTAGATGTTCCACTACTGATTTTAGTAGCTGGACAGCACAGATTGTAAATTTCAACACTTTATGCCAGGCACCTGCCATTACAGGAACAACGCCTGCTACTGTATGTCCGGGACAAACGGCCACATTATCTGCTACTGCAGATACAGGAGCAACAATAAAATGGTATAATGATGCTACAGCTGGGATTGAAGTGGGATCAGGATCAACATTTACAACGCCTGCATTGGTCAATACTACAAATTACTGGGTAACTGCTTCGAATGCGAGCACAAGTTTTGTAGGACCAGTAAATCCAAATGCTCTATTGGCGGGAAGTTCCACTTCAACCAGTACCTCTTACTATATACAGTTTGAAGTAACTAATTCTCCGATAACTCTGATTTCTACTGATGTATTTCCAGGTAGTATCGGACAGAGTTCAACAATAGAAATTTTAGAAGGGCCAACTACTTTTAATGTTATAAATTCTTATAGTTTTACATCTACAATTGCAAGTGACGGAACAACGGCTCAAACGGTTCCTATTAATTTGATCCTTAATCCGGGTGTGTATAGAATGAGGCTAATAGGAGGTAACTATTACAGAAACTATCAAAGTAATGCGGTATTTCCATACACTGTAGGTAATTTTAGTATTACAACAGGATCTAATGTTGCAAGTAATTCTTATTATTTTACTTATAATCTTCAAATAAGTACGACTTGCGAATCTGCAAGAACTTTGGTAACAGCAACGGTAGATTCCAATTGTTTATCTACTTTAGAGGCTGATGCTAAAGAAATAGTAAAAGTGTATCCTAATCCGTTCTCGGAAGTAATTAATATCAATAAACCGGAACTGGTAAAATCTATTAAAATTACTGATGTTTCAGGAAAATTGATAAGAAATGTCAATCAGCCGGAATCAACTTTAAGATTACAGGATCTTTCTCAAGGAATGTATATGTTGATTTTAGAAATGAAAAATGGTTCGCAGCAATCGATAAAAGTAATTAAAAAATAAGTTTTAATAACTTAAAACCTGTAAACCAGCTCCAGTGTGAGCTGGTTTTTTTATAACAAAGAATATTATTTTTTATGAATACTGATTTTAATGGTTATAAGAATAACTGTCAATACTTTGTATTTTTTTTTGATTAATGATTGTTTTTGTTAAAGAAAATTGCACATATTTATTATTTTATTGAAAATTGTGAAAATTCAATAACCATTAATACTTGTTAACAAGGTGATGAAAAACATTAGCAAGACACTAGTTTAAGGTTTTTGTGATTTTGTTTTTTATACTTTTAGAACGAAATAATAAATATTTATGCTTATGATTTTTTTAAATTTCTCCCCAAAAAAATATTTCACAAAAACAATAATTTGTCTTTCTGTTTTATTTGGAACTCTCGATGCTTTTGCACAAGTAAGTTCTTATACATTTGCTCAATCTTTAAAAACCTATACTCCTATTGTAGGAGGAACTGTTTTAGGAACCGCTACCGGAAACACCAGTACTACTAATCTTGATCATAAAATTTATCAGGTTTCAATACCTTTTATTTTCACCTTTAATGGTATGGGCCATAGTTCTTTTTATATATCATCTAATGGTTATATTGCTTTTGGTGGTTTATCTCCTAACCCCACTGATATACAACCAATTGCTTCAAATAGAGGATATATGGGTGTAGTGTCTGCTTTTGGCAACAATTTAGATAGTATTTTTGATGTTGCAGGTGTTACCGGAAGTATAAGTATGGAAACTTCTGGTGTCGCACCAAATCGGGTCGTTACGATACAATGGAAAGATTTCAGATTGCGTGAAAATTCTGTAACAGACGTATATACTCTTTCTTTTCAAATAAAACTGGAAGAAACAACAAATGTAATTTCTGTTGTTTATTCTGGAGGTTCCAATGTAATTGGAAATATTAATGAAGGCTATATAGTTCAGGTAGGGTTGAGAGGGACTAATAATTCAGATATAAATGCAAGAAAAAATTCTCAAGGGGAAAGCTTTGCAAATTCTTCAGCAGGAACTTCATTATTTTCTAGTCAGACGGTACATACCACTAATGCTGTTCCGGGAATGCCTCCTGCGGGGTTGACGTATACATGGAGCCCACCAGGACTATTATCAACTGTAGAAATAGATGATAAAGAAACGATAAAAGTGTCTCCAAATCCATTCGCAGAAGATATAAATATCAACAAGCCGGAATTGGTGAAATCTATAAAAATTACAGAAGTTTCGGGAAAACTAATAAAAACGATCAATAAACCTGAATCTGTATTAAGATTACAACATCTTTTAAAAGGAATGTACATCTTAAATCTTGATATGAAAGATGGTACACAACAATCAATTAAGGTGATTAAAAAGTAAAGATTATTAATTTGATATAAAACCGACTCTGCTTCCAGAGTCGGGTTTGTTTTTTATTTAGTAGAAATTTATTGCACTTGCGGTACCAAGCCTCCGTCTTCTTTTTTGGTGCTTTTAAGAATGTTTGGGTCTTCTTTAGCAAGTTTATTTTTAGTAGGGATTTTATAATTCAGAGAAAGTCCGAAGTTTCTGCTGTCATATTTTGTGCGGATAAACAGGCTTTCTCCGCCTGTCGGATTATTCGTTCTTATCTGCATCACCTGTCCATTTAAAATATCATTTCCAAAGATGGAAACTGTTAAACGATTATCCAAAAACTTTTTAGTTAAAGTAATGTCTACAGAATTATTAAATGGTTTTTCTGCAATAAAGTAAAAATATCCGGCTCTCGGAGTCAAATAGCTGTAATTGGCGGTCAGTTTTATATCTTTTGGCAACAAAATCTGCGTCATGATATTAAAAATCCAGAAACCGTTGTTTTTCAGATTATTGATATCGTGTTTCTGATAACCGGCAAACAGATACATAAAATTGATCTTGTCAGGATTAAAATCAAACTTCATGATTTCGCTCAACGGCTTTGTGAAAACCATAAACGGAATAGGCAATCCTACATTGAAATTGTGAATTTTCAGATTCGAAATATTCACCTGCTCATTGAAGATGTTTTTTCCTTCTCTTCTGATGATTTGCGCCACCTGATTTTTTGCATTGCTCACGCTGTAGCCAATAAATGCATAATCAAAAGCCGAAATCTTCACTTCATAATTATCAAATATTGTTGGCTGAAGAAAAGGATTTCCTGTCACTTGTGTATTTGGTCCCTGAAATGTGCTGTTATTCGGATTCAGTGCAGAAATGCTCGGCAGATTGATTTTTTTGTTATAATTCACCATTGCATAAACCTGATTCATCAGATTGTACTGCACGCTTGCATTCGGAAAAATTTTAAACTTATTAAAAGGAATTAAATTATCCTGAAGAATTACACTCGCGCTGTCTCGTCTTGTAACTCCCGAAATGTCATAATTTTCAGCTCTTGCTCCGGCAATAAAATCAAATTTTTTCAGTTTTGCCTGAAACTCCAAATAAGTTGAAGCCGTTTGTCTTTGATATTCCAGATTGGTTAAGCCTTTACTTTTGGTGTCAAAATTTTGCTTTTCATATAAACCTCCAAAACTTATTTTTCCTTCATCAAGAATTTTTAAAGGTTGAGAATAATCTACTTTAAAGTTGGCAATTCGCATATCTGAGCTGTTCTGTAGAATATTTCCATCTGAGAAACGTGGAATTGTTTCTTCCGGAGTTAAATAAGTTACATCACGATAAATGTTTTCCTGACCAAATTTGCTGTCAGATTTTGTGTAACCAAACTGAAAATCTAATTTCTTAAGTTTATCATCAAAACGTACTTGATAGGTTGCTACTGCCTCTTGTCTTAAATTATTAGTATTAGCAGCATCAAAAGCTTCAAAATCTGCTTCTTTAAGTAATCCTGTATTTTTATAAGGAAGAATAGCATTTCCGTTACTTAAAGTGTAATTATCATTTTTATTATGGTAAATATCGTAATTCAAAAGCAATCGATCCTCACCTAAATCAAATGTCACACCGGATTTTGCAAAATAACCTCTTCCGATTCTGTCTGTATTGGCAAACATCAGATTGTCCTGATTAGAATTAAGATTACTCTCACGGTAATTTTGTCCCACGCTCAATTGCCATCCAAACAATTTATTTCTTGCATTCAGGTTTAAAGAGTGGCTTGTTCTGTGTCGCAGTTTATCTTCATTAGAAAAATTGTAATTCCCGGAGTAAGTTGCAGTTAGATATTTATTAGCATTTTTATTCGTAATAATATTCATAATGGCGCCTCCCGAAGTAGCAGGAAATTCTGCGCCGGGTTGAGTAATCACTTCAATTCTGTCGACTGAGTTTGCGGGCATTCCTTCCAGAAAAGAATTTAATTCGTTTGACGTGATATTTAAAGGTCTTCCGTTGAGGAAAACATCCAAAATCTTCCCCTGATACATCATTCCGGCAATATCTGTAGAAACTAGGCCCGGAAGTTTTTTAATTCCTTCCAAGACATTTCCGTTGTTGAGATGAGGCTGTTCCGAGAAATCAAAAATAGTACGATCGGCTTTTTGCTCAACGGCTTTTTTAGTTTTGGTGATTACAACACCTTCAATTTCTTTTTCTTTTACCTGATTGTTGTTTTTTTCCTGTGAAAAAGTCATTGCTGAACCTAAAACTGACAAAGCGAATATAATTTTTTTCATAAATGGTTTTTATTACTAATATTTGGTTAGACGCTTAAAAACAGACTTTGTTACAAAAAAAGCCTCACATTCGTGAGGCTTTTTCTTATTTATAATAGATATAAAAAATATCTAATCTTAATTTTCCTGTTGCTTGATCAAGTTCAAAGCAGATCCGGCTTTAAACCAGTCAATCTGTTGAGCGTTGTAAGTATGGTTTGCCATGATGATGTCTTTGGTTCCGTCAGCATGTACAAATTCTAAAGTCAACTGTTTTCCTGGAGCAAACTGATCCAAATCTAAGAAGTTGATCGTATCATCTTCTAAAATTTTATCATAATCTTCTTCATTGGCAAAAGTTAACCCCAACATACCTTGCTTTTTGAGGTTTGTTTCATGGATTCTTGCAAACGACTTTACCAATACTGCTTTTACACCAAGATGTCTCGGCTCCATTGCAGCGTGCTCTCTTGAAGAACCCTCACCATAGTTTTGATCACCTACAACAATTGTAGGTACTCCAGCGGCTTTGTAAGCTCTTTGTACAGCAGGCACTTCACCATGTTCTCCGGTAAATACGTTTTTCACGTTATTGGTTTCCATATTGAAAGCGTTTACAGCTCCGATCAACATGTTGTTTGAAATATTATCAAGGTGACCTCTGTATTTCAACCAAGGTCCTGCCATTGAAATATGATCGGTAGTACATTTTCCGAAAGCTTTTATTAAAAGTTTGGCTCCCGTAATATTTTTACCATCCCAAGCCGGGAATTCTTCCAATAACTGAAGTCTGTCCGAAGTAGGGCTTACATTTACCTGAACAATAGATCCGTCTTCAGAAGGTGCTTGATATCCTGCATCTTCAACAGCAAAACCTCTTGCTGGTAATTCAGAACCTTGAGGCTCGTTTAATCTTACCTGTTCGCCATTTTCGGCTGTTAATGTATCTGTAATCGGGTTAAAATCTAATCTTCCTGAAATTGCAACTGCAGCTACCATTTCTGGAGAAGCTACAAATGCGTGGGTGTTTGGATTACCGTCTGCTCTTTTAGCAAAGTTTCTATTGAAAGAATGGATGATTGAGTTTTTCTCACCCTTTTCAGCACCTTCTCTGTCCCATTGTCCGATACAAGGCCCGCAAGCATTCGTAAAAATTCTTGCGTTTTCAAATTTTCTGAAAGAATCTAAGAAGCCGTCTCTTTCTGCCGTGAATTTTACCTGTTCAGATCCTGGATTGATTCCTAAAATAGCTTTAGGCTTTACACCTTTTGCTACTGCATCCTCAACAATAGAAGCCGCTCTTGACAAATCTTCATACGAAGAGTTGGTGCAAGATCCGATCAAAGCCCATTCTACTTCAAGAGGCCATCCGTTTGCTTCTGCTTTAGCTCTGAATTCTGAAACTGGCGTTGCCAAATCCGGAGTGAAAGGTCCATTAAGATGCGGAGCCAATTCTGAAAGGTTAATTTCAATTACCTGATCAAAATATTGTTCTGGGTTTGCATATACTTCAGCATCACCTGTTAGGTGTTCGGCAACCTTATCTGCAGCATCTACTACGTCTTGTCTTCCGGTTGCAGCCAGATATCTTCTCATTGAATCATCATATCCGAAAGTAGAAGTTGTAGCACCTACTTCAGCACCCATGTTACAGATTGTTCCTTTACCTGTTGCTGAAAGAGATTCTGCTCCTTCTCCGAAATATTCTACGATGCATCCTGTTCCGCCTTTTACGGTAAGGATACCTGCAACTTTCAGGATAACATCTTTTGCAGAAGTCCAGCCGCTCATTTTACCGGTTAATTTTACACCGATAAGTTTAGGCATTTTAAGCTCCCAAGCCATTCCTGCCATTACGTCTACCGCATCAGCACCTCCGACACCGATTGCCACCATTCCCAATCCTCCTGCATTTACTGTATGAGAGTCGGTCCCGATCATCATTCCTCCAGGAAAAGCATAATTTTCAAGTACAACCTGGTGAATGATACCAGCTCCTGGCTTCCAGAAACCGATTCCATATTTATCGCAAACAGAACTTAAAAAACTGAAAACTTCAGAGTTTTTATTGATTCCTTCCTGTAAATCTTTATCGGCACCTACTTTTGCCTGGATCAAGTGATCCGCGTGTGCAGTTGACGGAACAGCTACTTTTGCTCTTCCAGCCTGCATAAATTGTAAAAGTGCCATTTGTGCAGTTGCATCCTGCATTGCTACTCTGTCCGGAGCGAAATCCACATAAGAATTTCCTCTTTCATACTCCTGTGTAGCATTACCCTCCCAAAGGTGAGTGTATAGTATTTTTTCTGATAATGTAAGAGGTTTCCCTACAATTTGTCTTGCCGCAGCGACTCTTTCGGGATAACGCTCGTACACTTTTTTGATCATATCAATATCAAATGTCATATCTCCAAAACGTTTTAAAATTATCAAACAGTTAAAAATGTCCTCAAAATTACGAATTTTTAATATTTTTTCAGGCTTAAATTATTTAGATTCTTTATAAATATGAATTTTATATTTTCTATTTTTGGCAGATATTTTGAAGGCAAATAAATATGAAGAAAGTTTTTAGTTTTATTTTAATCCTTTTATCGGTAATATTGTTTTCTCAGGTTAAAAGTTTGAAAAATAACACATTAAATAGTAAAAAAAATCTTCCGAAGCAAGCTGTAAAGCAGAAAAAAGAAAAAGATTTAATTGTTCTTAATGAAGATGTGCCTTTGCTGATTCCTCAAAAACTAACGGAAAATTTTGGATATATTAATCAGGCAGGGGAATTTATCATCAAACCGGAATACCATATTGCCATGTTTTTTGCTCAGGATTGCAATCTTTTAAATTCTCCAAATCCAAAAGCAAGGAAATTTGGGACACCCGATTTTGCCACCGTGGAAAAAAATAATATTTCCTACAGAATCAATAAATCCGGTAAAAGAGTTTATCAATATAAAAGTTCGGATCTTGGAAAGTGTAAAAAAGAATTTAAAAAACAGCTATTCCATGCTTATATATTAAATGGGCATTACGGAATTATTGAAGACGCAAAATTTGAAAATCCGGCAGATTACAAGCAATATAAAATTTATCCGCAATACGAATATTTGCATATTTTAGAGGGTAACGATTTATCAAATCCCATGATTGTTGCTTCGTACAAGGATAAGTTTGGAGTGATTGATGTTAATAATAATATTATCATTCCGTTTGAATATTCTGATATTAAAAGAAACTTCAGCTGGAAAATAGCAAATATGTTTGAAGTGACAAAAGATGATAAAAGCTATTATTATATCGATTCAAACAACAAAGCGTATTAAGTTTGGCAGATCATTAAATTTTTGTAATTTCGCGCTGAAATTAAAGGGGTGCTCCAATGGGCTGAGATTATACCCAATGAACCTGGAACGGGTAATGCTGTTTAGGGATGTTGTATCATAATATCTTATCGATCCCCTTTTATTCCATTAAATTTTAAAAATTTATAAGAATGAAAGGATTATTTTTTTTAGGACTTACCGCAAGTTCCTTGGGTTTTGCACAAACTCAAAACGCAGATTCTCTGAAAATCAGAGAAATTGAAGCTGTCAACTTTACCAAAAGATTGCCTGTTGCCAAAGAGATCATCAATGTACAGAAAGATCTTGACAGCAGAAATCTCGGGCAGGATTTACCGATTCTTTTAAAAAACCAAACTTCTATTATTTCCACTTCTGATGCCGGAAATGGAGTTGGATATACAGGATTTAGGATTCGTGGTGTTGCCGGAAGAGGAATCAATGTGATGATGAATGGCGTTCCGTTCAACGATTCTGAAAGTCAGGGAACTTTCTTTGTCAATGTTCCGGATTTGACGAGCTCGGCCTCACAAATTGTGATCCAAAGAGGAGTTGGAACTTCCAATAATGGAGTTTCTGCTTTTGGAGCGAGCATCAATGTGATTTCAAAAGAGCCTGAAGAAAAGTTTTATTTCAAAACGGATGACAGCTACGGATCTTTTAACACTTACAAATATTCAGCAGAAGTTGGTTCCGGAAAATTCTGGAAAAACCGACTTTCTGTAACGGGAAGATATACCAATATTCATTCTGACGGATATATTGACAGAGCTTTTTCGGATTTAAATTCTTATAATTTTACCGCTTTATTTGAAGAAGGTAAAACGAAACTTCGCTTAATGGCTTTTGGCGGAAAGGAAAAAACGTATCAAGCTTGGAACGGAATCGACAGACAAACCTGGGAAACAAGTCCGAAAACCAATTTGTCAGGAGCTATTTACGATGCAAACTGGGAAAATATTGTCGGATTTTATGATAATGAAACCGATAACTACAGACAAAACCATTATCAATTGCTTTGGGAACAAGGCCTGAATGAAAAATGGAATTTAGAAACCACTTTGCATTACACAAAAGGAAGAGGCTATTACGAAAATTATAAGCAAGGCGATCCGTATTCAAGATATAATTTGCCAGATTTTAATGGTGAAGAATATTCAGATTTTATCAGAAAAAAATGGCTGAACAATGATTTTTATGGAATTGTGTCAACTTTATACGGAAAATTTGAGAATTTGGATCTGAATTTCGGAATTGTCGGAAATCAATATTACGGAAGACATTACGGAAATGTAAAAGATGTGTTTGTGCCTCAAATTCCGCAGCATGAATATTACAGAAACCGTTCGGTAAAAAATGAAGTTGCAGGATTTGCTAAAGCTTTGGTTAAAGTGAATGATTTCGAATTCTTTGGAGATTTGCAATTAAGAAATATCGATTATGACACCAAAATTTTGATGGAAGGAGATGATGAAGGTGCAAATCTTAACAAAAACTGGTTGTTTTTTAATCCGAAAGCAGGAATCAATTACAAAATCGGAAGCGGGAAAGTATTTGTGTCTTACGCCCATGCGCAACGTGAGCCGAATCGTGATGATTTAATTGCCAATAATGATGTGAAAGCAGAAAAGCTTCATGATTTTGAAGCAGGAATAGAAAAGCAGTTTGGTCCGGTTTCTTTTACGGCCAATCTTTATTATATGTATTATCTGAATCAGTTGGTTTTAAACGGACAGATAAGTAATATCGGAGAATTTATCAGAACAAATTCCGGAAAAAGCTACCGAAGAGGTGTTGAAGTTGGTGCTTTGGCAAAACTTTCAAAACAGTGGGAGATTTCCGGAAACGTAAGTTTGAGCCAAAATAGAAACCTTGATTTCAGAATTGAAAATGAAGCAGGAATTAATGAATTGGGAAATACCGAAATCTCTTTTTCTCCAAATGTAATTGCCAATTTAAGCCTGAAATTTAATCCTACAAAAAATTTCCAGTTTGCTTTAATGAATCAATACGTCGGAAAACAGTATTTAGACAATACGGAAACCGAAAACTTACAATTGAAAGATTATCTTTTGACCGATTTTAATGCGCAATATCAATTTAAAATTGCTAAACATGATGTTGCTTTGAAGCTTTTGGTCAACAATATTTTTAATCAGAAATATGTAAACAACGGATATGTTTATGATGCAAATCCGATTTACTTTTCTCAGGCGGGAACCAATTTTATGTTTGGGATCAGCTGGAAAATTCAATAGTTATCATCAGAATATTTTATCTAAATTATATTATCGTAAAATGTTGAATTAAATTTTTGAAGACTGTTTCGGCAGTCTTTTTCGTTGAAATAAATGTCTCAAAAAGTCATGAAAAAGTTATAAATTTGCCACCAAATGAATATTTCAGCTTACATTTTAGATTATCTGAAACAATTTGGAACGGTTACCGTTCCAAAGTTTGGTGTATTTTCCCTGGAAAATTCTAAAGCCATCATCAATTCCGAAAACGGAAGCATACTTCCGCCTTCTACAAAAATTGTCTTTCATTCTGATTATCAGGTTTTATCAGATGATTTGACCGATTTTATAAGCAGCCGGAAAGGAGCTTCAAAAGAAGCCGCAGAAAATGAATTGCAGATTCAAACTGATTTTTGGAAGAAAAAACTTCAGGCGGACCAGCATTTGGAAATCCAGAATATTGGAGCCATTTTTATTGAGGATGGAAATCTTCATTTCAAAGGAAACCGTCTCGAATCTGATCACCCGGATTTTTACGGATTGGAAGAAATTCGCTTTTCGGATATTAATAAAGGCGAAAAAATAGAAAGTCCCGAAAACTCTGAGAAAGACTATACATTCAACAAATCTATTCTTTGGATCTTCCTTTTTATTGTTCCTATTTTGGGGATGCTTTATTTGGCTTATACACAAAAAGAAATCCTTTTTGGAAAAAAATCTTTTGATGATGTATCGGTGCAGACGAAAACAAAGAGAATTGAGAAGAAAATTCCTGTAAAGACAGATTCTGCTCAGATAAAAGCTTCAGATTCTGTAAAAACGGATTCTTTAAGAAAAGATTCGATCATAAGATCGTCTAAAATGCTTGCCAAACCAAAGGCAGTTCAAAAATCAAAATCAAAATGGCAAAAATAAAAAAAGCGTCAGAATCTCTTACGGTGATGACGAATATCGTTCTTCCCAATGATACCAATCAGTTGAGAAACCTTTTTGGAGGTGAATTGCTGGCAAGAATGGATCGTTGTGCTTCGATTTCTGCAACAAGACATTGTGAAAGAAGGGTTGTAACGGCTTCTGTAAATCATGTTTCGTTTGATCATCCAATTCCTGAAGGCGGAATTGTGGTGATGGAATCTAAAGTTTCCCGTGCATTTTCAACTTCAATGGAAATTTATGTGGATGTTTGGTTGGACGACCCGATCAATCATAGAAAAATACAGACCAATAAAGGAATTTATACTTTTGTGGCGGTAGACGAATTCAACAGACCGATCCCAATTCCTGAAATGGAACCCGAAACCGAGCTTGAAAAAGAAAGGTATGATGCCGCTTTGAGAAGAAAAGAGCTTTCATTAATTCTTTCCGGAAGAATGAAGCCTCAGGAATCTGTGGAACTGAAAAAGCTTTTTCAAGAGCCTTCTTAGAATTTTATTCAAAAATTTCTGCTTTATGAAGATTCTTCTTTTAGATAAAAATCATCCTCTAATTACCGAACAGCTTTTAACGCAAAACTTTATTTTGGAAGAAGATTTTACTTCTCCTTATGATCAGGTTTGTGATAAAATTGAAGATTATGACGGCGTGATTATCAGAAGCAGAATTCCTTTAGATAAGCATTTTTTAGAGAAAGGAAAGAGCCTGAAATTCATTGCAAGAGTTGGAGCCGGAATGGAAAATATTGATATTCCTGTTGCTGAAAAATTAGGTATTCAGCTTATCAATTCTCCGGAAGGAAACCGGGATTCTGTTGCCGAGCATGTTGTCGGAATGCTTTTGATTTTGATGAATAGGCTTTTTATTGCGTCACAAGAAGTAAAAAATGGCATCTGGCTGCGCGAAGAAAATCGTGGTGACGAATTATTAGGAAAAACGGTTGGTCTTATCGGTTATGGAAACATGGGCAAAGCTACCGCAAAAAGGTTTTCAGGATTCGGCTGCAAAGTGATTTTTCATGATATTTTGCCCGATCTTTCTGATGAGTTTGCAATGCAGGTTTCTTTGGAAGAATTAAAAGAAAAAGCTGAAATTCTAAGTTTACATATTCCTTTAACTGCTGAAACGCATTGTTTAATTGATGCAAAATTCATTTCGGAAATGAAGAATGACTTTTATTTCGTCAACACAGCAAGAGGAAAAAATGTGGAAACGAAAAGCTTAGTTGAAGCTTTAAAGTCAGGGAAAATAAAAGGAGCCTGTCTTGATGTTTTAGAATACGAAAAGCCATCTTTTGAAAATCTGGACACTGTAAATGAAGATTTAAAATATCTTTTAAATTCTGATAAGGCAATTGTAACGCCCCACATTGCAGGCTGGACTCACCAAAGCAAAGAAAAACTGGCGCAGGTAATTGTAGATAAAATAATAGCTTCTTTCACATAAAGTTTTACAATTGTGTTAAATAATTCATAATTTCCAACCATATTTCCCTATTTATTTTGAGTTTTATTAAATTGCCAGTCATTTTTGAAACTCATGAAGAAGCTTACTTTTGTACTGATTACAACCCTTTTTTTATTTTTTTCTTGTAAAAACAAAGCCGAAAACAAAGAAACTGTCACTGAAAACACAACCAATCTTCCCAACTACGGAAATGTAGATTTGGGTAAAGTGTTTTCACCTGCTGACGGGAATCTTTCAAATAAAGATTTTATCATCAATTATATCGATCAGTATTACAAAAAAGTTTGGGAAAGAAGTGATCTTAGCGGTGGGATTTTAATAGCAAAAGGTAATCAGATTTTGTATGAAAATTACAGAGGTTTTGCCAGAGAAGGTAACCAAATGGCGATTGATAAAAATACACCTTTGCATGTGGCTTCCGTTTCGAAAACATTAACGGCAATGGCGATGATGAAGCTTGTAGAAGCAGGTAAAATAAAACTTTCAGATCGTCTTACACAATATTTTACTGGCTTTCCTTATCCTGATGTGACGGTGCAAACCTTGTTGGATCAAAGAAGCGGGCTTCCGAAATATGAATACTTTATCAATAAAATCAAGCCGGCTCCGGCGGAACTTTCAAAGGCTTATATTACCAATCAGGATGTTCTCAATATGATCATTAAATATAAGCCAGATCTTGCACGGGAAACAGATACAGGCTTTATGTATTGCAATACAAATTATGCGCTTTTAGCTTTGCTGATAGAAAATGTTACAAAAACTCCTTTTCCGCAAGCGATGAATGAAATGATTTTTACGCCTCTGAAAATGAATAACACGTACATTTTTCAGGAAAAAGATATTTCTACGGCAGCGCAATCTTTTTTTTATGGCGGGAACAGGCTTTATCCTTTAGACAGATTGGATCTTATTTATGGTGATAAAAATGTATACACCACGCCAAGGGATCTTTACAATTTTTCAAAAGCAATGTTTTCAAAGGATTTTTTAAAGCCGGAATTAATGAATATGATTTTCACACCATACAGCAATGAAAAAGCTGGACAGAACAATTATGGTTTAGGATTCAGAATGAAAATTTTTGATAACGGTGAAAAACTGACTTATCACAACGGCTGGTGGCATGGAACAAATTCTGTTTTTGCGCATCTTCTAAAATCAAAAGTAACGATCGTCGCTATCGGAAACAAATATTCCGGACGTGTATATACAGCGCTAGCTTTATCGGGATTGTTTGAAGATTTTCCTTCTCAAAAAGATAAATTGCACAGTGTAATGAATGATAATCAGGACTCTTTGAAAGGTGGACATGAAGTTTTTGGAGAATAATGTTTATTTTTGCTCAAATATTTTCATGAAAAGATTTTTCTTTCTATTCATTGTCGGGTTTCTTGTACAGTCTTGTGCAAGAGTAGGATCGCCTGTTGGGGGACCGAAAGATACTTTGGCGCCTAAGTTTTTAAGCTCAAATATTGACACCACAAGAGTAAATGTGAGAAGAGATATCAAAGAATTGAGAATTGATTTTGATGAATATATCACATTAAAAAACGTTTACAAAAATCTGAATATTTCTCCGCCGATAGAAAATATCAAAAGAATTCTCCCTTCCAATATAGCCAATAAATATCTAATCATTCAGTGGTCTGATACGCTTCAGGCAAATACGACGTACAACTTTAATTTTGGGAATTCTATTGCAGATAACAGTGAATCAAATATTTTAAGATACTTTAATTTTGCTTTTTCTACAGGCGAAAAACTTGATGATTTGTACATAAGCGGCGAAGTGAAAGATGCATTGGCAATCATAAAACAAAACAGCAACGAAAATAAAATGGTAGTCGGACTGTATCAGCTGAAAGACACCATTGATTATAAAAAGAAGCCATATTATATAACCAATGTTGATGATGACGGATATTACGAACTGAATTATCTTGCTCCGGGGAAATATAAAATCATTGCTTTTGATGATGATAACGAAAACTCAATTTATGACCCGGGAAAAGAGAAAATAGGCTTCCAAAAAGATACGGTAAACGTTGAAAAATCAATTTCGGGATTGAATCTAAAGCTTTATCCTTCTAAAAAACCATTCAAAAAACCTGAACTGAAAGAAGTATCGGGCGGAATCCTAATGACTTTTGAAGGAAATCCTTCTGAAGTAAAAGTTACTTCGCGAAGCGAAAAACTTCAGGATTATAAAGTAACGCATCGTCCAAAATCAGATTCTGTAAGTATTTGGTTTGATGCTGTGAAAAGTAATGTCGGGCAAACGGTCACTGAAAATCTAAAGTTCAGTTATGAAGCCGACGACAAAAAAGACTCAACATCGATATTTTATAAGTACAATGCCAAAAATGCGATGGATATTAATGCCGATAACGGCGGTAATATGCTTCCCCCAAAAACTGATTTTAGAATAACTTCCAACTATATTTTAGATAAAATAAACCCTGAAAAATGGACTTTAAAAAGCGATAGCCTAACAACTCAGGAATTTACCGCAAAAATTTCTGAAACAAATCCGTATCAAATATTGGTAAAATCGGATTTTATTGTTGGGAAAAAATATCAATTGACGGTTCCAAAAGAGACGGTTTCATCTTATTATGCACAAAATGCGCAATCAAAGCGGTTTGATTTTGAAGTTGATAAAGTTGAAAATTACGGAAGCCTGCAATTTACTCTTCTCAATGCGCCTGAAACAAAATATTGGCTTCAGTTGCTGGATTCGTCTGAAAAAGTGATTTATCAAAAATATGCAAGCGGTAACAATGTAGAATTTGATATCGTAAAGCCAGGCGAATATATTGTAAGAATTTTGGTAGATAACAACGACAATAAGCATTGGGATGAAGCAGACTTCATAAATCAGACTTTTGCCGAAGATTCTTATGTTTATTATAAAATGGTTATTGCGAGGCCATTGTGGGAAACCAAAGAAGATTGGGACCTGAAAGATACAAGAATATTTGAAGGAATAAAAGCTAAAGCCAAGCCAAGCCAAACAGAAGATATTGAGAACAACACGCTTTTGAATGATACAAATTCGAATCTTAATAATCCATCAAGATTGAATAATACAGGACTTCAACGAAATAGATAATGAAAGTATTTAAAAAAGTAGTTTTCTGGAGTCTTGTTTTTTTTGCCTTGATACAGTTTTTCCCGACAAATAAAGTCAATAAACCGATCAATAAATCTGTTAATTTTATTGATGTAAAAAGGTCTCCTTCAAAAGTTGCCAGATTGCTTAAAAATGCTTGTTACGACTGTCATTCCGATGAAACGGTTTATCCGAAATATGCATATATTGCCCCTTTTTCATGGTCTGTAAAAAGTCATGTGAATGAAGGAAGAGAGCATCTTAATTTCTCTGTCTGGAAAACATATAATAATGATCTGAAAGAAAATATGCTCAAGAAATCTATTCAGACATTACAAAATAAGACGATGCCATTGCCGGCATACATTATTTATCATGAAAAATCTAATTTATCCGAAGCTGAGAGAACTTTGCTGATCAATTATTTTGAAGAAATATTGACGTCAAGTTATTAAGCTTAAATTTAAAAAGACTTCAGATATTCTTTAAAAAATTTCTTCTGAGAATCAAAAGCAATATCGTCTAAATTAATTTGACTGATTGGAATCCAATGTGTTTCTGAGATTTCGGAAAGCTCAAGATCAACCTTAAATTTTTCTGAAACGTTGTATTCAAAAAACAAATCGATCGTATTGTAATCAATATTCTTGTAATGATAAGTATTTGGAAGACTCGTTAAATATTTCAAATTAGAAACATCTATTTCTAATTTTAATTCTTCAAACAGCTCTCTTTTACAAGTGTTTTCTGCGCTTTCTTTAGGGTCTACGAAGCCTCCGGCTAAATCTAGTTTTCCTTTTTTTGGATCCTGATTTCTTCGGGTGAGATATATTTCGTCTCCGCTGCGAATGACAACTGCCACCGCACCTGCAACATTGTTATACAATGTAAAATTACAATTGGGACAGCTCCATTTTTTTTCGCCGTCCCATTGCAATGTTTCTTTGCCACAATCAGGGCAAAATTTCAATATTTTCATTCAATAATATTCGTTTTATTCCTCGGATGGTAATTTAAGATTACTTCCCGAAGTTCTTCCGTTTTCAAATGCGTATAAATTCCTGTTGTGGTAATGCTTGAATGTCCCAGCATTTCCTGGATGTATCGCAAATCTGCACCATTCTGCAATAAATGTGTAGCAAAAGAATGCCTGAATGTGTGAGGCGATATTTTCTTACTTACTCCCGCCTTATCGGTAAGTTCTTTAATAATAAGAAATACAATCACTCGCGACATTGAAGTTCCTCTGCTGTTTAAAAATAAAGTATCTTCAAACTTTTTATTGATCTTGTTTTTGGATCTTATTTCCTTGATATACAATTGCAGAAGGTTTGCCGTGTAGTGTGCTAAAGGCACAAAGCGTGTTTTATTACCTTTGCCAACTACTTTGATGTAATTTTCTTTAAAATTGATATTCGAAATCTTTACATCAATCAATTCCGAAACGCGAAGCCCACATCCGTAAAGAACCTCAACAATACATTGATTTCGCCTTCCAAGATCCGTGTGTACTTCAATTGCATTGATAATCCTGTTGATGTCGGAAAGACTTAATGTATCCGGCAGGTAAAGTCCCAGTTTCGGTCCTTCAAGCATTGCAGACGGATTGTCTTTGCGTATTTCATCTTCCAAAAGAAACTTAAAGAAAGCTTTTATGGAAGAAATCCACCTTGCCTGTGATCTTTCACTGAATTTTTGTTTAGAAAGCCTGAAGATGTATTCCTGCAGATTGTCATACGAAATTACATCCGGCGTTACATTATCCAGATCTTCTTCAGCATATTCTTTTAATTTTTTGATGTCGCGAACGTACGCGTCGAGTGTGTTTTCTGAAAAATTTCTTTCGAATCGAAGAAAAATCTCAAAATCCTTAATTTTTTCATTCCAAGTCATTGTGTTTTATTTTTTTAATTCACTTTCAGAAACTTGTATTATTTCGATATGATGGTTTCTTAAAAATGATATTCCTTCTTCATCCGAGTAGGCGTTGATGTAAACGAGCCTTGAAATGCCTGCCTGTAAAATCAGCTTGCTGCATTCTCTGCATGGCGACAATGTTAAATACAACGTTGCGCCTCGGGCTGATTGTGTAGAGCCTGCCAGTTTCAAAATTGCGTTGGCTTCTGCATGTAAAACGTACCAGTGTGTCTTGCCGGTTTCTTCGTCTTCACAACAGTTCTCAGATCCTGAAGGAGTGCCATTATAGCCATCCGAAATAATCATCCTATCTTTTACGATAAGAGCTCCTACCTGCTTTCTCTTACAGTAGGATAGTTTTGCCCACTCCTGAGCCATTTTTAGATAAGCTTTGTCAAACTTATTATACTTCTGCATTGGTTTTTTCGAAATAATTTGTGATATGATATTAGAAGTTAGGCTTTCTTTTTTCCAGAAAAGCCGAAACTCCTTCTTTTTTGTCTGTCATGTCAAAAAGTTCTCCGAAATTCTTTATTTCGATTTCAAAACCTTTATCAGTGTCAGACAGGTTGGTTGCTTGTATTGCTTTAGAAATAGCCATTGGAGAATTGTTTGCAATGATTTTTGCCAAATCTTTTGTCTTGTCAATTAATTCTTCGATAGGATAAACTTCGTTTACCAGACCAATTTCTTTTGCCTTTTGTGCAGGAATCATTTTAGCTGAAAATATAATTTCGTTTGCTATTCCTTTTCCTACTAATTTCGGAAGCCTTTGAGTTCCTCCGTATCCCGGGATCAATCCTAAAGTAACTTCAGGAAGGCCCAGTTTTGCATTTTCAGAAGCGTATCTTATGTGGCAAGCCATCGCAAGTTCTAAACCGCCGCCTAATGCAAAGCCGTTGATTGCAGCTATTACAGGTTTCGAAAGGTTTTCTATTTTATTAAAAAGAATATTCTGTCCGTTTCTTGCCAATTCTTCAGCTTTTTCCTGATTAAAATCGCTGAATTCTTTAATATCCGCTCCTGCAACGAATGATTTTTCTCCGCTTCCGGTCAATATAATTACTCTTACTTCATCGTCAGACACTATTTCATCTAATACAGAACTTATTTCTTTAATCGTTTTTGCATTTAATGCATTTAAACTTTCAGGTCTGTTTATTATAATTAATGCTGTCTTGCCTTCTTTATTAAATATTACATTTTCGTAAACCATTACGCATATTTTATCTTTAATATTCGCAAATTATAAAAAAAATATGAAAAAAAGGGAAAAAAAGTAATTTTTTTTCCCTTTCGGAGTTTATTTTTTAATAATATTACTTTGAATGATTCATCATGTTTGAATCAATATTGATGCTTAATGCTGATGCTACTTTCATGCCAAGCTCGATGTTTGCTCGAAAAAAGTGGCATAATTGACGGTTGATGATCTCATCTTTTTTGGGTCCGTCTATTCCTTTCATACTTTCTACAATGTTATGCACAAGATGTTCTCTGTCATTTTGATTCATTGCTTTTGTATATAATAATCCTGGTTGGGTGAAATGATCGTCATCATTTTCATTCCGATTAAAATTGGCAACTTGTGTGCTGTCTAAGTCATATTCGAAATTTTTATATGACGGATCCGGCTGAATGTCATCAAAACTGTTCGGATGATAATTGGGTTTGTCTTGATATTGGCTCGAATCTGCCATGAAACCATCTCTTTGGTAATTATTAATAGCAAAAGGACATTTGTTAACTTCCAGATTGTGTGCATTCACGCCAACTCTGTAGCGGTGAGCGTCCGGATATGAAAATAATCTTCCCTGAAGCATCTTATCAGGTGAAAAGCTAATTCCGTTGATCAGATTACTCGGAGAAAAAATAGATTGTTCCACATGCGCAAAATAATTAACGGGTACTTCGTTCAGTTCCATCTCGCCAACTTCAATAAGCGGGAAATCTCCCTGAAACCAGACTTTAGTGATATCAAAAGGATTCCATCTGAATTCTTTTGCCTGCTCTTCCGTCATGACCTGGATATACATTGTCCATTTCGGAAAATCACCATTTTCAATAGCATTACAAAGATCTTCCTGTGCAAAATCAGGATTTTCACCTGCCATTTTTATTGCATCTTCGTTACTGAAATTTTTTATTCCTTGTTTTGTTTTAAAATGGAATTTCACCCAAACTCTTTCATTATTAGCATTAAGCATTGAAAAAGTATGCGATCCGAAACCATGCATATGTCTGTAACCGAATGGCGTGCCACGATCTGACATTAAAATTAGAACCTGATGAAGTGATTCCGGGTTTAAGCTCCAAAAGTCCCACATCATGGTTGCACTTTTCAAATTGGTTTTAGGAACTCTTTTTTGGGTATGAATAAAATCCGGGAATTTTTTTGCATCCTTAATAAAGAAGACAGGAGTATTGTTTCCTACCAAATCCCAGTTTCCGTCTTCGGTATAAAACTTTAAAGCAAAACCTCGCGGGTCTCTTGCGGTATCTGCACTTCCTTTTTCTCCGCCAACGGTAGAAAAGCGAGCAAACATTTTACATGAATTTCCTATTTGAGAAAATAACTTTGCTTTAGTATATTTTGTAATATCATGCGTTACAGTGAATTTTCCATAAGCGCCACTTCCTTTAGCATGAACGATTCTTTCCGGAATTCTTTCCCTTACAAAATGTGCAAGGTTTTCCTGAAGAATAAAATCTTGTAATAAAACCGGGCCTCTAGCGCCCACTGTTTGAGAATCTTGATGCTCGAAATACGGAGCACCGCTGCTAGACGTTAATTTTTTAGAATCCATATATTTGTAGTTGTTTATTTTATTAAGTTTATGATAGAATTATAAGGTAATAATTATCAAATTTAGTTGAATTTTTAATGCGTTATGCCAAAAACATCATATCTTTGTCATAGATAATATTAATCAAATGAACATTCAGCAATTGGAATATCTTATCGCTGTAGATAAGTATAAACATTTTGGGAAAGCAGCTCAAGCTTGTTTTATTACCCAGCCGACTTTAAGTGCAATGATACAAAAGTTTGAAGATGAGCTGGATGTAAAGGTTTTTGACCGAACAACTCACCCGATTCGCACAACAGATGTAGGCCTTCAAATCATTGATCAGGCAAAAGTAATTATCGATTCTGTGAATGAGCTTAGAAATAAAGCCAATTTGTTGAATAATATTTTAGGAGGAACAATTAACTTAGGAATTATACCAACGGTTTCTTCGTTTATTTTACCAACGGAAATCTTCCATTTTCTTGAAGAAAATCCTAAAATTCAGATGAATGTGAAGGAAATGACAACCGATAATATTATCAAATCTCTGAAATCGGGCGAACTGGATGCGGGAATCATTTCGACTCCTTATGATAATGCCAACGAATTTTATCAGGATTTTCTATTTAATGAAGAGCTGATGATTTATAGTTCCGACACAGAAGCCAACAAAAAAAATACATTTATAGTTCCTGATGAGTTGAATGTAGAAAAAGTATGGCTTTTGGAGGAAGGAAACTGTTTAAGAAATCAATTTGAAAATATTTGTCATCTTAAAGAAAACAGATTAAAACCTAAAAACCTGGATTTTTTGGCTTCCAATATTCAGACGCTTGTTCATATGGTTGATAAAGTTGGCGGGATCAGTATTTTGCCGGAATTGGCATTGAACCAGCTTTCTGAAGAACAAAAAAGTAAAGTTTTCAGGTTTAAAAAACCTTTTCCGTATAGAGAAATCAGCATTATTTATTACAAGCCGACTTTCAAGCAAAAGATTATTGATGAATTGGGTTCTTCCATTAAAGCATCACTTTCCAAAAAGCTAAATTACAACGAAAATCCAAAAGATTTCGTAAGCATAAAGCCGCAATAATTGGGCTTAATAATGACATAAATCATTAATTTCAAGAAAATTATAATTATCAGGTAAAAGTTTTGAGTATTAAAAAAATAGTACTTAAATTTGCTGACGTTTATTAACGAGGAAAAATTTGACCTGATTGCAACCTCTCTAAAAAAATGCTAAAACAGTATATTCTTTTTAGCTTTTCTGGCAATTTTCATTTTTTTTCTTCATCTATTTTAATTTAAAAATAAAAGAATTATATGTCTTATTTATTTACGTCTGAATCAGTTTCAGAAGGGCATCCGGATAAAATTGCCGACCAGATTTCTGATGCGCTAATCGATAATTTTTTAGCTTACGATAAAACTTCAAAAGTAGCTTGTGAAACTTTAGTTACTACAGGGCAGGTGGTTTTGGCAGGAGAAGTGAAATCTGATGCGTATCTTGATGTGCAGACGATCGCAAGGGAAGTAATCAATGGGATTGGCTATACAAAAGGTGAATATATGTTTAATGGAGATTCTTGTGGAGTAATTTCTGCAATTCATGAGCAGTCGCCGGACATTAATCAAGGTGTTGATCGCGCTGTAAATGATGAATCTTTCGATGCTAAAGCAAATGCACAAGGCGCAGGAGATCAGGGAATGATGTTTGGATATGCAACTAACGAAACTTCAAATTATATGCCTTTGGCTTTAGATTTGGCGCACACAATTCTTAAAGAACTTTCTGCGATAAGAAGAGAAAATTCTGAAATTAAATATCTTCGTCCTGATGCAAAAAGCCAGGTTACGATTGAATATTCAGACGATCACAAACCGATAAGAATAGATTCTATTGTAGTTTCAACTCAGCATGATGATTTCGGAGCTGAAGAAGAAATGCTGAATAAAATCAGAGAAGATATTAAAACTATTTTGATTCCGAGAGTTGTTGCTCAGCAAACTGAAGAAATTAAAGCGTTGTTCAACGATCAGATCAAATACCATATCAACCCGACAGGGAAATTCGTAATCGGAGGCCCTCATGGAGATACAGGTTTGACAGGAAGAAAAATCATCGTTGATACGTACGGTGGAAAAGGTGCTCACGGAGGCGGTGCATTTTCAGGAAAAGATCCTTCAAAGGTTGACAGAAGCGCAGCTTACGCAACAAGACATATTGCTAAAAATTTAGTTGCAGCCGGTATTGCTGATGAAGTTTTGGTGCAGGTTTCTTACGCTATTGGTGTTGCTGAGCCTTGCGGTTTGTATATCAATACTTACGGGACTGCAAAAGTAGACCTTCACGATGGCGACATTGCTAAAAAAGTTTCTACAATTTTCGACTTAAGACCTTACGCTATTGAGCAGAATTTAAAGTTAAGAAATCCTATTTATCAGGAAACAGCTTCTTACGGACACATGGGAAGAGAGCATTATGTTGCTGATAAAACCTTTAATAAAGGTCATAAAAACGAATTAACACTTACAGGATTAGAGTTTTTCACCTGGGAAAAGCTTGACAAAGTAGAAGAAATTAAATCTGCTTTTGGAATTTAACATTTCTTACATACAATAAATAACTGCTTTATCTTTCAGGTAAGGCAGTTTTTTTTAATTTTACAACTTAATACTTAAAAAGATGATGAATTTTAAATTCGCAATTACAATATTATCTGTATTTTTTTTAAGCACATTTGCAAAAGCTCAGCTTACCGTGCACAAAATGGTGACGTTGGGATATACGTATCAAAATCAGAGCTTTGGAGAAGTTGGTGGGAAATTGTTGTTTTTGAAAAGTGATGATGTAATTTACAGATTAGGAGCTTCGGCGCTGATGGGTTCTGCGAATTCTGAATTTGCCATAATGCCGAAAGTAAGCGCTGATTTTTTACTCAACTTTGAAAAAAATGTAGATTTCTATCATTCTTATTATTTTCTTGCAGGAGTTGAAGGAACCAATAAATATGTTGCACCAAAAATCGGAATGAGTTTGTTTGGTATTTTGGATCTTACAGGAGGCTATGCATTTCCCGTCGGAGACGCCAAAATCAACGGAAAACAATTGAAAGGTCTGAATATAAATTTCACATTAAATATTCCCACAACCTTCTTACATGATATGTTTAAGTAATTTTTTTTACATATTTCTTTGAATTATTTAATAAATAGTTAACACTTATTAAAATTTTATTTATATTTACAGCATAAATTAATGCTTATTGATCAGACTTTACTTTACAACAATTTGTAGCAAAAGAAAAACCTTGTAAAATACCGGGAAAATGTTGGCTACTAATATATACTGAGAAGAAAGTTATGAAATCAACGGATAGTCTATTAATTTCTCTTTACCAAAAAGGAGACGAAGAAGCATTATCAACCCTTATCCATCGCCATCAGAAAGAGCTGTTTTCATTTATTCTTTATAAAATAAATGATCAGGATCTTGCGAATGATGTTTTTCAGGATACTTTTATCAAAATTATTATCATGCTGAAAGAAGGCAGATATAATGAAGAAGGAAAATTCATTCTCTGGGCAAAAAGAATTGCACAAAATCTTATTATTGATCATTTTAGGGCAAAATCTAAAAATATAAAAGTTTCTGAAACTACATTTGATAACGATGAGTTTTCTATTTTTGACTTAATTAGAGAGCCTTCAGAAAATATTGAGGATCAGCTTGTAAGCAATCAAATTCAGGAAGATCTGCTCAAAATGTTACAATTTTTACCTCAAAATCAGCAGGAGGTGATAAAACTCAGGTTTTTTGACGGATTGAGCTTTAAAGAAATTGCAGATCATACGGAAATGAGTATCAATACGACATTAGGGCGCGTACGGTATGCTTTAATCAACCTGAGAAAAATTATGGAAGAAAATAATATTATTCTGACAAGATAATATTTACATGATATTTGCGTTTTAAAGAAAAACCATTTTTCGCCTATGAAAAATAACGATTCTTTAAAAACGAAAAGTTTGAAACCTAAAAAACAAACTATTGATTTTTTGCTTAATTTTTCAAAAAATCTTGATGTCGTGAAGATTAAAAATCATCATTGTCATCTTTCAAAAAATTAATTATTAATTTTGTGCTGTATGAAAATTCAGCACATTTTTTTTGACCTCGACAATACACTTTGGGATCACCGCAAAAACGCTTATCTTACCATTAAAAACCTTTTTGAAAAACATGAAATTACTTTAAATTATAGAATAGATTTTGAAGAATTCCATGCAGTTTATCATGAAATCAATGAAAGGCTTTGGGAAAAAATACGTGATGGTCTTATTGATAAAGAATATTTAAGAAAACACCGTTTTTACGATACTTTTAAGCATTTTAATGTTGATGATGAGCAGCTTGCAATGTTTTTTGAAGAGCATTTCCTTGATAAAATATTAAATTATAATTATTTGGTTGAAGGCGCAGAATATATACTTGATTATTTAAAGTCTAAAAATTATATTCTTCACATTATTTCCAACGGGTTTCAGGAAGTTACAGAACGAAAATGTATTTTATCCGGAATAGCTCATTATTTCAATACGATTACAAGCGCAGATTCTGTCGGTGTCCGAAAGCCAAACCCTGCTATTTTTGAGTATTCATTGGGGCTTGCTAGCGCAAAAAAAGAGGAAAGTGTTCTGATTGGTGATGACTGGATCGCGGATATTGTCGGATCCCAAAATTTTGGGATAGACGTAATTTTCTTTGATGTTTTAAATGAAAATCCGCAACAAAAAGATTTGAAAGTTATTAAGCATCTGTTGCAAATTAAAGAATACTTGTAAAAAATGCTTTATCAATAAATTATTTTTAATAGCTTCGGCGGCACCAAAGGTGCCGCCGAGACTTGCTGTAAAGCAAAATTTATATTCCTAAACTTTCTCTTACTCTTTTTATAGTTTCTGTAGCGATTACTCTTGTTTTTGCAGCCCCTTCCTGAAGTTTAGTTTCCAGCTCATCTAGATTGTTCATATAATAAGAAAACAACTCTCTTTCTTTAACAAAACGTGTCAGAATCAAATCCAAAAGCTCTTTTTTGGCATGTCCGTAACCGAAGTTTCCGGCTACATATTTTGCTCTTAATTCTTCCGTTTGTTCAGAAGTTGCAATCAATTCATAAATCGCAAATACTTTATCAGTTTCCGGATCTTTTGGCTCTTCTAGAGATTTAGAATCTGTTTCGATGCTCATTACCTGTTTTTTCAATTCCTTTTCAGGCAAGAAAATGTTGATGATATTTCCTCTTGATTTTGACATTTTCTGTCCGTCGATTCCTGGAACATATTTAGTGTCTTCCTGAAGTTCGGCTTGAGGCAAAACCAAAACTTCGCCCATCTGATTATTGAATCTTGAAGCTACATCGCGGGCAATTTCCAAATGCTGAAGCTGATCTTTTCCCACAGGTACAATTTCCGCATCATACAACAAGATATCTGCAGCCATTAAAATAGGATAAGTAAACAAGCCTGCATTCACGTCTTGCAAGCGATCTGCTTTATCTTTAAACGAATGCGCCAAAGTCAATCTCTGGTAAGGAAAAAAACAGGATAAATGCCAAGAAAGTTCACATGTTTCAGGGATGTCACTTTGTCTGTAAAAGAATGTTTTTTCGGTATCTAAACCACAAGCAAGCCAAGCCGCGGCAATTTCGTAGGTGTTTTGTTTCAGTTCTTTTGCGTCTTTGATCTGCGTTAAAGAATGCAGATTTGCAATAAATAAAAATGATTCGTTTCCTGGCTGTTTTGACAGCTCAATTGCAGGAATAATGGCACCTAATAAATTTCCAAGATGCGGGGTTCCGGTGGCTTGAATGCCGGTAAGAATTCTTGACATTTGTTTAAATTGTTTATAAAAAATTAATGAATCGCAAATTTAGCGAAACTATTTAAAGTTTAAATTAAGTAATGAAGATTAAATACGGATGATAAAAGAGGCCTTAAGGAATCAAGACTTTATCTCCTCCAAATTTAGGTTCAATACCAAAAAGCAGATCCCAATATGCTTTTGTTTTTGCTAAATATTCACGAAGATTAGTTTTGAAGCCGGCATTTTATTAACGTCGGCCGCATTATATCCATAAGCTTCAATTCCGTTTTGCCGTGCTAAAAATACAGCTCTTTCATTGTGAAATTTCTGAGAAATAATAATTAATTTATTTTGTCCGAAAATTTCCTTCGCTCTTACCACAGAATCTAAAGTCCGGAATCCTGCAAAATCAAGAAAAATTTTATCTTCAGGAATTCCGTGCGCCATTAAAGTAAGTTGCATATCTTCCGGCTCGTTGTAATCTTTTCTGCTGTTGTCGCCGCTTACGATAATGTATTTTATTTTACCGCTTTTATACAGATCTACTGCGGCTTTTATTCTGTTTTCGAAATATGCATTTGGCATTCCGTTGCTTAAAGTTTTGCTTGTTCCTAAAAGAATTGCGGTTTTAGATTCAGGAATTTTTGATGCTTCATTAAACAAAAACGGGTCACTTTCTTTTTTGATACTGAAATTGGCAAATAGTATAAAAATAATTCCCGCAACAAATAGAAGCAGGAAAATTTTAAATAAAGTTTTAACTAGTTTCTTCATTTGTGTAAATTATCTAAAACTCAAGTCCGTTTGGAAATGCTTTCTTTCTGAAAATCAATAATAATGCTGCTCCAACAGTAATCGCCGAATCTGCAACATTGAAAATATATTTAAAAAATTCGAGATGTTTTCCGCCGATTAATGGCCAACTTTCAGGGACCGTCCAGTCTACCAAAGGAAAATGAAGCATATCAACAACACAGCCTTTCATAAAATGTGAATAGCCTTCCCCAAAAGGTACAAGCTTAGAAACTCCGCCATAACCAATCCATCGGTCAATGCTTGAGTCATAAACGGTGCCGCTGTCAAAAATTAATCCGTAAAACATTCCGTCGATAAGGTTTCCGATCGCTCCGGCAAAAATCATCGCCATTGGAATCAAAAGATAATTGGATTCACCCCTCTGCAACCATTTTCTGAAAAGATAAACCATTCCGCCAATAAGAAATATCCTTACGATCACTAAAAAATATTTGCCGATAACTCCTCCGAAATGCAGGCCGTAAGCCATTCCCGGATTTTCTACGAAAGTAAGCTTGAATCCCGGAAAAACTGAAACACTGTCATCAAGATTAAAATGTGTTTTGATATAAATTTTTGAGGCCTGATCTATTAATAATATAAGAAAAGTTACAGCTAAAATCTTTTTCATTATTGTCCTTTTGGTTTAAACGGTTTCCCTATTTTTTGGTTTTTTTTGTCAATAACTTTTTTAATCGTTTTTTGATTATGAAAATTATTTTTTGTGTGAAATTTTTCAAACTCAATGTTCATGTCTTTTAAAACGCTTTTTAATGCATTCAGTTCCATTGAATTTTTGGTATGTACAATTATGGATTCCATTTTGTAAATTTAAATTTATTTTTTAGAAAGTTCATCCAGCCTTTTTCTGTCTTTTGCGGACAAATCGTTGACTCCGTTTTTCCCTATTTTACTAAGCAAACGGTCGATTTCTTTTTCTCTTTCACGTTTATCAGAATTGAATTTATCATCAATCGTAAGGTTTTTAGCTTTGTCGGGAAAAAATCTGTTTTTGATTCGGTCTCTGTTGAAAAACCAAATTACAGCAATAATGATAACGGCTAAAATCAAATATTCGCTCATTAGATATAATTAAAAATTAGGTTTATAAAATGTCGTGAAACATCATATAAACCCAATAATTATTTACAAAAATAAGATAAAAATATTATCTCTGCATGTTTTTAGCTTCGATGCTTAATGTGGCGTGAGGTACAGCCAAAAGTCTTTCCTTCGGAATCAGCTTTCCTGTTACCCTACAGACACCGTATGTTTTGTTCTCAATTCTGATCAAAGCATTTTTAAGATCACGCACAAATTTTTCCTGTCTTCCTGCCAAAATAGAGTTTTGCTCCTTGCTCAGCGTCTCTGCACCTTCTTCAAAAGCTTTGAAAGTTGGCGAAGTATCATCAGTACCATTATTTTGGTCATTGATGAAACTCTCTCTGATCAGCTGCAGATCTCTTTCCGCCTTTTCTATTTTTTCTTTGATTATTTTCTTAAATTCTTGTAAATCAGAATCGTTATATCTTACTCTTTCGTCTTGCATGTTCGTTTTTCTTTTTAATAAAATTATGAAATGGGATTTAAAAAAACAATAACTATATATTAATTCTTTTCAATATTCACCTTAAAATTGATGTCATCTATGTCGATTTCGCTAAAATTTGAAAGTGAAGATACAATTTCTATTTTGTTTGACAAGACCTCGGAAGAAATATATTCTTCATTTTGTCTTATCTGTTCCAAAAACGGAGAATTATCTTCTAAAAAGATGCTTATTTTGTTTGTTAATTCAAAATCTTTCTCTTTTCTAAGGTTTTGGATCCTGTTGATAAATTCTCTTGCAATTCCTTCAGATTTCAACTCATCTGTCATCTTCAAATCTAATGCCACAGTTATTTTTCCATCGGAAGTTACTGTCCATCCGGGGATATCTTTTGTTGAAATTTCTACATCATTCAATGTAATTTCATATCCTTGAATATCAACCTTTCCTTCTTTTTCTAAAGATGAGATTTGTTCGGATGAAAGACTATTTATTTCATTTCCAACTACTTTCATGTCTTTTCCAAGTCTGGAGCCTAAAGCTTTGAAGTTTGGTTTTATTTGTTTTACAATTAAATGTGATGCTTCTTCAGCATTGATTAACTGCAATTCTTTAACGTTAACTTCTTGTTTAATTAATTCTGCAACGGCTAAAATCTGCTCCTCAGTTTTCTTATCTAAAACAGGAATCAAAACTTTTTGCAACGGTTGACGCACTTTTACGTTTTCCTTTTTTCTCAAAGAGAAAACCATACTTGTAATGTTTTGTGCCAAATGTGTTTTCTCCACCAAATCCTGATCGATTAAACTTTCATCCGCAACCGGGAAATCCGTTAAGTGCACAGATTCAACACTTTCTTTTCCTGTTACTTTGTTCAAATCCTGATACAATTGATCCATAAAGAACGGAGCGATTGGTGCCGATAATTTGGCAACAGTTTCAAGACACGTATATAAAGTTTGGTAAGCAGAGATTTTGTCATCAGAATAATCTCCTTTCCAGAAACGTCTTCTGCACAATCTTACGTACCAGTTTGATAAATTGTCGTTTACAAAATTGCTGATCGATCTTGCCACTCTTGTCGGCTCATAATCTTCGTAGAATGCTTTTACTTCTTTAATTAAAAGATTCAATTCAGATAAAATCCAACGGTCGATTTCTGGACGATTTTCAACATCTTTTTCAGAATAATTAAATCCGTCAACGTTTGCATATAAAGAGAAGAAAGAATACGTGTTGTAAAGAGTTCCAAAGAATTTTCTTCTCACTTCATCAATTCCTTCAATGTCAAATTTCAGGTTTTCCCAAGGATTTGCATTCGAAATCATGTACCAACGTGTTGCATCCGGACCGTAAACTGCAAGAGTTTCGAACGGATCAACTGCATTTCCTAAACGTTTTGACATTTTCTGACCGTTTTTATCCAAAACAAGTCCGTTGCTCATTACATTTTTATAAGCAACTGAATCAAAAACCGCCGTTCCGATTGCATGAAGCGTGTAGAACCAACCACGAGTCTGGTCAACACCTTCCGCAATGAAATCTGCCGGGAAAGCTTTATTATTATCGATTAATTCTTTATTCTCAAAAGGATAATGCAACTGCGCATAAGGCATCGCCCCTGAATCGAACCAAACGTCGATAAGGTCGCTTTCACGATTCATTGCTTTTCCTGAATCTGAAACCAAAACTACTTTGTCAACTACATTTTTGTGCAGATCAACCAAAGAATAATTTTCTTCAGACATATTTCCGATTTCAAATCCTTTGAACGGATTTTCTTTCATTAATCCTGCAGCAACAGATTTTTCAATTTCGTTGTATAATTCTTCTACAGAACCGATGATTTTTTCTTCTTTTAAATCTTCTGTTCTCCAAATAGGTAAAGGGATTCCCCAATATCTTGAGCGGGAAAGATTCCAATCGTTTACGTTTTCCAACCAATTGGCAAAACGGCCTTCTCCTGTAGATTTTGGTTTCCAGTTGATGGTTTCATTTAATTCTACCAAACGGTCTTTTACAGCCGTCATTTTTACAAACCAAGAATCTAACGGATAATATAAAACAGGCTTGTCGGTTCTCCAGCAATGAGGGTAGCTGTGAACATATTTTTCAACTTTAAAAGCTTTATTTTCTGTTTTTAAAACAATGGCCAGCTCTACATCCCAAGATTTTTCAGGTGCAGTTCCTTCGTTGTAATATTCGTTTTTGATGTATTTTCCTGAGAAAGTTTCCGGAACATTGTCTCCTTTTATAAATTTACCTTGTAAATCAACCAATGGAACCAAATTATCATTCTCATCTTTCACCAACATTGGCGGAATTCCGTTTTCTTTAGCAACTCTCGCATCATCCGCACCAAAAGTAGGAGCGATGTGTACGATACCTGTACCGTCTTCCGTTGTTACAAAATCTCCGATGATCACTTTGAAAGCTTTTTCAGGTGTTTCATCCGGCGTAAACCAAGAAATTAATTGCTCGTATTGAGTTCCGGCTAATTTTTCTCCGGTAAATTCTTTTAAAACTTTATATGGAATCGTTTTGCTGTCTGAAGTATAGTTTGCCAAATCTTCGTCAGTTCCTTCCATGAATTTTTTACCGAAATTCTTTTCCAGTAAAACTCTCGCCAAAACAACAGTTACAGGCTCAAAAGTATATTGGTTGAAAGTTTTTACGACAACATATTCAATATCTCTTCCTACCGCCAAAGCTGTGTTTGAAGGTAAAGTCCAAGGAGTTGTCGTCCAGGCTAAAACGTTTACATCTCCATCAACATCGTTGAATAATTCGGAAGAATCTTTTTTAACTTTAAACTGAGCAACAATTGTTGTGTCGGTAACATCACGGTAAGTTCCCGGCTGATTCAACTCGTGAGAAGAAAGTCCGGTTCCTGCTTTTGGAGAATAAGGCTGAATTGTGTAGCCTTTATACAGCAATTCTTTGCTGTACAATTGCTTCAACAACCACCAAACCGTTTCCATATATTTTGACTTGTATGTGATGTATGGATCTTCAAGATCTACCCAATACCCGATTTTTTCGGTTAAGTGATTCCAAACATCAGTATAACGCATTACCGCTTCACGACAAGCTTTGTTGTAATCTTCAATCGAAATTTTTTTGCCAATATCTTCTTTAGTGATTCCGAGTTCTTTTTCAACTCCTAATTCCACAGGAAGTCCGTGCGTATCCCAACCCGCTTTTCGGAAAACCTGTTTCCCGTTTTGCGTTTGGTAACGACAGAAAATATCTTTCAACGCTCTTGCCATAACGTGGTGAATTCCGGGCATTCCGTTGGCTGAAGGCGGACCTTCGTAAAACACGAACTCAGCATTTCCCTGACGTGTTTCCACACTTTTTGCGAAAGTGTCGTTTGCTTTCCAGAATTCCGAAACATTCTCGGCTACATCTATAAGGTTGAGGTTTTTATATTCTTTAAATTGGCTCATTGTAATTTCTCAATTTCGTTGATTAATCAAGTTGGCAAATTTAGTGATTTTTGTCGGTTTTTAAGATATGTTTATTTTGATACCATCTATAAGAATGAGAGTTGTTTTACAATGCATATAAACATAAGTATTCTGAGTTTTTCAAATGTTTTTCAAGTTTTGGTTTTCGGCGGCGAAGCCGCCGAAAAC